>Ga0079224_100016542_pt1 | contig 10367 bp, 6 predicted proteins | sample Stecom2015_FD_80414 | JGI IMG/M metagenome (GOLD analysis project Ga0079224, IMG submission 80414) | Agricultural soil microbial communities from Utah to study Nitrogen management - Steer compost 2015 | ecosystem: Environmental > Terrestrial > Soil > Agricultural land | place: USA: Utah...
TCCGGAGAACCAGTTCACGGTGTTCAATCGTTGGGGCAATGTGGTCTTCGACCAACTGCGCTACACCAACGAGTGGCGGGGTGAAAACCAGCAAGGCCAGCCCCTGCCTGACGGCACCTACTTCGTTGTCCTTCGCTTGAACGCGGACCTGACGCTCCAGAACTATGTGGACCTCCGCCGGTAAGCCCAACCTCAGCAGCACCATGCGCAGCATCCGATTCTTAATCCCGGTCGCCTTCCTGGCCAGCACGGCCTTATCGGTGCATGCCCAGCAGGAGCTCATGATCAGCCAGTACATGTTCAACAGGCTGTTCATCAATCCCGCATATGCAGGCAGCCACCCGTATTCCAGTGCCACCTTGCTGCACCGCAGCCAATGGGTGGGCATGGCCGGGGCACCGCGCACTCAACTGCTCGGCATCGACGGACCAGTGCATGACAACAAGATGGGAGTCGGCTTCACGTTCAGCCATGACATGATCGGCGTGAGCCGCGACATGGAAATGGCCGCAAACTACGCCTATCGCATCCGCACCGGGGCTGAAGGGCATCTTGCGTTCGGCCTGAAGGCCGGGCTCTCCATGTACACCGCCCACTTGAGCGACCTCATCTACTGGGATGCCCAGGACGCCTTGTACCAGCAGAACATCAGCAATGCCACGGTAGGCAAGTTCGGGTTCGGCATGTACTGGCACAATGAGCGCAGCTTCGTCGGCCTCTCCGTGCCCACGATCTACGCTGCCGATGGCCAGATCGCCCAGGAGATCCCACGGTCCCCGGACCATTACTACACACAGCATTACTACCTCAACGCGGGCCATGTCCTGGAGCTGAACGAACATTTCGACCTTAAGCCCAGCGTGCTGTTGAAGTACCAGCCACAGGCCCCTCCGGAGGTGGACCTGAACCTGAATGTCCTGTTCAAGGAACGCTTCTGGCTGGGTGCGGGCTACCGCACGGGCGATGGGATCGTGGGCATGGTGGAATTCCAGATCAACCCCATGTTCCGCGCGGGCTATGCGTATGACATGAACACCTCCAGGCTCCGCCACCACAATGGTGGCTCGCACGAGGTCATGCTCGGCATCGACCTTGGCAAGGAGCCGATCATGATCAAAAACCCTCGGTTCTTCTGATGCGATCCATCAAACCTGCATTTCTCCTGCTGGCCATTGGGGCCGTGCTATTGTCCTCTTGCGCAAGCTACCATGCGCGCAAGGGCGAGCAGGCCATGGGGCTGATGGCCTACACCAAGGCCAGTAAACATTTTGGGAAAGCCCTGGCCCATGACCAGGACCGCAGCCTGCTCCTCCATGCCGCACGGACAGAAGCCAAGCTCAACAAAGTGGAGGAGGCCGCGCAGCTCTATGCAGCCGCGCACCTCGCCGCGCCCCTCACGGGCGAGGATGCCCTCGATTACGGCAAGCTGCTGATGGGCGTAGGCAAGTACGGCCAGGCCGAACCTTTCCTGATCCGGGCGCTGGAGGATCGGCCTGAGCACCGCCACGTGGTGGAACTGATCGGGGCTTGCCAAGGCTATCGTTCATTCTATGAGGACAGCTCCCGATATGTGGTGAGCCTCTTGCCGATCCCGGGCGTTGCAGCGGCCTATTCCGCCGTGCCGTACGGGAACGGGCTGCTCTTCGCCGCGCAGCGCGAGGGCAGCATGAGCAAGAACGACCCTTGGTCCGGCCTATCCTTCACCGACCTGTACCAAGTGGACTTGTCAAGTGGTGGGACCCCAAGTAACCCGCAGCCCTTGAAGGGGGCGGTGAACGGCCCTTACCATGAAGGCCCCGCGGCCCTCAGCCCGGACGGCCAAACGCTCTACTTCACCCGGAGCAACTATTACGGCCGCAAGCTGCTAAAGGACAAGGACAACATGAGCAATCTCAAATTGTTCCGGGCCACTCGCGGGGAGAACGGGGAGTGGGGCGACATCAGCGAGTTCAGGTACAACAGCGACAGGTACTCTATCGGCCACCCCGCCCTGAGCGCGGACGGGAAGACGCTGTATTTCACAAGCGACATGCCGGGCGGGCTTGGTGGCAAGGACCTGTGGCAAACAATGGACATCAGCATGGGCTGGGGGACACCCGTGAACATGGGGCCCACCATCAATACCCGCGGGGATGAAATGTTCCCAACGGTTGTCGGCGACGCACTGTACTTCTCCAGCACGGGCCACAACAACATGGGCGGGCTCGACATCTTCGAGACCCACCGTGAGGGCCAGTTCTGGAGTGAGCCGCAGAACATGGGCTACCCAGTGAACACCACCCGCGACGACCTGGGGCTGTGGCTGGACAGCACGGGCACCAAGGGGTTCCTAAGCAGCACACGCACGGGCACGGACCAGATCCATGCGCTCACGGTGATCCCTCCGGTGTTTGCGGTGGAAGGCACCATCACCAACGCAACGACCGGCGAGCCCCTTCCAGGTGCCCGGGTCATCTTGCGCCACATGGGCACGTCAGCGGAACTGATCGCCGAAGCGGATGCCTCGGGCAAGTTCCGGTTCGCGCTCGAGGCGAACACGCCCTATCAAGTGATCGCGGAAGCGGACAGCATGCTCGCGCAAAGCACCACCGCCAGCACCGTGGGCCTTGGCCTCAGCACCATCCTGCGTGCGGACCTGCAATTGGAGCCGTTGGTGGTGGACAAGCCGATGGCCGTGCCGAACATCTACTATGATTACGACAAGTGGGATATCCGCCCGGACGCCGCCATGGAACTGACCAAGCTGGCGCGGGTCTTCTTGGACAACCCAGGGATCACCTTCGAACTGAGCTCACATACGGACAGCCGGGGTGGCGACCTCTACAATCTTGTATTGAGCGATGCCCGGGCCAACAGTGCCGTGGACTACCTGGTCCGCCAAGGGGTTCCTCCCGAACGTTTGATCGCCAAGGGCTACGGCGAGTCGATGTTGGTGAACAATTGCTCCAATGGAGCACGGTGCAGTGAGGAGGATCACCAAGCCAATCGCCGCACGGAGTTCAAGGTATTGTCCCAGGAGGCCCACCTTCCCTGAGTCAGGGAACCGGACTACTTCGGGGCAGGCAGCCCCCGCCTGACCATCTCGGCGAAAGGCACTTGCTCCACCTGCGCGTACACCCATGCACGGAAGTTGAAATACTTCAGCACGGTGCTTTCATTGGGGTCCTTCATCAGTTGGTCGAGCCGTTCCTGCAAGGTGCTGAACAAGGCTTGCTTGGCCTCGGACGTGGTGGCGCGCGCGAGCTTCTTTATGTGCTCGATCAACGCGGCCTCCACACCGTATGCGCGATGGCGTTTGCTGAGGAACCGTTGCGTGCTACGCACAATGTACTCAAGCAGCTCATAGTTGCCCAGCTCATAGTGGACCACCAGGTTGAAGAGGCGCGCATAGGTGAAAATATCCTGTCGCAATGCGGGTTCAGGATCATTCAGCACCTTGTTCAGCCAGAACAGGGAGCGGCTCATGTTGCCCGCCCCGAAATTCACCGTGGAGAGCAGGAAATAGAATTCCAGTTCGTACTCCTTGGGAAGCTGGCTGCCTATGCGCTCCATGCCCTGCATCACGGACTGCTCCAGTGCCACGGCCTTTTCGAAGGCACCGGACCGGTCATACAGGCGAAGCTCGCTCAGGTAGCTGTTGCTGAAGACAAGCAGGTTGATGTCGATATCCCCGAAGCCGGGCTTGTTGGTCAATGCCCGCAGCGTGGCAATGTCCTCCTTCACATGGGCGTGGTCGCCCAGTTCGATCTCGCACTGGATCAGGTAGTACAGGGTGCGCACATAGCGCTTGGGCAAGTCCTTCTTCAGTTGCGGGTGCTTGTCCAAGATCTCCTTGGCCCGCAAGAACTTGGCATAACTGGTGGTCCAATCTCCTTTTGCCCAGTAGCAAAACCCTTGGGTATAATGGCAAATGGTGCTCGCCCTATCGCTCAGAGCAGTGTTCTTCCCCTTGATCAAATGATGGTCGCTGATCTCCTCCACCATGGCGTGCTCCTCCTCGGTACGCACATACCCCCCGCTGCGGAACACATAGTTGATCTTGGCATAGAGGACATTGTAGGCAGCCAGGTTCTGCAGTTTCTCAAGGACCATCTCTTCTTCCTTGATGAGTGAATCGAGATCGCTGGTGAAGTTGCCGCTTTGATAGGCTTCCTCCAGCAACATCTTCTCCCAGCTCAATAGTTCGTACCAGTAATAGAACCGCTCATGCTCCCGCGCTGCCTTCTTGGCCCGGTGGAGCACCTTGGTCGCCTCGCTATATAGGGCCTTCCCGAAGAGGATCTCGATGTTGTTGATATGCTGCTTCAGTACCCCGCCCACACTGGATTCGGCATGATAAGCGCGCAGGGCCTTCAGGATCAGCTTGTACAAGTGGTTCTTCTCGGAAGGGAAATGCCTGATGAAGGTTTCCCGTGCGAACTGCTTCTTGATGGCCTCCTCGTTGTAGGCCTTCTGCTTATCGATCGCATCGAAGATCCGGAGGTAGTTCTTCTCCCCGCTTTGCAAAGCGGAATGCAACTTGAAAAAGCGCTTCTCGGATTTCGTGAGCGACTTGATCAGGTCGAAGAGCTCGTTGCTTGGCTTCATGAACAGGGGAAGGGACCGACCGGAACACCCGGAGGACGGCCACGCCCAAATATACGGCACCCTCCATGTGGATCCATAAACAGCACGATGAGCGTGCTGGGGTACTTTCGCACGCATGCGCATTCCCCGGCACACCGCACTTACCTGCTCGTTCCTGTTGGGGGCCGGCTCCCTACTGGCCCAGATCAGCGAGGTGGGCAGCGCAGCCCGCAGTGACAGCATCGACCTGCTCCATACGCGCATCCAATTGGACCTGACAGGCGCTGCCAGCGGCATTGTTCGGGGGGATGCCACTATCACGTTCACACCACGCGTGCCGCAGATCTCCACCCTGCCGCTGGACCTGCTGCTCCCTGTGGATTCCGTGGTGATAGGCGGCGTACAGCTCCCTTTCCAGCAACCCGGCGAGGTGGTGGCGATCGACCTGCAAGGCAGCTACGGACCGGGCGATACGCTCACCCTTACCGTGAGCTATGGCGGCACCCCTCAAACGGACCCCAGCGGATTCGGTGGATTCTATACCCAGGGCCAGTACCAGTATGACCTGGGCGTCGCCTTCGATGCCATCCCCCATTCCTTCGGCAGGGCCTGGTTTCCCTGTTTCGACAACTTCGTGGAACGTTCCAGCATGGAGTTCCTGGTGCATACCGTTGCGGACCGGACCGTGTATGCCAACGGGCACTTGCTCGGGGTCACGGAGCTGGGCGGTGGCGAACGCATCAGCCACTGGCGCATGGACGAGCCCGTCCCGTCCTATCTCGCTTCGGTTGCGGCGGGCCATTACACCGCCCTGCTCGACACCTTCCCCAGCGTTTCAGGAGCGGATATTCCCGTAGTGCTCGCGGCGCTTCCTGCGGATACGGCCAACCTGCGGGCCTCGTTCATCCACCTGAAGAACGCCTTTGATACGTTCGAGCGCTGGTTCGGGCCCTACCAATGGAACCGTGTAGGCTTTGTGCTGACCACTGCCGGGGCCATGGAGCACGCCACCAACATCTGCTATCCGGACTTCGTGGTCGACGGCAGCCTAAGCAATGAGGACCTGATGGCGCACGAGCTTTCCCACCATTGGTTCGGCAACCTGGTGACCTGCGCCACGCCCGAGGAAATGTATTTCAACGAAGGGTTCGCGAACTTCTGCGCGCAGCTCTTCATCGAGGACCTCTACGGCGAGGAGGCCTACCGGTCGCTGGTGCGCACCAACCATCGCCAGGTGGTCTCCGGCACGCATCTGCGCGATGGCGGTTGGTACGCCTTGGCCGGTGTGCCCCAAAGCAAGACCTACGGGGAGACCAGCTATAAGAAGGGAGCAGATATCGCGCGGACCCTGCGGGCCACGCTCGGGGACAGCTTGTTCAGCACGGCCATGCAGCGGCTGTTCGCGCATAACGGATTTTCCGCGATGGGCAGCATCGCCATTCGCGACAGCCTTAGCGTTGCAACCAGCCAGGACCTGACGGCCTTCTTCGATGCATGGGTCTTTCAGCCCGGAGGGGCGGCCTTCATGGTGGATTCCTTCCCTGTGGTACCGAACGGCCCGCTGTTCGAGGCCCAGGTCCACATCCGGCAAAAAACCCGTGGTGGCGCGGATCTGTTCCAGCAGGTGCCGGTCACCATCTCCTGCTTGGGCCCGGCCGGGGAACTGTACCGGACGAGCGCGGACCTGGGTGGCGAATACTCACTTGTCGTCCTCCAGGTGCCGTTCTATCCTGCTGCTGTGCGCCTGAACGATGATGAGCGCTTGGCCTTGTCCACGACGGTGGATACCGCCACAGTGTCCATCATCGGCCAGGTGAATCTCTCCCACGCGGACGTGCGGTTGATCACTTCCGCGTTGCCTGCGCCCGCCCATGTGCGGATCGAGGAATTCTGGGTGCCCGCTGATGAAGCCGCGGACGGCGACGCCCTCTTCGTTTCCCCCGATCGTTGGCGGCGGGTAGAGACGGACATGCAGCCGGGCACGGAGATCGTGATGCGGGTCACCGTGGACGGCCGTGCGAATTTCCCGTCCTCCTATGACCAAGGTCTGATGCAGGACGTGAATGGCACGCCCTTCCATGAGGACAGCCTGGTGATGCTTCATCGTCCTGGCCCACATGCACCCTGGTCGGTGATGCCCGCCACCGTGAGCCACAGCGGCAGTGCCACCGACAAGTACGCCCGGCTGGACATGCCCGGGTTCCGCGCGGGCGACTACACCGTGGCCTGGCGCACCTTGCCCACCGCGGTGCAGGAAGTGCCCCGGGGCGGGCATGGCTGGCGTGCCTATCCTGACCCTGCCTCCCAGCACGTAACGGTCTCCGCGCCCTTGAGCAGCACGATGGGCGGTGCACGGCTCTTGATCCGGGACCTCAGCGGCCGGACGCTGGCCCACCACGAACTGTCCTCGACCATCACGACATGCGATGTATCGCGCATCGCGCCACAAACGGTGCTGCTGTCCATATCCCTGGCGGATGGCAGCACGCTGGAACTGGGGCACTTGCGCATCATCCATTGAAAAACCTGCCATCTTGAAGGTCTTCTTCCGCTATTTCGGCGTGCTCGCGTTGCTCTTCTTCGCGATCTTCCTCGCGCAACGACACCTTTTCCTTGCTTTCGGGCATTCCGCCCTACAGGGTGTGCCCGCCCGGGAGATCCTGTCCGCCCATTGGCATGCGTTGGGCATGGACCTGTCCACCACCGGTTATGTGCTCCTGGTGGTGGCTGTGCTCAGCATCCCCCTGCTCTTTGCGGAAGTGGCGGTGCTGCGCCGCGGGATCCGCATCTTCCTGCTGGCCTTCATCATTCTCAGTGCGCTGGTGAACATGATCGACATCGGCCTGTTCGATGCCTGGGGCGTGAAGATCGATCGGAAGGCATTGAGCTATCTACGCTACCCGGAGGAAGTGCTCGGGGCCACTTCCGTGGGGCGCACTGCCCTGCTGCTGCTCGTGGCGCTCGTGCAGTGCATCCTCTTCATTTTTCTCCTGAACAAGATCGACCATGGCCGGAATTACCGGGTCGGGCACCTGGGAGGCCGGATCACGGCCGCACTATTGGTCCCCGTGCTATGCGTGGTAGCCTTGCGGGGAGGGCCGCAGGATGACCCGATCGACAAGAGCTGGAGCTGGTTCTCGGCCCGCCCCGTGCTGAACCTCGCGGCGCTCAACAGCATGTGGAACGCATTGGAGATCCTGGTGAAGCCTGCCGAGTTCACCGCCAACCCGTACGCATACATGCCTGCGGACGAAGCGGAACTCCTCTTCCTTCAACGCCGTCCGTCCACGGGGGGCATCGCCCCCCTCAGCATCCTGGCGCAGGAGCGCCCGAACGTCCTGATGGTCCTGCTGGAAAGCTGGACGGCGGACGTGATCGAACCACTAGGGGGTGATAGCGGGGTGACCCCGGCATTCTCCCGCCTATGCGGGGACGGTCTGCTCCTCACTAATTTCTACTCCACGGGCTTCCGCACGGAGCAAGGGCTGTGTGCGCTCATCAGCGGGTTTCCTTCACAGCCCACCACCACCATCATCCGCAAGTTCGGCAAGTTCGACCGCTTGCCCAGCTTGGTGCGCAACCTGGACAAAGCAGGCTACTCCTCGCGCTACTACTACGCGGGTGATGTCTCCTTCGCCAATACCCGTGCCTATCTGGAGGCCATGGGCTTCAATAAAGTGTATGATGAAACCGCCTTCCCAATCAAACAGCGCACGCGCTGGGGGGCATTCGACGAGGAGCTCTTCGACTTCCACCTCCGCGATGCTGGCTCAGCCAGCACGCCGTTCTTCCAAGTGATCATGACCTCCACCAGTCATGAGCCTTTTGATGCGCCCGTGGAAGGAGGATTTTCCGGAAGTGACGCACAGCTCTACCGGAACACCGTACACTATACCGACCGCTGTCTGGGTGCCTTTTTGGATGCCGCCAAGAAGGAGCCATGGTACGCGAACACCTTGGTCGTCGTAATGGCGGACCACGGACATTATTTACCCTACAACCGCCCGCAGTACAGCGCCGCCCGGCACCGCGTCCCGATGCTGATCACCGGCGGGGCCTTAGCGGACCATCTGCGCGGCACCCGTGACGATACCTACGGCAGCCATGTGGATCTCCCCCTCACGCTCCTGGCGCAACTGGGCCTGCCGCATGAGGAGTTCCATTGGGGTCGTGACCTCTTCAGCCCAGCCACGCCCCATGCCGCATTCTGGACCTTCAACAATGGTTTTGGCATCGCGGACAGCACACAGGAAGTCGTGTTCGACGACAATGGAAAGCGCGTGATCGAACTGCGGGACAGCAGCCGCACGGTGGATGCGGAGCGGTTGCTGCGCTATGGCAAGGCTGAGCTGCAAGTACTGCTGGACCGGTATATCCGGTTTGACCAGTAAGCGCCTCAGCTCACGTACTTGAGGCTCTTGCCCGGATAGCGCGCGCTTCGGCCCAGTTGCTCCTCAATGCGCAATAGCTGGTTGTACTTCGCGACCCTGTCGCTCCGGCTTGCACTCCCCGTCTTGATCATGCCGCAGTTCAAGGCCACGGCCAGGTCCGCGATGGTGCTGTCCTCGGTCTCACCGCTCCGGTGGCTCATGACCGATGTGTAGCCCGCCCGATGCGCCATCTCCACGGCCTCCAGGGTCTCCGTCAGCGTTCCGATCTGATTTACCTTCACTAGGATACTGTTGGCAATGTGCTTACCGATGCCTTCAGCCAGCCGCTGGGTGTTGGTAACGAAAAGATCATCGCCCACCAGCTGCACCTTGTCGCCGATGGCCTGGGTGAGCTTCTTCCAGCCGGCCCAATCATCCTCGGCCATGCCGTCCTCGATGCTCAGAATGGGATAGCGCGTGCTCCAGTCCTTCCAAAGCGCGACCATGTCATCACCGGTGAGGCTATCCCCGGTGCTCCCGAGCTGGTAGCGTTGTTTACCGGCGTCGTAGAACTCCGTACTGGCGGCATCCAGCGCGATCATGATGTCGTCACCCGGCCTGTATCCAGCCTTCTCGATGGCCTGCATGACAAGCTTCAGCGCCTCCTCGTTGCTCTTGAGGTCCGGTGCGAAGCCACCCTCATCACCCACGTTGGTGCTCAGCTTCTGGGCCTTCAGCACGTCCTTCAAGGCATGGAACACCTCCGTCCCCATGCGCAGTCCTTCTGCGAAGGAAGCGGCTCCTACGGGCATCACCATGAACTCCTGAATGTCCACCTTGTTGTCAGCATGCGCCCCTCCGTTCAGGATGTTCATCATCGGCACGGGCAGCATGCTGGCATTTGCGCCTCCCACATAGCGGAACAGGGGGAGGCCTGCCTCGCTTGCTGCCGCCTTGGCCACGGCGAGCGAAACGCCGAGCATGGCATTCGCCCCGAGGTTTCCCTTGTTGGGGGTGCCATCAAGGCTGATCATGGCCCGGTCGACGAGGGCCTGGTCTCCGACATAAGCGCCGTGAAGCTCATCGTTCAAGGCGCCGTTCACGTTGGCCACTGCCTTGAGTACTCCTTTGCCCAGGTAACGCTTCATGTCCCCATCGCGAAGCTCAGCTGCCTCGTGTGCGCCTGTGCTGGCGCCGCTGGGCACGGCAGCGCGACCAATGTGACCACTGTCGGTGTACACATCCACTTCGATGGTGGGATTGCCCCGTGAATCAAGGATCTCGCGGGCTTGGATCTTGGCGATCAGGCTCATTCGATTGGTTGGGAATTGATGATGTGAAGGAATATTGTTCTGACGCAGCTTGCCTTGGTCCCCACGTATTGGGAGCTCGGCTCACGGGCAATGCCACAGCCATTATGCGTGCTCCACA
>Ga0079224_100016543_pt1 | contig 10367 bp, 10 predicted proteins | sample Stecom2015_FD_80414 | JGI IMG/M metagenome (GOLD analysis project Ga0079224, IMG submission 80414) | Agricultural soil microbial communities from Utah to study Nitrogen management - Steer compost 2015 | ecosystem: Environmental > Terrestrial > Soil > Agricultural land | place: USA: Utah...
CATCGGCGAGCTCGATGAGATCGAGCCAACCCAGGCACTCGTCGGCGAACTCGTCGACGTCCAAATCATCGGGCCGGGCGACCGCAGTCACGTTGTCTCGAGCCGACAGGCGGCCGAACAACCGGACCGTCTGAAACGTCCTCGCCACCCCGGCTCGGGCGATCTCATGGGGCGAGAGTCCCGACACCTCGTGTCCGTCGACTTTCACCGTGCCCGAGTCAGCCCTGAGGACCCCGGTGATCACGTTGATCAGGGTCGTCTTCCCCGACCCATTGGGACCGATCAGCCCCAGGACCTCCTGGGGACGGAGTTCGACGCTCACATCGTCCAGCGCCAAGACGCCGCTGAACCGCTTGACCACCCGCTCAACGACCAGCGCGTCCACGCAGCCTCCTCGCCAGCGAGATCCACTCACCTCGCACGATCCCATCGGGTCGAACCACCAGAACGACCAGGATCACGAGGGCGATCGCCAACTGGACGACCCCGGGGAACTCGGCCACCTGGATGGGGCCGATCGAAAAGCCGTTCTCGACCGTGCGCAGCAGCTGGCTGACGACGGTCACGACCGCAGCCCCGACCACGGCTCCCGGCACCGAGCGCATCCCACCGATGACCAGCATCGAGAGGAGCGTGAAAGTGTCGGCGAAGAAGAACTGATCGGGCCCGTAGGCGACGTTGTTCAGGGCCCAGATGGCCCCGGCTGCACCCGTCAGGGCCCCGCTCACGAGCCACCCTGTCCTGCGGGCGGAGACGACCGAGATGCCCAACGCGGAGGCGGCGACCTCGTCCTCCCGAACCGCCTGCAACCTCAAACCAGCCGCCGACGCCTGGAAGGCGACTGAGACTGCGACTACGACCACCGCCGCCCCGAAGGCGACAGGAATGTCCACCAACTGAGGGATGCCGAGGATGCCGATCGTCCCGCGGGTCACGGTTTCCCAGTTGGCGAAGATGGTGTGCATCATCACCAAAACGGCGAGGGTCGCCATCGCCATCGGGAATTGCTCCATCTTGGGGAGCACCGCGCCCGTGACCGCGGCGAGGATAGAGGCAGCGAGGACACCCACGGCTACCGCTCCGAGCAGACCGAACTCCAAGCCGGCGAGCCATTCCGGCAACTCCGGCAGCAATCGAGCCTTCTGCTCCGTGGGGATCGTGACGAGGGCGACGGCATAGGCAGACGCCCCGACGAAGGCGAGATGGCCGAACGAGAGAATCCCGGAGGCTCCGACAAAGGTCTGGATCGCCACCACTAGCCCAACCAGGATCAGGTACTCGATCACCACGCGCTGGGCCGGACTTTCGAACACGAAGACACCGAGAGCTGCCACCACCCCCAGCGCGGCTGTCAGTGCCGACCAGGTGGCGGCGGCGGACCGGAGGCGGCGGACCGACTGGCCCCTCATGCCAATCGTCCTTCCGCGGCGCGAGCGAGGCCTTGGGGCCGGAAGAACAGAATCACGACGACGACCATCAAGGCGAAGGCCATCGTGAACGGGCGCAGCGCCGCCGGCAGCGCCACTTGGAGCGCGACCTCGATGAAGGCTACGAGGAACCCGCCGTAGATCGCGCCCGAGAGCTTCGAGAAACCACCCAAACCCACTGCGATGAACGCCTGGATCAGCGGAGTGAACCCCATCGTCGGGTTGACCGTCCCGCGTCGGGCGATCCACAGGAATCCGGCGATACCGGCGAGCATCCCGGAGAGGGCGAAAGCCATTCCAATGATGCGGTTGGCCGGCGCCCCCATGAGGCGAGTGACCGCGAAGTCCTCGGCGGCTGCCCGCAGGGCGAGCCCATGGCGGGACCGGGTCAACAGGGCGCTCAATGCGACCAAGGCAACAGCGGCGACGGCGATGGTCACCACCGACAGCACGGGAAAACGGAGGCCACCGACCGTGAGTACCCCGTCCATCCATCCAGGAACCGCGATCCCCTGCGGACGAGGAGACACGAAGTTCCTGATCAGGTTCTGGATGATCACCGAGACGGCGAACGACGAGAAGATGACCGCGGGTCCGCTCGCCCCGCGCAACGGGCGAAACGCGGTGAGCTCGATGAGAAGGGAGAACACGACGGCCGCGACCACTCCCAAGCCGGCAGCTGCCCAGAACCCCAGGCCGGCGGAGACCGCGAGCCACATGACATAGCCGTTGACCGTGACCAGCTCGCCGTAGGCGAAGTTCAGCAGTCCCAGGGTGCTGAACACGATCGCCAGGCCCAAGGCGAGCACGGCGTATATTGCGCCCAGGCTGAGGGCGTTGAGGATCTGCTGGAGGACCGTGGCGGTCGTCACTCGTTGCCTCCCAGATACGAAGCCTCCAGTCGCTCGGCAGCAGCGGTCATCTCCTCGCTGGTGCCCTCGGCCACTACTCGTCCGCCGGCCAGGACGTACACGCGGTCGGAGACATCGAGCGCCTGAGTGACGCTCTGTTCGACGATCACGAAGGTCAAGCCGTCCTCGTTCAACTGGCGGATCAGTTCGAACACCACCTCGACCACGACGGGTGCCAAGCCGAGCGATGGCTCGTCGAGAAGGACCAGACGCGGTCTCGACATCAACGCCCGGGCGATGGCGAGCTGCTGCTGCTCGCCGCCCGAAAGCGTCCCCGCAGGTTGGCGACGCCGCTGGGCGAGGATCGGGAACCGCTCGAGCAACTCGACGAGATCGTTGGCGGCGGCGGTGCGGTCGCGGTGGCCGTACGCGCCCATGCGCAGGTTCTCCTCCACCGTGAGGGCGCTGAACACCCGGCGACCCTCGGGAACGAGCGTCAGGCCGGACCGGGCGATCGCTTCGGTCTTCCAACCCCGGATCGACTTCCCCAGGAAGGAGATCGTCCCGGTGCGAGCCGGGACGATCCCCACCAGTGTGTTCATGAGCGTCGACTTGCCGGCGCCATTGGCGCCGAGGACCGCTACCACCTCTCCTTCGTCGACGTGCAGGGAGACATCGGACAGGACCTGGACGGCCCCGTAGCCCGCCGACACTCCCTGCACGTCGAGCATGGTTCAACCCACCTCGGGGACGAAGGACGGGACGAACTGGTCGAGGAACTGGATCTCGCCCTCGACGACCTCGACCAGCGTCACTTCCTTGTCCGCCCGCCGCGTTCCGGGATTGATCGTCAATGATCCGGTGACACCTTCGAACGACAGCCCGGGCAGCGCGCCCATGATCGCGTCGGGTTCCGCGCTCCCGGCCGCCTCGATGGCGGCCTTGATCAGGTAGATCTCGTCGTACCCGATGCCGGCTACGACGGAATCGGGAGTGGAGCCGGTGGCTTCCTCGAACTGGGCGAAGAACTCCGCCACCGCATTGCCCTCAGCCGGCCATGCATGGGTCGTCGCCACGATCCCTTCCACCGCGTCGCCGGCTTCGAGGAGCGATGCGTCGACGGATCCGTCGCCAGTGATGACGGGAATGTCGATGCCGGCAGCCCGGAGCTGGCGCATGAAGACGGGCGTGTCGGGAATGAACATCGGCGTGTAGATGACGTCCGGTGCGGGGTCCAGGGCGGCGATGTTCGTGACCTGCACGTTGTAGTCGCCGGCGTCGATCCGGTACTCGTCCTCTCCGATGATCTCCCCGCCGCCGTTCGTGAACGCTTCCGCGAAGTACGAGGGCAGGTCGTTGGTGTACGGGATCTCGGTCGAGCGCAGCAGGTAGGCAGTCTCATAGCCCTGCGCCAGTGCGTACTCAGCGGCCACCGCTCCCTGCAGGTTGTCGCTCATGATGGTATGGAAGGCGCACTCGCCGGCATCGCCGACGAGTGTCGGGGCCGTGCCGTCGCCCGTGGAGATCGGGATTCCGGCTTGGCACGCGAGCGTGGCCTGGGCCAGGAACGGGTCACCCGTCGTGCCGATCAAGTACACCGCTCCGGCGTCGATCAGTTCCTGGGTACGCCGCAGTGTTTCGTCCTGGTCGTTGCGCCCGTCCAATGCCCGGTACTCGAGCGGGCGGCCGAGGACCCCACCAGCGGCGTTGATCTCTTCCACCGCCAACTCCGCTCCAGCCCGAACGGGAGAGTCGTAGAACGAATAGATGTCACTGAAATCGCCTGGATGACCGATCAGGATGGGCTCGCCATCTGTTGCACTCCCCTGCGTCGTCGCAGGTGAGTCGCCGTCCGTCGCTGGCGCGGAATCGGCCGATTGTCCGTTCCCGCATGCCGCCAGCACCAGCACCAGGGCTGTGATCGAATACCTGAGTGGCTTCATTCCTCCACCTCTCGCTTGGTCGTCGCCACGATGAGGCCCGCCAAGAGGCCAGCCCGCACCGGTACGGTTTTCACATCGACGAACTCGTCAGGTGAGTGGTCGTCGCCGCCCTCGGGACCCACGCCGTCGATCGTGGGAACACCCGCAGCGGCAGTCCAACACCCATCTGACATCCCGCCCGTCGACACCTCTCTCAGCACGACGGATGCCTCCTTCCCCAGCCGGCTGTAGTCGGCGGAGAGCACGGGGTCGGGCAGCATCGGCGGCCAGTCGCCCAGTGGCACCACGTCGACATTGCGCTTTGCGCAGATGTCCCCGATGGCGCCTCGGACCCAGTCGAGATCTGCTTCGGAGAAGGAACGAATGTCGGCGTCAGCCCACGCCTCGGCGGCGACCACATTGGGCGCCGAACCACCCTGGATGGTTCCGATCGAGACCGTGAGCTCGGGCCGCGCTCGGTGCAGCGCAGCCACGTCCACCACCGCTTCGCAGAGCCCGACGATGGCGGACGTGCCCTGATCCGGCTGCACGCCGGCGTGAGCCGACCTACCGCGTGCGTTGAGCCGGAGCCACATGCCTGCTTTGCGGTGGACGACATACCCTCCATCGGGACGCCCACACTCGAGCACCATGCAGGCATCCGCCGTCGAGAGGAGGTCTATGAAGGGCGGCGCCGTCGTGCGCGTCTCCTCGTCTCCCACCACCACGAAGTGGACCCTCGGGCACTCCCCCATCTCCGCCAATGCCCGGATCACATGGATCGCCATCGCCAGGCCGCCCTTCATGTCGGCTACTCCTGGTCCGTAGGCGACGCCTTCGCCGTCCACATGCATCGGGCGCGCCGCGGCCGTGCCGCGGGGGAAGACGGTGTCGGCGTGGCCGAGGATCGCCACGTTCACGGGTCCATCGCCCAAGGTCACGGCGACGTGATCGAATCCGCCTTCGCTCCTCCATTCGACGTTCGCTCCAGGGAGGTCGGCGAGGGCATCGGCGAGGATGCGCTCGACCTCGCTGACACCGGCCGGGTTGTCGAATCCCGAATCGATTCGGACCATCTCGCCCATCAGGTCGACGACATCGGAGAGCCGCGCCCCGACGCGCCGGGTCACCTCTCCGGCCACCTGAGCGGCGTGGCCGAGTCCGCTCATGCCAGTGACAGCCCGTGGAGCCGGGCGGCGTTGCCACCGAGGACAGCTTCACCGGCGGATCGAGCTTCGCTCTCCGTGAGGAGATCCCGCTCGACGGCTGCCTGGAGGACCCGCTCGAGCGCCTTCCTTCCCAGTCGAGCCGAGAGCCACAGCACTTCGGGCTCGGAAGCCTCGTCAGACCCGTACATGATCTTCGACGTGGGCACGATGCCCAGGACGGTGGCGAACACCCGGTCGAGGTCGAGTGTCGCCCACGGGCTGAACAGCGACAGCTCGACGTGGGCGTTGGGGTACATCCCCGCCAGATAGGCCGCCTCCTCGACCCAGGGGAAGCCGGCGTGGATCAGCACGACGGCCGTCCGCGGGTGCGTCGCCAGGACCGGAGCGAGACCGGCGGGACGGGCCCGGGCGAGGACGACGTCGGGATCGCCGGCGCCCGAGTGGATGTGCACCGGTCGGTCCTGGCGCGCCGCCACCCGACAGGTGACGTGGAGGAGCCGGTCGCGCACCGGCTTGCCGAGCGGGCCGGGCTGGAAACCGGAGTCCCGCCACGCCTCGAATCCCGAGCGCACCTCCGTGACGCTCGGATCGGTGATGTCGAGGCCGGTCCGATAGGCGATGACGGACTTGTATCCGACCACTCGGGAATCCGGCCCGGTAGCCTCGAGTTCTGCCATGAAAGCATCGATCAGCTCGTCGGCACCGGACACCGTCGGGAGGAGGCGATCGATGATCGGCTCGATGCGGACCACCCGATGGGCCCGTACCCCCAGGAGGCGCCCGAATCCCTCCGGGTCGACCATCGGCTGGGGGTAGCCGTCGTCGACGAGGAGGTCGGAGATGTTCTGGTCTTCGATCAGGGAGCTCAGGTACGAGCCGGCGTCGGTCTCGAGACGCCGTCTCCGCTCCTCCTCCACCTCAGCCAAGTCGACGCCGAGGAAGTCCGCCAGCCACCTGCGACCCGCCTGGGCGAAGATCGTGGATTCGGTGAGCTGAGAGACCTGCGCTTTGAGGGCATCGTCGGCGGTAGCCGAAGACGCCATGCACATGCCGATCAGCGTGATGTTGTCGGCCCAGGTCGAGGCACCGGCGAGCATGTCCTCGACTCGCAGGCCGTGACAGTGGGCGTCGACGATCGAAACGTCGGTCAGGTCGATAGACAAGGTCAGTACCTCCAGCGGTGGGCCTCGATCTGTTCGGCACGGTCCAGGCCCGAGAACCGCTCCCACTCGTAGCGCCGGACAGCGACGAAGGCGTCGTACTGTTGATCCCCGAAGACGGAGCGCACCAGCCCGTCGCGATCCATCTCCTCCACTGCCGCCTGCAGACTCGACGGGAGGCGCTCGATGCGCAGGCGCTCGCGTTCGGCGGGATCGATCGAGTCGGGGTCGACACTCACCGGCGGTGGCAGTGTGAGGCCGCGGCGGATCCCGTCCAATGCCGCGTGGAGAAGGACCGTCAGAGCCAGATACGGATTGGCGGTCGCATCGACGGTCTTCACTTCGATGTTCGATCCGGCCGGCCGGGTCGTGACCGTTCCTTGGATCCTCCGAACCGCCGCCTCCCGGTTCTCATGACCCCAGCACGTGTACGCGCCAGCCCAGTGGTGCGGCGTGATTCGCTCATAGGAGGGAACCGAAGGGGTGAGCACGGCTTGGAGACCCTTGAGGTGCGACAGGATCCCGGCGATGGCCGCGGCGCCGTCGGGAGTCACGGCCTCCGGACCGCCCGTGAACAGGTTTTCGTCTCCCCGCCACAGACTGAAGTGCACGTGGCAACCGTTGCCCACGTCGATATCGGGGTGAGGGCGCGGGCTGAAAGAGACCCGGAACCCGTGTTTCTGGGCGATCCGGTGAGCCGTGAGTCGTAGCAGGACCACCGCGTCGGCTGCCGCCACCGGGTCGAGGTGAGCGATCGACACCTCGAACTGACCGTCCGAGTATTCGGGGTGGAATTGCTGCACCCGGATGCCCTGCGCTTCCAGGGCATCGACGAAGTCGACGCTGAAGGCCTCCGCCTTGGGGAATGCCACCGTGCTGTATCCGGGACCCCGGTGCGCCGGTTCGTTCCCGTCGGAGTGGAACAGGCTGAACTCCGACTCGAACGCGAACTTGGCCGCCAGGCCCATCTCCCGAGCGGCCTCTACGGCCCTGGCGAGGAGTGTCCTTCCGCAATTCGGTCGTGGCTGCAGCTCCTGGTCGCACATGTTGGCGGGAGCCCACAACAACTTCGAGTCGTGCAACTCGACCACGGCATCGAGATCGGGAATGAGGCGCATGTCGCCCGACGGGGTCTCATAGCCTGGGCTGGACGTGATGCCGTCGTCGACGGCCATCACCGCGAACACATCCGACAGCCCCACTCCCACCTCGCTGACCCTTTTCAGGCGACGGTGCGGCACCGTCTTCACCCGGGTCACACCGGCGTTGTCCACCACAGTGATGAGGGCCAGCGACCGGCCATCTACTGCCGTCTCCACGTCTCCTCCGATCCGGCAATCCTTTGCAACAACATAATCATCATTGCCGATCTTCGTCAAAGATGAAATGATCATTTCAACATGACTGAAAACGCTCTTCCGATCCAGGAACTGATCCACGCCCGCCTGGCCGACCTGACACCGGCGGAACGCCGCGTGGCCCGGGCGATCTTGGCCGACTATCCCCTGCTAGCCCTGCGTTCGACCTCCGTCATCGCCGACGAGGCAAACACCAGCCCCGCCACGGTCGTACGCTTCGTCGCCAAGCTCGGATTCGACGGTCTCCCCGCCTTCCACGACGCCGTCCGCAACGAGCTCGACCGGGCGACCCAGTCCCCGTTCGCGCTCTATCAGCCCCCGTCGGGCGACGTCTCGCCCTCGGTGGCAGCCGCCGAGTCGGTCCTCTCTTTGGTGACCGCAGCGATGCAACGTCTCAGCCCCACCCAGGTGGCCGATGCGGTGGACGCCTTGATGGCAGCGAGACGCGTCTGGGTGGCAGGCGGGCGCTTCTCACAGGGAATCGCCCACACGCTGTTCGCCCACCTCAACCTGCTCCGGCCGGAGGTGCGCCTGCTCGGACCGTGGCCGCTTCCCATCGCCGATCAGATCGCCCACAGCGGCCGCGACGAGTTGGCCGTGGTGTTCGACTTCCGCCGGTACGATCCCACCGCAGAATTCATCGCCAGCCATTTCGCTCGCTCCCGGGGTCAGGCGATCGTCGTCACCGACCCCTACCTCTCCCCCGCCGCCCAGTACTCGGCGCACACATTCGTCGTGCCCGTCGAGGGCCACGGCCTCGTCGACTCGTACACGGGCGCCCTCGCCGTCGTCGACGTCTTGATCGCCACGATGGTGGCAAAAGACGAGCGCAGAATGGCACAACGCTCGGCTGGCCTGGAGAGAGCCCGTCAGGCAGCAGACGAGATCACCCACAATCGGCGCGGCTACCAGGACCACCTGTGACAGGAAGACCCCCCGAACCCGTGGTTACGATGCCTTGATGACGGAACACCCTCGTCCCAACACTCGGATCCGCCGTCTCCCGCATCGGCAGGTAGAGGACCGCGCGGTGATCGAGTCGATCCTGGATGAGGGCATCGTTTGCCACACCGCCTACATCTCCGAGGATGGATTCCCCGTCGTCATCCCGATGCTCTACGTGCGCGACGGCTCCAGACTCCTTTTGCACGGCTCGAACTCGATGGGGATCGCCCACGCCGTCCGCCACGGGTCCCCGCTGTGCGTAGCCGTCACGCACATCGACGGGTTGGTCGTCGCGAGGAGTGCTTTCGAGTCCTCGGCGAACTACCGCTCGGTGGTCGTCCACGGCACCGGGCGGCTGATCTCGGATCGCAACGAGAAGCGGCAGGCTCTCGACCTGATCACGGATCGCCTGCTACCGGGCCGGTTGGCCGACGTTCGACCGTCCACCGACTCCGAGGTCGGCCAGGCTGCGGTCATCGAGCTACGACTGGACGAAGTGTCCGCGAAGGTGAGAACCGGCGGGCCCATCGACCAGCCGGAAGACCTCGCCAGCCCGGTGTGGGCCGGAGTCATCCCACTTCGCCTGGTGGCGGAACCGCCGATACCTGCAGATGACCTGGCTCCGGGAATCGAGATACCCGCCTACGTGAGCGAGTTCGTCTCTAAACGGTCGCAGTGAGCCGGTAGCGCCCCTCCACAGACGCGCCGGCCGGCACGCACCTATTCGGGAAGTCCCTTGGCGGCGGCGAGCTGCATCACCGCTTCGGGAGCCCGGGTCTCGAAGTCGAGCACCTTCGCTCAGGTGGGCGTGATGTCGATCCTCGCCATCCGGTCGTACAGCCGCCTGACTTCGGCCTCGAAGGCCGGGAACGCCGCTGCGCTGAACATCTTGCGGTTCGCCTCGAGGTACTCCGGGAGCACCCCGTCCACGAACGAGACCTCTGCGGTGCCCCTGACCATCAGCACGAGCGGCGGCTGGTCGTCGGTGTCGACGGTCAAGGCCACCGCCGGGTTCGCCTGGATCGCCCGGACCTTGGCGGAGAAGTCGATGGTGCCCAGCACGAACCGCGAGCCGTCGAAGTGGAAGGCGATCGGGATCACCCGGGGCGTGCCGTCGAGCGCTTCCACCCAGCCGTCGTAGATGTCGTCCGAGGGCTTCGCCGGCACCCCCCGGAGCTCGAACACCATCCGGGTGCCGGTCTCCGTCGGCTCGAAAGTCACGGTTATCAGAGGACACTCGTCGGGTCGTCGTCGGGCTTGCCCCAGGTGAACACCATGCGCTCATGGGGGACCACCTCCCGGAACACACCGCCCGTCGGATACCGCTGCCCGGTCCGGTCGTCCACCATCATGTACTCGTAACGGCCCCCGGGCCGGACGTCGAAGCGGATGGACTCCTGCGGCGTAGAGACACCCCGAGGGTGCATCCAGTGGGTCGCCTCGGCGGGATCGGTCCAGAAGCGCCAGAGCTCCTCCGGTGTGGCCGGGAACTCCCTCACCAGGGTGAACCCGGCGGTCAGGTCGATCATTCGGTC
>Ga0079224_100016545_pt1 | contig 10366 bp, 11 predicted proteins | sample Stecom2015_FD_80414 | JGI IMG/M metagenome (GOLD analysis project Ga0079224, IMG submission 80414) | Agricultural soil microbial communities from Utah to study Nitrogen management - Steer compost 2015 | ecosystem: Environmental > Terrestrial > Soil > Agricultural land | place: USA: Utah...
ACGCCCGGCAGATGCTGGGCCGCCTGGCCGGCCGCGTGCACCGGGTCATGAGCGGCGTGGCCGTGGCCCGCGCCCGTCATGGGCTGCTGCTGGCCGATGTCGAGGTCACCGCGGTGCGGATGGCGCCCATGGACCCGGAGACCATCGCCCGGTACGTGGCCACCGGCGAGCCGCTGGACAAGGCCGGCTCCTACGCGGTGCAGGGCCTGGGATCCGTCCTGGTGGAGCGGATCGAGGGCTGCTACTTCAACGTGGTGGGGCTGCCCCTGGCCCGGACGGTGCGCCTCCTGGAACGGTTCGGCCTGCGGGTGGCCGATTTCTGGTATGCTGGAAACCCGGCGGTGCGCGCCACCTGATCCCGCGGGAGGGATCGGGGCAGCCGTGACCGGCGTTACCATCAAGGAACTGCCTGAAGGGGAGCGGCCCCGGGAGCGCCTGTGGCACCAGGGGCCGGCGGCGCTGTCCAACAGCGAGCTGCTGGCCATCCTGCTGGGGACGGGCAACGCCGCCACTTCCCAATCGGCCCTGGCCCTGGCCCAGGGCCTGCTGCAGTGGGCCCGCCGGCGCGAGTCCGGCGACGCCCACCGCTCCGGGGCCAGCGGCCTGCGGGAACTGGCCGCCGCGCGGCCCGACGAGTTGTGCCAGGTGCCCGGGATCGGGCCCGCCAAGGCCGTGCGGGTGGTGGCGGCCCTGGAACTGGGACGCCGCGTGGCCGCCGAGGGCCCGCGCCCCATACGGATCCGCCGGGCCTCGGAAGTGGCGGCGCTGCTGCACGAGGAGATGCGGCACTACCGCAGGGAGCACCTGCGGGCGGTGCTGCTGAGCACCCGCCGCCACGTGCTGGCGGTGGAGACCGTGTCTATCGGCGGTCTGGACGGGACCGTCGTCCACCCCCGGGAGGTCTTCCGCCCGGCCATCCAGCGGGCGGCGTCGGCGCTGATCCTGGTCCACAACCATCCCAGCGGCGACCCGACGCCCAGCCCCGATGACCTGGAGGCCACCCGGAGGCTGGTGGAGGCAGGCCGGATCGTGGGAATCGACGTCCTCGACCACATCATCCTGGGAGACCGGCGGTACGTCAGCCTGCGGGAACTGTACGAGTCCTGGTTCGCCTGACGTGTTGGACGCCGAAGGGGAGACGCGGGAGCATGCTGTCACCGGTTTATCGCTACTTTTCGCGGGATATGGGCATCGACCTGGGTACCGCCAATACGCTGGTGTACGTCCGGGGCCGGGGGATCGTCCTGCAGGAGCCGTCGGTGGTGGCCGTGCAGGAGGGCACCCGCCAGGTGGTGGCGGTGGGAGCCGAGGCCAAGCGCATGATCGGCCGTACACCGGGCAACATCGTGGCCATCCGGCCCATGGCCGACGGCGTCATCGCCGACTTCGACGTGACCCAGACCATGCTGCGCTACTTCATCGCCAAGGCCTCCCAGCGGCGGTCGCTGTTCCGGCCGCGGGTGGTGGTCTGCGTGCCGTCGGGCGTCACCGAGGTGGAGAAGCGGGCCGTCATCGACGCCACCCTGCAGGCCGGCGCCCGTGAGGCGTTCCTGATCGAGGAGCCCATGGCCGCCGCCATCGGTTCGGGCCTGCCGGTCCATGAACCCACCGGCAACATGATCGTCGACATCGGCGGCGGCACCACCGAGGTGGCCGTCATCTCCCTGGGCGGCATCGTCACCCACCGCTCCATCCGGGTGGCCGGCGACGAGATGGACGAGGCCATCATCAACTACGTCAAGCGCAACTACAACATGCTGATCGGCGAGCGGACGGCGGAAGAAGTCAAGATCGAGGTCGGCTCGGCCTTCCCCTACGAGGGCGAGGGCTCCATCGAGATCCGGGGCCGCGATCTGGTCACGGGCCTGCCCAAGACCCTGGTGATCTCGCCCGAGGAAGTGCGGGAGGCGCTGCGGGAGCCGATCCAGGCCATCGTCGAGGCCATCAAGGTGACCCTGGAGCGGACGCCGCCCGAACTGGCCGCCGACATCATGGACCGCGGCATCGTTCTGGGCGGGGGCGGTGCCCTGCTGCGCGGGCTGGACCGCCTGGTCAGCGAGGAAACGGGCATGCCCGTGATGCTGGCCGACGAGCCCCTGCTGTGCGTGGCCCGCGGCACCGGCAAGGTGCTGGAAGAGATCGAAACCCTCTCGCGGCTGCTGGTGTCGCCCAGGAAACTGGCCTGAGCGCCGCCCGAGGGCGTGACGCGGGTGCTGCGCTGGCTGCTGAACCGGCGGACCATGGCTGCCCTGGCCACCCTGGTGGTGGCGGTGGTGCTGATGACGCTCACCGCCCGCGAGCGCCAGCGCGTCACCGTCGTGGAGAACTGGCTGCTGGACGCCCTGGCGCCGGTGACCCGGGCGGCCCACCAGGTGGCGGCCGTGGTGGACGGCGCCCGGCAGCAGATCGCCGAGCTGGCCCGCCTGCGCGAGGAAAACCAGCGGCTCCGCCAGGAACTGGAGCGCTACCGGCAGCAGCAGGCCGTGATGGAGCGGGGGTACCGGTCGTATTCCCGCATCCGCGCCCTGCTGGCGCTCAAGGAGCGAGAGCCTGGCGCTGTGGCGGCCGCCAACGTCATCGGCCGCGACCCCGACCGCTGGCTGGAAGAGGTCCTGCTGGACGTGGGGACCGCCGACGGCGTCGCCGTGGATATGGTGGTGATCGAGCCCCGCGGCGTCGTCGGGCGCATCACCCGCACCACCCGCTTTACCGCCACGGTGCTGCTGCTGACCGACCCCCAGAGCGGCGTGGGCGTCCTGGTGTCCCGCAGCGGCGACGCCGGCGTGGCCGTGGGCGATCCCGCCCGGTCCGGCACCCTGGAGGTCAGGTTTTTCAACCGCGATGCCGACGTGAAGGTGGGCGACCGCGTCGTCACCTCGGGCTACGGCGGGCTGTTCCCCCCCAATCTGGACGTGGGCGAGGTCATCGAGCTGCGCTACGACGAGACCGGCCTGGTGCTGGAGGCGGTGGTCCAGCCCTTCGTCGACTTCGACCGCCTGTTCGAGGTGCTGGTGGTCCAGCCCGTCCAGCGTTCCTGGGAGTTGAGGTGACGGCGTGACCCGGCTGGCCTGGCTGTCAACCCTGGTGCTCCTGCTGGTGGTGCTGGCGCAGGTGGTGGCGGTGCCCCTGGTGATGCCGGGCGCCGCCCGCCCGGACCTGCTGCTGGTGCTGGCTGTCCTGGCCGGCTTCACCGGAGGCTCCCGCTACGGCCTGGTCATGGGCCTGGCGGGCGGCCTGCTGGTGGACGTGGTCACCGGCCGCTTCGTGGGCCTGCACCTGCTGATCAAGGGCGCGGCCGGCGCCGCCGGCGGGGAACTGGCCCGCCACGTATACCGGGAGAACGCTCCGGCCGCCCTGCTGCTGGCCGCGGTGGCCACGGTGGGGCAGGAACTGCTGCACGCCCTGGTCCTGCGGGTGTTCAGCGTGGTGGTGCCGCTGGCCCACGTCTTCGAACTGCTGCCCACCATCATCACCGGCAACCTGGTGGCGGCGGGCGTGCTGTTCGTGCCGCTGTACCGGCTGACCCGGGACCTGGCCGGGGAGCCGGCCGGCCGGGCGGCGGGCAGCTGGCCCGCCAGGGGAGGGGGGCGCCGGTGACCGGCGAGGACCCGGAACGGCGGGAGCAGCGGGAGCGCCGCAGCCGCGCGGCCATCGCCGTGCTGGCGGTGGTGACGCTGGTCATGGTGCTGCGCCTGGGATACATGCAGATCCTGCACGGCGATCGCTACGCGCTGTACGCCCAGCAGCAGCGGGTGCGCCCCCTGGACCTGATCCCGGCCCGGGGCGACATCCTCGATGCCGGGGGCCGGGTGCTGGCCACGTCGCGGCCGGCCTACACGGCGTCGCTGGTGTACACGGGCCGGCCCCTGCCCGACGAGGCCCGGCGGCTTCTGAAGGAGATCCTGGGGGTCACCGACGACGAGATCGACGGCGCCCTGGCGGAACTGCAGCTGTATCCTTTCCAGCCCGCACGGCTGCGGGTGGACCTGACGCCCCAGCAGCACACGCTGCTGGAGGAAAACCGGATGCGGCTGCCCGGCGTGGTGGTGGAGGCGCTGCCGCTGCGGGTCTACCCGGAGGGCTCTCTGGCCTCCCACGTGCTGGGCTACGTGCGCCAGTTGGGCCAGTGGACGGTCCAGGGGGCGTCGGGACTGGAGCGGACCTTCGACCAGCCGCCGGAATACCTGGCCGATTCGGGCGTCGTGGGGCTGGCCGGCATCAGCGGCCGGCTGCTGGTGGAGGTGGACGTGGCCGGCCGCCTGGTGGGCGTGCGGGAGAGCGAACCCCCTCGCCAGGGCGACACGCTGCGGCTCACCCTGGACGCCCGCCTGCAGGCGGCGGCGGAGCAGGCGCTGCGGGAGCACATGGCCGCCCTGCGGGAAGCCCGCACGGGCAACTGCCCCTGCCCGGCGCCGGCGGCGGCGCTGGTGGCCATCGACGTCAGGACCGGCGGCATCAAGGCCATGGCTTCCGTGCCCGATTTCGACCCCAACGTCTTCAGCCTGCAGCCCTTCCTGCGGCGGGGCACCGATCGCCGCCAGGAGGTGGACCAGGTCATCCAGGGCTACATCGAGGAGGGCGTCTTCCTCAACCGGGCCATCCAGAGCCGCTACCCGCCGGGCTCCGTCTTCAAGGTGGTGACGGCGCTGGCGGGGCTGGAGAACGGCCTGGGCAGCCTGGCCCTGACCTGCCCCGGATACCTCAGCTACGGCCGCCGGGTCTACCGCGACAACGCCGCCCACGGCCACGTGGACCTGGAAGAAGCCCTGGCCCGGTCGTGCAATACCTACTTCTGGACCATGGGGCTGCGCCTGGGCACCGAGCGCATGGGCCAAACGGCCTCGGCCCTGGGGCTCGACGGCACCAGCGGCCTGCGGGACGTGGCCGGCGAGGTGGCCAGCCGCTTCCCCCACGGGACCGACCCCCTGAACACGGCCATCGGCCAGGGCGAGCACCTCTACACGCCCATCCAGATCGCCTCGCTGATGGCCACCGTGGCCAACCACGGGGTGCGCCACCGTCCCTACCTGGTGGACGCGGTGCTGGATCCCGACGGCAGCGTCATCTACCAGGCCGAACCCGAGGTGCTGGGCCGCGTGGAACTGCCCGAGGCCGTCTGGGACCGGCTCATCGACAGCATGGTGGGCGTCACCACCTGCCGCAGCGGCTACTGCGGCACCGCCTATTCGCGCTTCGCCGACGCGCCCTACACCGTGGCCGGCAAGACGGGCACGGCGGAGCGGGCCGGCTACTCGTCGGCCTGGAACTACGCCTGGTTCGCGTCCTTCGCCCCGGCGGAAGACCCGGAGATCGCCGTGGCGGTCATCGTCGAGGCCGGCGGCGGCGGCAGTTCGGGCGCCGGGCCGGTGGCCCGCCGCTTTTACGACGTCTACTTCGGCCTGCAGCCCAGCCCCCTGGATGACGGAAGGGACTGGTCGGCCGCCGAACGAACTAGTGCGGGCACAGGGCGCACGTCAGAGGAGGGCGGGTAGGTGCAGGCTCAGACCTGTGTCCGGCGCCATCCGCTGCGGGACGGGACCCTGGTCGAGTTCGACGCCGCTGCCTCCTTCGACGAACTGCTCGCTGCCTTGGCCCGGTTGCTCGACGAAGAAGCCCATGCGTTCGCGGGACCCAACCTGATCATTGACGTCGGCTCCCGCGTGCTTGGAACCGACCAGTTGCTGGACCTGGAGGCCCTGATCCGGCGGGAGTTGGGGCCGCGGGTCCTGCAGATCGTCAACGGCGAGGCCGACGACATCCTGCGGGAAGACGGCGCCGGTGACGGCGGCGCGCCGGCCTCGCTCCGAGACGGCGGCTTCCCGCCGGCAGCCCCGGCAGAACCGGCTGCCGGCCGCCGGGACCGGCCGGCGGTTGGACGGTCCGAGGCCGTCATCCTGCGGCGGACGGTGCGTTCGGGGCAGCGCGTCACCTGCGACGGCAGCATCGTCATCATCGGCGACGTGAACCCCGGTGCCGAGGTCATCGCCACCGGCGACGTGGTGGTCCTGGGCAGCCTGCGGGGCATGGCCCACGCCGGGGCCCGGGGACGGATCGACGCCCAGGTCCTCGCGCTCCGGCTGGAGCCGGTCCAGATCCGGATCGGCCCCTGCATCGGCCGCCGGCCGGATCAGCCTCCGGGCCGCAGCCTGCGGCCCGAGGTGGCCCGCGTGCTGGACGGTACCATCGTGGTGGAACCGCTGGCCGGGCGGCGGCGCCGGCCGGCACGGGAGCCCGGATCAGACAGGGGGGAGCCCATTGGGTAAAAGCATCGTCATCACGTCGGGCAAGGGCGGCGTGGGCAAGACGACCACCACCGCCAACCTGGGCATGGCCCTGGCGCAGCGGGGCGCCCGCGTGGCGCTGGTGGACGCCGACATCGGCCTGCGGAACCTGGACGTGCTGCTGGGCCTGGAGAACCGCATCGTCTACGATCTCGTGGACGTGGTGGAGGGCTTCTGCCGCCTGCGCCAGGCCCTGATCCGGGACAAGCGCTGCGAGAACCTGTTCCTGCTGCCGGCGGCCCAGACCCGCGACAAGACCGCCGTCAGCCCCGACCAGATGCGCGCCCTGGTGGCCGAACTCAAGGAATCCTTCGACGTGGTGCTGATCGACTCGCCGGCCGGCATCGAGCAGGGCTTCCAGAACGCCGTGGCGGGCGCCGACGAGGCGGTGGTGGTGACGACGCCCGAGGTCTCGGCGGTCCGCGACGCCGACCGCATCATCGGCCTGCTGGAAGCCCAGGAGTTCCACGCGCCCCGGCTGGTCATCAACCGGATCCGTCCCGCCATGGTCAGCCGCGGCGACATGATGGACATCAACGACATCCTCGAGATCCTGGCCATTGACCTGGTGGGCGTGGTGCCCGAGGATGAGCACATCGTGGTGTCCACCAACCGGGGCGAGCCGGCGGTCCTCCAGAACTCGTCCCTGGCCGGCCGCGCGTACCGCAACATCGCCGCCCGGTTGATGGGCGAGGACGTGCCGTTCCTGGACCTGCAGTCCGCCAACGGCGGCCTGCTGGGCCGGCTGCGCAGGATTTTCGGAGGTTAACCCCCGGGGAGGTCAAGCGCCGTGTTCAGCCTGCTGGGAGGCCTGCGCTGGCGGCAGGCCGGCAGCAAAGACGTGGCCCGCGAGCGCCTGCGCGTGGTGCTGATGCACGACCGGGCCGGCGCCAATCCCGAATTGCTGGAGCAGGTGCGCGACGCGCTGGTCCAGTCCCTGTCGCCGCTGGTGGACATGGACCGCCGGGGGATCCAGGTGGACCTGCGCCGCCAGGGCCAGTCCCTGGCGCTGGTGGCCAGCATCCCGGTCCGGGGGTTCAAGCGCGGCGCCGGAGGCCGGGGCTGAGACGTGCTGGAGCGCCGGCTGCTGAAGCACCTGGACATCTGGCTGCCGCTGCTGATCCTGCTGCTGGTGGCGGTGGGCCTGGTGGTCATCGCCAGCGCCACCCGCACGCCGCTGTCGGGCCTGCTGGACCTGGGCCGCTGGCTCAACCCGTCGTCGTGGTCTTACATCCAGCGCCAGGCGGTGTGGGCCCTGGTCGGCATCGCGGCGGGCGCCCTGAGCCTGCTGTTCGACTACCGCGCGCTGGCCCGCTGGACCAACGTGCTGTACGGGGTCACGCTGGGCCTGCTGGTACTGGTCCTGTTTGTAGGCGACAAGGTCAACAACGCCCGCAGCTGGCTGGGGATGGGTCCTTTCCGCTTCCAGCCGGCCGAGGTGGGTAAGCTCACGCTGATCATCCTGCTGGCGGCGGTCCTTTCCCGCAACGAAGAAGGCGCCGGGTCCTGGCGCGACGTGCTGGTCACCCTGGCCTACCTGGCGCCGCCCCTGGTCCTCATCCTGATGCAGCCGGACCTGGGCACGGCGCTGGTGCTGCTGGGCATCCTGGTGGGCATGCTGTTCATGGCGGGCATGCCGGTGACCCGCTTCCTGGTGCTGGTGGTGGGCGGCCTGGCCGCCGGCCTGGCCGCGGTGGTGTCGAAACTCTATTTCGACGCGCCCATCCCGCTGACCCAGGGCCAGATCCAGCGGCTGATCATCTTCCTGAACCCCGGTTCGGATCCCTGGGGCGCCGGCTACCAGATCCTCCAGCCCCAGTACGCCATCGGCTCGGGCCGGCTGTGGGGCCGGGGGCTGTTCCAGGGGGAGCAGATCGGCCTGCGCTACCTGCCGGAGCGGCACACCGACTTCGTCTTCTCGGTGGTGGGCGAGGAACTGGGTTTCGTGGGCGCCACCCTGCTGCTGCTGCTGATCTTCGCCGCGCTGGCCCGCATTTTCCACCTGGCGGCGCAGGCCAAGGACGCCTTTGGCTTCCTGATCGCGTCGGGCGTGGGCTCCATGCTGGCCTTCCACGTGGTGGTCAACGTGGGCATGACCATCGGCCTGATGCCGGTCACCGGCCTGCCGCTGCCCTTCGTCTCCTACGGCGGTTCCGCGCTGCTGACCAACTGCCTGGGCATCGGCCTGGTCCTCAACGTCCACATGCGGCGGCACAAGCTGCTGTTCGGCTCCTGAGGCCGTACGGGAGGCGGTGTCGCGGCCCGTGCGGGACGCCGCGCCCGGACAAGGCGTCATAGGCGCCGGTCCCGCTCCATATACATCTGCCTGGAACGGGGGCGGATGTCGGTGGAGGGGCCTTCCGGCGGCGGGATGCGGGGGAGCGGCGCGCCGCGCACGTGGCGGGACGACTACGATCTTGACGTCGCCGCCCGCACCATCTCCCGGCGGCGGCGTTCACCGGCTCCCGGGGTCCTGCTGCCCGCTCGGATTCCCGTGCGGCTGCTGCGCCAGTGCCTCTACGCGGCCGCCGTCGTCGTCCTGGCGGCGGCGGCCTTCCGCCTGCCCTACGATCTCGGGACCCGCCTGCAGGGCCAGGTGGCTGCCCTGCTCACCCGGGACGTGGACCTGGAGCAGGCCGCCCTGGCCATCCGGGACGCGGTCCAGCAGGGGCGGGCCTGGCTGGCCGGGGCCGTCGACAGGGACGGGAGCGGGGGCGGCGGCGCCCTGCCCGCCGCGGTTCCGGAGGCGGGGCCGCAGGCGTGGGTCTGGCCCGCCGCCGGCACGGCCCTGGCCGGTTACGGCTGGACCGAGGGCCCGGACGGCGAGGCCGTCCTTCACGAGGGACTGGACATCGCAGCCGAGCCGGGAGCGCCGGCGGTGGCGGCGGCCGCGGGCACCGTGAGGCGGGTGTGGACCGAGGCCGGCGGCGGGGTGGGGGTGGAGATCGACCACGGCGGGGGCTGGACCTCCCGCTACCTGAACCTGCAGGAGGCCTACGTGGCGGCCGGCGACCCGGTGCAGGCCGGCGACGTCATCGCGGTGGTGGGCGAGCCGGCCCACGGCGCAGAGCCCAGCCTGCACTTCGAGATCCGGCGCGACGGCAGCCCCGTGGATCCCGAGCCCAAACTGCGGCGCGACGAGGGTTCCTGGTGAACGGCGGGTTCCCTCCTCATGCGGCTGGCCCAGGTGTTCGGCTGTGAACTGCGGCTCAACGGCTGGTTCGCCCTGCTGCTGGCCCTGCTGGCCGCCGCCGGGCAGGCGGCCGAGGCGCTGATCCTGCTGGGCGCCCTGTTGACCCACGAGGCGGCGCACCTGGTGGTGGGCACGGGTTTCGGCATCGGCTTCCGCCGCATCGAACTGCTGCCTTTCGGCGGCGTGGCCGAGACCGACAACCTCTACACCGTGGAGCCCGCCGCGGTGGCCGTCACGGCCCTGGCGGGGCCCATGAACAACCTGCTGCTGGTGGCCGCGGGCCACCTGCTGTCGGCGGCAGGCTGGATCCGGCCGCCGCTGTCCGATTTTTTCCTCCAGGTCAACCTGGCCATCGCCCTGCTGAACCTGGTTCCGGCCCTGCCCCTGGACGGCGGCCGCATCGTCCACGCCGCCCTGCGGCGGCGCTGGGGCGACCTGGAGGCCCTGGGGCGCCTGGCGGCCTGGGGCTACGTGGTGGCCGCCGGCATGGTGCTGGCGGCGCTGGTGGCCGCCGCCCTGCGCATCCCCCTGCCCACCCTGCCGGTGCTGGCGTTCTTCGTGGCCGCCGGCGCCCGCCGGGAGCGGGCCGCCGCCGTGGTGGGGCACCTGCGGCCCCTGTGGCAGCGGCCCGAGCGCCTGGCCCAGGCCGGCGTGCTGCCGGCGGCGGGCCTGGTGGCCCGGGGCGACGTCACCGTGGGCGCGGTGCTGCGGCATTTGACCGGCGGCGCCTATCACTTCGTGTGGGTGGTGGACTCGAGCCTGGTGCCCTACGGCCGGCTCAGCGAGGCCAGGCTGGTGCAGGCTGCCCTGGAGGGGCGCTTCGACGCCACCCTGGACGACCTGCTGGCGTCGTGAGCGTGGGATTCGCCCGCGCCCCGCGGGACCGTTATAA
>Ga0079224_100016546_pt1 | contig 10365 bp, 8 predicted proteins | sample Stecom2015_FD_80414 | JGI IMG/M metagenome (GOLD analysis project Ga0079224, IMG submission 80414) | Agricultural soil microbial communities from Utah to study Nitrogen management - Steer compost 2015 | ecosystem: Environmental > Terrestrial > Soil > Agricultural land | place: USA: Utah...
CTGTCCAGCTGCCGCGAGCCATAGGGGGGATCGGCGAAGGCGATCCGGTAGGTGCCGGGCCGGATCCCCTCGACGAAGTCGAGCACGTCGCGCTTGAAGATGCGGGTGCGGTCCCGTGCACGAAGGGCGGCGACGTTGCTCTTCAGCGCGTGCAGCGCGGCGGGGTTGTTTTCCACAAAGTCGCACCGGCCTCCGCCGCGGGAGAGGGCTTCCAACCCGAGGGCGCCGGACCCGGCATAGAGGTCGAGCAGGGAGGCGCCCGTGAGTCCCTCCCCCAGCTCCTCCATCCAGAGGCCGCGCACCTCTTCCGAGGTCGGGCGCACCCGCCCCGCGGGCGAGGTCAGCTGCGCCCCCGCCCATCGGCCTGCGAGGATTCTCATCGCTACTCCGGCCGTCCAGTATGGTGGAATGCCCCGACGTCTCGTGCGGTGGTGCCGCCTGCGGCCTTCGCCGGCTGGATTCATCGACGCCTTCTTGATCGAGTCGATGCGTCGCCTGTGCCGCGTTGCCGCCGTCGATCCCGCTACCGGTCGGAGAGATCGAATCCCTTCGCCAGGCGCATGACGGTCGCCACCGTGGTCCTGCTCACCTCCGCGACGAGCCGCTGGTTGATCACCTCCAGCTGGTCGTGCCGCTGGTGGTAGTGAGGGTTACCGAGAATCGGATACGACCCGATGCCGCCGATGATGTCACCGAATTCGTCCCAGAACGCCTGCGCGTCGGTGCTGCGGACGTACCGGGCGTCGTAGGTGATCAGATCGGTGAACAGGATGGCGGCGTTGTGCTGGAGGTCGCGGATCGTGTCGTTCGAGTAGCGGATGGTGTTGTCAAGGCGATGGTCGCCGCTCCACCCGATCATGTCGTTGTTGAGCGTGGTGACCACACGTTCACCGGCGCCGACCGCACGACGGACGAACTCGCGGGCGCCGAGGAGCCCGGCTTCCTCACCCGTGAGGAAGGCGAAGCGGATTGTCTGGGGCTGGGGACGTGACGCGAGCACCCGCGCCGCCTCCAGGAGGGCCGTGGTGCCGGAGCTGTTGTCGTCAGCGCCGGGAGATCCTTCGACGGAGTCGAAATGGCTGCTCACGACGTGGATCAGCTCAGGCTGATCCGTGCCGGTCAGCGTGGCGACCACATTCGCGGATCGCACCCCCGGCCGCGGCTCGAACCATTGCAGCTCGGGTTCGTAGCCCATCGTCCGCAGCGCGTTCGCCAGGTACTCGATCGCGAGTCCGTTCCCCGGCTCCGTGATGAACTTGGAGCCGAATCGCGCCAGGGCGTGGGCGTGGTCATAGATGCGGCTGACGCTCACCTCGGCGACCGCGGCCCGCACCTCGTCCTCGATGCCCGCGTAGGCTGCCTCGCCCCATCCACGAAGCTCCACTTCGGCCTCGCGTTGTGCGCGGATCCTCGCCAGCAGCTCCTCCCGCCCTACCGGACGCTCGAGCTCGACCAGGTAAACCCCGCGCTCCGGCGAGAGTGTGTTCCCGTCCCGGTCCGCGACGATGGCTACGCGCGTCCCCTGCGGGTTCGGCACCCACTCGTACTGCGGTGCGACCGTCCGGATGGTGTTGTTGTGGAAGAGCCGGGTGCGGCCCCGCTGGTCGTCGCCGGGCAGGGGAGAAGCCGCGCTTTCGGCGGGCGCGTCGATGCCCACGTCGTAGAGGTAGGCCCGCCGATGCCTCGCCTCCCCCATCATCGCCATGAGCCGCTCCTCGGAGAGGAAACGGGGAAAGAGGTCGTGCTGCACTTCGCGCGTGACCTGCTCCTCGGAGCTCCCGTCGGTGGTCATCACGAACACCTCCCAATCGTCGCGGAGGATCGTGTTGTACGCCACCCGGGTGCCGGAGGGGGAGAGGGCGAGCTCGGCGATCGGGAGGTTCGTCCGCTTCAGCTCGCGCGGCGGCGCGTCGTCATCGTCGAGCGAGAGCACCATCAGCGCGAGCGCGCGACCGCTCGCGCGCAGGTCGGCGCCGACGAGCCCGTCGCCGCGGCGGAGGTCGGGCTCGCCTTCGTGCACCACGGCGAGATAGGCGAGCGTCGAGCCGTCGAGTGAGACGGTCGGCGCGGTCCCGTCGAGCATACGGCCACCCGACCCATCGAGCTCCTGGATCACGACCCGGTCCTCGTCGATCGTGTAGACGATCCGGTCGGCCCCCGCCGGTAGCAGTGTTCGTCCCTTGTTGCCCGGCCCTTCCGAGAGCTGCCGGACGCCGCCATCCGCGGAAAGGAGGAAGAGGTCGATGCGATCGAAGTCCGTCTCCCTGCGCCCCACCAGGATGAGGCTGCTGTCGCCAGCGTAAGTGAGCCCGAAGGGTTCGATTCCGTCGGCGGCGATCACGCGTTCGGACCCGTCCGCGAGAGTGCGGACCGCGATCTCGGAGCCGCTCGACTCGAGCATCGCGATGGTTCGGCGGGCCTGCCGCTGCGCCTCCTCGTCGCCGGCCGCGACGGCCCGTCGCTCCCGCTCCCGGGCCCGGCTCAGCTCCGCCGACGCGGGGATGCGGAAGTAGGCAACACTCTGCCCGTCCGGGGAGAGGTTGGCGTCCCATCCCGCGAAGTCCACGACCGGCGTGAGCGCGTCGTCGCTCACCTCCAGGATGTGGGTACGGGCATCGGCCCCGGTTCCGGTCTCGAAGGAGAGGTACCGTCCGTCGGCGCTCCAGCGAAGGAACTGTCCGTCCGGCGCGACCTCCCGCACCGTATAGAGCTCGCCCGTCAGCAGGGCCACCCTCTCCAGAAAGATCTCGCCGCCAGGAGCGAGGAGGAGGCGCTCCGCCTGCTCGAGCGAGGTCACGTAATCGCCGCGATCCCAGGCGAAGTAGAGGGAGTCGTAGAGCGCCCGGAGCGGAGCGGGCACGGGATCTGTCGGCTGCTGCGCCGCGAGGTGGGGCCCAACCGAGAGCACACCGGCGATGCAGGAAAGCAAGAGCGCGGCGCGCGACGTGCGAGCAGGGCCGGCCCGTCGGCGTGGAGGCATGCTGGAAACCTCGCGTTCTCGAGTCGGTTTGCGGTGCGGCCGTCCAACGTATCCGACCCGGTATCCCGCCACAAGCGATCCCGGCGGCGCTGAAAACGGGCGGAGCCAGATGGAGGATCGGGTGTATCCAACCCCCGTGCGCTGTCCGAATACTGACGGCGCTTTCGTTTTTTCCGTTTTGCGCAAGAAGAAAACCGAGCTGCGGGATAGATCCATCGATGAAAGTGATCACGGCGCCGGGGGTGCCGAACAGACCGATCGAGGAGGAGGAGACGCCGGCGCTGACCCGCAGGGACAAGGTGCTTGCGCTCGCCGGCACACTCGCCGCGCTGTTGATGGCGGGGCTGGACCAGACGATCGTTTCGACCGCCGGACCCGAAATCCAGCGTGACCTCCAGATCCCGGCCGCCCTCTACGCCTGGATCACGACGGCGTATCTCGTCGCCTCGACGGTGATGCTGCCGATCTACGGCAAGCTGTCGGATCTGTTCGGCCGCAAGCCCATCCTGCTCGTGGGCGTCGGCTTCTTCATGCTCGGGTCGCTGCTGTGCGGGATCGCTCCGACCACGGCCTTCCTCATCGCCGCGCGCGCGATCCAGGGCCTGGGCGCTGCGTCGCTCTTCACCACCACCCTTGCGGTGATCGCCGATCTCTTCCCCCCCGCCGAACGCGGGAAGTACATGGGGCTGATCGGCGCGGTGATGGGGATCTCGAGCGTGGTGGGTCCGCTCGCGGGCGGGATCATCACCGATCTCCTGGGCTGGCACTGGGTCTTCTTCATCAACCTGCCCGTCGGCCTGGCCGCGACCTGGTTGATCGTGACCCACATGCCCCGTCTCGGCGGCCGACGCGGCCGGAAGACGAGCATCGACGTCTGGGGCGCCTTCTGGCTGGTGGCGGCGGTCGTCCCCTTTCTGGTAGCGCTCTCCCTCGGTCGCGGCGAGGGCGGGCCGGTCGGCGAGGGGCTCGCCTGGACCTCTCCGCCCCTCCTGCTGATGCTGGCGGGATCGGCGCTCGCCGCCCTCGCCTTCCTGCGCACCGAGCGGCGCGCGGAGGAGCCGATCATCGATCTCCGTCTCTTCCGACGGAACCGCGCGGTGGGTACGGCGACGCTGACGATGTTCGTGCTCGGCGCCACCTTCCTCTTCACCGTGATCTTCCTGCCACTCTATCTGGTGAACGTGGTGGGTATCTCCGCGACCCGGGCGGGGCTCAGCCTCACCCCGCTGTCGCTGTCCATGGTCGCTACCAGCGTCTTTTCCGGGCAGCTGGCGTCTCGCATCGGCCGCGTCAAGCCCATCCTGGTCACGGCGCTGGGGCTGCTCACCATCGCCTTCCTCGTCATGGGGTTCACGCTCACCCCCGACTCCTCCCAGGTGGAGGTGACCCTGAAGATGATCCTGGTGGGATTCGGCATGGGCCCCACGTTGCCCCTCTACACGCTGGCGGTGCAGAACGCAGCGAGGCCGGAGGAGCTGGGGGTGGTGACGTCGGGGTCGATCTTTGCCAGGTCACTCGGCCAGGTCATCGGCCTCGCGCTCTTCGGCACCATCTTCGCCGCGAGCCTCACGTCGACCGTCGCGGGCCGGGCGGGGGCCGTCCTGTCCGAGCTCACACCCGAAGCACGTGCGCTCGTCGAGCCGACCGTGCCCGGGAATGGCTCTGGCGAGGGAACCGCTCTCGCCTTCGATGCAGCCAGCGCCAGGGCGAGCATCGAAGCCGCCGGGGCAGGGAACGCCGGTGGGGTGCGGATCGAAAACGTGGCGCCCGAGGCACGATCCGCCGCGCTCGACGCGGTCGATCGGCTCGATCGGGTGGTCGAGGATTCTCTCACCCGCGCTGTAACGCTGCTCTACCGTCTGGGGACCGTGCTGGTAGTGATCAGCCTCGGGTTGACGTTGCTGATCCCGGAGAAGCCGATGGAGCGCGGCCGGCGTGGACCGCCTCCCGCGGCGGCCTGACGCGCTGACGCGCGTCGATCATCGCTGTAGCGCGACGCCCGCACGGGCTACGTAGTACGTCTCTCCGATCTCCGGGTTGTGCACGATCTCGACCGCGAGCGGGATGTCCAGCGGCGCTCCCACGATCGTGCGGCCGACTCCGGCGGCGAGGTTCGTGAGCGACGCTCCGTCCGCCTGGTAGCGGAGCCGGCTCTCGTTCAGCGTTCCTCCGCCCGTAAACGCGAAGTCGAACCCGAGCACGCTCGGTCGGTAGGATGCCTGCGCGTACACCGCGCCCTCCGGGTCGTTGTGGAAGTTGTACGCGACCAGCACGTCGAAGGGCGTACGCCGCGAGGTGAAGGAAGCCACGACCTCGGTCGTGTGGGGGCCACCCCGGCAGCGCGGCGGCCGACCGTACGCCGGCTCGCCGGGTTCGCAGGCGCGGACCCCCTCGAAGTCGAACAGGTCGCTGCCGAAGTCGGAGCTGATGTAGTAGTCGTTTACGGTGAGGGCGAGAACTCCCGCGGGCGTGGACCCGAGATAGAGCGTGGCCCAGAAGTCCTGTTCCCGGTAGCCGTCATCCAGGCTGTGGGAACCCCAGGTGCCGATCTCGAGATCGCCCAGGCTGATCCAGGCTGACGGTTGGAGGCTGGTCTCGTCGCTCAGCTTGATGCCACGCCAGACGTAGCGGCTCGCGAGATCCAGCGAGAAGCCGTAGGAGATCTCAGGAGCCTGGCGCACCGGGCCGTACACCTGGGCATTGGTTGCCGCGGGTCGAACGAGAGACACGACGAGGAGCAGGGCACCGAGGTGCCATCGATGCATTGTCGATTGCATACCGGATCGAGAGAAGGTAGAGGGCGTGGGCGCTTCGGCCGGCCGAGTCCTCGGGTGCAGCCTTCGCAAGCCGCCGGACAAGATGTCATTCAGGACGACGATCGCCAAACAACGACCTGGAAGGATGGATCCTGACAGGCGGGCCGTGCTCCGACACACTCGGACCATGCTCCTCCCGCTGTTCCTCCTGATCGCGGCCGCCGATATCGACGTCGTCGCCGCTCAGGCTCCGCCCGACACCATCAACCTGCGGGATATCGGCTACTACGAGGGTCGCGAGGACGCCCCGGTGACCGTCGTCGAGTTCTCGGACTTCGGCTGCCCCTTCTGCTCGATGTTCGCTCGGGGCACCTATCCGGATCTGGTGGAGGAGTTCGTCGCGACGGGTCGCGTCAGGTGGGTCTTCGTGCCCTTCTCGTCCGGTCGCTTCCGGAACGGTGACGATGCCGAACGGGCGGCTCGATGCGCCGCCCGCCAGGAGGGGTTCACAGAGATGAAAGCCCGGCTCTACGCCGGCCAGAGGGAGTGGGCGGCAACCCGCAGACCTGCACCCACCTTCCGCCAGTATGCCGCCGACGCCGGGCTCGACGTCGACGCTTTCGCCAGGTGCTTCGACAGGAACGAGGTGCGAGGCCAGACCGAAGCGGCGGCCCGCGCGGTGAATGCTCTCCGCATCCGAGCTACGCCCACCTTCCTGATCGCTGGACAGCGGATCGAGGGAGCGCTACCCCTCGACCGCTTTCGCGACGTACTCGACCGCTTTCACGCCTCCGCCTCCGAAGCGGAGTAACCGCGACCTCAGATCCCGCGCTCGTCGAGCCGACGTTGGACCAGGTCGCGAAGCGTGGTGAGCTGCTCAGGGTCCCGCTCCGCCAGCACCTCCACCAGGGACGCCGTAATCGATCGCTCCCCGAACGAGAGAATCCCTTCGACCACCCGTCTCGATTCCCGCTCGCGGAACTCCTCCTCGGTCAGCACCGCCTCGTAGTGTAACAACTCCGACCGCTTCGTCCGTAAGAGCAGCCCCTTCGTCACCAGCTTGTTCAGCACGGTGATCACGGTGTGCAGCGCCACCGGGTGCTCGCGGCGTACGTACTCGTGTACAGTGCGCGCGGGCACCGGCCCTCCGAGACTCCAGACCGCGTGCATCACGCGCGTCTCGAGGTCACCGAGGATCTTGGCGATACCCTCCGCCGAGAGTCTCACGGTATCCTGTATTCTCCGTGGGCGGTGGATGTCGCGGGCTGATGTGCTCACGTGAGGCCTCCGGGGGAAGGATGCTGATGGGTGCTGCTGCGAACGTGGAGAGCGATGGGCGTCCATCGCCTTGCCCGGGTGGGTGCCGCGTGACGAGCGCTCCCGGGGAGTGTGGGGATCGCCCTCGACAGAAGTGTAGCGTTCCGACGGCCGATCCGAAAGGGACGTAGCCTGCGACTGCGGCGCGGCCGCGACACACCAACGTGGATTCCGCCGACTTCCGTCGCGGACCCGTCCGGTCAGGTCGTTGGATTACCGACTCTCGCGGCGGTCGATGTACGGGGTGTCGAACGAAGCGAGGGCGCACCCCGTGGGATGCGCCCTCGCTTGGTCCGGGCGGGCTGAGACGGACTCTTCAGCTCGTCGGCTCGAGCCGCAGCACCCGACCGTCGGGCGAGTCGGTGAGCAGGTAGATGAAGCCGTCGGGTCCGGTGCGGACGTCACGGATGCGTTCGCCGAAGCCCTCGAGAAGGCGCTCCTCGCGGACCGCCCGGCCATCCTCGAGGATCACCCGGGAAACGAGCTGCGCCCGGAGCGCGCCGAGGAAAGCATTACCTCGCCAACCCGGGAAGGCGTCACCGTCGTAGATGGTGAGGCCGGAGGTGGCGATGGAGGGGACCCAGTAGTGGACCGGCTGCTCCATGCCTTCGCGCTCGGTCGACTCGTGGATGACGGCGCCGCCGTAGTTCACGCCGTAGCCGATGACGGGCCATCCGTAGTTCAGGCCGGGGCGGATGAGGTTGAGCTCGTCGCCGCCCTGGGGACCATGCTCGCTCTCCCAGAGGCGGCCCTCCGCGTCGAGCGCGAGGCCCTGGAGGCTGCGGTGGCCGTAGCTCCAGATCTCCGGCTTGGCGTTGGCCTGGCCGACGAAGGGGTTGTCGTCGGGTACGCGGCCGTCGTCGTGGAGCCTGACGACGGTGCCGGCGTGGGTCGAGAGGTCCTGAGCGGGATGGCTCTCCCCGGTGCCGAGGCTCGGGGGGGCGGCACGGTCGCCGACGGTGATGAACAGGTATCCTTCGTCGTCGAAGACGAGCCGCGAGCCGAAGTGGTTGCCCCCCTCGGAGAAGTTGCTCCCCTCGAAGATCTCCTCGACGTCCGTCAGGCGGGTGCCGTCGAAGCGGCCTCGCACGACGCCGGTCACCGCGCCACTACCCGACGGCTTCGAGTAGCTGAGGTAGACGAGCTGGTTCTGCGCGAAGCTCGGGTGGAGCACCACGTCGAGAAGGCCGCCCTGGCCACGCGCCACCACGGCGGGGACGCCCTCGATCGGCTGGGGCTGAACGACGCCGTTGCGCACGAGGCGAAGCCTGCCGGGGCGCTCCGTCACGAGGAGGTCGCCGTTGGGGAGGAACGCGACGCTCCAGGGGTGCTCGAGCCCTTCGGCAACCGTGACCACGCGGAAGCCGTGCTCCTCCGACTGGAATGTCTGTGCTTCCAGGGATACCGGCACGAAGGCCAGGAGTGCGAGCGCGGCGGCGGTGAAGCCGGCCGAACGCCGGGTTGAAAGCCAGCTTGGCACTGACATGAAAGTATGCTCCAGCGCGATGGTTGAATTCTGACCGGACCGACGGAAACCGCGCAGGGCCGCGCGGGGTGAGCCGTCGTACTCGGAAGCGGCCTGCACGGTTCCTGGAGGGAACCAGCAGCCGTGCAGCAATCTAGGGGAGGATGGCGCCCTGCGCAGTGGTACAGCTGAATGCGCCGGCCGTTGGGCAGACCATTGTCAGCCGACCCGGTTCAGCCGGAGGTCGGGCCGGGAACCCGCACGAACTCGGCGAAGAGCTCCTCGAGGGTACGCTCGGGGTCGCGGTCGATTCCCACGTGGATGGGGGAGCACTGGAGGAGATCGGAGCGAGGGGCGCTCAGCCAATGAAAGCGCTCCGAGGTAGGCAGGGTGGCGACCATCCCTCCCTCGGGATCTCCCCGGCAGATCGCCTCGTGACAGCGCAGGTAGCGTGAGAGCAGCTCGACGTCGGTGTCCGGTACCATGACGCGCAACGTCTCGCGATCCGTGACCGCCCGCATCCCCAGGTACTCCGCCGTACGCGCGTGCAGCAGAACTCCCACGTTCACGAACTCACCGAGGTGAACGTGCGGCACCACCCGCAGTATCGCGAAGTGGTAGGTGAGGGGATGCTCGGGGGTCATCGCCGGGCGGGGATGGATCGGGGTGGCTCCCGCAGGACCCTTTCGCGGGCCTCGGCGGCGACCTCCACGAACGCCCGGGGCTTGGCGAGGCGCGCGGTCAGATAGGTAAGGTAGCGTTCGCGATCTGCTTCCGGGCCACCGGCGTCGGGGGAGAGCAGTTCGTCAGGGACCGCCTGGAGGACTTCGCTGAGGACGGCGGTCGGGTGCCGCTCCGCGAGGTCGGAGTCGACGGTCCGAGGGTCTTCGGCGGTCGTGAGCAGCACGTGATCGGCGATCAGCGGGAAGGGCGCCCGCGTGCGAGCTTCGTCCACCCTCGACCAGTCGTGGTGCGCGTACAGCGCGGCCCCATGGTCGATCAACCAGGGCGTACCCTGCCAGACGAGCAGGTTGGGGTTGCGATGCGTGCGGTCCGGATTGGTCGTCAGCGCATCGAGCCAGACGATGCGGGTCGCCAGCTCCGGCGACACCAGGTGACCAGCGGCGCCGAGCTCGAAGTTGAATGCTCCGTCCAGGTAGCGAATCCCGAAGTTCGTTCCGTGGCTGGCGCGGAGAAGGTCCTGGATCTCGGGGTCGGGCTCGCTCCTTCCGAAGGGAGGGGGCACGTCGACGAGGGCGATGTCCGGAACGGGAAGCTCGAGTGCTCGTGCGATGCCGGCGACAATCAGCTCGGCGACGAGCGCCTTCGGTCCCTGTCCGGCGCCTCGGAACTTGACGACGTAGAGACCATCCTCCGTATCCACGACGGCCGGCAGAGAGCCGCCCTCGCGGAGCGGCTGGACGTAGCGTTTCGCGGTAACCCGGAGAATCGACGACACTGGAGCGTGGGGCAGGGGAGACTCGCCGGCGCTCGCCGCCGGCTACTCGATCTCGTCGGCGAGGGCCTTGCCGAACCCGACGACCACCGCGTCCTCCAGCAGACCGAGGAGTTTGTCCGGCACGTTCAGCTCCTCTCGTGCGTAGCGCCGCAGGTGATACGCGGCGAAGGTCGAAGCGAGCGCCGAGGCCGCACCGACGGCGGCCGGCAGGAAGACCGGATGGCGACGGTGGACCGCGTACGCGGCAGCCGTCAGGGAGCCGATCACCGCCCGCCCCACCAGCGGCAGAGGGGAGGTGCGATCGGGGATGAACTCCGACTTGTCCGCGAGCATCTCACCGCTCGCGGACAGCGCCATCACCCGCGCGACGTTCTCGGAGGCGCGCAGC
>Ga0079224_100016547_pt1 | contig 10365 bp, 8 predicted proteins | sample Stecom2015_FD_80414 | JGI IMG/M metagenome (GOLD analysis project Ga0079224, IMG submission 80414) | Agricultural soil microbial communities from Utah to study Nitrogen management - Steer compost 2015 | ecosystem: Environmental > Terrestrial > Soil > Agricultural land | place: USA: Utah...
TACCTCTACGGCAGCCTGCGTTTCGAGCCCGGCGAGCAGCTCAGCGCTTTGGTGCTCACCCCTTTGCCCATGGCACCGCACGCGTTTCGCTTTCGTGTCGACGGCGAGATCTCTGGCACCTACAAGCTGATCCGCGACCTGCAGCAAACGCTGGGCATGAACCTGCACGCCGAGCGCATCGAGATGCCCTACCCACGCCCACCCGAAGCCGCCGCCTACGAAAGCCATTTCGGCTGCCCCGTGCGATTCGGCGCGGCCGAGGCGCGCTTCTGGATGCGCAACGAGCACCTTCAGCTGCGCCTGCCCTCGGCCGACCCCAATGCGCAGGGCATGTACCGCGCCATGTGCGAGCAGCAATTGCTGACACAGGAAACCAGCACCGAAACCGTGAGCGAACGTGTGCTGACCCATTTGAGCCTGGTCAGCGGCGCGCACCCGGGTGCCGGCGATGTGGCCCGGGCCCTGGACGTGTCCGAACGCACCCTGCGCCGCCAACTTGGTGCAGAGGGCCGGAATTTTCGGGACCTGCTGGCGCAGGCACGCTACGCCAAAGCCCGCCACCTGCTGCAGCACAGCGCGCAGTCGGTCGAGGCCATCGCCCAGCACTTGGGCTATGCCGAATCGGCCGCCTTCATCCACGCCTTTCAGCGCTGGTCTGGCACGACACCCACCGCGTTCAGGGCCGCGCCGCCGGCGCCGCTTGCGACTGCGACTGCGGCTGCGCCTGCGTGACCCGCCAGATGACATTGCCGACGTCGTCGGCCACCAACAAGGCACCCCGGCTGTCGATGAGCACCCCGACCGGCCGGCCGCGGGCCTGGTCATCGTGCACAAAGCCGCTCAGCACGTCCTGCGGAGCGCCGGTGGGGCGGCCGTTGGCGAAGGGCACGAACACCACCTTGTAGCCGCTGCGGGGCTTGCGGTTCCAGGAACCGTGCTGACCGATGAAGGCACCCGACTGGAAGGCCGGCAGTTTCGCCCCCGTGGCGAAGCTCAGGCCCAGGGACGCCGTGTGCGAGCCCAGGGCGTAATCAGGCACCAGGGCCTTGGCCACCAGATCGGGCCGCTGGGGCTTGACGCGCGTGTCCACGTGCTGGCCGAAGTAGCTGTAGGGCCAGCCATAGAAGCCGCCGTCTTTCACCGACGTCATGTAATCGGGGACGAGGTCGTTGCCCAGCTCGTCGCGCTCGTTGACCGCGGTCCACAAGGCGCCTGACTCGGGCTCCCAGGCCAAGCCCACCGGGTTGCGCAGGCCCGTGGCGAAGAGGCGCTTGGTCTGGGTCTTGAGGTCGACCTCCCAGATGGCCGCGCGACCCTCTTCCTCGGCCATGCCGTTTTCAGCGATGTTGCTGTTGGAACCCACGGTGACGTAGAGCTTGCTGCCATCGCGGCTGGCCACGATGTTCTTGGTCCAGTGGTGGTTGCGCCCGGCCGGCAGGTCCACCACCTTGCGCCCGGCCTGCGTGATCCGGGTCTGCCCCCGCTGGTAGGGAAAGCGCACGATGGCATCGGCATTGGCCACGTACAGCTCATCTCCCACCAAGGCCATGCCAAAGGGTGAGTGGAGCTTGTCCAGGAACACGGTGCGCAGTTCGGCCACGCCATCGCCATCGGCGTCGCGCAGCAAGGTGATGCGGTCGGCGCTTGGCACTCTTGCCTTCGCCCGACGCATGACGAAACGGGTGGCCATGCCCTTGAGGCCGCCACCCGCCCCGCGTGCAGGGGCATTGCTTTCTGCCACCAGCACATCGCCGTTGGGCAGCACGTGGAGCCAGCGTGGATGATCGAGACCACCCGCCATGGCCTGGACCTGCAGCCCTGGGGCCGCTGTGGGCCGGGTGCCCTCGGGCCAGCCGACCGCCTTGGCCACGTGCACCGTGGGCAACAAGGAAGGTTCGGGGGCCGGCAGGGCCGGACGGGCCCCGTAGCCGGAGGGCATGGCGGGCGAGGGGGCTTCGTGTCTGGACTGCGCCAGGGAGGGGCTGAGGGTGGCGCCCAGGGAGAAAAGTGCCGAAGCGACCAGCACCGTGGGTAACAGATCGGGCCAACGAACACAATTGAACAACATCTGCGCCTCCATATGTGTGATTTCGCTCATTCTCTCCCGGGCACATCTACATGACAATGCAAGACTGAACACTGCTGCCCCTCACGACATGTCCTATTGCGCCATCGACTTTGGCACCTCCAACTCCGCCGTGGCCATCCCGACCGACACCGGCATGCGACTGGTTCCCCTGGAAGATGAGCACCTGACCATGCCCACGGCGGTGTTTTACAGCACCGACCCTGACGACATCCCTGCTCAAGCCCACCGTGCCACCGGCCAGCCGGGCGCCGAGCTGCCGCGCTGCTTCGGCCGGGCCGCCGTGCAGACCTACATCGAGGGCTATGAGGGCCGCCTGATGCGGTCCATGAAGAGCATCCTTGGCGGCCCCCTGGTTCATCAGACCACCGACCTGGGCCACGGCCACGGCGTGCGTTACATCGACGTCATCACCAGCTACCTGCGCCAGCTGCGTCACCAGGCGCAAACCCATGGCGGCCAGGACTTGCGTCATGTGGTGCTGGGCCGTCCGGTTTTCTTCGTCGATGACGATGCCAAACGCGATGCGCAGGCCCAGGCCTCGCTGCAGGCGGCCGCCGAGGCGGTGGGTTTCACCGATGTGGCCTTCCAGTTCGAGCCGCTGGCGGCCGCCTTCGACTACGAGCAGCAAGTCGAAGGCGAAGAGCTGGTGCTGGTGGCCGACATCGGCGGGGGCACATCCGACTTTTCCGTGGTTCGGGTAGGCCGGCACCGCGCCTCTCGCTATGACCGGCGCGATGACATCCTGGCCAACCACGGCGCGCACGTCGCCGGCACCGACTTCGACCGCCGGGTCTCGCTCGCCAGCGTCATGCCGCCCCTGGGCCATGGCGGCGTGGGGCCCAGCATCGGCGGGCAAGCGCCTCGCCCCGTGCCCAGCCGCGTCTATTTCGATCTGGCCACCTGGCACCTGATCAACACCGTCTACCAGGCACCCCGCGTGGCCGAGCTCAAGAGCATGGGCAGCTTCTACGCCGACGCCCAGCAGTTCCAGCGCCTGATGAAGGTGGTGGACGAGCGCCTGGGCCACGCCCTGGTGGGCCTGTCCGAGCAGGCCAAGATCGACCTGTCGGCTCACCCGGAAGTACGCATCGACCTGGGCCTGGTGGCCCCCGGCCTGGAAGCCACGCTGACCAACGACCAGGCCGACCAGGCCTTGCACGACGATCTGGAGCGCATCGCGCAATGCGCCCTGGAGACCGTGCGCATGGCCGGCCTGCAGCCGGGGGACATCCATGCCCTGTACTTCACGGGCGGCTCCACCGGCCTGCAACGCTTGACCCGCCGCCTGGAGATGGCTTTCCCCCAGTCGCGCCCCATGCGCGGCGATCGTCTGGCTTCGGTGGCCACAGGGCTGGGCTTGTACGCCGAGCACCTGTTCGGCTGATCCACACCACCCCTAGCGCTCAGCAACCGCATGGCTCAAGGCGACCCACCCTTTTCCATCCTGTCCCGCCTGCGTGGCCTTCTGGGCCGCCCCTCTGCGCCTGTCCGCAGCGCCCCACCCGAGCAGCAGGATCCCTATGGCGCCCTCACGGCCATGATCCTCGCCATCCCGGATCCGGTCTGGCTCAAGGACCGGGAAGGGGTCTATCGGGCCTGCAACGCCAGCTTCGAACAGATATTGGGACACACGGCGCGCGACATCCTCGGTCGACGAGACCAAGATTTCACGGGGCCCGCGATGGCGCAGATCTTTGATGAACAGGACCAGGGAGTGATCGACTCCCGCCAGGTGCTGGTCCGCAAGGAAGAGCTGCACTTTCCGCACGGATCGGGCCGGCCAACCTTGTTCGAGACCACCAAGATCCCGGTGTTCGACCTTCACGGAGCGGTCATCGGGGTGATGGGCGTGGCCAGGGACATCACCGACCACGCGACACAAGCCGAAGAGCTCAACGCGCTGCGGCACCGCCTTCAGGAACTCGTCAGCGAACGCACCCACCAACTAGACGAAGTGATGAATTCCTTGCGCGAAGCCCACATGGAGCAGCGCGCCATTTTCGACTCGGTCTCGGTGGGCATCGGCCTGATCCGGGATCGGCACATCCTGCATTGCAACCACCAGCTCGAACAGCTCTTCGGCTTCCCCCGCGGCCAGCTGCAAGGACAGACGACGCGGGTGTGCTACCCCGACGACGAGAGCTACGCAGCGGGAGGCGCCGCCGCTTACGAACCCATGATGCGCGGCGAAGTTCACATGCGCGAGCAGGAGCTGATCCGTCGCGATGGCAGCCGCTTCTGGGGGCGCATCACGGCACGTCTTCTGGACCCCGAGCACCCCGGGAAAGGCGTGATCGGCATCATGGAGGACATCACCGAGCGGCGCGATGCCATGCAGGCACTCCGACAGGCCAAGGAGACCGCAGAAGCTGCTGCGCGCATCAAGACAGATTTCCTGGCGAACATGAGCCACGAGATCCGCACGCCACTGAATGCCGTGATGGGGCTCACCCAGCTCGTCATGCGCACGCCCCTGAGTCCGCAGCAGCGCGACTGCATGGAGAAGATCGCGGGCGCCAGCGATCACCTGCTGGGCATCATCAACGACATCCTCAACCTCTCCAAGCTCGAAGCCGGCAAGCTGGACATCGAGGCCGCGCCTTTCACCCTGAGCCAGTTGCTGGCCAACACCTGCATGCAACTGGCTCAGGACGTTCGGCGCAAAGGGCTGGAGCTGATCGTGGAAGTCGACCCGGACGTGCCCACCCAGTTGGTGGGCGACGCACTGCGCATCAGCCAGGTGCTGCTGAACTACGGCGGCAACGCCATCAAGTTCACCGACTCGGGTGAAGTGTGTTTCAAGGTCAGTGTGCAGCATCGCGATGGCGAGCAGTACCTGCTGCGCTTTGCCGTGCAGGACACCGGCATCGGCATCAGCGATGCGGAGCAGGCGCGCCTGTTCCAGAACTTCGAGCAGGCGGACAGCTCCACCACACGCAAGTACGGCGGCACCGGCCTGGGCCTGTCCATCTCGAAAAAGCTCGCGGAACACATGGGCGGCACGGTCGGCGTCGACAGCCAGCCAGGGCAGGGCAGCACCTTCTGGTGCACGGTGGCCGTGCGCCAGAAGGTCGTCACCGATTCCCTGGAACTGCCCGCCGATTGGCGCGGCCAGCCCGTGCTGGTGGTCGATGACAACCAGCATGCACGCCAGGTTCTCACGGGCCTGCTCTCGCGCCTTGGTCTGGTCGCACACGAATGCGCCAGTGCCGCACAGGCCGTCGATGCGGTCATGCGCGCCGATCAGGACGGCGCGGCCTTCCGTGTGGTCTTCATCGACGAACAGATGCCCGACGGGGACGGCTACAGCGTGGCGCGCCAGTTGCAGGCCTTGGACCTGCAAGCGCCGCCCCGCTTGCTGCTGCTCAGCACCCATGTCCATGCCCACACCGCCGAGTCGGCCGAGGAGCTGCAGGCGCCGGCACTGCACGGCACCTTGAGCAAGCCCCTGCAGGCCGATCAGGTGGCCGCGGCCTTGCTGGCCCACCTGGCCGGCAGTCAGGCCCCCCCGACGGTCGGCGAGGGCCCGGTGGAATCTCCCACCCCGCAAGGTCAGGCTCACCCCGGCGCGCGCATCCTGGTGGTGGAAGACACGCCATTGAACCAGTTGATCATGAGGGAGATCCTGCAAGCCGGCGGCTGTGAGATCGATTTCGCCGACAACGGCGCGCTTGCGCTGGAGAAAGTCCAGCAGCACGAGTACGACGCGGTGCTGATGGACATGCAGATGCCGGTGATGGACGGCATCACCGCCACGATGGCGATTCGCGGCCTGCCGGGTCTCGACAAGCTGCCCATCATCGCCATGACGGCCAATGCACTGCCGCACGACTGCCAGCGATGCCTCGACAGTGGCATGAACGATTACATCGCCAAGCCCATCATGATCGAGACCTTGTGGACGGTGCTTGGGCGGTGGTTGCCGGCACGGTGAGGCGGCTTTAGGCCGGGCTGGAGCGCCGCTGCCACTGCCTCAGAGGCGGCGCAGCTTCTCCGCAGCCACGCAGCAGCGTGACCCCGGATTCGCAAAGCAGATCAGCGCGCCAGCTCGGCCCGCATCGCGTCGATCACGGCCTTGTAGTCGGGCTGGCCAAAGATGGCGCTGCCCGCCACAAAGGTGTCGGCACCGGCATCGGCCACACGGCGGATGTTGTCCACTTTCACCCCGCCGTCCACTTCCAGGCGGATGTCGCGGCCCGAGGCATCGATCAGCTTGCGCACCTTCTCGGCCTTGCGCAAGGTGCTGTCGATGAAGCTCTGGCCCCCGAAGCCGGGGTTCACGCTCATCAGCAGCACCACATCGACCTTGTCGATCACCCATTCCAGCACGTCGATGGGCATGGCGGGGTTGAAGACCAGGCCCGCATCACAGCCTTCGGCCTTGATCAGTTGCAAGGTGCGGTCAACGTGGGTGGATGCGTCGGGATGGAAGGTGATGATGTCGGCGCCGGCCTTGGCAAAGGCCTGGGCAAGGGCATCGACCGGCTGCACCATCAGGTGCACATCGATGGGCACCGGTCGACCGTCGGCCTGCACGGCGTGCTGGCGCAGGGCCTGGCAGATCATCGGGCCGAAGGTCAGGTTGGGCACGTAATGGTTGTCCATCACGTCGAAGTGAATCCAGTCGGCGCCCGCGTCGATCACATGCCGGACTTCCTCTCCCAGGCGGGCAAAGTCGGCGGACAGGAGGCTGGGGGCGATGCGGAAAGTGCGCGGCATGGTCTGCAGCCGGTCAAGGCGGTTGGAAACAAGAAGATGGCTCAGGCCGCATTCTAGAGTTGCGGGTAGTAGCGCTGGCGCATGCGCGCTTCATAGGCCACCAGATTTGCATGGGCTTGCGCTTCCACACGCAGCGGCCCCTTGAATTGCGGACACAGGGCTGAGGCCACGCTGGCATAGAACATTGCATCGGCGCCGCAGGGTCGATCGCCCATCAGATAAGGTTTGTCGCCCAGCAAGGTCGACAGCGACCACAGGCCCTTGACGCCGATCGCGCGCATCTGGTCTTCGCTTTGCCGGCCCATGCCCTGGGCGTGCAGGCTTTGCCGCACGCGTCCTTGCACGAAGGCCTCCAATGGCCGACGCAGCGGCCAGGGCACCGTTCGAAAGAACTGGTCGGACACCTTGGCGAAGTTGGCCTCGTTCAACCAGCGGGTGCGCACCCCGATCCAGTAGAGGTTGTCTTCCAGCAGCTTCTCCACCGCCCAGGCGGTGGCGCGCTCCAGCTCGTCGAGTCCCTCGTCGAAATCGAATTCGTACTTGCGCTCGAGGTGCCAGCGAATCGAGGTGGAATCGGCCACGATGAGACCGTCGTCCTCGATGTAGGGCAGCTTGCCCTTGGGCGCCTTGCGCAGGCCCTGGGTGCCGGTCTCAAGGCGATAAGGCTGGCCCAGCATCTTCAAAAGGACGTCCGCCTTGGTCACGAACGGGCTGGCATCAGGCAGACCAAAGGCGGGCCCGAAGGCGTACAAGGTGATCATGGGGGCGCTCCTTGGCGAACTGGGCCGGTCGCTCAGACTTTCTTCACTCAGACCTTCTTCAAATAGCACGCCTTGAGCATGAAGTGACCGCCGTCCATCCGGCAATCCACCTCATGGTCGCCGCCCACCAGCCGGATGCTCTTGACCTTGGTGCCCTGCTTGAGGGTGGTGGACGAGCCCTTGACCTTGAGGTCCTTGATCAAGACCACCGCGTCGCCATCAGCCAGCACCTGCCCGTTGGCATCTTTCACGACGGCGGCTCCCTCTTCTTCCATCGGCGTGGCGGCCGACCATTCATGCCCGCAGTCGGCGCAGATCAGCAGGTCGCCATCAGGATAGGTGTTTTCCTGCGCGCACTGAGGGCAAGCGGGGCAGCTGCTCATGTCAAAGGTCCTTGTCCAGCAAAAGAGGCGGCCAGCCTAACAGCTCGGCCAGTCGGGTGACGACCCAGCCCGCCTCGGCCACGGACACCCCGGAGGCGGGTTCGCACAAGCCCAGATGGCAGCGTTCCAGCACGTCATCGGTGGGCACACCGATGTCTCTGTGTACCTCCAGACAATGTTCGCTCAGGTGATTGGCCAAGTCTTCGCAGACCTCATACTGTGCCCTGACGGTGCTCAAGGGCGCGCCAAGACGCTGACGTTCATCGCTGTAGATGGCATAAAACGAGGGCGGGATTTCAATTTGATACTCGTCGCTCATGGCTTGGTTGTACCCCAAGTCGAGAGACTTCCTAAAATGGGCACCCCATGAGTCAAACACAACTGAAATGCACGGTGGTTCCGCAGTTTCTGGAGGAGCACAGCCGCCCCGCCCAGCAGGAATTCGCCTTCGCCTACACGGTCACCATCGTCAACACCGGCACGGTGACTCTGCAGGTGATCGCGCGTCACTGGGTCATCACCGACGCCACTGGCCATGTCGAGGAAGTGCGCGGACTGGGCGTGGTGGGGCACCAGCCCTTGCTCAAGCCTGGCGAACGCTTCGAATACACCAGTTGGACACGCCTGAACACCCCGCACGGCCTGATGCAAGGCAGCCTCCTGTGCATGACCGAAGAGGCACAACAGGTGGACGTTCCCATCGAGCCCTTCACGCTGGCTCGCTCACAATCCTTGCACTGAATCTGATCCAAAGGACCGCTGTTGCGTCAGGAACTGCCCCATAAGAAAAGCCGCGCCTGGTTGCTTCGGCCCGGCACGAACATCGACATCGGCGAGTTGCTGGACTCGGCCAATGGCGAGATGCCGCTGGCCGAACGCCATTTGTGGCTTGTCCAGCTGATGGACTGGATCCGCGCCGGAGAGCCCGTCTCGGGCGTCCAGTACGTCATGCGCGACATCCGCCAGCACCCCGAGCGGCATGAGAAGGTGCTCGCCTTGCTGGCCGCCTTCTGGCGCGACATCGACGTGGGCGCCTTGCTGGCGGATTTCGGCTTCACCAACCGGTCCGCGTTCACCCACGAGTTGCTGGAGCGCCTGCGCCACCGGACCTTGCCGCACACGCCAGCCACCAAGGATTTGTCCCAGCTGTTTTCGCTGCTTTTCGATGGCGCCGACGATGCGCACTGGCTGGCCCAGCTGGACAGCGATCTCCTGAGCCAGTTGTCCGATCTGCTGAGCGAATCGCTCAGCGGCACGACGAACTCGCCCCTGGGTTGGCGCGACCCCTTCTACGACGCCATCATGTTCCTGTCCAGCCAGGTGCGTGCCGCCGGCTTCTCACACGACATCCGCATGCGCATGGGCATGCGGGTCGACCAGGACTTTGGTGCAGATGCCCACGAAGCCGACCGCCATTCGCAGGCCTCGGCACAAAAGGCCTTCAGGCAGCTGGTGCTGGTGTCCGAGCGCATGCGCGAGCTGGCCTTGGCCGCCGCCTCGCCCGAGTTCACGCCCGAGCGCGAGGCAGCCCAGGCCGATCTGCTGCGCGAAGCGCAGTATTTGCGAGCCCTGCTCGACACCTGTGTCAAGGGCGTCAACAGCATCCACAAGGACCTGGAAGCACACGGCGTGTCGATCAATCTGGTCTACCAGATTGATCAGCTCATCGAGCGTTGTCGCCGCATCGAGCAACTGCTGAGTTGCGTCCTCGTGCCCGATCCGGCCCCTGAGGTTCACGCCTTGGTGGTCAGCCTGGTCCAGGCCAGCGTCGATCGCCGCAGCATCCGGGCGCTGTTCCGCCAGCACTATTCACTGCTCGCCCGCAAGGTGGCCGAACGCAGCGCTGAAACGGGTCAGCACTACATCACTCGCACGCGGGCCGAGTACGCCGACATGTTCTGGCGTGCAGCCGGCGGCGGGGCGGTGATGTCCATCACCACCCTGCTGAAGTTTGCCCTGCTGGGCCTGGGCCTCTCGCCTTTCTGGTCGGGCTTTGCGGCCGGCATGAATTACTCCGTCAGTTTCGTGCTCATCCAGCTGGGCCACATGACCGTGGCCACCAAGCAGCCGGCCATGACCGCACCGGCCATGGCCGCGCGGCTTGCCGACACCAACAGCGATGAAGCGCTCGACGGTTTTGTCGATGAAGTGACCCACCTCATTCGCTCTCAGGTGGCCGGCATCCTGGGCAACCTCCTCCTGGTGGCACCGTGCGTGCTGCTGTTGCAATTGCTGTGCTGGCTGGCGCTGGGTCGGCCCCTGATCGACGCGGAGTCTGCCGACCACGTGCTCGATTCCCTGACGCTCTGGGGCCCTTCACTCTGGTACGCCGCCGTCACCGGGGTCTTGCTGTTCATTTCCAGCATGTTCGCGGGCTGGCTGGAGAACTGGTTTGTGCTGAACAAGCTGGGCA
>Ga0079224_100016548_pt1 | contig 10365 bp, 6 predicted proteins | sample Stecom2015_FD_80414 | JGI IMG/M metagenome (GOLD analysis project Ga0079224, IMG submission 80414) | Agricultural soil microbial communities from Utah to study Nitrogen management - Steer compost 2015 | ecosystem: Environmental > Terrestrial > Soil > Agricultural land | place: USA: Utah...
ACTCGTTGGCACGGGGCCGCCACCGTCGACGTCGACGAACCGGGCCGGTCGACGGTCAATCTCCAGGCCGAGGTCGCGTCCATGACGGTCCGGCACGGCAGCGGCGGCGTCAAACCGCTCACCGACGGCGACCGCGTCGAGATCGAGAAGACGATGCGCGGGAAGATCCTGCGCTCCGACCGGTATCCCGCCATCACGTTCGCCTCCACGCAGGTCTACGGCGACACCGACTCGTTCCGCATCGACGGCGACCTGACGATCGTCGGCGAGGTCCGCCCGGTGACCGTCCACGGCCACCTGGTCGACGGGCGCGCACGCGGCTCGGCGACGATCACGCAGTCGGTATGGGGAATCCGGCCGTACTCGGCGTTCTTCGGCGCGCTGAAGCTCAACGACGATGTCACGGTCGAGTTCGACGTCGATTTGCGATCCTGACTGATGGCCGGTGCCGCCGGCCCGCCCGACTGGGCGGGTGTCCGCTTCCCCCGCCCGTTCCGCCGGCACCAGCAGCTCGCGCTCGACGCGATCGCCGCAGCCGTCGCCGGTGGCGCGACCCGGTCGTGGGTCGTTCTCCCGCCGGGCGCCGGCAAGACACTGGTCGGGTTGGAGGCGGCGCGGCGGATGGAGCGTCCGATCGTCGCCTTCGGCCCGAACACCGCGATCCAGGAGCAGTGGCGCGCTGCCTGGGCCGAGTTCACCCCGGCGACCATTCCCACCGGCACCTCGCGTGACCTGTCCGCCCCGGTCACGGCGCTGACCTATCAGTCGTTGGCCACGTTCGACCCCGACGCGGAGGTCGACGAGGAAGGCCGCGAGCACCGGCCCAGCTCCACCGAGCGGCGCCGGGGCTCGCTGATCGACCGGTTGCACGCCAACGGGGCAGCGCTGGTCAAAGCGCTCGAAGAGGCCGGGCCCATCACGCTGATCTTGGACGAGTGTCATCACCTGCTCGAGGTCTGGGGCCGGTTGCTGGCCGAGCTGCTCGAGAACCTGCCGCACGCGCACGTCATCGGGCTGACCGGCACACCGCCGGACACGCTGAGCGCCGAGCAGAGCGAACTGGTCGAGGAGCTGTTCGGCGCGCCGTTGTACAGCACGACCATCCCGTCGGTCGTGCGCGAAGGTCATCTGGCGCCGTTCGCCGAGCTGGCGTGGTTCACCGAGCCGACACCGGGCGAGTCGCAATGGCTGGCCGCCCAAGCCGAACGCTTCGCCGAGCTGCGCGCCGATCTACTCAAGCCGCGCACCGGGTTCCTCGAGTGGTTGGACCGCAGGTTCGTCACCCGGCCGGTCAACTCCGGCGCAGGCCATGCGGAGGCGCTGGCCGTGGAGTGGTCCAGGCTGGAAGGCGACGATCCCGAGCAGGCCGGTGCGGCGCTACGGTTTCACCACGCGGGGCTGCTCGCGCTGCCGCCCGGCGCCGCCCTGCGGGAGGAACACCGGCACGAGCCCACAGCCGCCGACTGGGTGGCTCTGCTGGGCGAATACGTCACCACGTGCCTCGTGCCGTCGTCGGATCCGGCTGATCAGAAGTTGGTCGACGAGATCCGTGCGGCCCTGCCCAGCATCGGTTACCAGCTGACCAAGCGAGGTATCCGGCGCGGGCGCTCGCCGGTCGACCGCGTGCTCGCGCGCAGCGAGGCCAAGACCGACGCCGCCGTGCAGATTCTCGCGGCGGAGGCGGCCAACCTCGGCAGCCGGCTGCGCAGCCTCGTCCTCTGCGACCACGAACAGGCCTCGGCGACGCTGCCGGCCCGGCTGCGCGGGGTCCTCGACGCTCAGGCCGGTTCGGCACGCCTGGTGCTCGCCCGGCTGGTCGCCGACGAGCGGACCGCGGCTCTCGATCCGGTGCTGATCACCGGGCGTAGCGTCGCGGCCAGCGCCGACACGGCGCGAGCGCTGGTCAAGTTCGTGGCCCGGCATGCTCCGGACATCGACCTCGACCCGATCGACGACGACGCCACCGGCATCGTCGAGGTCACCGGCCGGTGGAGCGCACGGCGCTGGGTGCGGCTGGTGACCACCTTCTACGAGGCCGGCGTCTCGCAGGTGCTGGTGGGCACCCGCGGCCTGCTGGGTGAGGGGTGGGACGCGCGCGGCGTCAACACGCTGGTCGACCTGACCAACGCCACGACGCCGACGGCGGTCGTACAGACCCGTGGCCGGGCGTTGCGGGTGGACCCCGACTGGCCGGAGAAGGTCGCCAACACCTGGACCGTGGTGTGCGTGTCGGAGAACCATCCCGGCGGGACGAGCGACTGGGACCGGTTCGTCCGCAAGCATCAGGGCTACTTCGCCGTCACCGACTCCGGCGAGATCGTCTCCGGCGTCAGCCATGTCGACCCGCGGCTTTCTCCGTACGCACCGCCGCCGGTCGCGGAGTTCACCGCCGAGAACACGCTGATGCTCGATCGGGCCGCCGACCGGTCGCGGGTGCGTGAGCTGTGGCAGGTGGGCGCCCCATACCGCGACGAATTGGTGCACACGATCCGCGTGCAGCCGGCGAAGCCGGACTCGCGGGATGAGCCCGGGCCGGTGCCCGCGACGGTCGAGGCCCCGGAGTTGGTGCCGGCCGCGCGCGGGGCGAAGCTCGCCGGGACCGAGTACGTCGTGCCCGGTCATCAGCCGGTTGTGGTCGCCGCGGTGGTGGCTGCCGTGGTCGTGTTGGTCGCCGTAAGCGCCGGGTCGTGGTGGCTGGGCGCGGCGGCGCCGATCGGCGCGATCGGGGTGTGGGGTGATTGGCAGCGCCGACGCCGCCGCGTCGAGCTGAGTGCCGGGCGCGCCTTGGCCGGGCTCGCCGACGGCCCGGGCCTGTTCGCCTTCGGCTACGCCGTCGCCGACGGCCTCCACGCGGCCGGCTTGTCCGAGGTGGGCGCGAGCGGGGTGACCGGCGTCGTGGAGGCCGACGGCGCGTACCGGCTGGCCTTGGCCGGTGTCGACGCGCAGACCTCGAAGCTGTTCGCTGAGTCGCTCGACGAGGTGCTCGCCGCGATCACCGCACCGCGTTACGTCGTCCCGCGCTACGTGGTCGACACCCTGCCCGGGCCCGACGACGCCGTGCGCGCGGCAGGGCGAGCGTGGCTGCGCGGGGCGGCGCCGGACAACGCCGTCGTCTACCACGCGGTGCCGTCGGCGCTCGGTGTCAACATCACCCGAGTGACCTGTTTCGTCGAGGGGTGGAATCGCTGGATCAGCGACGGCGACGCGGTGCGGATCGCCACCCCCGAAGGCGAAGGCATCATCGTCACCCATCGCGGTGCCGACCCCTTCGCGGCGACGACGGGGCTCCGCGTCGCGTGGGGTTGACCAGCCGCGCATCCGATAAGCCGAAAACGTGAGACCGGACACGTCGGCTGGCCGCCAGCCGAGGAACGACGTAGGGTCGGAAGACAGCGAAGGGGAGTAGCCCTCAACGTCGCGGTCGACATACTGACGCTCGCAGCGTCCGGCCGCGTGGCCTCAAGCGAGGCGGGCGAGACCTTCGACCAAGGCAGTGATGCCGGGTCGAAGTCTCGCGAACTTTCCGATCCGGCAGTGATCGGAAGGGAACGGATGGCCGACCTGTGGGCGGCACTCCTGCTCAGCTTCGGAGTGGTGTTCGTCGCCGAACTCGGCGACAAGTCGCAATTGCTGGCGATGGCTTTCGCCACCCGGTTCCGGGCGTGGCAGGTCCTCGTCGGTATCACGATTGCCACGACGTTGGTGCATCTGGTCTCGGTGGCCATCGGCTTCGGTGTCGGTACGGCGCTGCCGACGGGCTGGATCTCGCTGGTGGCGGCGGTGGCGTTCTTCGGCTTCGCCGCCTGGACGTGGCGCGGCGACAGCTTGACCGACGCCGATCACGACCGCGCCACCCGCACCATCAAGTCGGCCGTCATCGCCGTGGGCACGGCGTTCTTCCTGGCCGAGCTCGGCGACAAGACCATGCTGGCCACGGTCACGCTCGCCACGCAGCACGACTGGGCCGGGGTGTGGATCGGCTCGACGCTCGGCATGGTGGCCGCGGACGCGCTGGCGATCGTGGTCGGGCGATTGCTGCACCGGCAGCTGTCCGAGGACGTCATTCGCTACGGTGCATCGGCGCTGTTCGTGTTGTTCGGGGCATGGATGCTGGTGCAGGGCATCGTCGAACTCACCTAGCGGTCTTCGCGCTCAGCGGGACTGCGGGAGCTTGACCGAGCCGCGTTTCGGGGCGCGAGCCGACGGCGGCGGCACCACGGGGCCGATGTCGCCGTCGGGCGCCTCGTCCAGATCGACGATGACCGGCGCGTGATCGCTCGGGCCGGTGCCCTTGCGGGCGTGCCGGTCGACCCACGCCGCCTGAACGCGTTCGGCGACCGGCGCCGAGGCCAGCATGAGGTCGATACGCATGCCGAGATCCTTGTGGAACATGCCGGCCCGGTAGTCCCAGTAGGTGAACACGCGCTCGTTCGGCCATCGGTCGCGAACGACGTCACGCAGCCCGACGGCGTGAAGCTCGGCCAAGGCCGCGCGCTCGGCGGGGGTGACGTGGGTCTGGCCGATGTAGGCGTCCGGATCGAACACGTCGTCGTCGGTCGGGGCGATGTTCATGTCGCCGCAGACGAGGACGGCTTCCGGACCGGCGGCGACGACGTCGCGCAGCGCGGCCAGCCAGGCGAGTTTGTAGTGGTAGTGCTCGGAGTCCGGTTCCCGCCCGTTGGGCACGTAGACCGAGTGCACGCGGACGCCGTCGCAGGTCGCCGCGACCGCGCGCGCCTCCTGGTGCGGGAATCCCGGCCCGCCGGGCAGGCCGGCCACGACGTCGTCGAGTCCGACGCGCGACAGGATGGCCACCCCGTTCCACCGGCCTTCGCCGTGCGCGGCGAAGGCGTAGCCGCGGGCCTCGAGCTCGCCGCCGAGCACCTCGGCGAACGCGTCGTCGCCGAGCTTGGTCTCTTGAAGGCAGACGACGTCAGGGCGCCGCTGGTCCAGCCACGGAAGCAGCCGGGGCAACCGCTGCTTGACCGAGTTCACATTCCACGTCGCGACCCTCATTCACCCCACCGTAACCGTCGGCTGAGCCCAGCTCAGATCCAGTCGTCGAACCACATCCGCGCCCGCCAGTCGTCGTACGGAATGACCTGGTCGACATGGATGGGATAGAACCACGCCGCGACCACGACCACGATCAGGACGAACCCACCGGCCACTGCGGCGCCGATGGCCCGCCGCTGCAGCGACGCGTCGGGCGGGCCGAGCAGAAGACCGAGCACGAAGGCGACGGCCAGGACCAGGAACGGCACGATGACGACGGCGTAGAAGTAGAAGATCGTGCGGTCGGTGAACGCCAGCCACGGAACCCAGGTGGCCAGGACGCCGGCCAGGATCGCGCCGGCTCGCCAGTCGCGCCGGAAGAACCACCACCACAGGCACACCAGCAGCGCGAGACAGGCACCCCACCACAGTGGCGGCGTACCCAGCGCCAGCACGGCCTGGCTGCATTGGTCCGCCGTACACCCTGCTTCTCCGGCCTCGAACCCTTCGTAGTCGAACGAGACCGGGCGGCCCAGGTAGAGCCAGCTCCACGCCTGCGAGGCGTAGTCGTGCTCACTGTTCAACCCAGTGTGGAATTTCCACATGTCGTCGTGGTAGTGCCACAGGCTGCGCAGCCAATCGGGCAGGAGCACGCCCAGGCCGGAGGACGGGTTCGACACCGCCCATTGCCGTCCCCAGGAGTTCTCGGCGCTGATCCAGCCCGACCACGACACCAGATAGGTCAGCAGCGCCGGGCCGATGATCGTCACGAACGCCACCGGGCCGTCGCGGAGCAGCGTGTTCAGCACCGGGCTGCGAATACCGGCCGTGCGCCGGGCGCTGATCTCCCACACCACGGTCATCAGGCCGAACACGGCGACCGCGTAGAGCCCGCTCCATTTCGTCGCACACGCGAGCCCCAAGGCGACGCCGGCGGCCAGCCGCCACGGCCGCCAGGCGAACAGTGGGCCGTCACCCATCGGCCGGTCCGCGCTCACCCGCGCAGCGGCCCAGTCGGCGAATTTCTCTCGTACCCGGTCGCGATCGACCACGAGGCAGGCGAAGGCCGCCACGATGAACATCGCCAAGATCCCGTCCAGGATCGCGGTGCGGCTCATCGTGATGGCCAGCCCGTCGACGGCGAGCAGGAGGCCCGCCGCGCACCCGAGCAGCGTCGAACGGAACAGCCGCCGACCCACCCGCGCCACCAGGACGACGGTGACGATGCCGGCCAGGGCAGTGGCCAGGCGCCAGCCCGCGGGCTCCATCCCGAGCAGCCGGATGCCTTGGCCGATCAGGAACTTGCCCACCGGCGGGTGCACGACGAACGACGGCTCGTCGGTGAAGACGTCCAGGTCCCCGGCCAGGATGCGCTCGTCGGCACTCTCGATGAACGAGCGCGCATAGCCGAACTCCAGCTGCGACAGCGCATCCTTGGCGTAATAGGTCTCATCAAAGATGATCTTGTGTGGCCGGCTGAGATTCACCAGGCGCAACACTGCGGCGATGCCGCCGACCAGCAACGGCCCGATCCAGCCCCACAGGCCGTCGTTGGGCATCGGGCGGGTGAGCCGGGCGCGCAGCAAACCGGCCGGCTTGTCGGCACTGGAAGCCTCGACAGCGTCAACGGTCCGGGTCACCCGCGCCATCCTATGAGCGCCGTTGGACGAGACCTCGCCAGGTGCGACGTCCGACGGCGGCGGGGTGCGAAGATGGCGGCGTGGGTGACGAGGCGGGGCGCGAATCCGGCGTGTTGGTCCTGGCCGGAACGCCGATCGGGGACGTCGGCGACGCGCCGCCAGGGTTGGCGCGCGAACTGGCCGAGGCGGACGTCATCGCCGCCGAAGACACGCGGCGTCTGCACCGGCTGTTGTCGTCGCTGGGCGTGCGCGCCAGCGGGCGGGTGGTGTCGTACTTCGAAGGCAACGAGGACACCCGGACCGGCGACCTGATCACCGCGCTGACCGAGGGACGCCGGGTGGTTCTCGTCACCGACGCCGGCATGCCCTCCGTCTCTGATCCCGGCTACCGGTTGGTCGACGCCGCGGTGCAGGCCGGCGTGCGCGTGACCGCGGTGCCGGGCCCGTCGGCCGTGCTGACGGCGCTGGCCGTGAGTGGTCTGCCGGTGGACCGGTTCAGTTTCGAGGGGTTCCCGCCGCGGCGCAGCGGGGAGCGGGACCGGTGGCTCGCGGCGCTGTCGGCGGAGCGGCGGACCATGATCTTCTTCGAGTCTCGCCACCGGCTCGCGGCGACACTGCGTGCGATGAGTGAAGCGTTCGGCGAGCAGCGCCGAGCGGCCGTGTGCCGCGAACTCACCAAGACCCACGAGGAAGTCCGCCGCGGCGAGCTGGGTGAGCTGGCGACCTGGGCGGCCGAGAACGAACCGCTCGGTGAGATCACGCTGGTCGTCGCGGGTGCCGAGGCGCCTGCGAAGCCGACGATCGAGCAGGCGGTGGCCGTCGTCGCCGAACGCGTGGCTGCCGGAGCCAGCCGTCGCGACGCGATCGCCGAGGTGGCCCGCGAGCTCGGGCTGCCCAAGCGGGCGGTGTACGCCGCGGTCGTCGACCCGCCGCATTCTGCGTGACATCGGTAGCGAGTGGTGCGGTGCGGCACTAGCGTGGCGCGCATGGTTGGGTTGCCCGGCACCATCAAGGCGTGCCTGTTCGATCTGGACGGCGTGTTGACGAGCACCGCTGCGCTGCATCGACAGGCATGGAAGGAGACGTTCGACGAGTTCCTGCGCGCCCGCGACGGCGAGAACTTCGTTCCGTTCACCGAACGTGACTACACCGCATACGTGGACGGGCGGCCACGCTTCGACGGGGTCCGGGAGTTCCTGGCTTCGCGTGGGATCGAGCTTCCCGAGGGCGCCGAGGACGACGTCGGCACGGCGAGCGTGCACGGCGTGGGCAATCTGAAGAATGAGCGGGTGTTGCGCATCATCGCCGACCAGGGGGTCACCGCGTTCCCCGGGTCGGTGCGCTACCTCGACGCCGTCGCCGCCGCTGGGCTGGCCATCGGGGTGGTGACGTCGTCGGCGAATGCCGAACAGGTCCTGGAGGCCGCGGGCCTGGACGGCTACGTGCAGGCCCGCGTGGACGGAGTCGTCATCGCCCGTGACGGCCTGCGCGGCAAACCCGCCCCGGATTCGTTCCTCGCCGCCGCCGAAGCTCTGGGCGTCGCGCCCGCCGCGGCAGCAGTCTTCGAGGACGCCCTGGCCGGCGTGCAAGCCGCCAAAGCCGGCGGTTTCGGGTACGTGGTGGGCGTCGACCGCGCCGACCAGGCAGCGGATCTACTCGCTCACGGCGCCGACATCGTGGTCGACGACCTGGCAGAACTTCTCGAGGTGTGACAGTGACTGAGCCACTGATCGGATACGAATGCTCGCCATGGGAGCTGCGCTGGCAGAGTCTGGCTGTCGACCAGCTCCAGCGCACCGAGTCCACGTTCGCGCTGTCCAACGGCCACATCGGGATGCGCGGAACACTCGAGGAGGCCGAGCCGCGCGGGCTGCCCGGCACCTATCTCAACGGCTTCTACGAAGAGCACGGGCTGCCCTACGCCGAGGCCGGCTATGGCTACCCCGAAGCCGGGCAGACCGTGGTGAACGTGACTGATGGCAAGGTGATCCGGCTGCTGGTCGGCGACGAGCCGCTGGACATGCGCTACGGCCACGCGACCTCACACCACCGCGTGCTCGACTTCAGGTCGGGTACTCTGCGCCGCGATACCGAATGGACCTCGCCCACGGGGCGGCGCGTGCGGGTCAAGACCGAACGACTGGTCTCGTTCACCCAGCGTGCGGTGGCCGCGATCCGGTACGAGGTGGAGCCGATCAACGACGGCATCCAACTGGTCGTGCAGTCGGACCTGCTGGCCAACGAGCCTGTCGACAGCGATGTCGCTGACCCTCGCGTCGCTGCGGCGCTGGAAGCCCCGCTGCTGGGGGAGTACGCGCACGCCCACGACTACAGCGCGGTGTTGGTGCACCAGACGAAACGCTCCGGGCTCCGGGTGGCCGCGGGAATGGACCACCAGCTCGAAGCCGCCGACGGGTTCCGCGCCAGCATCAGCGCCGAGGAAGACCTGGCCAGGTTGACGCTGGCCGTGGACGTCCCGAAGGGCGAGAGCCTGCGCCTGACCAAGTACCTCGGGTACGGATGGTCGGCGCAGCGTTCACTGCCGGCGCTGCGCTCGCAGGTCGAGGCGGCGCTGGCCGGCGCACTGCAGACCGGCTGGGAGGGGCTGCTGGCCGAGCAGCGGGCGTATCTCGACCAGTTCTGGGGCACTGCCGACATCGAAATCGACGGTGACGACGAGCTGCAGCAGGCGATCCGGTTCGCGCTGTTCCACGTCCTGCAGGCCGGTGCCCGCGGTGAGAGCCGCGCCATTCCCAGCAAGGGACTCACCGGACCCGGATACGACGGGCACGCGTTCTGGGACACCGAGACGTTCGTGCTGCAGGCGCTGACGTACACCCTGCCTGACGCCGCCCGCGACGCATTGCGCTGGCGACACGCCACCCTGGACAAGGCGAAGGATCGAGCCGAGCAGCTGGGCCTGGCCGGCGCTGCTTTCCCGTGGCGCTCGATCAACGGCGCGGAGTGCTCGGCGTATTGGCCGGCGGGTACAGCCGCCTTCCATGTCAACGCCGACATCGCCGATGCGACCGTGCGCTACCTCGACGCCACCCACGACCGCGACTTCGAGCGCGAGTGCGGAACCGAACTGCTCACCGAGACCGCGCGCGTGTGGATGGCGCTCGGCCATCATGACCCGCACGGCGGGTTCCGCATCGACGGTGTCACGGGGCCTGACGAGTACTCGGCGGTGGTGGACAACAACGTCTACACCAACCTGATGGCGCAACGGAACCTGCGCGAGGCAGCGGCCTCGTGTGAGCGCCAGCCCGACGTGGCCGCGGGACTCGGCGTCGATGCCGACGAGCTCGCGGACTGGCGTGAGGCGGCCGACAAGATGCTCGTACCCTTCGACGATCTGCTCAAGGTTCATCCGCAATCCGACGGGTTCACCGCCCACGCGGTCTGGGATTTCAAGGGCACCCCGGCCGACCGGTACCCGTTGCTGCTGAACTACCCGTACTTCGACCTCTACCGCAAACAAGTGGTCAAGCAGGCCGACCTGGTGCTCGCGATGCACCTGCGGGGCGACGCCTTCACGCTGGAGCAGAAGAAGCGCAATTTCGCCTACTACGAGGCGCTGACCGTGCGCGACTCGTCGTTGTCGGCGTGCACGCAGGCGGTGCTCGCTGCCGAGTGCGGCCACCTGGACTTGGCTTACGACTACCTCGTCGAGACCGCCCTGATCGATGTGCGCGACCTGCACAGCAACGTCCGTAACGGCCTGCAC
>Ga0079224_100016549_pt1 | contig 10365 bp, 10 predicted proteins | sample Stecom2015_FD_80414 | JGI IMG/M metagenome (GOLD analysis project Ga0079224, IMG submission 80414) | Agricultural soil microbial communities from Utah to study Nitrogen management - Steer compost 2015 | ecosystem: Environmental > Terrestrial > Soil > Agricultural land | place: USA: Utah...
AACACCTGGTCGTACGGTACCTCGGCTTCGGCCAGCAGCACGTTCATGTGGCCGGGCATGCGGCCGGCCACCGGGTGGATCGCGTACCGGACCTGGACGCCGCGCTCGATCAGCTTGTCGGCCAGCTCCTTCAGCGGATGCTGCGCGCGCGCCACCGCCAGGCCGTAGCCGGGAACGATGATCACGCTGTCGGCGTTGCTCAGCAGGAACGCCGCGTCGTCGGGCGAACCCGACTTCACCGGACGCTGCTCGCCGGTGCCCGCCGCACCGGCGGCGCTCGTCTCGCCGCCGAAGCCGCCGAGGATCACGTTGAAGAACGACCGGTTCATCGCCCGGCACATGATGTACGACAGGATCGCGCCCGAAGACCCGACCAGCGAGCCGGCGATGATCAGCATGCTGTTCTGCAGCGAGAAGCCGATGCCGGCGGCCGCCCAGCCCGAGTAGCTGTTGAGCATCGACACGACGACCGGCATGTCGGCGCCACCGATCGGGATGATGATCAGCACGCCGAGCACGAACGCGAGGATCGTCATGATCCAGAACGGCGCCCACTGCTGCGTCGCGACGAACCACAGCCCGAAGCCGATCATCGCGAGCGCGAGCACGAGGTTCAGCAGGTGCTGGCCGCGGAAGACGACCGGCGCGCCCTGGAAGAGCCGGAACTTGTACTTGCCCGAGAGCTTGCCGAAGGCGATCACCGAGCCGGAGAAGGTGATGGCGCCGACGAAGGTGCCGATGAAGAGCTCGAGCCGGTTGCCGTAGGGGATCGGCTCGCCGCGTTCGACGATGTTGAACGCCCAGGGCTCGGCGACCGTGGCGATCGCGATGAACACCGCGGCCAGGCCGATCATCGAGTGCATGAAGGCGACCAGCTCGGGCATCTTCGTCATCTCGACGCGCTTGGCGAGCAGCGTGCCGAAGGCGCCGCCGATGAGCACGCCGAGCGCGATCCAGAAGAACCCCAGCCCGGTGGCGCCGAGCTGCGCGATCAGCGCGAGCGTGGTCAGCACGGCGATCGCCATGCCGACCATGCCGAAGGTGTTGCCCAGACGCGAAGTGGTCGGGTGCGAGAGTCCCTTGAGCGCCTGGATGAAGCAGACCGACGCGACCAGATACAGAAGGACGACCGTGTTCAGGCTCAGCGTCATTTCGCGGCTCCGCCGGTGCGCGCCTTCGTGTCCTTCTTGCGGAACATCTCGAGCATTCGTCGCGTGACGAGGAAGCCGCCGAAGACGTTCACCGAGGCGAGCGCGACCGCCGCCACCCCCATGAACTTGCCGAGTGTGGTCTCGGTGAGTGCCGCGGCGAGCATCGCGCCGACGATGACGATCGCCGAGATCGCGTTCGTCACGGACATCAGCGGCGTGTGCAGCGCGGGTGTGACGTTCCAGACGACGTGGTAGCCGACGTAGACCGCGAGCACGAAGATCGTGAGGTTGATGACGGTGGGTGAGATCGCTTCCATGGTGGTGACCGTAGGGTTGGACGTCGAGAAGGAAGCTCAGCTACGCAACAGCTGCCCGTCGCGGCACATCAGGCATGCCTTGACGATGTCGTCTTCGAGATCGATGTTCAGCGTGCCTTCCTGGGTGAGGATCAGCTTGAGGAAGTCGAGCACGTTGCGCGCATACAGCGCCGATGCATCGGCGGCGACCTTCGCCGGCAGATTCGTCTCGCCGATGATCGTGACGCCGTGGCGCACGACGGTGCGGCCGACCTCGCTGAGCGGGCAGTTGCCGCCCTGCTCGACGGCGAGGTCGACGAGGACCGAGCCCGGCTTCATCGAGCGCACCATCTCCTCGGTGACGAGCACGGGTGCGCGTCTTCCCGGGATGAGCGCGGTGGTGATGACGACGTCGGCCTGCCGGATCCGCTCCGCGACGAGCGCCGCCTGCCGCTTCATCCAGCTCTCGGGCATCGGGCGCGCGTAGCCGCCGACGCCCTGCGCGATCTCGCGCTCCTCGTCGGTCTCGTACGGCACGTCGATGAATTTCGCGCCGAGCGACTCGATCTGCTCCTTCACCGCGGGGCGCACGTCGGAGGCCTCGATGACGGCGCCCAGGCGCTTGGCGGTGGCGATCGCCTGCAGGCCGGCGACGCCCGCGCCGAGCACGACGACGCGCGCCGCCTTCACCGTGCCGGCGGCGGTCATCAGCATCGGAAAGAAGCGCTGGTAGGCGTTGGCGGCGAGGATCACCGCCTTGTATCCGGCGATGTTCGCCTGCGACGACAGCACGTCCATGCTCTGCGCGCGCGTCGTGCGCGGCGCCGCCTCGAGCGCGAAGGCGGTGAGGCCGGCGTCGCACAGCCGCTGCAGGCCTTCGCGGTCGAACGGATCGAGCATGCCGACGAGCGTGCTTCCGGCACGCATCGAGCGCAGTTCCTCGGGCGAGGGTGCGCGCACCTTCAGCACGATCTCCGCGGCGAGTGCCTCGCCCGCGTCGACGATCGTCGCGCCGGCGGCGGCATAGGCGTCGTCGGTCTGGCTCGCGGCGGTGCCGGCGTTGCGCTCGACGAGCAGCGTGTGTCCGGCAGCGACCAGTTTCTTCACCGTTTCGGCTGTTGCGGCGACGCGTGCCTCGTCGGTACGCGTTTCCGCGGGAACGCCAATGCGCATGCGATTTCCTTCCGGAGGGGGTCGGCGCGTATTGTACGGGGCGTACCGTGGCGTATGAGACACGCCGTCTCCGCAGGGGCCGCGTGCTTATCTCGCCGGCGCGGGATCCGGCGCGCGACGAACGCCGATCACGCCGGCGGCGTACAGCGCCCACAGCACGATCAGCGGCTGCAGGAACGGGCGCAGGCGGTAGTACCAGGCGCCGAAGGGCAGGCCGTCGACGGTCGCACCGACGAGTGCGACGTGCACGTTGGCAACGACGACGCAGCCGAGCAGCAGCGCGAGCCCGATGCCGGCCGCCCGGCGCAGGTCCGGAAGACCGAGCCGCCGATAGAGCGCGGGCGGCAGCAGCAGCCCGAGTGCGCCGGCGAGCTCGGCGGCGCCCGTGAACCAGACGAGCTCGAGGCTCAGCGGCTCGAACCACGGCGGCATCATCGGCAGGTAGCGCTCGGTGTCGTGCACGAAGTGGTCGACGCCCGTGAACAGGAAGCCGCCGGCCATTCCGTGCCGCATCGCGCGGCGCAGGTCGATTCGCCCGCTGTGCAAGCGCTGCACGAGTGCGCTCGACGCAGCGATCAGCGTCATCAGCATCAGGAAGCTCATGATCCGCTCCTTCATCTTGACGGTGTAAAGATTATTATTCAAACTTGACATCGTCAAGATAATCGGGACGATCGCAGGGACATCGGATCGATCGATCGGAGAGGAGCATGCAAGCGCGTGCGTACCACCACGGCAACCTGCGTCCCGCGCTCGTCGAGGCGGCCCTCGAAAGGCTCGAGCGCGACGGGGTCGAAGGCCTGACCCTGCGCGCGCTCGCCGCGCAGGTCGGCGTCTCGCATGCGGCGCCGTATGCGCACTTTCGCGACAAGAACGCGCTGCTCGCCGCGGTGGCGGCAGCGGGCTTTCGCGCGCTCGGGCGGGCACTGCGCGCCGCGGGCGAGGCGAGCGGCGCGCCGGCCGCCGAACGCCTGGCGCGCATGGGGGCGGCCTACGTCGCCTTCGCACGCGCGCGTCCGGCGCTGTATGCGCTGATGTTCAACCGCGCGGCGCAGGCGGCGCGCTCGGAAGAGCTCGACGAGGCCGCCGACGCCGCCTGGGCCGAGCTGAACGAGGCCGTCGCCGCCTCGGTTCCGGCGGCGCAGACCCGCGTCGCCGCCGTCGCCGCCTGGTCGCTCGTGCACGGACTGGCTTCGCTGCTGATCGGCGGGCGCCTGCGCGTCGCCGAGAGCGAAGCCGCACTCGTCGAATCCGTCACCCGCCTGTTCGCCGAACGTCTGTCGGCGGCAGGGTCCGCCGATCCGGCCGCTCGAACGCGAGCGTGATCCCCGCGGTGCGCGAGGAGGCCGGGCCGACCCGGTTGCTATGATCGACCGATGTCAGTGTCTGCCATGCCGAGGCGCGGTGAGCGGGTGGTCGTCGGTCTTTCCGGAGGCGTCGACTCGTCGGTGGCCGCATGGCTGCTGCAGCAGCAGGGCTACGAGGTCGTCGGCCTGTTCATGAAGAACTGGGAGGACGACGACGATGACGAATACTGCTCGACCCGGGAGGATTGGATCTCCGCGGCGAGTGCCGCCGACGTGCTCGGGATCGATCTGGAAGCGGTGAATTTCGCCGCCGAGTACCGCGAACGCGTGTTCGCCGAGTTCCTGCGCGAGTATTCCGCCGGCCGCACGCCGAACCCGGACGTGCTCTGCAATGCGGAAATCAAGTTCAAGGCCTTCCTCGACCATGCGATGGCGCTCGGCGCCGAGCGGATCGCCACCGGCCACTACGCGCGGGTTCGGCCGGTGGGCGGCGCTCCGTCCGCCGCGCCGGCCGGCACCGCCGGCGCGCGCTTCGAGCTGCTGCGCGGCGTCGACCCCGACAAGGACCAGAGCTATTTCCTGCATCGGCTGACGCAGGCGCAGCTCGCGCGCACGATGTTCCCGCTCGGCGAGCTGCACAAGCGCGAGGTGCGCGAGATCGCGCGCTCGATCGGGCTGCCGAACGCACAGCGCAAGGACTCCACCGGCATCTGCTTCATCGGCGAGCGTCCGTTTCGCGAGTTCCTCGGCCGCTACCTGCCCACGCGGCCGGGACCGATCGTCACCGAGGACGGCCGCACGATCGGCGAGCACCAAGGGCTCGCGTTCCACACGATCGGCCAGCGCAAGGGACTCGGCATCGGCGGCACGCGCGGCGGCAGCGGCGAGCCGTGGTTCGTCGCCGGCAAGGACCCCGAGCGCAACGCGCTGCTCGTGGTCCAGGGGCACGACCATCCCCGCCTGCGCGCGACGCGCCTGCAGGCGATCGACGCGCACTGGATCGCCGGGGAAGCGCCCCGGGACGACGCGACGCTGACCGCGAAAACGCGCTACCGGCAGGCCGATGCGCCGTGCTCGCTGACCGTCTCGTCGGACGACCGCTTCGAGCTGCGCTTCGCGCAGCCGCAATGGGCCGTCACACCCGGTCAGAGCGCCGTCGTGTACCGCGGCGACGTCTGCCTGGGCGGCGGCGTGATCGAGCGGGCGGACTGAAAGGGGACTACGAAGGCTCCGTTTCCGCGAAGCTCGGCCGCGCGAACAGCTTGTCGGCGTGGCGGGCGAGGTTCGAGAACTGCGCGCGCCAGCCCAGCGCCGGGAAGCGGAAATCGAGGTACCCGAGGGCGCAGCCGAGCGAGATGTCGGCGAGCGAATACCGGCCGTCGACGCACCAGGGCTTGTCGGCGAGCGCACTCGACATCGCCTGCAGCGACGCCTCGATCTTCGACATCTGGCGGTGGATCCACTCGGGGCTGCGCTGGCTCTCGGTGCGCAGCGTCTGCTCCAGGCGCACGAGGACGGCCGCGTCGAGCAGGCCGTCGGCCAGCACCTCCCAGGTCTTCACCTCGACGCGCGAGCGCCCGTTCGGCGGTACGAGTTTGTGCACCGGCGTGAGGTTGTCGAGGTACTCGGCGATGACGCGCGAATCGAACAGCGCGGCGCCGTCGTCCATGAGGAGGGTGGGAACCTTCCCGAGAGGGTTGATCGCCTGCAGCTTGGACTCGGGCGACCAGACATCTTCCAGCTCGTACTGGTATTCGATCTTCTTTTCCGCGAGTACGACGCGCACCTTCCGGACGTACGGGCTGGAATTCGAACCGATGAGCTTCACATTGCGCCGCCGCGGTACGGCGGGTCAGTATAGCAAAGCGTCCGGCGCCCGCGACGGTGCTAGCATTCGAGCCCGGCTGCGGCGCCTCGGCCGCCGCTTCGCACCGTTTCAGATCCCCGCACCGCCATGCCGCACCGCCGTTCCGACGCTCCCGACGCCGCCTCGCTGCGTGCCCTTTCGCCGCTCGACGGCCGCTATGCCTCGAAGCTGACGGCGCTGTCCGAGCGCATGTCGGAGGCGGCGCTGATGCACCGGCGCGTGCAGGTCGAGGTGCAGTGGTTCATCGGCCTGTCGGAGCTCGGCCTGCCCGAGCTGCCGCCGTTCTCGGCCGACGCGCGCGCCCATCTGAAGGCGATCGTCGACGGCTTCGGCGTGCCGCAGGCGGCGCGCATCAAGGAGATCGAGGCGGTCACCAACCACGACGTGAAGGCCGTCGAGTATTTCCTGAAGGAGACGATCGCGCCGGTCGAGGAGCTCGCGCGCGCCGGCGAGTTCGTGCATTTCGCGTGCACGTCGGAGGACATCAACAACACCGCGTATGCGCTGATGCTGCGTTCGGCGCGCGACGAGGTCATCGTGCCGGCGGTGCGCGCCGTCATCGACGCGTTGCGCGCGCTCGCGCACGAGCACGCGGCGCTGCCGATGCTGTCGCGCACGCACGGCCAGCCGGCTTCGCCGACGACGCTCGGCAAGGAGTTCGCCAATTTCGTCGCGCGGCTGCAGCCGGCGCTCGCGCGCTTCGAGTCGGTCGCCCCGCTCGGGAAGATGAACGGCGCGGTGGGCAACTACAACGCGCACCGGATCGCCTATCCGCAGGTCGACTGGGAGGGCTTCGCCCGCCGGGTCGTCGAGTCGCTCGGGCTGCAGTTCAATCCGTACACCGTGCAGATCGAGCCGCACGACTGGATTGCCGAGTGCTTCGACGCGCTCGCGCGCCTGAACACCATCCTCGTCGATCTCGATCGCGACCTGTGGGGCTACATCTCGCTGGATTATTTCGGCCAGAAGCTGCGCGAGGGCGAGATCGGCTCCTCGACGATGCCGCACAAGGTCAACCCGATCGATTTCGAGAACTCGGAGGGCAACGCCGGCATCGCGAACGCGTTGCTGCGTCACCTGGCCGAGAAGCTGCCGGTCTCGCGCTGGCAGCGCGATCTCACCGACTCCACGGCGTTGCGCAACGTCGGCGCTGCGCTCGGGCACGCGCTGCTCGCCTGGGATTCCTGCCTGCGGGGCCTGGGCAAGCTCGAGGTGCACCCGGAGCGTCTGGCGGCCGATCTCGACGCGAACCCCGAGGTTCTCGCCGAGGCGATCCAGACGGTGATGCGGCGCTACGGCGTCGAGAACCCCTACGAGCAGCTGAAGGCGCTCACGCGCGGGCGCGAGATCACCGCCGAGGCGCTCGCGGAGTTCGCGTCGCGCCTGCCGATTCCCGACGCCGCGCGTCGCGAGCTGGTCGCGCTCACCCCTGCCGCCTACATCGGGCTGGCTGCCGAGCTGGCGCGTCGCATCTAGCGCCGAGGTCGAGCCGCATCGAGGCGGATCGGATCGCGACGAATCGAGACCGCGTGTCCCGCGCGGCGCGCCCGGCGCGGGCGTGCCCGAAATTTTCTTTCCTTCCGTTCGATGGAGATTCCATGACCCGAAAACGCATCGTCCCGTCGCTGCTGGCGGCTTCGTTCGCTACCGTGCTCGCCTGGGCGACGCCCGCGTCGGCGCAGTTCGCCAAGCCCGAGGACGCGATCAAGTACCGGCAATCGGCGTTCGCCTTGATGGGCGCGCACATGGGACGCCTGGCCGCGATGGCGCAGGGCAAGGTTCCCTACGATGCGCAGGCGGCACAGCATTCGGCGCAGATCGTCGACACGATGGCGAAGCTGCCGTGGGAGGGGTTCGTCCCGGCGACGAAGTCCGCGAAAACCGGCACCCGGCCCGCGCTGTACGACAACATGGACGAGGTCAGGCAGCTCGTCGAACGCCTGAATCGTGAAACCGGCCAGCTGGTCGAAGCCGCCGGCGGCCTCGACACGCTGCGCACGCAGGTCGGCGCGACCGGAAAGGCCTGCAAGGCCTGCCACGACAAGTATCGCGACCGCGATCTCTGAGCCGGTATCGCGACCCCGCCGCCCGGCTGCGGCGGCGGGCGCATCGGGCACCGGCGCGCCGCGCTCAGGCGGCCTGCGTCACCACCATCCAGACCAGCGCCGCGGCCGCGGCGAGCAGCAGCGCGGCGCGGGCGCGCACGGGTCCGTCGTCGGTCGCCGGCCGGGGGGAGCCGCCCGTCGAACGGGTGTCGAACTCCGCGTCGCCGACGACCATCGCGCGCACCAGCCTCCTTCGGCGGACCAGTGCGTGCCAGGCGATCGCGGCCAGGTGCAGCGCGACCAGCCCGATCAGCAGCCAGCGGTTCGACAGGTGCAGCGCCGTCAGCCAATCGCTGGTCGCGTTCGACACCGTGTTGCGCAGCGGGCCTTCCCAGAGGATCTCGTCGTTGGCGAACAGTCCGGTCACCGCCTGCACGGCGAGCACGACGAGCATCGCGTAGACCGAGAGTGCCCCGAGCGGGCTGTGCCCGGGCGCGTACGCGGGCTGCGCGAGCAGGTGGCGCAACGCTGCGCCCGGATTCGGCGGGAAGCTCGCGAAGCGCGCATAGCGCGGCCCGACGAAACCCCAGGCGACGCGGAACAGCAGCAGCGCGAGGATCGCGTAGCCGAAGCGGAAGTGCCAGGCGAGCGCGTTCCCGCCGAGGTTCGCCGAGACGATCGAGCCGGCGACGCAGACGGCGAGCGACCAGTGGAAGAGCCGGGTGGGGAGATCCCAGACGCGGATGCGCACGGTGCCCGGCCGGCCGGCCGCCCCGAACGAAGCGTCGCCGCCCGCGCCGGTGCGCGGGCCCCGTCCCGCCGTCGCGCTCAAGGCAGTTCCGGCTGGCCGTCGTCCTTGCGGCGTACCGGCTTGACGAGGTCTTCGCGTTTCACGCCCAGCCGCATCGCGATGCCGGCGGCGACGAAGATCGACGAGTAGATGCCGAACAGGATGCCGATCGTGAGCGCGACCGCGAAGTAGTGCAGCGTCGGGCCGCCGAAGAGCAGCATCGACAGCACCATCACCTGCGTGGAGCCGTGCGTGATGACCGTGCGCGAGATCGTGCTGGTGATCGCCTTGTCGATGATCTGCGGCGTGTCGAGCTTGCGGATCTTGCGGAAGTATTCGCGGATCCGGTCGAAGATGATCACCGACTCGTTGACCGAGTAGCCGAGCACGGCGAGCACCGCCGCCAGCACCGACAGCGAGAATTCCCACTGGAAGGCGGCGAAGAAGCCCAGGATGATGACGACGTCGTGCAGGTTCGCGATGATCGCGGCGACCGCGAACTTCCACTCGAAGCGGATCGACAGGTAGATGATGATGCCGATCACGACGAACAGCAGCGCCATCGCGCCGTCGGTGAAGAGCTCGCGGCCCACCTGCGGCCCGACGAACTCCACGCGCTGCAGCGTCGCGTCGGGCGAGTCGGCCTGCAGCGCCGCCATCACCTCGTTGCTCTGCTCGGTGTAGCTCTTGCCGCTGCCCTCGGCGCTCGGCAGGCGGATCAACACGTCATGCGAGGTGCCGAAGTTCTGCACCTGGGCGTCCGCGTAGCCGAGCGCGCCGATCGCCGAGCGGATGCCCTGCAGGTCGGCGCTCTCCTCGTAGCGCACCTCCATCACGGTGCCGCCGGTGAACTCGATGGACAGGTGCAGCCCGCGCGCGGCGAGGAAGAACACCGCGAGCAGGAACAGGACGATCGAGATCGCGTTCAGGATGCGCGCATGGCGCATGAACGGGATGTCGCGGTGGATGCGGAAGAATTCCATGGCGTCGACGCTCAGCCGTGGCGGGGTCGCACGCGGGCGTCGGTCGGCGGCTTCCAGACCTGCCCGACCGACACCTTCGTGAGCTTGCGGCGCCGTCCGTACCAGAGGTTGACGAGGCCGCGCGAGAAGAACACCGCCGAGAACATCGACGTGAGCAGCCCCAGCACGTGCACGACCGCGAAGCCGCGCACCGGGCCCGAGCCGAAGACGAGCAGCGCGATGCCGGCGATCATCGACGTGACGTTCGAGTCGAGGATGGTGGCCCACGCGCGCTCGTAGCCGGCGGCGATCGCCGCCTGCGGCGTCGCGCCGTTACGCAGCTCCTCGCGCACGCGCTCGTTGATCAGCACGTTGGCGTCGATCGCCATGCCGAGCGTGAGCGCGATGGCCGCGATGCCGGGCAGCGTGAGCGTGGCCTGCAGCAGCGACAGCAGCGCGATCAGCAGCAGCAGGTTCACCGACAGCGCGATCGCCGAGATCAGGCCGAAGAAGTGGTAGTAGACGATCATGAAGACCACGATCGTCACGAAGCCCCACAGCGTCGAGTGGAAGCCCTGGCGGATGTTCTCGGCGCCCAGGCTCGGACCGATCGTGCGCTCCTCGACGATCTCCATCGGCGCCGCGAGCGACCCGGCGCGCAGCAGCAGGGCGACGTCGTTGGCCTCCTGGGTGGTCATGCTGCCCGAGATTTGCACGCGTCCGCCGCCGATCTCGGTGCGGATGACCGGGGCGGTGACGACCTCGCCCTTGCCG
>Ga0079224_100016550_pt1 | contig 10365 bp, 11 predicted proteins | sample Stecom2015_FD_80414 | JGI IMG/M metagenome (GOLD analysis project Ga0079224, IMG submission 80414) | Agricultural soil microbial communities from Utah to study Nitrogen management - Steer compost 2015 | ecosystem: Environmental > Terrestrial > Soil > Agricultural land | place: USA: Utah...
CGGCGGGTCTGCTGGCAGATCAGCAGCGAGCAGTTCTGCTGGAACGGCGTGACGGGGATGGTGATGACCTGCATGGCGCGCCTCCCGGTACGGAAACGAAACGGCCGCCACGATAGCCGCTTTGCCGGCCAGCGGCCAGCCCGGCTGCTATGCTGTGCGACCGCTGCCACAGGAATGCTGCATGAAGATCTGGATCGACGCCGACGCCTGCCCGAAACCGGTCAAGGACATCGTCTTCCGCGCCGCCGAGCGGCTGGGCATCGAGACCGTCCTGGTCGCCAACCAGTTCCTGCGGGTGCCGCCCTCGCGCCACATCCGGGCGGTGCAGGTGAGCGGCGGCTTCGACGTTGCCGACGACTACATCGCCGAGCAAGCCGAGGCGGGCGACCTGGCGATCACGGCCGACATTCCACTGGCGGCGACGCTGGTCGAGAAGGACGTGCACGTGCTGAGCCCGCGCGGCCAGCCTTACACCCGCTCCAACGTGCGTCAGCAGCTGGCGATGCGGGATTTCATGGACACCATGCGCGGCAGCGGCGTGCCCATGCAGGGCGGCCCGCCGGCCTACAGCGAGCGCGACAAGCAGGCCTTCGCCAACGCCCTGGACCGGCTGCTGCATGCCCGCCGCTGACACTTACCCCTGAGGGAAATCCACCTCGATCCAGATCGCCCGGGCCTTGCCGCACAGGCGGCCATCGGCGCCGAACACCGCCGTGCCGGAGTAGATCTTGCGGCCGTCCTTGCCCAGCGGCCAGCCGATCACCACGCAGCGCTCCCCGAACCGGACCGGCGCGGTCAGCTCCACCTCGAAGCGGCCGAGCAGGACGGCCTTGCCGGGCGGCCGCCGTTCCCCCGCGAAGGCGCCGGGGCAGTCCAGGGCCGCCCAGACGTATTCCGGCTGCACCACGCCGTCGGCAGCCGCCAGCGATGCGTCCGGGACCCAGGGCGCGGCGACCACGCCGGCTCCGGTCTCGCCCGGAAAGATGCGCAGGCCGTCACCGGCCTCCCGGTCGGGGCCGCAGACGAAACAGGTCGGGAAGGTCCGTTCGGTAAAACCGACGTACCGCTGCACGGCGGCCTCGGCCTGCTCGAAGCTCGGCGCTGCCGGCACGTCCAGCTCGAAGTCCGTCGGCACCGCTTCCGCCACCAGCTGCTCGCCGTCCCGCAGCAGAAGCTTGTCGTTCTCGCGCGCGAGCCGCAGCGGCCGCTCCAGCGGCGGCGGGCTGCGCAGCGTGACCTGGGCCGGACCGTCGATGTAGCGGCCCAGCAGACCGGCGCTGTAGCCGCCGTTGCCGGTGGTGGGCGGGCCGCAGTAGCGGCGGGCGATGGTGAGAGTGTCAGGAATCACGATCAACATCCTCGTGAGGGGCGGGCAAGACGGTACACAGCGGTGCATGTTCCCTCGGATCAATGCGCCAGGATCTGCCCCAGGAACTGACGCGCGCGCTCGGTCTGCGGCGCCTCGAAGAAGGCGGCGGTCGCGGTGTCTTCAACGATGCGCCCGCCGTCCATGAACACGATGCGGTCGGCCACCTCGCGGGCGAACCCCATCTCGTGGGTGACACAGAGCATGGTCATGCCGGAACCGGCCAGCTCGACCATGACATCCAGCACCTCCTTGATCATCTCCGGATCCAGCGCCGAGGTCGGCTCGTCGAACAGCATGATCTCGGGCTGCATGCACAGTGCCCGGGCGATCGCCACCCGCTGCTGCTGGCCGCCGGAGAGCTGGCCCGGATAGCTGTGGGCCTTGTCGGGGATGCGCACCCGGGCGAGATAGTCCATGGCGAGCTGCTCGGCCTCGGCCCGCGGCAGCTTGCGCACCGCCATCGGCGCCAGCGTGCAGTTCTCCAGCACGGTGAGGTGCGGGAACAGGTTGAACTGCTGGAACACCATGCCGACCTGGCGACGGATCCGATCCACCGCGCGGCGGTCGTCGGTGAGCTCGATGCCGTTGACCACGATGCGGCCGCGCTGGTGCGGCTCCAGGCCGTTCAGGCAGCGGATCAGGGTCGACTTGCCGGAGCCGAACGGACCGCAGATCACGATGCGCTCGCCGCGGCCGACGCTGAGGTTGATGTCCTGCAGCACGTGCAGCTGCCCGAACCATTTGTCGACATGCTCGAATACGGCCGCTGGCTCCGTCATTACGCCATCTCCTGTTGCCGGTCTGCCGTCGTGTCGAGCCGGCGCTCCAGCCGCCGGCTGATGCGCGACATCCCGTAGCAGATCACCCAGAACACCGCCGCCGCGAACAGATAGCCTTCCCGCGTGAAGCCCAGCCAGTCGGGGCTGGTCACCGCGGCCTGGACGATGCCGAGCAGGTCGAACAGGCCGATGATCAGCACCAGGCTGGTGTCCTTGAACAGCGCGATGAACACGTTGACGATGCCGGGGATCACCATGGTCAGCGCCTGCGGCAGCACGACCAGCCGCATCTGCTGCCAGTACGACAGCCCCAGGGCCCGCGCCGCCTCCACCTGCCCGGCCGGCACGCCCTGCAGGCCGCCACGGATCACCTCCGCCATGTAGGCACCGGCGAACATCGCCACCCCGATCAGGGCCCGCAACAGCTTGTCCAGGCTCACTCCCGCCGGCATGAACAGCGGCAGCATCACCGACGCCATGAACAGCACGGTGATCAGCGGCACGCCGCGCCAGAGCTCGATGAACACCGTGCACACCGCCCTCACCACCGGCAGCTCCGAGCGCCGCCCCAGCGCCAGCAGGATGCCGAGCGGCAGGGCGGCCGCCATGCCGCTGCCGGCGATGACCAGGGTCAGGAACAGCCCGCCCCAGCGCGCGGTCGGCACCACCGGCAGCCCCAGGCCGCCGTAGAACAGCCAGCCGGCGACGAACGGATAGGCCAGCAGCGCCAGCACCCAGCCGCGCCGGAACTGCCGCAGCCGCGGCACCAGCAGCGGCAGTGCCAGCACCAGCAGCAGGCCGATGCCGAGGTTCACCCGCCAGCGCTCGCCGGCCGGGTAGAAGCCGTACAGGAACTGCGGCAGGTGCTCGCGCACGAACACCCAGCAGGCCCCGCCGCTGCGGCAGTCGGCGCGGCTGGTACCGACGAAATCGGCAGCAAGCCAGGCCCACTGCAGCAGCGGCGGCACCACCAGCCACAGCAGCCACAGGCCGAGCAGGGTCAGCAGGGTGTTGAGCGGGCTCGAAAACAGATTGGCGCGCAGCCAGGCGAGCGGTGTGGACTGGCGTGGCATAGCCATTTCAGCGCTCCACCAGCGCCACGCGGCGGTTGTAGAGGTTCATGGCGGCGGCGATGGCGAGGCTGATGGTCAGGTACACCGCCATGGTCACGCCGATCACCTCCACCGCCTGGCCGGTCTGATTGAGCACGGTGCCGGCGAACACCGAAACCAGATCCGGATAGGCGATGGCCGCCGCCAGCGAGGAGTTCTTGGTGAGATTCAGGTACTGGTTGGTGAGCGGCGGCACGATCACCCGCATGGCCTGCGGCAGGATCACCTTGCGCAGGGTCAGCGCCGGCGGCAGGCCGAGCGAGTAGGCGGCCTCCCGCTGCCCCCGCCCGACCGACTGGATGCCGGCTCGCACGATCTCGGCGATGAAGGCGGCAGTGTAGGTCGCCAGCGCCACCAGCAGCGCCACGAACTCCGGTGTGAGCGTCAGACCGCCGCGGAAATTGAAACGCTGGAATTCCGGCAGCTCCCAGCCGAGCGGCAGCCCGGTGATAAGCAGCACCAGCGCCGCCGGCCCCAGCAGCAGGGCAAGCATCCACGGCCAGCGGCGCAGACCTGGAGCGCGCCGGCGCAGCAAGCCTCGCAGCAGCAGGCAGCCGATGAGCCCGGCGGCCAGCGCCGCCAGCAGCCAGCCGAACCCCGGTTCCAGCAGCGGCCGGGGTACGACCAGCCCGCGATTGCTGAGGAACGCCAGCCCGAACAGCTCGATCGCCTCGCGCGGCTGCGGCAGCGGCCGCAGCACGGCGAAATACCAGAAGAAGATCTGCAGCAGCAGCGGCACGTTGCGGATGATCTCGATGTAAACCGCCGCCCACTGCCGGATCAGCCAGTTCGACGACAGCCGCGCCACCCCGATCACGAAACCCAGCAGGGTGGCGAACACGATGCCCAGCGCCGACAGCAGCAGGGTGTTGAGCAGCCCCACCAAAAAGGCACGGCCATAGCTGGAGCTGGCGTCGTAGGCGATCAGGCTGACATCGATGCCGAAGCCGGCCCGCTCGTTCCAGAAGCCGAAGCCTGAGGCGATGCCCTGGCGGGCGAGGTTGGCGAGGGCGTTGTCGAACAAATAGGCAATGCCGCCCAGCACGGCGGCAAGCAGCAGCGCCTGCAGCAGCCAGGCGCGCAGCTGCGGCCGCCGCCAGAATGGCGGGCGGTGGTTGGTCAGCGGCCGTGGCATGGGGAATTCATACCTCGATACCTGCCTGTGGGAGCGGCGCTCCCGCTGTAAAAGACACCCTCGTCCCCGCTCCTTCTAGCCAAACAGCGATCGCGGCGAGGACGCCGCCCCCACAAGAAAGCCTTGCGGCATGCCGGGAGCCTAGCGGAACGGCGGCGCGTACATCAGCCCGCCGTCGGTGTACAGGGCGTTGAGGCCGCGTTCGATGCCCAGCGGCGCGCGGCCGAGGTTGCGCTCGAACAGCTCGCCGTAGTTGCCGACCTGGCGGATGGCCTCGAAGGCCCAGTCCCGGCCGAGCCCCATGCCCTGGCCGCTGTTGCCGTCGGCGCCGAGCAGGCGCCGCACTTCCGGATTGCCGGAGGCCTTGCGCTGCTGCTCAACGTTCTGCGAAGTCACGCCCAGCTCCTCGGCGCCGATCAGCGCGAACAGCGTCCAGCGGACGATGTCGAGCCACTGGTGGTCGCCCTGCCGCACCAGCGGCCCCAGCGGCTCCTTGGAAATCAGCTCGGGCAGGATGATATGCGCGTCCGGCTCCTTGAGCTTGATCCGCTGCGCGTAAAGGCTAGCGCGGTCGGTGGTGTAGACGTCGCAGCGGCCGGCATCGTAGGCCGCCGTCGCCTCGTCGCTCTTCTCGAAGACCACCGGCCGGAACTGCATGCCCTGGCTGCGGAACCAGTCGGCCATGTTGAGCTCGGTGGTGGTGCCGGCATTGGCGCAGACGCTGGCGCCGTCCAGCTCCCGCGCGCTCTTGATGCCGAGGTCCTTGCGCACCATGAACCCCTGGCCGTCGTAGAAGATCACGCCGGCGAAATCGAAGCCGAGCTCGGTATCGCGCGAGATGGTCCAGGTGGTGTTGCGCGAGAGCAGGTCCACCTCGCCGGACTGCAGCGCGGTGAAGCGCTCCTTGGACGACAGCGGCACGAACCGTACCTTGCCGGCGTCGCCGAACACGGCGGCGGCCACGGCCCGGCAGAAATCGACGTCGATCCCGCTCCACTCCCCCTGCGGCCCCGGCGTCGAGAACCCGGGCAGGCCCTGGCTGATGCCGCACTTCAGATAACCGCGTTGCTTGACGGCCTCCAGGGTCGGCGCCGCCTGGGCGGTGACCGCCAGCAGGACGCCACTCAGCAGAACCAACAGAGAAAGCGCGCGCGTACGCATGACAGCCTGTTCTCCTTGACTGGGTGGTCGTAGCTCGGGGACGGCTAGAGTGCCAAAAAATGGCGAACCGTGCAGACAGGCCGCTGCTCAGCCGATCAGCTTTTCGATCGGCAATGCGGCCTGGCTGGGATTGCGGGAGCAATAGGGAAGCAGGACGGTGAAGACGGTGCCCTCGCCCGGCGTGCTCTCGAGACTGATGCTGCCGCCGTGGGCATCGACGATGCGCTGGGTGATGTAGAGCCCCAGCCCGAGACCGCCGTATCCACGCGAGGACGCGACCCGCTCGAAGCGCTGGAAAATCCTCTCCTGCGCCTCGGGCGGAATGCCGATACCGTAGTCGCGCACCCGCAGGCAGGTCTGCTCGCCGTCGCCGGTCAGCTCGATGTCGACGGGCTTGCCCTCGCCGAACTTGAGCGCGTTGCTGAACAGATTCACCAGCACCTGCTCGATACGTAGCCGGTCCCAGTGGCCGACGGTCGGGCCGCCGATGCTGACCCGCACCTCGGAGCCGGCCCTGGCGGCATCGTCGGCGTAGCGGGTCACCACATCCTGGACGATGTCGGCGAGATCGGTTTCCTCCATCTCCATCTGGAACTGGCCGGCGGAAATGCGCGATACATCCAGCAGCTGGTCGATCAGGCGCGCCAGGCGGCTGATCTGGCGGTCGACGACTGTCAGCCTGTCGATGACCTGGGCGCCGCCGTGCTCCCGCCAGGCCGGGTTGCGGTCGGCCGCTCGCAGCAGGGTACCCACCAGCAGCTGCAGCGAAGTGAGCGGGGTCCGCAGCTCATGGGAGGCGATGGAGAGAAACTCGTCGCGGGTCTCTACCGCCTCAAGCACCTTGCGGTAGAGGAAATCCCGCTCGGCCTCGGTCCGACGACGCTGCCGTTCCGCCGCCTGCCGCAGCTCCTGCTCTCTGCGCTCGGCGTCGAGCAGCAGCGCCCTCTGCTGCTCGAGCCGACGGCACTGGCGATAGAGCCGCGCGAACACTCCAACCTTGGCCCGCACCACGTGCGGCGACAGCGGCCGGAACAGGTAATCCGCGACGCCGGCGGCATAGCCCTTGCTGATCAGGCCGGGATCCATCGTGGCAGGAGCAAGGAAGATGATCGGCGCGGCCGAGGTCTGTTGCTGTCGCTCGATCCGCAGCGTCCGCTCGAGGCAGCCGGCGTCGGTCAGGCTCGCGTCCAGCAGGACTGCCGCGCAGTCTTCCTGCCGCAGCGCCTCCGCCGTAGATTCCGCCTCCACCACCCGGTAGCCGGCGGCGGCGAGCATGGCCCTGAGCGCCCGCCGATCGTCCTCCTGGCTGGTGGCGATGAGGACTGTGACCGGCTCGATCTCGACCGCCATCTGCCTGGCCCTATGCGGCTGCCGACTGCCGGACCTGCGCCGGCCTCGCTGCACCGGCGCTACAACCATCAAGGCTGGATGGCGGAGGAGCGCCGTCACCGGCCGTTACCAGGCCCGCGCCCTTGGCGTCCCGTCCCTTGGCAACAGCGGAATGGCTGAGACAATGCCGGCGCGCCAGCGTTATCCGGGCATCCTCGAATGGCTGGGTAGCGGAGGCATCCATGCGTGCCCTCATCCATTTCTTCCTGATTGGCTTCCTGCAGGACAAGCAGCGGGAGCTCGCCCAAGCCAAATCTAGCCGTTTAGAGCCCGGGATTCCAATGCCTAGGAGATGTCCTAGGAGGCGGCGCCGCCTCGCCTAGAACCGACAACGGCCCGGCCTCCCGGCCTGCTCCGCTCCATGCGACCACCGATTCCGCGGTCCGTGCCGGTCGGTTCCGCCGCAGGCGGGGAGCGACGCGACTTCGCGTCATTCCTCGCCTCCGCGCAGGGCGGCGGCAGCCGGCTGGGCTGCCAGCGGCGGCACCGCTGCCGGCTGGTCCAGCAGCACGAAATGGCTGGTCTCGACCTCGACCACCCGTACCCGGCCGCTGGCGCTGCGTCGCATGGCATGGGGGTCCAGCACCCGATCGTCGCTGGGTACCAGCACCACGGCCTGGTCGAGATTGCGGTAGATGCCGGGGTCGCGCTCCTGCATCCAGCGCATGATGGAACCGATATTGGCCAGCAGCGTCACCGCCCGCCGGCCGTTGAACGGCATGGTCGCGATCAGCTCCCGCTTGTGGGGATCGTCCAGCGCGCCCCAGCGTGCCGATCCCAGCGGCGGGATCGGCAGCCATTGCCAGAGCGGCAGCAGGAAGGGCAGCAACCACAGCAGCGGGCCGGTGACCGGCTGCCGCAGCCGGCCCTGGGGCAGGACAGGCGCTTCGAGCACGACCTCCACGCCCCGGAACAGTTCCGGACGCATCGCGGCGGCCTCCAGGACCACGGCCCCGCCGCGGGAATGACCATGCACGCGGACATGGCTGGCCTCCGGCAGGTGCTCCAGCGCCTGCACCAGGATGCCGGCGTCGTACTCGATGCTGCCCACCGGTGCCGGCGGCACCGAGGCCCAGGCGGCACAGCGCTCCTCGGCACCGGCCAGCGCCAGATGGTAGTCGCCGCTGGTGAGCAGGATCAGCTGGATGTCGGGATCGCTGTAATGGCGGGTGAAATAGCGCGGGCTCTCGCAGAAGCCATGCATGCAGATCACGGTCGCCTTGGGCGCATGTACGTAACGCTCGGCGATCCAGGCGCTGCCGATCCGGTACAGGCTGCCGGCGAACGGTTCGCGGGAAGGCGGCGGACTGATCCGGTACAGCAGCCAGGGGCGGACAAACGCCATGGCGGCGACCGCGGCCAGAATCATCAGCAGTCCTGCCATGACTTTCTCCGCCGGTTCAGTCCCTACCCGCCCATGCCGGGCGCCCCGGCCCTGCAGCATAAAGCATGCCCGGCCATTGTGACGCAGTCGCCCTGCCCACATGAGATAAGCATGCAGCCAGGTGATCATGATAAGGCGACGCTGGGCGCCATCGTACAGGCGCTGCCTGACCCCGTGTTCGTGGTGGATGAGTTCGGCCGCTACGTGGATGTCGTCGGCGGCCGCTCCGACAGTGCTCCTGCGACGCTGGTCGGCAAGTCCCTGCACGAGGTGCTGCCGCAGGAGGTGGCCGACGAGCTGCTCGAATCCATCCGTGCGACGCTGGCGCGCAATGCGCCCAGCACCGAGGAGTACTGCATGCAGGCGGAGACGGCGCCGGACCGGGCGCAGTGGTTCGAGGTCCGCCTCTCGCCGCTGCCGGAGGCCCCGGGCCAGCCGCGCCGCGTGGTCTGGCTGAACACCGACATCACCCGTCGCAAGCAGCTCGAGCACCAGCTCGAGCAGGCGGCTCTGACGGATCCGCTGACCGAGACCTGGAACGAACGGCATTTCCTGCACGTCCTCGACCAGGAGATCAACCGGCAGGCCCGCTACAAGGAACCGTTCTGCCTGTTGCTCATGGAACTCGACCACGCCGATACCGTGCGGACCGAGTTCGGCGCGGAGGCCGCCGATGGCTGCATCCGCGACATGGCCCGCCTGATCCGGCTGGAGCTGCGACACAGCGATGTGCTCGGCCGGCTCGGCGGCGATCGCTTCGGCGTCGTGCTGGTGAACACGCCCATGAACTGGGCGCTGGATGTCGGCCAGCGTATCGCCGTGCGTGCCGCCCGCATGCCCTTCGCCGCCCCGGGCCGCACGCTCTACCTGAGCATCAGCGGCGGCCTCACCGACTTCCGCAGCAGCGACACCGTCGATGCCATGCTGCATCGGGCTCAGCAGGCGGTACGCAAGAGCCAGTCTGCGGGGCGGGACCGGGTCAGCGTCGGCTAGCCGCGCCGTCCTTAGCCGTGGCCCGCCGGCCGCGGATCCACCCCGCGCAGCAGGCAGGCGAGCTCGAATTCCACCCTGGCCGCAATCTGGCTCAATACCGCCTCCGCTTCCTGCTGCTGGGCGAGCTGCTGCTCGAAAGCCAGGATCAGGGGCGCGCCGTCGAGGCCGGCGTGAACATAAACCCGCTCTGGACGCAGCGCTTGCGCCGCTCGAACGCCGGATTGTGTATGCCGACAGGACTGTTCTGTATCCATGCCTGGTTCCGCCCGGAGCCGGTGAAGACGGTCCGCCATCACTGGATGGCCACCAGCAGCGGCGTGCCACGCCGGTTGATTCCCAGCAGGATGGTGTCTCCAGCCTGCTGGACGGCCTGACCGAACTGCTGCAGATTCTCCACCTGCTGCCGATTGATACTGGTAATGCGGTCGCCGGGCCGCAGGCCGGCCCGATAGGCGGGGCTGTTGGCCGCGACCGCGCTGACGACGATGGTGCCTTCCTGCGGCCGGCCGCTGGCCGTCTCGAACACCGCGCCCTCGAGCCGGGGATCGAGCTTGGCGCCGTCCAGCTCCTGCTGACTGGCGGCGGCGATGGTAGGCGTAATCGTCACATTGCGACCGTCGCGCCGGACGGTCAGCTTGGGCTGCTGGCCGATCGCCATCAGGCCGATGCGATTGCGCAGATCGCCGCTGCTGGTGACCTGCTGGCCGTCCACCGCCACCACCACGTCGCCGACCTGCAGGCCGGCCTTCGCCGCCGGCGAATCGGCTACCACTTCGGTCACTACCGCCCCGGCCCTGGCGTCGGTACCCAGCGCGTCTGCCAGCGCCGGGGTCAGATCCTGCACGACCACGCCCAGCATGCCGCGCCGTACCTCGCCGTGCTCGATCAGCTGCTGCATGACGCCGCGCACCATCGACGAAGGAATGGCGAAGCCGATGCCGATGTTGCCGCCGCTGGGGGCGAGGATGGCGGTGTTGATGCCGACCAGCTCGCCTCGCAGGTTGACCAGGGCGCCGCCGGAGTTGCCGGGGTTGATGGAGGCA
>Ga0079224_100016551_pt1 | contig 10364 bp, 10 predicted proteins | sample Stecom2015_FD_80414 | JGI IMG/M metagenome (GOLD analysis project Ga0079224, IMG submission 80414) | Agricultural soil microbial communities from Utah to study Nitrogen management - Steer compost 2015 | ecosystem: Environmental > Terrestrial > Soil > Agricultural land | place: USA: Utah...
AAACACCAGCGCTGGCAGCATTACCTGTTTCTGTCACTGCCCTTGCTGCCGGTGGCCCTGAGCCGGCTTTATCTTGGCGTGCACTGGTTCACGGATGTACTTGGCGGCTTGTTCCTGGGGCTCGCGATCACCGGAGCGACGCGGGCCAGTTACAGCCGGTATGACAGGGTGGCGCTGAGCCCGGACAGCTTGACCTGGGCTGCCGGTGTCGGTTGGCTGGCATTCGTGGCCATGTACATAATGGGGAACTGGGAGACCGCCATGGTGAGTTACGCCCCCCAGCCCTAACATCAGCCGCCCTGCTCCAGCGCCTCCAGCAACTGTTGCAGTCGGTCAAGGCGCTCTAGCGGATCCTGCAGTTCCGCCAGCCGTTGTTTTTCCTGTTTATCCAGCGGCAGCAATTCAGTCAGTCTCCAGCCAATATGGCGGGCATCGTCGTAATCCACGTCCATTTCCAGATCCTTGACCACGGGATGCCGGAACAGGGCCCGCAAGACCGAGGGCAACTCATGGTAACGTTCCGGCACATCGCTCTCGGCCTCGGCGATCAGGCACTCCACGTCGCCAACATTGAGGCCATCCTCCTGCTGCCAGCTGCGGACGACGGACACCTTGCAATCTCCCTCAACGGTGATACCCAGTAGACCATTATCCAGTTGCTGGAAATCGATGATCCGAACGTAGGTGCCAATGTCGTAGAACGAAGCCCGGGCTTCGGTCTCGCCGCCCTCCCGCAACAAAACCACCACAAAGCCGCGATCCTCCTTCAGGCAACGGGTGAGCATGTCGATATATCGGGGCTCAAACAGCTGCAGGGGGATACGCCCCCCGGGCAGGATGATTGAATTTAATGGAAACAGCGGTACGTTCATAAGTTTGTCAGTCACTACCGGCCAGGCTCCTGCTGCGGCTTGGTTTATCGAATAGAAAGAAGTTTCTGCACTTCGTCCACCCGCTCCCGGGCCTCACTCAGCAGTTGCAGGCTTCTGGAAGCATTCAGCTCCAACTCACCCAGCCGGCGCCACGCCGGCACCTGATCAAAGGGGGGAAGCCCCTCATTCTGGCTGGAGCCAATCATCGAATGCAGTTGGGCAACAATCACCACGTCAACCAGCTGAGGCGCGGTTTCCCGGCACTCATGATGCCAGTCTTCCGCATGGCGCACCGCCTCCACAAAGGCTTTCGGGAACGCCCAGTTCTCAAGCACCGCGCACCCGACATCGGCGCGGAGTTCGTCGATGGCATGGTGCAGGTTTCTGTCATCGGCAAACAGATTGACATGGTGCTCGGCCTGCACGAGCACGGGAACCACCCCGATATCATGCAGCAACCCCGCCAACAGCGCTTCTTCAGGGTCAATGCGTGTAGCGTGATCCGCCAGTACCCAGCACAGCGCCGCCACCTCCCGGGAATGGCGCCATAGCTGCTCCATTTCTTTCTGCAAAGCGGCCCGACGGGTCTTGAACACCTCGCGCATGGCAAACACCGTCACCAACTGCCGGGTGGTACGCATGCCCAGCCGAACCACCGCCTCGCGCACATTGCGGACATCGCTGAAACCGCGATAGAGCGGGCTGTTGCAGGAGCGCACCAGCTTGGCCGCCATGGCCGGATCCGCCGACACCGCGGAAGCAACCTCGGTGGTCGACGAATCATCACGGTCCACCACCCGACGGACCTTCCAGGCTACATCCGGCACACTCGGAAGCTGGACCTGATTGGATCGCAGCTCGGAGTAGAACTCCATCAGCAAGTGGTGTTCTTCACTCTGGTCTTCGTCGTCATCCGACGAGTCCATTTCCACCTGGGAAATGGGCGCCGCCCGCAGCATCTGGTTCAGCACCTCCTGCTCGATCACCAGAAACTCGCAGGGTTTGACCGCGGTAACGTCATACATCCGGGGTTGCAGGCGAGCTACTGGATTGAGGGCTTTGTCGGTCTCTGCCTCAATGGTGGACTTACGACCATCCACCGATTGCAGCTCCACGGCACCGGAAATCAGAAAATAATCCAGCCCGTCCCGAACACCCCGTTCCATGACTCTCTGCCCTGGTCCGTGGGTTCTGCGCTCGGCACGGCTCGCCAACAGCACAAGCTGATCGTCCGTCAGACGGCCCAACGGCTGAAAATTTTTAAGACGACGTAACGGCAGGCTTTCCAGGCCTCCCATAGGCAGACTCCCCTGAACTGCTGGATAAAAAACGGGCATCACATGTTACTTATTGTAATCACCACTCGGGAAAACAGCCATGCGAGCGGCGCCGAATCTGTTATCCTCTGCTCTTTCACTTTATCCGATAACCTAGGGAGAGAACCGCCTACCATGCCCCAGTATCGTTCCCACACTTCTACTGCCGGCCGCAACATGGCCGGTGCCCGCGCCCTTTGGCGTGCCACCGGCATGAAGAACGAGGACTTCGGCAAACCCATCATCGCCGTTGCCAACTCCTTCACCCAGTTCGTGCCCGGGCACGTTCACCTGAAAGACCTGGGCCAGCTGGTTTGCCGCGAGATCGAAGCGGCCGGCGGTGTTGCCAAAGAGTTCAACACCATTGCTGTGGATGACGGTATCGCCATGGGGCACGACGGCATGCTGTACTCCCTGCCGTCCAGGGAAATCATTGCTGATTCGGTGGAGTACATGGCCAACGCCCACTGCGCCGATGCGCTGGTCTGTATCTCCAATTGCGACAAGATTACCCCGGGCATGCTGATGGCGGCCATGCGCCTGAACATTCCCACCATCTTTGTCTCCGGCGGCCCGATGGAAGCCGGAAAAACCAAACTTTCCGAACACAAGCTTGACCTGGTGGATGCCATGGTCATCGCCGCCGACCCGACCGCAACCGATGAAATGGTGGAAGAATACGAGCGCAGCGCCTGCCCCACCTGTGGTTCCTGCTCCGGCATGTTCACCGCCAATTCCATGAACTGCCTGACCGAAGCCATCGGCCTGGCCCTGCCCGGTAACGGCTCCATGCTCGCCACCCACGCCGACCGTGAACAGCTGTTCCTGAAAGCCGGTCGTCAGATTGTGGAGAATGCCAAACGCTATTACGAGCAGAACGATGCCAGCGTTCTGCCGCGCAGCATCGCCTCTGTGGAAGCATTCGAGAACGCCATGACCATGGACATTGCCATGGGCGGCTCCACCAACACCATCCTGCACCTGTTGGCTGCAGCCCAGGAAGGCGGTGTTGAATTCTCCATGGCCGATATCGATCGCTTGTCCCGCAAGGTTCCGCAGCTGTGCAAGGTCGCTCCCAACTCCCCCAAGTACCACATGGAAGACGTGCACCGCGCCGGCGGCATCATGGGCATTCTGGGTGAACTGGAGCGCGGCGGACTGATCAACGTTGACCTGCCCACGACTCACAGCAAAACCATGCGCGAAGCCCTGGAAACCTGGGACATCATGCGCTCGCCAACACCCGAAGTGATCGAATTCTACAAAGCCGGCCCCGCTGGTATTCCGACTCAGACGGCATTCAGCCAGAGCACCCGCTGGCCAAGCCTCGATGGTGACCGTGAAGACGGCTGCATCCGTTCCGTGGAACACGCTTATTCTTCAGAAGGTGGTCTGGCGGTACTGTATGGCAATATCGCCCGGGATGGCTGCGTGGTGAAAACTGCGGGCGTCGATGAAAGCATCTATGTCTTCGAGGGCAAGGCCCGGGTCTTCGAAAGCCAGGATTCCGCCGTGGCGGGTATTCTGGGTGACGAGGTCAAGGCCGGTGATGTGGTGATCATTCGCTACGAAGGACCAAAAGGCGGCCCCGGCATGCAGGAAATGCTCTACCCGACCAGCTACCTGAAATCCAAAGGTCTGGGCAAGGACTGTGCACTGCTGACTGACGGCCGTTTCTCCGGCGGCACCTCAGGGCTCTCCATCGGCCACGCCTCGCCGGAAGCTGCCGCCGGTGGCGCGATCGGGCTGATTGAGGATGGCGATACCATTCTGATCGACATCCCCAATCGCTCTATCAATGTCCAGGTCAGCAATGAAGAACTGGCACAGCGCCGGGAAGCACGCGACGCCAAGGGCTGGAAACCGGATCTGCCGCGGGACCGGAAGGTATCCGCCGCCCTCAAGGCCTACGCCCTGCTGGCCACCAGTGCCGATAAAGGTGCGGTCCGGGATTTGAGCAAGCTGGACTGAATCTGAGCCACAAAAAAGCCCGCAAGGTGTTTGCCTTGCGGGCTTTTTATCCGGGGCCTGGCGTTCACCAGAGCGACCAGCCACCATCTTCGTCTTCTTCGATGGATTCTTCGGCAGAGGACTCGGTCTCGGCCGGAGCCTGTTCCGCCGGTGCTGCCTGCGCGGTTGACGCCGGCGCAGACTGGCCTGCATCAGCGGCCGCCTGCTGCACGGTGATCAGCCCCAGAGCCCGCTCGGTTTCCTCATTCAGAATACCGGTTGCCTCAAGGCCGTTGTCTTTCTGGAAACGGGTCAGTTCGGCCCTGGTCTTGTCATCCATGCTCGGGCTGACATTGGTGATGTCGTAACCGGCACCGTATAGCGCGTGCTTGAGCGCGACCACTTCGTTGGCCTGGGCAACGGGTGCCAGGCTCAGCAGGGCGACCGTTCCGACCGCCAGCGCCGTCCTGCCGATGTGACGGGTGACTGTTTTCATGGTTCTCACCTGATCTACTCCTGGATATCTCTGTGACATCTGCTGTTCTGTTTTTATAGTGTGGCGCCTTCCTCTACGTATCAGCGCTTCCTAGACCATAACATAATTTAATCTTCCCGGGCCGGACCATTCTCCGGATTTGCCGGATCGGCATGGTAATGCTGGCCAAATTCGCGGATGAATATGCCCCAGAATGCCATGAACAGCGCCGCCACCAGCGGCCCCATCACAAAACCATTGATTCCGAACATAACAATGCCGCCGAGAGTGGACAAAAGCACGAGATAGTCCGGCATCTTGGTATCCCGCCCCACCAGCACCGGCCGGAGCAGATTATCCGCCAGTCCAATGACCACCACCCCGTAGGCGGTCAGAATGATGGCTGGCACGATATCCCCTACGGCAGCCAGATAGATGGCCGCTGGCACCCAGACAATCGCAGCCCCGACGGCCGGCAGCAACGAGACGATGGCCATGACCACACCCCACAGCAAGGCCCCGGTAATGCCCAGTATCCAGAAGATCACGCCCCCGAGCGCACCCTGAATGATGGCAATCAGCAGGTTACCCTTGACCGTGGCACGGGTGACTTCCGCGAATTTGGCAAACAACAGGCGTTCGCGCTCATCGCCCAGCGGCAAGGCGCGGATCATCAGCTCTATCAGTTTCTGGCCATCACGGATCAGGAAAAAGGCCAGGTAAACCATCAGTGCCAGCCCCAAAAAAAACTGGAAGGTGTTCTGCCCGATACCCAGGGCCTGCTTGGCCAGAAACTGGCTGCCACCCAGAAAGGCATTAACGGCACGGTCCCTCAGATCCGCAAAGTTGATGTCAAACTGGGCCAGAAAGGCCTGGATGGCCGGGAACGACTGGTTAACCTGATCAATGTATTCCCCAGGCCGGATCTCCCCGGTCTGAATCTTCTGGTAGATCCCCATCCCTTCCGCAATCAGCGCCGCGCCCAGTACCAGCACCGGAATCACCACGATCACCATGCACACGAACAGCGTGATCAGGGCGTTCAATGTCGGCCGGTCGCCCAGTCTGCGCACGAGCAACTGCTGCACCGGATGGAAAATCAGCGCAATGGCCACCGCCCAGAAGATCGGGCCAAAGAACGGCTTCATCAGCAGAATGAACGCAAGCGACACACCAAGCAGCATCGCCAGAAAAGTCCGTGTTTCAAGTTTTGCGTACATAGTTAAACAATTCCTGTCCAGAACATGCCCATCGGGGCTGACAAAGGAAAGCAGACTACCACGATAGCGTGGCCAGTGTAGTAGGGTTCGCGTTATAGTGGTTGGTTATCGATCAGCCAACAATACAGGTTATGTGGTTGGAAGCAGACAACTTTACCGTGGAGAGCGCGCTCGAGGCCGCACTGGAATTGCAGAAGGTGCTGGCAGCCCGTACCCATCGTCGCAAGGTAATGGGCCAGGAGGTACTGGTGCCAGGCCAGCTGGGCGAGGCCCTGCACCTGCCCAGAACCATCGGCCGCCTGCGGGGCAAGCAGCAACGGCTGCGCGACCGTGGCCTGGAGGATTTCCAGGAGCTCTGGCCCACGCTGTCTGAATATACTCGCCAGCGGGTTCTGGACGGACTCGGCTGGTACGACCCCAAGCAACTCGACTGGGACGACAAGCGCTCCAATCGCCGGCCATTGGTCGATCCTGACGCCTGATACGTATAAATGCGGAAGCCGAAGTGTGGGTCTCAGGCCCGGGCAGACTTTGAAATGTCACACTTCGCCCTTACTGTGAACTGATCAGGAGGATAACTATGACAGACAACAACCATTACACTGCCATCCTGGCCCAGGGGAGCGCCGTGCCCACCCTGTTGTGCGGGCATTGCCATTCCATTCTCTCTCGCGCCAGAATTTTCCGTAACCAGGGCGACGCCCATCAGGCCATTGAGTGCAACACCATCGGTCTGTGCTCCGCGGACGACTGCGGCGCGGTGAACTGCTGCGACGAGGCTCTGGCCCAGGTGGAAAACCCAGAACGCCTGTTTGACATCGCATCCTGATTCAAACCGGCAACGCTCTGTTACGCAACTCAAACACACAAAATTCCCATCTGATTTATCCTGACCTTCGACGATTGTCGTACCGATAATCACGCAACCACTCAGTCAGGACAGTCGATGGCATGCGTATTCTGAGAACCGACGAAGCCCGCTTCGCAGGCCTCCCGGATTACCCCTTTTCAGCACACTACCTGGATGTCGAGCCAGGCCTGCGGATGCACTATGTAGACGAAGGCCCTGCCCACGCGGCCCCAGTGGTGATGCTTCACGGGGAGCCATCCTGGTCCTATCTCTACCGGCACATGATTCCGCTTGTCGCCGAAGCGGGCCACCGGGTTCTGGCGCCGGATCTGATTGGTTTTGGCAAGTCAGACAAACCCGCCGATGTCAGCAACTACAGTTATGACAGCCACATGACCTGGCTGACCCACTGGCTTGAAGCACTGGACCTGACCAACGTCACGCTGGTGTGTCAGAACTGGGGCTCACTGTTGGGATTAAGGCTGGCGGCAGAGCATCATCGCCGGTTCAGCCGGATCATTGTCGGCAACGGCATGCTGCCAACGGGGGACACCCGGGTGCCGGCCGCGTTCAGACTCTGGAAGGCCTTTGCCAGCCATAGCCCCTGGTTTCCGATAGGCAGGATCGTCCAGCTTGGTACCGAACGGTCCCTCAGCCCGGCCGAAATAGCCGCCTACGAAGCCCCATTTCCAACACCGGATTACAAAGCCGGAGCCCGGGCGTTTCCGGCCCTGGTGCCAACGTCGCCCAGCGACCCGGCCAGTGCCGCCAACCGGGAAGCCTGGCGCGTGCTGGAGAAATGGCGCAAACCGTTTATCACCTGCTTCAGCAGTGGCGACCCGATTACCCGGGGTGGCGACCGTTATATGCAGCGGCGAATCCCCGGGGCTTTCGGCCAGCCCCATATCACACTCAACGGCGGACACTTCCTGCAGGAAGATTCCCCCCGCCAGTTTGCCCGGGTCATTCTGGACGCGCTCAAAGCCGAGATGGCGGCCTGATAGCCAGGCCCGCCTCACTCAGCCGAATACCGTAACCGTTTGCCGGCTCAGGGCCACCAGTTCACCGGCCGGAGTCCAGATGCCGGCATGGGTATGACCATATCCAGCACCGGCCTGGTCGATGGTTGCGCGATATAGCAGCCAGTCATCCGGCTTCATGGCCGGCCTGGGATGGACAATCTCCAGCGCCCAGCTCAGGGAACTGGCTGGCGCCGGCCCCTTGAGATGCGGCAACAGCGGCGGTGGCCAGGCATCAACCAGAGCAACAATGTGGGCGTCGGTCATAGTCTCCGGGGCTTCCCGGAACTTCATCCAGCCCCCCATTTCGCGCCCGCCCTTACCGGAGAATGGCATGTGGCCAAACGCCCAGCGCATTTCGATATGCCGGGTAAACTCCGGCGTCACTTTCGGGATATAGGGAAGTGACTGACACTGCTCTGCCGGCACCGCTTCCGGTGCCGACGTCGGCGCCACTCGGACAGCAGACTCACGGTCGCCCCCGAAACTGGCCAGACAGACAAGGCGTGGCTCGCCATTCTGAAGGATCCGCCCCTGGACCTGGGATACTGCCTTGCCTTCACGCAGGACTTCGGCCTCAACACGGGCCGGCACATCCGCCTCTACGGGACCGACAAAAGACACCTGAAGCGCCCGCATGGCACGACCATCCGCCACTTTTGAAGCCATCACCTCGAATACCAGGGCCGCGACCAGGCCGCCGAACGTGGCGCGCCCCTGGCCCCAGTCTGACGGTATCACCACTTCGTCGTTATTCCGGACATCACCGAGAAGATCATCGAACGTCATTTGCTTCAGATCCTGTTCATTAGCCTGCAAACCGGTAAGACTGCACCACTTACGGAAGCCTGACAATAGGCCAGCCCCGGCAACTACCTATCGATTGCCTGGCAATAGTCGTATAAAAACCACCCCAAACAGACTATAATGCGCCAAAATCATGCACTGCCTTTGCAGTGCGATACCCTCCGAATACCGAGTACATTCATGTCAGAATTGTCTTTTGCCGAACTGGGGCTGGATCCAGCAGTACTGGAAGCCGTCTCCGCCGTTGGCTATGAAACCCCGTCGCCCATCCAGGCGCAATCCATCCCTGCTCTACTGGCCGGCAACCACCTGTTGGGCGTGGCCCAGACCGGTACAGGCAAGACCGCAGCCTTCGCCCTGCCGTTACTGAGCCGGATTGATGCTAACGTGGCCGAGCCACAGATTCTGGTGCTGGCCCCTACCCGGGAGCTGGCCATTCAGGTCGCAGAAGCGTTTACCACCTACGCCAGCAAGTTCCGCAATTTTCACGTTCTGCCAATTTACGGTGGCCAGGATTTCTCACCACAGATTCGTGGCCTCAAGCGTGGCGCCCAGGTTATTGTGGGCACACCGGGCCGTATGCTCGACCATCTGCGCAAGGGCACCCTGAAGCTGGACGGCCTGAAGGCACTGGTGCTGGACGAAGCCGACGAAATGCTGCGCATGGGCTTCATTGATGACGTGGAAGCCATTCTGGCGAAGACGCCGGACACCTGTCAGCGCGCGCTGTTCTCGGCCACCATGCCGCCACAGATCAAGAAAGTGGCGCAGACCTACCTGAAGAACGCCACCGAAGTAAAAATCGAGAGCGAAACCCGCACGGTTGAGCGGATCGCCCAGTTCGTGCTGCCGGTCTACGCCGAGCGCAAGCTGGATGCGCTGACCCGCATTCTGGAAGTTGAGCCCTTCGACGCCTCGATCATTTTCGTGCGCACCAAGGCCGAAACCACCATGCTGGCAGAGAAGCTGTCCGCACGCGGCCACGCTGTGGCGCCCCTGAGCGGCGACCTGAACCAGCGTCAGCGCGAACAGACCGTTGAAGATCTCAAGCGTGGCAAAAAAGATATCATCATTGCCACCGATGTCGCCGCCCGTGGTCTGGACGTGCCCCGGATTACCCACGTTATCAATTACGACGTGCCCTACGACACCGAGGCCTACATCCACCGTGTTGGCCGTACCGGCCGTGCCGGTCGCAGCGGGAAGGCCATTCTACTGGTGACTCCGCGTGAACGCAGCTGGCTGCGCACTCTGGAGCGAGCCACCAACTCCCCGATGGAACCGTACCAGCTGCCGTCACCTGCCGCCCTGCAGAAAATGCGGGTTGACCAGTTTGAGGCGCAGCTGCTGGGCTTCACCGACGATCCTCGCGCCGCCAAGGCCATCGCCCTGCTGGACGAGATCGCCGAACGTAACGACATGGACATGGCCGCCATCGCCGGCGCCATGGCCTGCCTGCTGGAAGCTTCCCAGCCAGACTCTCTGCCGCTGGAACAGCCGGAAGCACTGCCGGAGATTTCCGCCGCGCCTCGCCGGGATCGCAAAGGCCCGCCTCCGGGCAAAGGCGGCTTTCGCAAAGGTGGCCCTGGCAAGAAGTTCAGTAAGGATGGCAAACCGGGCTTCCGCAAGAGCGGACCGAAAGGTGGCAAGCCCGCCGGCAAGGGCGGCAAGCCTGCAGGAAAAGGCCCCAAGCGCGCGCCGCGCTGAGGCCTGATTGGCTAGCCGGTCATTCTGACCGGCTACGCTGGTATACGACAAAGCTGTAGTCGTAAGGATTGTTGTCAGACGCGGAGAAATCTTCGCGTCCGATCTCTTCCCACTCGTCCCAGTTCACTTCCGGAAAGAAAGCATCTCC
>Ga0079224_100016552_pt1 | contig 10364 bp, 6 predicted proteins | sample Stecom2015_FD_80414 | JGI IMG/M metagenome (GOLD analysis project Ga0079224, IMG submission 80414) | Agricultural soil microbial communities from Utah to study Nitrogen management - Steer compost 2015 | ecosystem: Environmental > Terrestrial > Soil > Agricultural land | place: USA: Utah...
AGGTGCCACGTAGTGGCTGTCTGGGCGCACCCCCAGTTCCTCAGCTCCTCAGCGGGCATGGGGGCGGTGACCTGGGGACGGGCTCGCGTTCCTCCGTAACGCCACCTCCGACGTGGGGTTGGCTCTGCTCCTGCTCAGCCTGTCCGGCACGCGACGGCCGCCGTCGTGTTGCTGGGCTACCTCCTCATCGCCGCACCCTTGGGGTAGGGGCGGCGGTGCCTCCAGTGGTGGGTGGTCATCCGCTGGCCATGGGACCCGATCACTGTTCTCGTAGGAGCCAGTTGGTTGGTCGTCGGGCTGGCCTGACTCCACCACCGGTGCCGTCGTCAGTTGGTGGTGGAGAATCGTGGAGACTATTCGCTGGTGCAGCCATTGTGGTGAGCTGGGCGAACGTGGGCTCGTCTGCTGCTGGGATAGTGCCACTTAGCAGGGCCTTGTAATCGAGACCAACACCGGTGAGGTGGTGGCCGACGGCCGCCCCGCCAACAACCTGTGCATGGCGGTCACGAATACGGCTACCTGACCAGAGTGGAACAGCAGGGCGCCGGGGGATACCAGCTTCGGCTGATCGGGTACGACGGCACGGTATGCGCTGTGGTCAACGAGCCAGCCACCCTCGCCTTCACTACCTTGATCGGCTGCACTCCTCCATAACGAGGCGTCACTGATTTGTTCCAGGTTTAGCCATCTGTGGTCTAATTAACTAGATCCTCGGCTAGCCTGTTGGGAACGGGTCAATTGTCCAGTTGGGCGAAGTCGTGTTCCCGTCATACTCGTCCCAACCATCGTGATCCCATGGGCTACCAGCAGGAGGTTCGACATTGTCCCAGCGCCACTGTTGCCAGTTGGCGGGTAGCTCGGAACCGAGTCTCCGTGCTGCGGCGCCCAAATAGTGGCCCGCAGGGGTGCGGTAGAACCACCAGTAGGAAGCCGAGTCCGCTCCACCCCACGTGAAGGAGCGGAGGCTGAGGCTTTTCCGTTCGATCAGTTCGTAGGCCTTCTCTAGCCAATTATCCGGTTGCACGAAGGGTTGTACTACCTCGGAAAGGACATAGCTGTCGAGGTCAGCAGCGAGAAAGTAAAGCTGCTCGAGGTGTCGATCATCGTTCAGCCTGCCGTTCTTACCAGTACCTGTCTGCTTCTGTGCCTCAATCTCACGCTGCCTTCGATACTTGCGTGCGACCTCTGCCGCGCGTCCTTCTAGGTATTCCACTAGTGCGCCCATTAAAACTAGGGTCTTTGTTGAGGTGACCTTCGTGCCAAATGACAGGTCTCGGCCATGGATAGCGCCGTGCCTGGATAGTTTACCGTAAAATCCAGTTTTATCAATTGTCTCCCTGAACGGCTCGCGCACGGTCGGCAGATTCGTAGCGATGCCGGAGAGAGTTGAGTCGTCGAGGTAGGGATCGTTCATTGAGTTCGAGAAGAACGTAGCGCCGGTGATATCTCGCGTGAGCCCGTCGATTTGGGCTAGCGTGAGAAGCGTCGAGGCCGCGTAGTTGCCTGCCTTGTGACAATTCACAGCTTGATCGACAAGGTTCGCACGCTGGAACTGGAGCCGCTGGAACTGGTGATCGATGTCCTTGCCGTACCGACGCAGTGGCGCAGCGACGTTGCGAAGGAAAACCTCACTCGCGGTATGCCACTGTTCGGTGACAAGTTCGTCGATTTCCGCAGGATCCGCGCCTTGGCGAGCAAGTTTCACAATTTGCTGCGTGCCGCGCTGATGCCACAGTCCGTATGATGCCCACCCTAAGGGCGCAAGAACCTCGACCATCGGTCCGAGCAATATTTCTCGAGTGAGTGCAAAGTATGCCACCTCCATATTCTCTCAACCCGCATGACTCTGTCGGTGGAGTATGCCGGCTGATAGACATGCGTCGCTCAGCGTCAGCGGTTTCCTAGTAACGAGAACCGGAACGGTCCAGTGAACGCACTAGCAGACGGATGGCAAAGCGGGTCATTGGGATCGTCCCGCCTGGTCGGATCGTCCGTCGTCCGCCCTAGGAGTGGCAGTGGGGCTATGTGGAACTGGGGCTGATGCAGATCATGTTCCTTGATAGCGCCGGATCAGCGGTGGGTGCGGGATGAGCAGGGTCCTGCGCTCACGTTGACCGCATTTGATCGTGCAGTCGTTGCCTAGTCGATGCTGGAGAGATCACAGAGGAGGGTGGTAGGCTCCGCGAGGAGCGCTTCGATGGTCTCCACCGCTCGGCGCACGTACGGATACGCCTCCCGCATCGATATGGTCACCACATGTCCATCGCCTTACCGGCTGATGGTCTCCTGCAGCCGCGTCGTGGTGTTGACCGGCTGTCCGTCGGGGCTGGTGGTCATGTCGCAGTAGATGAGGCCCCTGCGATGATGCTGTCGTCTGCGGGGAACTCGGTGGTGAGTTGGTCGGCTAGGCCGCGGTGCCGGCCCCGATGAGGGCACCGGAGTGGTGAGCCACCAGCGGCACAGCCGTGGGCCGGCGTCAATCATGTCGCGCAGGTAGCGTGCGCCGTCCAAGGGGTGGAAGCCGGTGACCACGAGGTCGGGCTGTGGCCGATGTCGTGCAGCCAGGCCGCTGTCTCCAGTAAGGCCGCGCCCGGGCCGACCGCCGAGGCGATGGCGCGGGCCTTGGCAGCCACCCCTTGGGTATGGGCCTACCGGCGCGGTAGCGGTTCAGCGAGTAGGCGGCACGCCAATTAGTGTGCCCAGGCGGCCCTCTTCCACGCCTGGAGGCTAACCCCCTGGCAGCGGGGCAGATGGGCAGAATCAGTGCGTATTCGGCGCTTCCCGGATCGGTTCCAGTGGCGGCCATGTATCCGAAGCATCCTATGTTCGGGCTGGAGGATGCGTTACAACCACGAGGCGGGGCGATACCGGGTGCGCAGCGGCTGCTAGCTGAGGGGTACTAGACCTACGTCCAGGCTACTTGGGCCAGTGGCCACGGTGTCGGTTGTGGGGTGAGGCGTTCGCAGCTGGGTCATGGTTTAGTGCCTCTTCCCGCGCTGGCGAAGCTGTTTCCTCGCAGCCGGTAATCCGGATCGCCGACGCGGTATACGCGGACGTTTGTTCTCCCTATGCGGTTGATCGCCTCCCGCGGGAGGTCGAGACCTCGATCAGTTTGCCCCTCATCAACCTTCCCCCAGCTCTATGAGTCAGAAGGGGGCTCTGCCGGCTGCCCAGGTCCTCGACCAGTTGACGCGGATGCCGGTCGCGGCGAGGTCACCGAAGTCGACGCTGGCAAATGGGTCGGCGACGTACCTTACCTGGTCGTGTTCGGGGCCGGCCTTGCTGACGGTGACGAGGGCGAGCCGGTAGTGGGGCGCAGCGTTCTTGCCGGTGATGATCTCGTTGGGGGTGACGTAGAAGTCTTCAGCACCTTCAAGACGGGCCTTGACCTCGATGCGGATCGAGGGACCACCGTGGGTAGGGAAGGACAGGATGTCATAGCCGGGGTTGGTGAACGCCTGCTCCTGCGGCTCGCGGCCGAGTGCCCGTTCGGCGGCGAGCACCAGCTCGACCCCGCGCCGCTCGACCGCTTTGCTTTCCCAGGCGTGGATCGGCGCGTCAGCGGGGATCTCCGCCTCGGTCATGGACAAGGGCAGCACGAGCGCGGCGGTCACGATGCGGGGTGGTGTGGTGGACAGCTGGGCCTGCTGGTCCAGTAGCGCCAGCCGGGCTTCGCGGCGGGCCTGAAGTTCCTGTGCCTTGCGCATGAGGCTGTCGGAGCTCTCCTTCGGTTTGATACCGGCCCGCTCCTTCTCCTGGGCAGCGATCGCCTCACCGAGGAGTCGGTTCGACTCATGCGTCAACCGCTGGTCCACCCGGGTCCGGGTCCGTTCGATCTCGGCATGCCGGCGATGTGAGACTTCGGCAAGGTAGTCCCTGAGCTGGTGGCCGATGATCCAGGTCCGAGCCCGGGATTCGGCGTCGTCGAGCCATGCCAGTTTCTTGGCGTCCTCTACGGTCGGGGTACGGGGAGCCGGTACACAGTCGAGGTACGGAGCCGGGCCGGTCGGTGTGACTTGGCCGCTGGCGTCGACGTAGGCGTAGCCGAACCGGCGGGCGATGGACTCGCCGGTCCCGTCGACCACCTCCTCCACTACGCCGACCAGCAGGCTCGGCTCCTCGACCTTTGGCGAAACCAGCACGGTGCCCCGTTCGAGGACGGGACGGAGCTGGGTGATGGTGAGATCGGCGACAGCGTCGTGGAGCGGATGTCCGGGCGCGAGCAGATCCGCGCGGGGTTTGCCGTCGACGTCAATGCGGTCGAGCGCAAACGTGACCCGATCGTAGCGGGTGGCAATGGGGCCGTATTTGGTGACGGCGCGGACCGCCGCCGGCACATGCGTGATCTCGTAGCGGCCACGTTCCCGCCGGGCGAGTCGGCCCCCGAGTCGTTGGAAACCGACCCGGAAAGCCCATTCGATGTAGTGCGGTTGCAGCCGCCGGGCCCGAGCCTCCTCCATCTGCCGCTGCAACTGGGCCAGGTCGGAGTCTGACATGACATCGCGAGCGAGGGCCCGCTCCTCCAGGAGCTCCTTCAGCCCATGGGCGACCGACTTATCGACGATTTCTTCCATCTTGGCCCGAGTCTCGGGAAGGTCGCTGTACTGGATAGCCTGGATCAACAAGTCCCGCAACGGTTTCTCTTTAAAGCCCGCACCTAGGACGTCGAAGACCTTGCCGCCGTACGCCTTGCGCTGCTCCTCGATTTTTGCAGCAGCCGGGTGAACACCTCGCCTTCGCGGGTATTGGCGGCTACCAGGTTCCACAAGTGGCATACCTCGGTCTGGCCGATGCGGTGGATGCGGCCGAATCGTTGCTCGATGCGGTTGGGGTTCCACGGCAGGTCGTAGTTGACCATCAGGTGGGCGGCTTGGAGGTTGAGCCCTTCCCCAGCTGCGTCGGTGGCCAGGAGTATCTGGCAGGCGGGGTTTTTAGTGAATTCCTCGGTGATGGCCCGCCGGTCGGCGCGTCGGACCCCACCGTGGATGGTCTGCACGGTTTCCGGTTTACCGAAGAGCGAACGGATCTTGCGGGCTAGGTAGTCGAGGGTGTCCCGGTGTTCGGTAAAAATGATCAGCTTACGCGGCTTTTCGGCGCCGGGATGGATGAGATCGTTGTCTTCAAGGATCTTGCGCAGTTCGACCCATTTGCGGTCGGTGTCCAGATTGCGGACCCGGTGTGCGACCTGGATGAGCTGAGCAAGATCGGCCAGCTCGGCATCAAGCTCCTCGATGGTGCGAGCGGCGGTGGCCGAGTCCAGCAGCTCCTCCTCCACCCGCTCGACCTCTTCGGCGCTACGCTCGTCGTCATCCCAGTTGCGGAGGTCGATCGAGAAGAGCTCCTCGTTGACACTGCGGCCGTTGATCAGCTCTTCCCGGTGACGCTTGAGTCGATCGGCCCGCCTGACCAGGGACTGGTAGATCGCCTCCGGGCTGGAGGCTAGGCGCCGCTGGAGGACCGTGAGCGCGAAACCGACGGTGTTGCGACGTTTGTCATCCAACCGGGCAGCCCGGTTCATCCCCTCCCGTACGTACTGGGTGACGCGTTCATAAAGATCCTGCTCATCGGCGGTGAGTTCATAAGGAACTGTCTGAGCGATTCGCTCAGGAAAGAGCGGTTTCCCGTCGAAGGTGAGCAGATCCTCCTTGATCATGCGCCGCATGAGGCCGCTGGTGTCCGCGCTGTGTACGCCGGCTCTGAACTTGCCTTCGAAACCGTCGCGGTCGAGCAGGGTCAGGAAGAGCTGGAAGTCCTCCTCCTTGCCCGCATGGGGGGTGGCTGTCATCAGCAGCAGGTGCCGGGTGCGGTCGCGTAGCGCTTCACCGAGCTGGAACCGTTTGGTTTTGTCTACCTTGCCGCCGAAGTAGTGCGCGCCCATCCGGTGGGCCTCGTCGATGACAACCAGGTCGAACTCGGCATCGTCCAGCTGGGCAAGCAGATACTCATTACGCGCGAGCTGATCCATTCGGGCGATGAGCAGCGGGTGCCGCTCAAAGACGCCCACGCCGAGCGCAGCTTCGGCCATGTCCACGGTGAGGATGTCGAAGTACAGGCCGAACTTGAAGGCCAACTCGTCCTGCCACTGGTCGACCAACCCGCCTGGCGCCACGATCAAGCAGTGTTTCACGTCATCGCGGAGCAGGAGCTCTTTGATGTACAGACCAGCCATGATCGTCTTGCCGGCACCGGGATCGTCGGCGAGCAGGAAGCGCAGTGGCGTGCGGTCGAGTATTTCGCCGTAGACAGCCCGGATCTGATGGGGTAGCGGCTGGACATCGCTGGTGGCCACCGCCAACATCGGGTCGAACAGCCCGGCCAAGGAGATCCGCTGGGCTTCCGCCACCAGCTGGAAGTCTCGGGCGTCGGCGTCAAACGGCCGACTTCCTTCGGCTGACAAGCTTAATTTGGACTCATCCTCCCGGAAGAGCATCCGCTGACCAAGACTCCCGTCAAGAGTCTTGTAGGTCAGCTCCACCGCGTCGGAGCCGTGTGGCTGCGCGCCGAGAATCATGACCGTCTCGCCGGGCACCACTCCGGCCACCCGGGCGCCGGGAGCGAGCTCCTCGAGCCTCATGCTTCCTCCACGCCAGCAGCCTGCGGGTCCTCATTGGTGAGCAATGACATCACTGGCGGGCGCTAGGCGGTACGAGTTGCCCGTGCGCTTAGCGGCTATTGCGGCTGACGTCCTCCTGCTCGCCGGCTGCCCTCAGGGTTCTTTGTCTGTGTAATGAGTGCACTATCATACTTCCCGCTAACTTCGGACTCAGCGGTGAGCTATGGACAAGGTAGAGCGTGATCAGGTCCGTCGCCTCGTAGCGGATCTCCAGCGGTGGGGGCAGCAGGCTAGGCGCATCCAGGCATGGCACCAGGCTGTCCAGGACGCCGCTAGCCGCGTTGAGCAGGCACTGCACTCGCGAAGCGTTGAGATCAGCAGGGCCGGCCACGCCGCCTGGCGGGTGATCCCGCTCGACATGCGGGACACTGACGCTGTTCAGCGGTTGTGGGAACGCGCCAACCTTCCCATGCCAACCCCCGACGATCACGCTCTATTGAGACTGCTCACTGAGGACGTACCGCGTACCATCGCCGAAGTCAGGCCGGCGGTCGGCGTGCGTCGCTTCTTCAGCAGTGCGGCGAAAAAGAGGTCAGCGGCGGCCGCGAGTGAACGCCTACGTCACCAACACGCAGCGGTCAGCGGTAACGACGGTCCTCGTTGGCTGGAGCGACTCGGTACCTTCACCGCGCAGATTGATCCAGAACAGCTCAGGCCCGAGGCTCTACTCGATCCCGCGCTCGGCTGCACGCTCGTCTCCGGGCAGACCGACCCACCGCCCGAGATCCTGCCTCGAGCGGTCGTTGACGGACTGTTCGAGGCGATGGACACCATCGCCAAGGTCGTCGCCTCCGAGGCTTCATACCGATCAGCGGCGCACAAAGCGGGCGAGCAGGTCCGCCGTGGAGAAACCCAACGCATCCTGCAGGAGATGCCAATTGATGCCTTACGGAGCGCCACCCGCGACCGCCTCCGCTTAGGGATACTCGCCGAGGCGAAGATCAGCACTGTACAGGAGGTGCTGGATCTTGGCCTGACCTTGCAGGCGCTCCCAGGGGTGGGAGAAACTTCGGCACGGCGCATGCTCGGCGCAGCCCAGACGCTCTGGCGGACGACGTACGACGAGATGCCTGTCCGCATCGATATCAACAACCGGCGGCCGGAGACCACCCAGCTGCTGCGTTGCCTCGCGGAATGGGACTCGTGCCGGCAGACTCACGGCGCGTCGGCCGACATCGAGCGGGCATCCGAGCTTGCACCGCTGCGGTCAGCGATCAGCGACCGCACCACTCACCTTCTTGTCATCCCGACTCGGCAGCTCGCCGTGGAAGGGTTTCGGGAAGGTATCAAGATCGTCAAACGGCGAGCCGAACTGCTCGGCATGTCGACCGTGTCCGGCCGGAAAAGCATCGATGTCGACCCGTGGGACGACTTCCTCGCCCGCCCAGCCGACTACTTCGCCATGCTCTCCGAACTGGGATTCGTCACCGAGGATGAGAAGACAGTCCACGGTGATCTCCCAGAGGAGATTGTTGAGGCGGTACGTGACCAGGCGCTCAGCGGTGAACACCTGACCGTGTCGCTACGTGGTTACCAGAGCTTCGCGGCCCGCTTCGCTCTCGTGCAGCGCAAGGTCATCATCGGGGACGAGATGGGGCTCGGCAAGACTGTCGAAGCCATTGCCGTCCTCGCGCACCTGCGCAGTCGAGGTGAAACCCACTTCCTGGTAGTGTGCCCGGCCGCCGTAGTGACCAACTGGGCCCGCGAAGTGGTCAGCAAGTCGAAACTGCGAGCGCACCGGGTCCATGGGCCGGAGCGCGACCGCGCAGCCCATGTGTGGATGCGCGATGGCGGGGTGGCCATCACGACGTACGAGACCCTGGCGTGGTGGGAGAAGTCCCTGAACGAATGCCGCGACCTGGCGTGCGTCGTGGTCGACGAAGCTCACTACATAAAGAACCCACAGGCGCAGCGGACGATTCGAACAAGACGCCTCATCAATGCCTCGGAGCGGGCGATCCTGCTCACCGGCACACCGCTGGAGAACAAAGTCGCCGAGTTCCGCAACCTCGTCTCCTACCTGCATCCTGACCTGGTCCTCGATGCCACCGAGCTACAACCAAGAAAATTCCGACGCCAGATCGCCCCAGCGTATCTTCGCCGAAATCAAGAGGATGTACTGACCGAGCTCCCAGGGCTCATCGAGGTTTAGGAATGGCTGCCGATGTCGGCAGTTGACGCTGCCCGCTATCGGACTGCTGTCATGGAAGGGAACTTCATGGCCATGCGTCAAGCGGCCATGCTCCAAGGGCAGCAGTCCACGAAGATGCAGCGACTGATCGAAATCGTCCGTGAGGCGGAGGCGAACGAACGTCGGGTCATTGTGTTCTCCTACTTCCGGGAAGTTCTGGACCTCGTTGCCAAGTCGCTGCCCGGCCCTGTGTTCGGTCCCTTGACCGGCTCGGTGCCGGCAAGACGACGCCAGGAGATGGTGGATCAATTCTCGGCGGCCAGCCACGGTGCTGTCCTGGTTGCCCAGATCATGGCAGGTGGCGTCGGCCTCAACATCCAGTCCGCCTCAGTGGTCATCATCTGCGAACCACAGCTCAAGCCCACCATCGAGACCCAAGCCATCGCCCGGGCACACCGGATGGGGCAGGTGCAGTCCGTGCAGGTCCATCGACTCCTGTCGGAAGACAGTGTCGATCAACGGATAACCGAACTGCTGGCCGAAAAGAAGCGACTGTTTGACGACTTCGCGCGAGTCAGCGACATGGCTGACTCCACCGCCGAGGCGGTAGACCTGTCCGAAGTTGAACTTGCGCGAGAGGTCGTGGCCGCAGAGCGTCGACGTCTGTTCGCACGCGATCAGGCGCAACCCTCGGCGCGGTAGAGCACTTTTCGGCGGGTATCGCTACCTCGCCTCAGAGGGATAGGCGGGCTGGCTGAGGCCAGGCGATACGGGGGGTGCGCAGAGCCGCCTAACGAAGAGTTCAGGAGTAGCCTGAACACAGGCTACTCAGGCGTAGCACGTGTACGGAGAAGTGGTGTCCGGAGGGGGACTTGAACCCCCACGCCCTCAACGGGCACTAGCACCTCAAGCTAGCGCGTCTGCCATTCCGCCACCCGGACAATGGGTGCACAGCCGGACAGAGCTGGCCTGCGATCGGGCACACCAGCGACCCGCCGGCGGGCTGCGGTCTCATACTTTACACGTCGTCTGAGCGGTCCGCGAGCGCTGGTCGCCCCCTGCCTCCGCGACCCGCCCGCCGGATCGGCGGTGGCCGACTCACCCGGGTGCGTCAACCACCTACAGCCGGCCGGGTGGGCCGCGCCGCCGCGCTCTCTACCAGCGTAGGCGCGCCGGTTACCAGCGTAGGAGCGCGCCGATCCCGTCGGCTTCGGCCAACGGCTCCGCGGCCGGCGGCTCCAGCACGGTCACCCGTGCCCCCTGCTGCAGCGCCATTTCGATCATCCGGTCGTCCAGGTGGGGTTCCGGGACCATGTCGGCGGGTTCGGCCATGGGGGCCACCTCCCCCTCCGGGACCAGGAATCCGTCCGGGCCGCGGCTGCCGATCCACTCACCGTCGGCGGCCATCAGCAGATGATCGACCCGGCCTTCCCGGAGCGCCCCGAGGGTCTCGCCCAGCCCGGTGGCGCCGGTGTTGGCCGCCAGGGCGTTGCTGCGGGCCCGATCCGCCAGTTCCCGCTGCTGACGCTGCCGGGCTTCGGTCAGCGCCGGCTCCACCACCGTCGCCACCTTCGCCGGCGGCAACGAGTTCACCGGGTGCTCCAGCGTGATCACCTCGAC
>Ga0079224_100016553_pt1 | contig 10364 bp, 6 predicted proteins | sample Stecom2015_FD_80414 | JGI IMG/M metagenome (GOLD analysis project Ga0079224, IMG submission 80414) | Agricultural soil microbial communities from Utah to study Nitrogen management - Steer compost 2015 | ecosystem: Environmental > Terrestrial > Soil > Agricultural land | place: USA: Utah...
ACAGTACATTCAGAGATTGCCCGTATTGAATAACATCAGCCACTTTTGCACTGGCAGGGTTGTACTGATGGTAGAGGATGCTACGACTAAAATTGGTAACAGGAACAGCATAAGCAGAATCCTGATTAGCAACATCACGGGCAAATAATACAACGTATCTATTTCGTATTCCGTTATTATCAGATAGATAGGCAAAATGCTCGCTACCATACGGGATAGCTTGGGTGATGGTACCTTTCACTCCTCGGGTAAGTTGCAATAAATCATAACTTTCTGTCGTAGTGTTGTAGAAGAACACATTACTCGGACCTGCTGGCAATTCGTTGGGCAATGGACGTATATTGATATACGGTTCCGGACGATTACTTAGGAATACTATCCCTTTACGTGCTCCGCCACTCACAAATACCGGTTCTTTATCATCCCAGGCGTCATCAGTAATTTGAGTCATTCTGCCACCCTTCAACCGATATTCAAACAGGTCACTTTGGCCGCGACGAATTGCTGCAATAACGATTTTCTCATCATCTTCCATAAAGGTAAATCCGGTAATTCTATCAAATCGATTTGCCGGCACTCGAAAATCTTCAATTTTTCCTTTCACAGAATTATACACCCGGATTCTAAGCCGGTCTCTGTTTTTATGGATAATACCCAATTTAAATCCTGTATTACTCCAAGCCATTAAGGGGTAATCCGGGTCTTGCATGGCTCGATAATCTTTTACCCCTCCTTTAAGTAAAGTAGACTTATCTTTTATGATTTCAGTTCCTGATACTTGATGGCGCTCAAGCATCACACTGTATTCTCCATGCTTCCAATGCAGGTAGGCCACATCACCCCCTCTTGGCGACACCATTACATTACTTATTCTTCCTTCATCCTGAGGCACCGGTATGCGCATCAATAGAGAACTGGTGTCGATGGGTTCAAAAATTTGCTCTTCAAATGCATATCGGTCTTGATAAAAAGTAACCAGTGAATCATAAGTAGGCTGTAATTTCTGCTGAAAAGTTAATTTCATAGCTTTATTCAAGCTACTTTTTAATTGGGTGAGGTATAACAGATTTTGTACTTGGTGAGCACCGAATTTGATATCTATATATTTCCAAAATGCTTTTCCTGCTAATTTGGGTTCACGTTCAGACAGCAAATGAAAATTTACAGATTCACCTGTGGTCATATAATTTTTCCAACTATTATCATCATTTGTAGTCCAGCCATCAACAATGTAATCCACATATCCTTCGGTAACCCAGGCCGGCAGATTTAGTAAAACAGAGTTCCGAACCATTTCTCTAAAGCTTTCACCAAACAACATGCGCTCCATAACAATTTGTGACATTCCCCGTCGCAACTGCTTTTTCAAATCAGCATGGTCACCGGTGAAGTAAATCACCAATTTATCACCTACTAAATTTACAGTCCCCGCCGGATTATCACTACGCATCTGCAGGTCGGCATTCAGGCCTAAATTAGTTTGTTGAAACTCATCAAAACTATTGTATAAAATGATATTAATGCGGTCCGGAAAGAGGCCTCCCAGCTTACGTTCAATGGCTACTACATCTTGCTCCGCCTGTTCTGCCACATAACGAGCCAGCTCTCTTCCTCCACGATCATAATGGTATATTTTAAAATGCTCCGCATCATAATATTTCCAATCAAAACGTCTGTACTGAATTCTATTCTGTCCAAAAACTTCCGTATTGGTTTGTGCCACCATACTATCTGAATAGAAAATCAAAGACAGAACCAAAAAAATTACGTACTTCCTAAAATTCATATAGAGCTCATTTGGCAAATAATAGTACTAGACAAGAAAATTTACACTTACTAAGTTAACGAATAATCTATTCATTAAATTATTGCTTTTACAAAAAATGCCGGAGCTAAAAGCCGCCGGCATTTTTGAAAGAATCAAAAAACATTAAGGAGCATGGGCTTCTTTTACCTCATTCATGATGTTCAAAAATCGTTGAACATCGGGTACATAGCCTCCTGCATTTTTTAAAACATTTCCTTCTGCATCAATAAAAATGTACAATGGCTGAGCTACGGAATTAAATTCTCTCAATTGTAAATCCAAATTCTTATCTCCGAGTGTCTCGATCAATGAACCGTCAGCAGCTGTGTACACCTCTGATGGGTCAAGTTTAGTTTTATCATCACAATACAAACTAGCCACCACAAAATGTTGTTTCAATTCACGCAACACTTCGGGTTTAGACAACACAGCCCGTTCCATTTTCCTACAATTCACACAGCTATGGCCGGTAAAATCGAGTAAAATAGGCTTGTTCATTTTCTTAGCTGCAGCTTTTGCTTCTTCAAAATCAAAAAATGAGGGGATACCAGGAAGTTCTGATTTAAGTTTACCTGCGTATTTCTGAGGCATCACTTCATTACCCTCTAATGAGGCCGTAGTGCCACCACTGGATTCAATACGAAGCAGTTGATCATGGAGATTAAATTCCAATGTTTTTCTTTCCGGCAGAAAGCCGCTGATTCCGGTTAAAGGTGCTCCCCACAATCCGGGAACCATATATACAGTAAATGATAAAGCCGCCATGCCAAAAAGTAAACGGGGCACAGACAAGTAAGATTGGCCAAACATATTTTTCGGCAGATCATCATCATGTGAGAACTTAATTTTTCCCAACAAGTAAAAGCCAAGTAGTCCGAAAATTACTATCCAAATACTTAAGTAAACCTCATAGTCAAGGAGGCCCCAGTGGTATTGTAAATCTATATTTGATAAAAACTTCATGGCCATGGCTAACTCGATAAAACCCATAGTTACCTTCACTGTATTGAGCCATCCTCCGGACTTTGCCATATTATTGAGCAGGCCGGGAAAGAATGCGCAAAGGGCAAAAGGCAAGGCAATAGCCAAACCAAAACCAAAGAAGCCTACTAAACCGCCTAAACTGTTTCCGGATTTTACGATATACACAATTAGAGAACTAATAAAGGCTGAAGTACAACTGAATGACACAATAACCAACACCAGTGCCATAAAGAAAATCCCGACAAAACTATTGGTATTACTTTTAGAGTCGAGCTTATTTGTCCAGGATGCCGGCAGAGTAATCTCGAAGGCGCCTAAAAGGGATATACCGAAAAGGACAAATAACAGGAACACAAATAAGTTGAAGCCCATGCTAGTGGACAGTTCATACATCGTTTTTTCACTAAACAACAAAGTAATCAATGCCCCTATTGCAGTAAATATTAAAATGATGGATAAGGAATAGAAAATGGCATTTTTTATTCCCGCTGACCTGGTTTTACTGCGCTTAGTAAAAAAACTAACCGTAATGGGTAGCATTGCATAAATACAAGGCATGATAAAGGCAATAAAACCAGCTACAAAGCCTGCAAAAAACAGCTCCCCTAATGAGCTTTTTTCTAATTCTCCTGAAGCCTCCCCTTCAGTAACGGCTGCATTCAGCACTCTGGCATTGCTATCTGAGCCCAAAGCTGCCGGAACTGTAGAAACTACAGCAGTATCTTCAACTTGTTTAATTAAAGTATCTTCTGTTAGCGCAATTACAGGCTGAGCTACACCATCGGCAGAACGACCTTCCAGCTTGATGGCAAATTTTTCTTCAGTAGGTTGCAAACATTTTGTGTCATCGCAAATTTGGAAATAAACCGCTGCATTCAATGTAGTATTGGTGGTCGTTTGCACCTCCTGTACGTACGTAACTTTATTCTTATAATAATTAATAGAGTATTCCAACTCTTTAATCTCTTCCGTCACTGGTTTACCTTCAACGCGCATTTTACCCAACATTTTAATCTGTGGGTTTTTACTAAAAGTTACTTCTGTAGGTATTTGAGTACCATCTCCACCCGGATCAGCTGTGTAGATATGCCAACCCTCCTTAATAGAAGCGGTAATAGAAATTTTGAAGGTACTGTCATTAACCCTTTTGGAAGAGGATGTCCAGTTAATAACATCCTTTACATTTTGTCCAAATGCGCAAACACTAATAATCAGAATTAAAAACAGTGAAAATATACGTTTCATTAATGTAATGTATTTTATATTGTATTTGGTAGCTGCTGAAACTGCGCAATTTAATTAAAAAATGGATAGGAACGTTTTCAATAAAGCTCGTAAAACTACACAAATAAGCCTGTAATGAAAGCTAAGCAAATGCTATTAACATTAATTAGCAAGAGCATAAATACCAAAGCCAGTTCAGAACTTATGGGCTTTTATCAGTAAATTGCCGACATGAAAAACTGGCTTGCATTTCTTTTCTTAGCTGCTCTAAGCGGGCTTGTGCATCCTCCATTATTTGCCGGGAAATTATTTATTCCTATGAATGCGCAAGATCAAACCAATCATTTAAAAGCCTATGGAATCGCCTTCTTAGCCTTACAGGCAGGGCTGACAGTAGATTGGCTCCTAAACTATGACGGAGGTGCATTTGTGATTGAAGAAAATAAAGAATTACAAAAGACCTGCCAATTGCGAGGTATTACTGTACAGTTATTACCCGATGCGCAGTATGCTAGCATTATGCAACAAATCGCCAATCCTGATTATAATGGGGAAATTATTAAATTAGAAAAAGCACCAAGGGTGGCTGTATACACCCCTCCCAGCAAACTCCCCTGGGACGATGCCGTAACAATGGCATTAACCTATGCCGAAATTCCTTATGATAAAATATATGATGAAGATCTGCTTCAGAACAGGCTGCATGAATACGATTGGCTACACTTACATCATGAAGATTTTACCGGACAGTTTGGTAAGTTTTGGGCAGCTTATAGGAATGCAAATTGGTATGTAGAGGATGTAAATATGCAGCAACAACTGGCCTCTAAATTAGGTTTCAAAAAAGTGTCTCAATTAAAGTTGGCAGTGGCAAAGAAAATTCAGGAATTTGTCTCAGGAGGAGGATATTTGTTTGCCATGTGTAGTGCAACGGATAGCTATGATATTGCATTGGCGGCAGCAGGGATAGACATTTGTTCGGAGCCTTTTGATGGAGACCCTGCAGACCCTACTGCTCAAGAACAATTGAACTATGAAAGCTGTTTTGCTTTTAAAGACTTCACCTTGGTACGTAACCCTATGGAGTATGAATACGCAGACATTGACAATACTATGAGAAGACGAGTACCAATGCTTACCGACTATTTTACGCTATTTACCTTCTCTGCAAAATTTGATCCGGTACCAACTATGCTGTGTCAAAACCACACCACCACCATCAAAGGATTTATGGGTCAAACTACTGCCTTTCGTAAGGAAGTTTTGAAAAGCAACGTATTGGTAATGGGCGAAAATAAATCAGCAAATGAAGCACGCTATATTCACGGAGAATACGGCAATGGCACCTGGACTTTTTATGGAGGCCATGACCCCGAAGATTATCAGCATCAAATAGGCGATCCGCCAACCGACCTTTCCTTGCACCCCAACTCGCCCGGGTACAGGCTGATTCTAAATAACGTATTGTTTCCTGCCGCAAAAAAAATGCCTAAGAAAACTTAAAAAACTCAGGCAAAAGAGTAGGCAAATTGGTTCATTAAATTATCATAATATTTTAACTTATCCTATTCCTTTTTGGAATTAAATATTATATCTTTGTTTCCATTATTTACAATAAAATTAATCTACAGTGGAAAAAGAAAAATTCCAGGGAACTGTAAAGTTCTTCAACACCGAAAAAGGCTTTGGCTTTATCAAAAGTGACTCAAGCAGTGAAGAAATCTTTGTTCATGCTACTGGTCTTATTGATGAAATCAAAGAAAACGACCCCGTTGAATTTGAAATGCAACAAGGTCGTAAGGGTATGAATGCCGTTAATGTAACTATAGTTCGTTAGTCCAGTCATAAAATTACCTGTTCCAACCCGTCATGCTCTCGTGACGGGTTTTTTTATAGCCCATTTTCCAACTAATAAAAGCGTCTTTTTTGTATTAGGTTCCTACTAATGCTGTTCAAATCACTCGATACTTTCATTCGGTACAATACCCACCACCAACTCAGGCAAAATAAAAGGGAGCGAATAAACAAATCAATAAAGGGATTGAATATAGCAGGAATAAGTGCAACCAAAGCAGCCAAGATTGTTCCCGTCAAAACAATGAATAGAGTTTCTTTATGAAAAGGCTGCATGTTCATTTTCTGATGTAAAAAAACAGCTTTAGCTACGTTAAATACCAACAAACCTGCCGTTGTAGCCCAAGCTGCTCCGAAAACACCAAAATCTGTAATCCACCAATATCCCAAAGCTATCACAACCAACAGTAGAACTATGGCGATCCAAAAATTAAACCGATAATACTTAGTAACCCCAATCAATTCAAAATTCAAGCCCGTGAACATATCAAAGACTTGCCCTAACATCAGAATTACAATCAACCACTTTACTTGTTCATACCCTTCCTGAATCATTGCCATCACTGCTCCTATATTGTTCAAATTTATCAGCAATAACAAGAATAATCCAAAGCCAATGATCTGCATATTAATTGCTGAGCGATTGAATAAATTACCCAATGTTGCTGTGTCTCCGGAGTTATAGGTTTGTGTAAAGGTGGGCAATGCCGCCAAGCCAATAGCGCGGGTTGGATTTCGCAGAATAGAAACAGCCAAAGCTGCAACACTATAAACGGCCACGGCCTCAAAACCATTGACATCCAAAGGTGCCAGCAAAAAAGCATCAATCTGTAATAATAAAACCGTGCTCACCACCGTAAGCATATGATAACCGGAAAAACGAAGAATTTCTTTTATCTCTTTAACAGAAAAATAATTGGCTTTCCATTCTATTATTAGGCCTTGGCTGCGCAGTGAAATCCAGAACAAAAACCCTAAAGGAATAAGGTAAGTGATCACATACAACCAAATAAATGTAGAAAAACCAATCCAACCAATCGCAAATAGAATAATCAACACGATATAGACAATGCGCGCCAAAATTTCTTTTATAAAATGCTGTAATGCTGTTTTATGCATAGATTGTAAATACCCATCAAACCAACCGATGACAGAGGAGAAAAAAGTAAGCAAAGGAAAAAGTAGAAAATATTGCTGCATCAGTTCCGCATCCTCTGCCTGAAAAAGTCCGATTATTTGATTTCGAAAAACAAAATAAAGCAGGCTAATAATTAAGGAAAAACAAAGTGGAAAAACAGTGGAAATGGTTAGGAAGGTGCCTCTTCCTTCGTGTCCAATCGGGTAGCGCTGTCCGAAAATAAGTAAAGTATAATTGAAACCAAATACACCCAAGTAGGAAATCTGCAGGGCTATTTTTATCAGGTTTTGAGTAAATCCATATTCAGCCTTAGGGAAAAAGCGCATAGATAACACCACTACCAAAGCGCCCATAAGCACCCCGCCCAAAGTAACAATTACAGACTTAATAGACTGTCTGACAACAATCCCCATACACTTTAACAGATTCAGAAAAAGAAAGATCAAATGTACTATTTTGTTTGTACGTACCCGCTACATTAATAACAAAAGCATAGGATAAACCAAAATTTAGTTTCTTTGTGACCCGGAATGATTACTTCCCAATCTAAACTTACCACCCAAACAATGGATAAAATTAAATTTGGAACGGATGGCTGGAGAGCCATTATCGCAAAAGATTTTACTGTAGCAAACGTAGCTCGGGTTTCGCAAGCTCTGGCTGATTGGTTACGAGCTAAAAGCTCAAAGCCAGCTGTAGTTGTAGGTCATGACTGCCGTTTTGGAGGCCAACTATTTGCTGAAACAGCCACGCGTGTTTTGTGTAGTAATGGTGTGAAAGTATTCTTAGCAAAAGGCTTTGTTAGTACACCTATGGTTTCTTTGGGAGTGAAGCTGAAAGAAGCCCAACAAGGTGTAGTCATTACGGCATCGCATAATCCTCCGAGTTATAATGGGTACAAACTAAAAGGGGCACATGGTGGTCCTACCAGCCCTGCAGACATTGCTGAAGTAGAAGCCCTAATTAAAGAAGAGGTACCCAGCTACACGCTAACCATTGCCCAACTAGAAAAAGATGGCTTGTTGGAGTATGTAGATTTAGAGAAAATATACATCGATTACTTACATACTAAATTCAACTTCGATGCCTTACATAATGCACCGGCAAAATTAGCCTATGATGCGATGTACGGTGCCGGACAGGAAGTAATCAGAAAAGTGTTGCCTTCTGCAGTACTCTTACATTGCGACCACAATCCGGGATTTCATGGAATCGCTCCTGAGCCCATTTATAAAAATCTTGTGGAATTTTCAGAATTAATTGCTCAAACTCCGGAATTGAAAATTGGCTTAGCAACTGACGGCGACGCCGACCGTATCGGACTGTTCGATGAGGACGGCAATTTTGTTGATGCCCATCACATCATCCTGTTGTTAGTACATTATTTACATAAATACCGGGGCTTAAGTGGTAAGGTAGTCATAGCATTTTCGGTAACCGACAGGGTAAAAAAAATGTGTGCGGCCTATGGCTTGCCGATAGAAGTAACTCCTATTGGATTTAAATATATCAGCGAAAAAATGGTAACTGACGATGTACTATTGGGAGGAGAAGAAAGTGGTGGAATTGCCATCAAAGGACACATTCCGGAACGTGACGGCATTTTTGACGGATTAACGATATATGAATTCATGCGCGAAACCGGCAAAACCTTGAAGCAATTGTGCCAAGAAGTCTATGATGTAGTGGGAACATTTTTCTACGAGCGCAATGATTTAACCTTGACGGAAGAAAAGAAAACTCAAATTATTAAAGATGCGCAAGATGGCAAGTTCCAGGCTTTTGGCAAATACACGATCAATCGTGTAGAAACCAAAGATGGCATCAAGTATATTTTAGATAATGGCGGTTGGATAATGCTACGGGCTTCTGGCACCGAACCCTTATTACGCGTTTATGCCGAAGGAAACAACAAAGCAGAAGCACTAGACATTTTAGAGGAAGTAAAAAGAACTATACTATAACTCGAAAAAATTAAGCTGCAGGCAAGGTGACTTCAAATACACTTCCTTTAGGTTGGTTATCCCGAACGAGTATGGTGCCATAAAACCCTTTAATGATTTTTGAGGTAAGGTACAGCCCTAAACCCGTGCCTTTTGTTTTCCTGGAATTTTCATTACCTACTCGATAGAATTTTCTGAAAATTTTCAACTTTTCTTCATCCGAAATGCCATCACCCGTATCGGCTACGGTAAGCACCAAATCTTCATCCGAAACTGAAAGGTTTAGGCTAATTTCTTCTGATAAAGGGGTATACTTAATGGCATTTTCTAACAGGTTATTAAGGGCTAATTTAAACAGCAATACATCCACCACAGCGTAACAATTTTCTTGGATATTGCTGGCTAATAAGTGTTTGCTTCTGGCCTCGTATAAGTCCACACTATTGTTGGCAATTTCAGAAATATTCACACGCTCCATACTGGGAGCATAGGCTCTACTTTCCATTTGGGTAGCCAGCAATAAGTTGTTGCATAAATCATCCAATCTATCTGCTTCACGCTCGCTGCGTTCCAGTAATTGGCTCCGCATTTCTTCACTCAGCTGTCGCTTTGCCATCGTTTGAATATTCAATTTAATCGCAGCAATAGGTGATTTTAATTCATGAGTAATGGACAACATAAAATTACTTTGCTGACTGGACAGCCTTTGGTTACTTCGGATTGACGAATACACGACACCGGCTGCTATAAGTATCACCAAAAGAAAAGTTACTCCCTCACCCATAAATTGGCGTTTGCGTGAATTTTCTTTTTCTTCGATGTAACGATAGGCTATGGTATATTGATCAGGATGAGTAGTACTGTCTACTGTAGATCGCAATAAATTAAGCTCATTTTTAAAGATAATATGGCTTTGTTTGTTGAGGCTCATTCCCCAAAAAACTAAGGCTGCAATTATATAACCCAACAATAACAGGTACAAAAAATTAACGAATCGCATAAGAAAATATTAGGGAATCAACCTGACTTTAGTAGTATGCTTACTTTTTATGCTGAAGCTAATTACAGCCGGTTGGGAGGAAGGTGCAGACCCATGCCTATAGTAGCGAACCTGATAATTTCCCGGGCGAACTTCTACTGACTGTGCCTCAGGATTTCCGGTCAATACCATATCGTAGAAAGGAACAAAGGCATCACCCATTTGAAACCAAAATTGAACTTTTCCCAGTAACTCAGTATTCACAATTTCCACAGTACCTGCCTCAGGAATAGCAATCAATTTCATCTCTCCAAAATTGACATCCACATTATAAACCAAGGGGGGCAAGGTATTAATCTCTATATGATAATTACTTGGATCATAAGGCAACTCACTATCGCAGGCTTGTTTTACCACACCACCTCCTTCAAATCT
>Ga0079224_100016554_pt1 | contig 10364 bp, 10 predicted proteins | sample Stecom2015_FD_80414 | JGI IMG/M metagenome (GOLD analysis project Ga0079224, IMG submission 80414) | Agricultural soil microbial communities from Utah to study Nitrogen management - Steer compost 2015 | ecosystem: Environmental > Terrestrial > Soil > Agricultural land | place: USA: Utah...
CAATCTTTACGAAGGATCTTTTTCACTTCACTATTCAGCTCAATCATAAACTTTGCTCCAGCTAAAATTTCTTTTAAATTTAGAATATCATGAACAGAAAGGATAAAACATCTTTCGGTGCGGTGAGGCATTATAATCTCGAAATCAGCAGCACGTGAGGTGTCTGCCAACATACGAGTGATATCCAAAGCATCTATGCGTTTTTTGAACAGAAAAAAATCAGAAATCTTAAATGCAGTTGTGGTTTGCTGAAACTCTAACCAATAGCAGTTTTTCCGACTACATTGGTATACAGCTCCATGTGTTGTTTTAAATACTTCTTCTACTTGTGCTAATGGACAAATCATCTCTCTTTTGAAATTCGCTGAGCAAATATATATGTTATTCAGATTCAATCCAAATAAATTCCAAAGAAAGGCATAAAAAAAGCTGATCGCAAGATCAGCTTTTCCTTTTCCATTTGTTTTTTTAAAACTCCTCTTCGGGATTACTCAATAGTTCTTTGTGGTTACTTACCGCTGTCCGGGTTTTCGTTTTATGTTTATTGATCTGTCGCCGTAACGATTCTACAGCAAGATCAGTTGCTTCTTCAAAACTTTTCGCCTGTGCTTTGGCAAATAACTGGTTACCGGGTATGTTCATCTTCAATTCCACCACTTTGTTGGCTTCATCGTCGACATTTTCCAGACGAAGATAACATACACTTTCGATGATGTTGTCCAAAAACTGCTCTAGTTTAGCTGTTTTCTTTTTGATGAACTCAACTAAATTTTGATCAGCATCAAACTTGATAGATTGCACAGTAATGTTCATTTTTCCTCCTTTTTTGTTTAAGCCTTTGGATGGGCTTGTTTATAAATAGATTTTAATCTTTCCACAGAGTTATGCGTGTAAACTTGCGTAGCCGCTAAACCAGCGTGTCCCAGTAATTCCTTTATCGCATTCAAATCCGCTCCATTGTTCAAGAGCGTGGTGGCAAAGGTGTGTCGCAACACGTGCGGACTTTTTTTCTGTTGAGAAGTGATACGCCCCAGATACCGCTGTACTGTCCGATAAATCAATGAGGGATAAGCTTGCTTTCCTTCTTTGGTAACGATTAAATAGGTTGATTTGTTTTTAAAATGTTGTGCGTATTTCAACATCAAATAGCGTCTGATTTCTTCTAACAATGTTTGATGCACCGGCACTAACCTTTCTTTACTCCGTTTTCCCAATATTAGTACCCTCTTGTTATAGATGTCAATATCGCGTTCTTGAATTGCAAGCAATTCCGCAAGCCGTATCCCCGTACCAAACAATAACTCTAAAATAACGAAGTCTCGTGCCTCCTCAAAGCTTTCCGGATCCGTCCCCCCCCTATCTAATAAGTCCACCATTTTTTCCTGCTCGACCACCACAGGCAATTTCCTGGGCGTTTTGAGTGCATGGATCAACTGCATAGGGCTCGAAGCTACAAAACCTTCTCTGACTAAAAATTTATAAAAAGAACGCAAGGACGATATAGAGCGGTTGATACTCGAAGCTTGTCTACCATTCTCTTTCATTACTGCCAGATAATGTCGGATAATCCGATAGTCCACCTCTTCAAAAGCGATTTTTTCGGTTGTTAGAAAGTCTAGGAAACGATCTATTTCCAACGCATAGGCCGAAATGGTATGGGCAGAATAACGTTTCTCAAACTCCAAAAAACTCAAAAACCGTTGCTTATTCATCATCTATATCGTTCTTCTATAAATATAGCAAAAAGAGTGATACAAAAAAATTTATTAGGGAATTTTAAGGAAAAGATGACGTAAAAAAAAGCCCACAGTTTTAGGCCGTGGGCTAAGTTGTAGTACAAATCGACAGTAAATCCTTACAATTTGGTATTCACATCGATAGCGTTCAATTCGCTAAAGGCTTGTTTTAGACGTTCTACAAACGCCTCCTCACCTTTACGCAACCACACACGTGGGTCGTAATATTTTTTATTTGGAGAATCCGCACCTTCTGGGTTACCGATCTGTGCTTGCAAATAATCACGATTTTTCCCTTCATAAGCACGGACGCCATCCCAGAATGCCCATTGCATATCAGTATCGATGTTCATTTTGATCGCACCATACGAAATAGCTTCCGCAATCTCCTCCGGTGAAGAACCTGAACCACCGTGGAAAACAAAGTTTACTGGCTTCTCGGCAGACAGATTAAATTTCTCACGGATATACTCCTGTGAATTATGCAAAATAACCGGCTGCAACTTCACGTTACCTGGTTTATATACACCATGTACATTTCCAAATGCAGCGGCAACAGTAAATTTATCTGATATTTTGGATAACTCTTCATAAGCATAAGCCACTTCTTCTGGCTGTGTATACAATTTCGAGCTGTCTACATCCGTATTATCGACACCGTCTTCTTCTCCTCCAGTCACACCCAATTCAATTTCGACCGTCATGCCAAGCGGCTTCATTCGTTCTAAATATTTTCCGGATATCTCAATGTTCTCTTCGATTGGTTCTTCTGACAAATCCAACATATGTGAAGAAAACAATGGTTTCCCATGCTGTGCAAAGAATTTTTCACCTGCGTCCAAAAGACCGTCAATCCATGGTAACAACTTTTTCGCCGCATGGTCTGTATGTAATATAACAGCCACTCCATAGTGCTCCGCTAATAAGTGAACGTGCTGAGCAGCCGATACCGCTCCCAAAATACAGGCTTGCAATCCATCATTGTTCAATGATTTTCCTGCATAAAATTGTGCTCCACCATTAGATAATTGAATAATGACCGGTGAATTTACCACTTTTGCAGTTTCCATAACGGCATTAATCGAATTCGTTCCAATCACGTTTACTGCAGGTAAAGCAAATTTATGTTTTTTAGCAATCTCAAAAAGTTCTTGTACTTGATCGCCAGTTAAAACACCCTTAAAATCTTTTAGGCTCATATTTTTTTCTATTATTTGTGTTATTCGAGACTAAAGATATGGAGTTTTTTTGTACCACACAACACTTAGTGTAAAAAATACACCATTACCGTTATATAATTCCATCGGAGTACTTCTATTTTTAATAATATTAATATCTTTATCACATCAATAAAATTTAAAAGGATAACTAATGGCGCTACAGGTATACGGAATTAAGAATTGCAATACGGTAAAAAAAGCATTGGCTTGGTTAGATGAAAACAAAATCGCTTATATTTTTCATGACTATATAAAAGAACCTGCCACATTGGAACAACTGGAAGCATGGGAAAAAAAAATTTCATGGGAACCTCTAGTAAATAAAAAAGGAACAACCTGGCGGAAACTAAATCCCGAAGATCAAGCAGCAGTAGTTGATGCCGAATCGGCAAACGAAGTTCTCTTAAAAAATAATAGTATGATTAAAAGACCTTTAATAGAGTCACCTAAAGGTATTATATTAGGCTTCGATGAAGGGGAATATCGAGCAAAACTTAAATAGCACTATGATTAAAAAAATTATTTGTACATCGCTTGCCGCGGTATTGCTGGCGACAGGTCAGTTAAGTGCACAAACGAACAGCGTATATGATTATACCGAAGCTTTCCACCCTATTTTTTATACGCAAAATGGCTCCCCCTATCGTTCCGCCAGCGGAAAACCAGGGCACGCCTACTGGCAAAATCGAGCAGATTATACCATCAAAGTATCCCTAGACGAGCAAGCAAACCGAGTTTCGGGACATTTAACCATCCACTATACTAACAACAGTCCGGACGATTTACAACATCTTTGGTTTCAACTCGATCAAAATCTCTTTCACGAGGATTCTCGGGGCCAGGCTACTATCCCATTACAAGATAGCCGCTATGGCTCTTCAGAATCCAATTTCAAAGGTGGCTTTCAGTTAACGAATCTCCGTTTTTCAGATGGTTCAACGGCATCCTACGAAGTCATTGATACCCGGATGCGTCTAGAATTACCTAAAGTGTTAAAGTCCGGAGGCAATTCGATCGGCTTAGAAATGGAATTCTCTTATATCGTCCCGGAATATGGCGCTGACCGAACAGGGATATTAGATACAAAAAATGGAAAGATATATACCATCGCGCAATGGTATCCTCGAGTATGTGTTTATGACGATATTTTAGGCTGGAACACAGAACCCTATACGGGTCCAGGTGAATTTTATCTTGAATTTGGTAATTACCGTGTGGAGATCGATGCTCCTGCCGACCACATTGTTGTAGCGGGCGGAGAACTTCTTAACCCTACCGAAGTGTGGACGTCCGGGCAGCTTTCCCGATATAAACAAGCGTCTGCAAGCGAAAAAACGGTTTTGATTCGGTCGGCAGAAGAGGTGACCAACCCTGCCTCACGTCCAAATAAAAAACGCCTAACATGGAAATATAAACTGGATAATGCCCATGACTTCGCCTGGGCTTCTTCTAAAGCATTTATTATTGATGGGGCAAAAATCAATAACCCTAGCGGAAAAAGCACATTGGCATTGTCTGCCTACCCGGTTGAAAGCAATGGAGGTAACGCCTGGGAGCGTTCAACGGAATACACGAAAGCATCCATTGAACATTACAGCAACAAGTGGTTTGAGTATCCTTACCCCGTAGCTGTCAATGTAGCCTCCAATGTAGGTGGTATGGAGTATCCCGCTATCTCATTCTGTGGCTATACCGCGAAAGCGGGTAACTTATGGGGCGTGACTGATCATGAGTTTGGGCACAACTGGTTTCCGATGATTGTCGGGAGCAACGAGCGTTTACACGCATGGATGGATGAGGGCTTTAATACGTTTATCAACGGCATATCAACCGAAGCCTTTAATAAAGGAGAATATCATAAAAAGTTCGGAAACCGTAACAGTATGGCACCGGCATTTTCCAGACCTGATCTGGAACCCATCATGTCGTCTCCTCAGAATATGAAAGAAAAGAACATCGGTATCCTCGCCTACTATAAACCCGCATACGGCATACGGCTGTTACGTGATGAGGTGATCGGTGCGGAACGTTTTGACAAGGCTTTTCGCAAGTATATCGAATACTGGGCATATAAGCACCCCACACCCGATGATTTTTTCCGAACTATTGAAAATGAAACGGGGGAAAACCTAGCGTGGTTTTGGCGTGGTTGGTTTATAAACAATTGGGCATTAGACCAAGCTGTCCGCTCGGTAGAATACGAAGGGTTAGATCCTAAAAACGGTGCAGTTATTACCATTGACAACCTACAAAAATTGCCGATGCCTGTCGTTATCGAAGCCACAACCGAGTCTGGAGAAAAAATAAGGAAAAAGCTGCCAGTGGAAATATGGCAACGTAATACATCTTGGCGCTTTAAGCTCAAATCCACAGAAAAGCTAACGAAAGTGGTCATTGACCCGGACAATGTTTATCCGGATATCAATCCGAATAATAACATTTGGCCTAGAAATTAAGTATGAATTATCAGAAGTAAATATTAGAAAATACCATGAAAAACAATATACTACGCCGTGCATTGCTCCTCTTTTTACTGCTTTATGGGTTTGGTGCGATTCTCTCGGTAAACGCACAAGAAATCAAAGGTATTGTATACGAGCTGGAAAGCAGCCAACGGTTGCGAGATGTTGCCGTTAAGAACCTCCGGACGAACCAAATCACCCAAACGGATACAGAAGGGAATTTTACGATACCTGGAAATATCAACGACCTGTTAACCTTTACCCAACCGGGATATGAGGTAGACACCGCCTTTATTTATCAGGAGGGCATACAACGCATTTATCTAATCCGCGATAGCAAGTCTATCGTCATTGATGAGGTTGTGATAAGTCGCCTTACGGACAGCCGTTTGGCCTATGAAATTCAGAGAGCCAAGAGCGAAGGCCAGGTTACGGAAGCGTCACAAACCCGTGGCGGGCTACGACTTTCGCTTTCCCGTTTATTTGGCAGACAGAGTAAGATGGCTCGCAAGAACCTGGATCTTCTATTGGAAGAACAAAATAATCGAAAAGTAGACCGGTTGTTTAGCGAACAGGCGATTCGTGCTATCATACCGCTTACAGACACCGAAATGGCACTCTTTAGAGAACAGTTCCGTCCGTCACTGGAATTTATAGAAACAGCATCTCCGGAGGATGTGAGGGCGTATGTACTTGATTCTTACAGCAAATTTAAATCTGAAAATTAAGACGTCATCAACCCATAATAAACAACAAAATTATGCTATATAAAAAATCTATACCACAAATTATCCAAGAAGCGAGAGAAAGTGGAGAGCATACGTTAAAACGGACACTTTCGAGTACCGGACTGGTCTCTTTAGGGGTGGGCGCTATTATCGGTGCAGGACTTTTTTCCCTAACGGGGATTGCCGCAGCGGAAAATGCGGGCCCAGCCGTTATCCTCTCTTTTATTATCGCTGCCCTGGCATGTTCTTTTGCCGGACTTTGATATGCTGAATTTGCTTCCATGATTCCCGTAGCGGGTAGTGCTTATACGTATTCCTACGCTACGATGGGTGAATTTATGGCTTGGATAATCGGCTGGGATTTAGTCTTGGAGTATGCATTGGCGAGTGCTACAGTGGCCGTTAGTTGGTCACAGTACTTTAATGAGCTCTTAATGACATTTGGCCTTTCCGTTCCACCGGAATTCTTAAAAGGGCCTTGGGAAGGTGGATATATCAACATTCCCGCTATTATCATCGTATGCTTGCTCTCCTTATTGTTAATGCGTGGTACAAAAGAATCATCCACCGTTAATAACATATTGGTAATTTTAAAAGTTGGGGTGGTATTGATATTCATTGCTTTGGGATGGAGCTTTATCGATTCATCCAATCACGTTCCTTTTGTTCCGACAAACGAAGGCGAAGAAATGGTGAAACGTGGCGATATGAGTTTATGGTCTTTTCTACACAGTGACCATTTCGGAGAGTTTGGGATTAGTGGTATCCTAAGGGCCGCTGGCGTCTTGTTTTTTGCTTTCATCGGGTTTGACGCCGTGAGCACCGCAGCACAGGAAGCAAAAAACCCCAAACGCGGTATGCCAATCGGTATTATCGGATCGCTCATTATCTGTACGCTCCTATATGTGCTGTTCTCTTATGTGATGACCGGATTGGAAAACTATAAATCTTTTGAAGGAGATGCCAAACCTGTGGCCACCGCATTCGCAAATACAGGCTATACATTCCTCAATACAGCGCTTATCGTCACAATCATTGCCGGTTATACCTCCGTTATCCTCGTGATGCTGTTAGGGCAAAGCCGTGTCTTTTATTCCATGAGCAAAGACGGCTTACTGCCTAAAATATTTTCCGACCTCTCTAAAAACCAGACACCTTGGAAAACGAATCTCATATTCATGGTGTTCGTATCTTTTTTCGCTGGCTTTGTGCCTATTTCTGATTTAGGGCACATGGTTAGTATCGGAACGCTATTCGCTTTCACGCTGGTTTGTATAGGCGTATTGGTCCTTCGGAAAACAAGCCCGGAAATAGAAAGACCATTCAAAACGCCATTGGTTCCGCTGGTACCCATATTAGGCATTATTGTCTGTTTAATTTTGATGGCATCTTTACCAATAGAAAGTTGGGAGCGTCTAGGAATCTGGTTGCTCATTGGTATCGCTATCTATTGGTTTTATAGCCGGAAACACAGTAAGGTGCGGAAATCACACCGTAATTAGATATACAGATGAAGCACAGGCTGGTTATATTTCTTTTTTTCTTTTCAGTATCTACGATTGGTTATGCACAAAAAAATGATGCTAAATTGGAGCGTATGCTGCGAAGCGAAATCAAAGGTTTTCAAGGGGATATAGGCATATTCGTGCAACATTTTAAAAAAAACAAAGCAGTAGATATACAAGCGGATAGCATCTTCCCTACCGCAAGCATCGTCAAAGTGCCTATTCTTGTCGGCGTTTTCGACAAGATAAACCTTGGACAACTAAAGCTGAATGCGCCTTACATCTATGATGCCAAACGTGTTTACGGCGGTTCGGGATTGATGCAGTTTTATAAAGATAGTGCGCAAACTGATCTATCCACCATGGTTTCTTTAATGCTGACCTATAGTGATAACGTGACATCACTATGGTGTCAAGAATTAGCTGGCGGAGGCTCATCCATTAACCGTATAATGGATGAACTGGGGCTTGCTAATACCAAAGTAAATTCCCGCACCGACGGCCGTGAAGAGATATGGAAAAAATATGGATGGGGGCAAACCACACCTCGTGAAATTGCACAGCTAGTGACCTTAATAAGACAGGGAAAGGTCTTCACTCCTCGTCTTTCCGATAAAATGTACCGCTATCTAAAAAACCAATTTTACAACGAGCGGTCGCTATCGCAATTCCCCGCCCATATCGCAACCGCATCCAAAACCGGCTCGGTCAACGAAGCTCGAGGAGAAGTGGTATTTGTCCATGCTCCATCCGGTAATTTCGTTTTTGCTGTCTTAACGAAAAACAATACAGACCAACGTTGGACACGCGACAATGAAGCGGAGAACTTGACAAGACGAATTGCAAATATATTGTGGAATTATTTTGAGCCCAAAGAAAAGTTTAAAGCATATGATCCTGTGCTTTAAACTTTTCTTCATGGCAACCTTTAGACGATACATGTATAGTTTTTACAATAATTTTTTATAAGCACAAAAAAGCTGTCTTTTTAGACAGCTTCTTCTTTTTTATCTTCCACTTTTGCCTTGGGATGCTTTCTTGGTCTTTTCTTTCCATACGATCCCATAATAATTTTTCCTCTACGTGTTTTTTTATCTCCTTTACCCATAGTTTTGTATTTAAATTTACAATTATTGATCGATTGAAAGCAATTTAATAATTACAGCATTTAAATCCAAGTACGATAGGAAATTTATCGAGTCTTTAGCCTCTACTGTAATTAGGTGCTTCTTTCGTAATCGAGATATTATGTGGATGCGACTCTCTTAAACCTGCGCCTGTAATCCGTACAAATTGTGCTTCTTTCAATTTCTCGATAGTCCCCGCGCCACAGTATCCCATAGAAGCTCTTAATCCACCGATATATTGATATACCACTTCTGCCAATGTACCTTTGTAAGGCACACGGCCCACAATTCCTTCCGGCACCAATTTTTTGATATCCTCTTCCACATCCTGAAAATAGCGGTCTTTGGAACCTTTTTCCATCGCTTCTACCGACCCCATACCTCTATATGACTTAAATTTACGTCCTTCATAGATAATAGTTTCACCAGGAGCTTCTTCTACCCCTGCAAACAACGAGCCAGCCATAATTGTGTCTGCCCCTGCAGCAACAGCTTTGGCAATGTCCCCTGTTTGCTTGATACCACCATCGGCAATCAACGGAACACCAGAACCTTTCAATGCTTTGGCTACTTCATATACCGCATATAATTGTGGCACACCAACACCCGCAATAATACGGGTGGTACAGATAGATCCCGGTCCAATTCCTACTTTTACCGCATCCGCTCCGGCTTCGGCCAATGCTTTCGCCGCTGCTCCTGTAGCGATATTCCCTACAATCATCTGCAATTCTGGAAAAGTCGATTTCACCTCTTTCAATTTCTCAATCACTCCCTTAGAATGTCCATGCGCCGTATCAATAGTCACTACGTCAACGCCTGCATTTACCAATGCCGTAACACGTTCTAATGTGTCGGCAGTTACACCTACCGCAGCGCCTACCAACAAACGGCCATGGCTGTCTTTGGCAGCATTCGGAAAATGCTTATATTTTTGAATGTCTTTAAAGGTAATGAGACCTTTTAAGTTTCCTTCTGCGTCAACTACCGGTAGCTTCTCAATTTTATAATCCTGTAAAATCTCCTCTGCACGAATCAAGTCTGTTCCCTCCGGTGCCACGACCAAGTTTGTCTTGGTCATAAGTTCGTTGATCGGCTTGGACATGTCCTTTTGAAAGCGAAGATCGCGGTTGGTAACAATGCCAACAAGTTTTCTATCGTTGTTGACAATTGGTATACCGCCTATCTTATGTTCCTTCATAATTTTAAAAGCGTCACCAACGGTCGATCCTTCCAATAAGGTTACGGGATCCTGTATCATCCCACTTTCCGAACGTTTTACCTTTCGCACTTCAGCCGCCTGTTCTTCTATTGACATATTTTTATGCAACATTCCTATCCCCCCCGCTTGTGCGATGGCAATAGCTAAATCAGCTCCTGTTACCGTATCCATCGCGGCAGATACCAACGGAATATTTAAGCGGATTTTTCTTGTAAGTTGCGTACTCGTGTCGACATCACGGGGCAAAATTTCTGAATAAGCAGGAATCAATAAAACATCGTCGTATGTAAGACCTTCTGCTACGAATTTTTGTGGATCTAATTGCATATGGCAAATATCTTTGGAGTTTCTATTTGCCAGGCAA
>Ga0079224_100016556_pt1 | contig 10363 bp, 12 predicted proteins | sample Stecom2015_FD_80414 | JGI IMG/M metagenome (GOLD analysis project Ga0079224, IMG submission 80414) | Agricultural soil microbial communities from Utah to study Nitrogen management - Steer compost 2015 | ecosystem: Environmental > Terrestrial > Soil > Agricultural land | place: USA: Utah...
GTTCAATGCTTTCATCAGTGCATCTACACCTCTTGAAGCGGACCAGATCGTACCGATGATACCGATTGAAAGCAGACCGCCGTTTTGATTATTCAAAACATCTGCTAACGTTGTTTCAATCAGACCATATACTTCTTCAGGCATGACATCACTTAAAAAATCAAATATTTGTCCTTGTTCCAAATTTAAGTAAGGTAAAAGCGTTACCATAAAAATAAGCATAGGGAAAAATGATAACAGGAAAAAATAGGCCAACTGTGCTCCCATGCCCGACATGTCCACATTTTTAATCCGATAAATTAAATCTTGGATGAATCCCTTTGTCGTCAATATATTTATTTGGCTGCGCTCCGGTGAAACATATGATTTAACAAGCGAAATTTTTTCTTTCAGTTCTTCCTTTTCTTCCATGCTGCCACCACCTGTTCACATTATGTTGATTCAGTGGATATCATGGACATCCCGTTTACCCGATTTGTTCATCCTTTTTCGAGAAAGCCTGAATCGTTTCTGAAACCATACTTTGAATTGTAGCTGGTAACTCTTTAATATCATTTTGATTTTGCATAATTGATTGGACACCATTGTTTACTGTTCCATACAATGATTGTGCCTGTTCCATTTTTGTTTCCACCAATGCCATTAATTCATCCCGGTTTTCGGAATAATACACTACGGTATCCTTCGCTTTCTTTGCTGTTTCTACAGTATGCTCACGTGTTTGTTTGTCCAACATACTGATTGCCGCACCAGTTACGGCTCCAATCGCTATAAAAGGCAATAGTTTACTTTTCATCATTTATTCTCCTCCTGTGTATGCTTTCGTATTCCCTTAATAATTTTTCATAAAACTTATCTATTTGTATTTTATCGAATGTTCGATATTATTAAAAGTATTCGGTAAACTTTAACCTGTTGACAAGATGATGGTTGCATGAAATGATATTTTTGTAAACATTGAAAGGTAGGGCACACAAATTATGGACTTATCAAATCCGTCGCAGCAAAATGTTATCTATATGATCGAGCAAATTAAAGAAAAACTTCGTATGGTTAATGTTGATGCTATGCAGTCTACTGCATTTGATGAAGAAAAATACGAAGATCTGCAATATTTATATGAAATGGTTATGAAACGCGATTCTTTCAGCCCAAGTGAAATGAATGCCATCGTAGCAGAACTCGGCGCCCTTCGTAAATAACATCAAATATGTAATATGAAAAAGAAGCCTATCGATTAATTCGACAAGCTTCTTTTTTTCATTTCCTATTCCCCAGGAAATATTAATTATTTATTTAATTCGACAGCGATTTTTGCACCTACACGGGCATTATGTTTAACAAGGGCAATATTTGCATCCAATGATTTACCTTCTGTCAGCTCTTTCACTTTGCCTAATAGGAATGGCGTTACATTTTTGCCTGCAATACCTTGTTGTTTCGCTTCATTTAATGCATTTTCAATAATTCCGTCGATAACGCTTGATTCCATAGCATCTTCTACTGGAATCGGGTTGGCGATCAATGCACCACCGCGTAAACCTAAATCCCATTTCGCGCGTAAAATTGCAGCTGTTTCTTCTGCAGAATCAACACGGATATTTACATCGAATTCACTTTCACGTGCATAGAATGCAGGCAATTTATCTGTTCCGTAACCGATTACCGGTACACCTTTTGTTTCAAGGTATTCCAGTGTTAAACCGATATCTAAAATTGATTTTGCACCCGCACATACTACAGCTACATTCGTCATTGCCAGCTCTTCCAAGTCTGCTGAAATATCCATTGTTGTTTCAGCACCGCGGTGAACTCCGCCAATACCGCCTGTAACGAATAATTCAATACCTGCAAGCTCCGCACAGATCATAGTTGCTGCTACAGTCGTTGCACCGATTTTTTTTGTTGCAAGTAAATAACCGATATCACGACGGCTTGTTTTAGCTACACCTTGGGCATTACCGAACATTTCTAATTCTTCATCAGATAAGCCGATTTTAATTTTTCCGTCGATTAATGCGATTGTTGCCGGTACAGCACCGCCATCACGAATAATCTGTTCCACTTCACGAGCTGTTTGCACATTTTGTGGGTATGGCATACCGTGTGAAATAATTGTTGATTCCAACGCGACAATTGGTAAACCTTTCTCTTTAGCTTCTAATACCTCTTGTGAATATGATAAATATTGTTCCATTATAAATTCCTCCATTCAAGTAAGTTGTCTTTTGTTAAATCTTCACGAACTGTTTTATCCGACTGTAATGTTTTCGATGCATTCACCAATCCGAGCTGGATCGATTCCTGTAGCTCCTCATCGTTTAAGACACCATGTAAAAATGCACTCACAAATGCGTCTCCTGCACCTGTTACGTCTACAATATTCCTTGTTGCAATGGCTTTGTAATGTACTATCTTGTCTTCGTTGCCTACCATTACACCATGTTCCCCTAAAGTGAGCACAACATGCTCTGCTCCTTTTTGCAATAACATGCTGACAGCCTTTTCATAATGGCTAAATGTATTCAGCTTCACATTTAAATAGCTTTCCGCTTCATCACGATTACAAATAAAGTAACGGATACCATGCAGATCTTGCGGCATATTTTTCATCTTAGGTGCAGAAACAGGGATAACCGCCAATGCGATATTGCGTTCTATTGCGAATGTCCTGATATATTCTACTGTCTCCAGCGGACTGTTTAAGTCAATGACAATACAGCTGGCATTTTGTAATATTGCTTCATGCTTTTTTAAAACACTCGGCAACAACTGATCATAAATCGCCATATTGGCCATCGATATTACCAGTTCCCCCATATTATCAAGTACTGCTGTATAAGAGCCTGTATTATATTCGCTTAATTTCTCTACTAAATCCACATTCATCATACTCTTACAATTTTGTTCAATAAATGCACTATCATGATCTTCACCCATTACAGTAATTAGTGAAACACGGTTGCCTAATCGTCCTAAGTTTTCTGCGATATTACGGGCTACACCGCCTACAGATTCTGTAACAGCAGCAGGGTTGGAAGTCCCCAGTTGAACATTTTGCTCAATAGTGAATTTACGATCGATATTGGCACCACCAATTGCAATGATTTGATTTTTTTCAGGCAAAACATAAGCACGTCCTAAAATTTCCCCTCGTTTTATAAGCGATGAGATCATATTGGCAAGCGCCGGCCTGGACATTCCAAGTTGTTCTGCCATTTCCTGTTGTGATAAGTAGGGATTTCTTTTTATTAATTGAAAAATTAATTTTTCCTTTTCATTCAACTTTATCACCTCGAATCAAACATTTGTTTATTATTATAAACTTTTGTTTATACAATGTCAATTTAATACGAAGTCTTTTCATTTCGAGTAGTATGGAAGTACTTTCTTCTTTTATGAGTCATAAATTTTCATAAAAAAAGCTGTCTGGAAGGTTTCCCTTTCCAAACAGCTTTCTCACTATTCTACAATCACATCGCCATTTTCTGCGATTCGTGGCTGTACGAGCACTTCAACACGACGGTTTTTAGCTCTGCCTTCTTCTGTATCATTCGTAGCAATCGGCTGGAACTCTCCAAAACCTTTTACACTGAAGTACTTGGAATCAAGGCCTTCATTCCCCATAACGATTTCCTTCATGAAATTGACTGCACGCATAACTGACAGATCCCAGTTAGAATCAAATTCAGCGGTATTGATCGGTACATTGTCTGTATGACCTGTAATGACAATATTACGTGGTGGATCAAACATTAATAATTGAGCAAGCTCATCAGCAATTGTATCGTACTCCGCCTTTACATCCGCTCGCCCCATATCGAATAAAATACTGTCCCGGATGGTGATCAGTAATCCTTCTTCTGTCATTTTCGTTTCAAACTGTTCTTCCAGTTCATTAATCGCAATAAACTCGTCTACACGATCTTGCGTTTCATGGAGACGTTCCTGATCCTCCATATAATTGGATATTCCCGTTGTGGAATTATCAGGTGTTTGTACGACTGATGAGTTGTCCATTACACCTGTGCCACCGGTAAAAATATTATTAAATACTGCCGACATTTGCTCCAGTTTTCTCTCATCCACTGAGCTTGATGCAAAAAGTACAATAAATAATGCCAGTAATAACGTTAATATATCTGCATAAGGTACTAACCAGGACTCGTCAATATGCTCCTCATGCTTTTTATGTCTTTTACGCTTCTTTGCCAAGGCCACCCGCCCCGCTTTCGGTAATTTGCTTACGTTCTTCCATCGTTAAATATGAAGCCAGCTTCTGCTCGATTACACGAGGTGCTTCACCTTCAAGTACAGATAAAATTCCTTCAATCATCATCAGCTTTTGCTTAACTTCTACAGCAGATTTACGTTTTAACTTGTTGGCAAACGGATGCCATAAAACATAACCAGTGAAAATACCCAATAATGTTGCAACAAAGGCAGCGGATATAGCTGTACCCAATTTATCAATATCAGACATATCTTTTAATGCAGCAATAAGACCGATTACAGCACCCAGTACCCCAAGTGTCGGTGCATATGTACCTGCTTGCGAGAAAATACCTGCTCCACTTGCATGGCGGTCTTCCAGCGCTTCAACTTCCTCTGTTAACACATCGCGAATATAGTCAGCGTTTTGACCATCGATCGCTAATGTTAGACCATTTTTTAAAAAAGGATCTTCAACTTCAACGGCTTTGCTTTCTAATGCCAATAATCCCTCACGGCGAGCCAGGTCAGCCCATTGCGAAAACATTCTGATCAAGTCGATATCACTTGCGAGTTTTGTTTCTGAAAATAAAATTTTAAAAAGCTTTGGAATTCTTTTTAATTCCTTCATCGGGAAAGCGATTGTCACTGCAGCAATCGTACCGAAAATAATTATTAAAATCGCAGCAGGGTTTATTAACACTTCCGGTGTAACGCCTTTTAAGAACATCCCGACTAACAGGGCGATAAAGGCGATGATAACCCCAACGACTGATGATATATCCATATGTATTACCTCCAAATTACGATGTCTTTTCTTTATTTCGGTATATTTAAATTTTTATTAACTTCCTTTACACTAGATATAAGAAGATTTTTTTGTTTTTGACACATTATTGTTCTTTTCTAAGCTGGAATGTGACGATTAATGTGTCGGGAATTAACTAATTTTTAAGATAATTATTGGAGGAATGGATCAATGAATTCTATGTTCGAAGCAAATTTAACGAAATACGCAGAACTCGCAGTAAAAATCGGTGTTAATATTCATCCGAATCAATACTTGTATATTGCGGCTTCTATCGAATCAGCACCGTTTGTACAAGCAGTGACAAAAATCGCTTATGAAAGTGGCGCTAAACAAGTATTTGTAGATTATACAGATGATCAAATTACACGTACTCGATATGAGTTGGCACCGGATGATTCTTTCGATTTCTTCCCGCCTTGGAAAGTGCAGGAGCGTGAATGGCTTGCTGAAGAGGGTGCGGCATTTATGAGCATCGTATCTCAAAGTCCGGATTTACTGTCGGGAATTGATTCAAAACGTATTGCAGCATTCCAAAAAGCCTCTGGTACTGCGTTAAACAAGTACCGCCAATATGTTCAGTCAGATAAAATCAGCTGGACAGTTATTGCAGCTCCATCAAAACAATGGGCTCGTAAAGTATTCCCGGATTTACCGGAAGAAAAGCAAGTAGATGCATTATGGGATGCCATCTTTAAAGCGACACGTGCGGATCTGGATAACCCGGTAGCAGCTTGGGCGCAGCATAATGACAACTTGCATGAAAAAGTTTATTACTTAAACAATAAAAACTATGCGAAATTGCATTATACAGCTCCGGGAACAGATTTGACAATCGAGCTTCCTAAAGGACATTTATGGTGCGGGGCAGGCAGTGTCAACGAAAAAGGCGAAGAGTTCATGGCTAATATGCCAACTGAAGAAGTTTTTACAGTACCGCATAAAGATGGTGTAAACGGGTATGTATCTAGTACTAAACCATTAAGCTATGGCGGCAATATTATCGACAACTTCAAACTTACATTTGAAAACGGGCGCATTGTTAAAGTAGAAGCCGAGCAAGGTGAAGAAGTGTTAAAAAATCTTGTTGCTACAGATGAAGGTTCACATTATTTAGGAGAAGTAGCACTTGTTCCATTCCATTCTCCAATTTCACAATCGAATATTTTATTCTACAATACATTATTCGATGAAAATGCATCAAACCATTTGGCAATCGGCAGCGCCTATGCATTTTGTATCGAGGGCGGAAAGTCGATGTCACGTGATGAGCTAAAAGCTAACGGTTTAAACGAAAGTATTACACATGTCGACTTCATGATCGGCTCTGAACAGATGAATATTGATGGAATTACAGCAGACGGACAGGCTGAACCTGTTTTCCGTAATGGGAACTGGGCATTTTAACAGCTTTATCAAATCCTTCTTTCAAAGATCATTTAAATTTCAAGATGTCGCCATATTTACAATTTTTTCTACATTAACTAACTAAATTACCCTACAATGTTCCAATTTATTAGGTTATAATTGGTTAATGATTGTTATCACTAAAATAGAGAGGAGTTTTTATAATGTTTGATCACCATTATCCGTTCTTATCCGATTACTATACGGTAGTGTTAGGATTTACGGTAATACTTCTTGTATTCTTATTTATGTTTATTATGTACTTACGTATCGGTTTACAATCACACGACTCTGTTATAGTAGATTCAAAGGCAAACACATTTGCACCAAACGAAAAATCATTGGATGGCCACCATCATCATTAACATTTTTACAACCACTCTATCGAGTGGTTGTTTTTTGATGGCGATTTATTACTATACTTCTCTCTATTTAGTAGAATTTTAACTTTATTAATGCGCATTTGTTTGAATTATCTAAAAAATATTTTAAAATTAATAAAGAATCGAAAGGGGTATGAAGAACAAATGTCTGCATTACAAACAATTTTAGAGTATAACGGAAAATTCGTAGATGAAAAACAGTATGAACAGTATGCTACAACAAAATATCCTGACAAAAAAATTGTTGTTTTAACTTGTATGGATACGCGTTTAGTTGAATTACTACCTAAAGCAATGAACTTGCGCAACGGGGATGTCAAAGTTGTAAAAAGTGCAGGAGCAATCGTAAATCACCCATTCGGCGGGATTATGCGTAGTTTACTTGTAGCGGTTTATGAATTACAGGCGGATGAAGTATATATTATCGGCCACTACGACTGCGGGATGAGTGCAGTTGATCCGAACGTCATGATCGGTCATATGCTAGAACGCGGAGTTAAACAGGAAACGATCGATGTCATCAATTATGCTCGATTTGATTTAAAAGAATGGTTATGCGGTTTTGGGGATGTTGAAACAAGTGTATTAAAAAGTGTTGACTTAGTCAGAACCCATCCATTAATGCCAAAAGGTGTTCCGGTACATGGTCTTATTATCGACCCTGCAACAGGAAAGCTGGATTTAGTAACGGACGGTTCAGTCGATCAAAAATAAATATTAAGTAATAAGCGGGAGTGCTCATCAAATTCAATGAATGAGCACTCCCGCTTTTTTATAATGCAGCTTCTTTGTATTCCCGCTGCAAAATGGCGTACATATAATGGTCGACCCATTTTCCGTTTATATATAACAGCTCCCGCAATAGCCCTTCCCTTGTAAATCCCGCCTTTTCCAATACACGAATTGAAGCCGAATTCGGTGGTGCCACATATGCCTCTATTCTATGAAGATTCAATGTATTAAAAGCAAATTCCATAACTAGACGTACCGCTTCAGTCACAATACCTCTGCCTGTGAAATTCTCATCCATCGAATATCCGATAAAACCGCTTGAATAGGGTAAACGTTTAATGGAATAAAGTGAAATATGCCCGATCAACTGGCCTGTCGCATTGTAAAAAATCCCGAAAGAAAACTCCCGGTTTGACTGCAGTAAATGTATGCTTTCCAAAATTTTATTATACTGTACTTGTTCGGTATAAAATTCATCACGATGTAATGGCTCAAATTCGGACCAATACATTTTATTGTCTCTTAATAATTTTGCCAACCCTTTCGCATCGGACGGCGTGAATGTGCGAAGCGAACATTGTTGCCCAATAAGTCGAACCATTGGACCCTCCTTCTTGTGAAATAGCTTGAATAAGCTTTTCATTGAACCACCTTCATTTCATTTCAAAGCTTGCCTACTGTTTTTTCAACTTTTTCTTTTTTAATTTTACAGGCTTTGGCTTTATATCTATAGATTCCGTTTTTTCTTTATCTGCAGCTGTTTCAGTATCTTTCCCGAAAATGTTCGTCAGCTTCATACCCCGTTTAGTAATTTCTTTTTCTATATGGGCTATTGTTTCTTTTAGTACTTGAACACGTGCATAGTTTTTGTCGTTCCCTGGTATTAAGTGCCAAGGGGCGTTTTCAGAATCGGTTTTTTCGAACATTTCATCTGCTGCCTCGCAGTATAAATCAAATTTATCACGGTTCCGCCAATCTTCGGCTGTTAGTTTCCATGACTTGTACGGATCTGCAGCTCTTTCATTAAAACGCTGAAGCTGTTCATCCGAGTCGATATGAATCCAAAATTTTATCATTATATAATCTTCATCTGTCAGTTGCTTCTCAAAGCTGTTAATTTCGTCATAAGCACGTTTCCATTCCGCTTCTTCAGCAAATCCTTCTATGCGCTCCACAAGTACCCGCCCATACCAGGAGCGGTCGAAAATGGCGATCTGACCATGCTGCGGCAACTTTCTCCAGAAACGTTGCATATAATGATACCGCATTTCATGGGGCTGAGGGGCGGAGATCGGCCAGACCATTAACCCGCGCGGATCAATGCGTTCTGTTAATCGCTTGATCGCTCCCCCTTTACCCGCTGCATCCATTCCTTCAAATGCAATAATAAGTCCGATTTTATTGTTGAATAAAAACTGCTGGGCATTTAGCATTTCGTATTGTAAAGCTTTCAATTGCTTCTTATAGATTTCCTTCTCCAGTTTTTGCGATAAATCCACATCTTTTAGCTTTTTCAAATAGTGCTGCCTCCCCTACTCCATATATTTATGTATATTTTACTTGAAAGTGTATGGAATTGGTAATTGTTGCAGTCATTTATTTGAATCATTTGATTATTTTATGTTTTCACCTAGTTTTTATAGAACAAAAAACGCGGGTGCACTTATGTATGCCCCGCGTTTATAGCTTAGTCTTCCAATGTTGTTAAAATGATCGGTTTATCTTTTGTTACGATAATCGAGTGTTCGATTTGGGCAACTAATGATTTGTCCGGTGTAATGAATGTCCAGCCGTCACCTGACTCCACGATATGTTCAGCCTTCGCCGAAATGAACGGCTCAACTGCTAACACCATACCTTCTTTCATGATCGTTGTATCCCAAGCATCGTAATAGTTCAATACATGGTTTGGCTCTTCGTGTAATGATTTACCTAAACCATGGCCAGTTAAGTTCATAATTACTGTCAAACCGTGATCACGTGCTTCACGCTCTACCGCTTTACCGATCTGATTTAATTTTGAACCTGCTTTAACCTTTGTCATTGCACGATCAAATGCTGATTTTGCTACAGAGCAAAGTTTTTCTTTATCTTCATAACCTTCACCAACGACAAAAGAAATACCTGTGTCTGCAAAATACCCGTTTAAAGAGCCCGAAACATCAATGTTTACGATATCGCCTTCCTTAATAACCTTGTTACCTGGAATACCATGTGCAACTTCGTGATTTACTGAAATGCATGTATATCCCGGAAAATCATACTCGCCTTTAGGACCGGAAACCGCGCCTGCTTCCGCAAACATACGGCCAGCAATTTCATCCAATTCTTTCGTTGTCACGCCAGGTACTGTCGCAGCTTTCATCGCCTCACGAATTTCAGCACAAATGCGTCCAATTTTTTTAAACGCCTGTATTTCTTCTTGAGTAGTAACAATCATGTGTAACTTCCTTCCTCTTAAACAATGTCTACCCTTAACTATAGCATACTTAAAATCGGTTGTAATTGTTCAAGGATTTTAAAATTTGGCGTTTTATTACTAATTTAGTACGACTTTCTACTATTAATGAGGAAAAAACTTGCAGCTGGAGAATTATTCCTCGCTGCAAGCCTTAAGCTTTTTAATCGTTATGTTGTTTTTACTTTTTGCAGTAAGCGGGGTGCAGATGTGAATAAAATAACTGCGATAATTGCCGTCAGTATTGTAGCAGGTACCATATAAGTACTGTTGTAAATAATTGAATAGGCCCATACATTATCATCGCCTGCATATTCTTTAAAGAACACGACACCTGCAAGCAAGTGCGAAACAAATCTTAAA
>Ga0079224_100016557_pt1 | contig 10362 bp, 20 predicted proteins | sample Stecom2015_FD_80414 | JGI IMG/M metagenome (GOLD analysis project Ga0079224, IMG submission 80414) | Agricultural soil microbial communities from Utah to study Nitrogen management - Steer compost 2015 | ecosystem: Environmental > Terrestrial > Soil > Agricultural land | place: USA: Utah...
GGGCCGGGTGTGGTTCACGATCGCGTCCACCAGGTCGGCGGGGGTCTCCCCGTGCGGGGTGTCCCACTCGATGCCGACGGCGGCGATCGCGTCGCGGACCTCCTCCTCGACGTCAATGTCGGTGGGCACGTCGTCCCGGTACAGGGCCCGACGGCAGGCGTCCGCGACGCGCTGGTACTGGTCGGCCTCGTGCCGCCAGGTGCGGGCGCGCCGCCGCGCGGACCGCCACGCGGCCCGGTAGCGGGAGGTCATGTCGGTCACTGGTCGTCTCCGTTCGTCGTCGGGTGGTAGATGCGTCCGGTGGTGTCGGCTCCTGCGGCCTGGGCGAGCCGGTGCGCCTGGGCGTGGTCGCGGTCGTCGCGGAGCGGGTCCTCGGCGTTGGCGGCGACTGCGGCGGCGTAGACCTCCTCCAGCCAGGCGACGGCCGGGGACAGCGGCGGGTCGGTCATGCGGTTGCTCCAGTCGGTCGGGTTCGGCCCGCGAACCCAGCACGGTGCCGGGCGAGCCGTTCGGCGAGTTCGGGCGGCAGCCCCGGGGTGTCCGGGGTGTCGTCCACGGCGGTCAGCAGCGGCGGCTGATTCCGGCCCCTGCGGGGCGGCCGGTTGCCGCCGGGGTGGACGGTCAGGGCCGGGCGGGCCGGAACGGGGGGCTCAGCCGCGTGGTCACTGTCTGCTGCGGCCGGCTGCTGCGGAGCGTCACCGGCCGCGGCGTCGGCGGCCTCCTGGGCGCACAGCCAGCACTCCTGGTCGTCCCCGGCCACGCGCAGGTGTCCGCAGGCGGCGGTCTCCATCACCGGGTCGGGGCGCGGCGGCAGGACCTCCTCCAGGTCCTCGGCGGGGTCGAACCGGGTCGGGCCGGGCGTGGGTAGGAACCGGTTCACGGTGCCGTCGTCGGCCGCGGTCCGGATCGCCTTGGTGACGTAGGCGACGGGCGAAGCCACGTCGCCGCGGGCGGACTCCAGGATCTGCTTCGCGACTCGGTCGGCCCATTCGTCGTCGATCTGTCGTCCCGTCGCGGCGGCCAGCTCCGAGATGACGGCCGCGCGCGCGTCGGATTGAGGGGACTCTGAGGGGACATGAGGGGAAGGGGTCCTGCTTTCCGGGACCCTTTGTCCCGGATTCCGGGACCCTTTGTCCCGGATTCCGGGACCCTTTCCACCCGATTGGGTCCTGCTTTCCGGGACCCTTTCAGCGGCCAGGCTGGCGGCCGTCTCCGGTGCCTCCTGCGGTTCGGGAAGCACCGCGCCCGCCGGAGCCAGACGAGCGATCCGGTAGACCGCCCGGGACCCGCGGTTGCCACGCTTCACGGACTCCAGCGCGCCCTTGTCCACGAGCCCTTTGATGACGGCGTACCGCTGGGACCGGGACTTCAGCCTGGACCGGCGGATGAACGTCTCGTCGTCCTCGATACCGGGCCAGCACACCCGGGTGGCGTCGCGGGCGCTCTCAGCCAGCACGACCAGGACGTACCGTTCGCGCGGCGTCAGGGTGTCGGGCGCGTAGTCGAGAGCTTCGACTATCAGGCGCACCCCCATGTGGTCCCCCAGTCAGTGAGTCGAGTCGGTGTGAGCCAGGCCGGTTGGTCCGCTTGTTCAGGTCCGCTTGTTCAGGTACGGCTTGCGTTCGCGCAGCAGCCGGGACTCCAGCGCGTAGGCGTCGGCCCGGGACTTGCACGGGTAGGCGAGCCAGCGGACGAAGACCTTGCCGTCGCGGGCGTGGTGGGTCAGGCGCGTGTGGAACTTCTTGGTGCTGCCGACGTAGCAGGGCACGTTGTCGGCGTCGTAGAGGACGTAGACGACGTTCGTTCCGGTCCGCGGGTACGGGTGATTGACCGGGATGGGGTATTCGCCGCGCCAGTTCCCGTCGTCGTCGGGGGCGTACAGGTGGTCGGTTTCGCGCCTTTTCAGGTAGGCGTGGAGGTGGCCCACGGAGGCTTCCGGCATGGCGGCCTTCCACCGCTTCGAGTAGCCGGACATGGCGATCTCGCGGAATTCCAACCAGATCTCGCACAGGTCGTCCTTGGTGATGCGTCCGGCGCGGTAGTCGGTGGCGATGCGGTGGAGGACCTGGTTCTCGGCGTCGAGCTGTGCGGTGATGAGGCGTTCACGTTTGTCGGAGACGAGCTGGATGTGCTGGAAGCTCGCGGAGTAGGGGGCGGAGGGGTCGATCACGGGTCTTCCGTTCCGGGTCGAAGGGCGGGTAGGGGGCCGTCCCGGGGAGGAGCGGGACGGCCCGGTCACGGGCGGGTCAGGGCAGCGGGACGTCGGCCGCGGGGCGGTCGTCCGGGTCGCCGGGCAACGGCCACGCCCTGCGGACCTGAGCGCCGTCCAACCCCGCGCCGAGGGTGCGGTGCGCACGGTCGGCCAGGTACACGGCGTCGTCGCGGAGCTGCCGCTCATCGACGTCGTCGGCGCCGAGGTATGCGGCTCTGATCAGCCGGTTGATGGCGTTGGCCTCGGATACGTTCACCGGTCGTCTCCGATCAGGTCAGCGGCGTACCGCAGCTCCGTCTCGGCGACGTCCAGCGGCAGCGTCTCGCCACCGGTGCGTTTGCTGTACAGGGCCTGCTGGACGGCGCGCACACGGTGGGCGTCGTCGCCCGTGGCGACCTCCAGGCTGCGGATGCGAAGCCGGACCTTCGGCACCACGTACCGGACGTCGTCGGCGACCTCCACGGTTTCGGTGCGCTCCCCAGCCTCGAACTCGACTACGGCCATCCACGTGCTGCCCTGGCGGGAGAACATGGCGTGGGCGTGCGGCTCCAGGGCGTCGAGGATCGGTTGGGTCAGTCGGCTGTTGAACTTCACTTCGGTCACGCGGGCTCCTTCTGCTGCTTGCGGCGAACCTTGTGCCGGAGGTCCGAGATTCGGCGTCGTAGGATGCGCCGGTCGTCTGGGGTTGGGACGCCCAGATGCCGTACCGCTCCGGCCGGGTGAGGGCGTGGATCAGGCAGTCGTCCCGCACCGGGCACGCGGCGCACTCCTCCCGGGGTCGGGTGATGTGGTGGGGGTGGTCCGGCACCCAGTACTCCACGTCCTGGCCGAGGCAGGCGGCGGAGTCCTGCCAGCCGTCCTCCGGCGCGATGCGTTCGGTGGCGATCCGGTCAGCGACCTGCCAGGTCCAGCCGCGCCACTCCTGCATGGCCGGGTGCGGCGGCAGCGTGTCCGCGGGCGTCGGGGTGTCCGCGAGGTATTCCGTCGTCTTCTTGGGGCTCACACCGATCTCGGCGGCGATGGCGTCCAGGCTGACGCCGTGGGCGGCGAGTTCGCGGGCGCGCTGCACGCGCTGGGCACGGCGGGCCTGGGATGCGGCGGCGGAGCGGGCACGGATCTCGGCGGGGTCCAGCAGCGGCGGCGGACCGGTGTCGGGGCGGCCCGCGGCGCGCCACCGGTGCACGCACGCCGTGATCCACTGGTTGGCTTGGTGGCCGATGGGGCCGGTGCGTCCGCACCCGCAGGTGCAGGTGATGATCTCTCGGCTCACTCGGTCACCTCGGTGATGGTGAGGGACAGGCGGGTCCGCTGCTGGGCGCGGGGACCGGCGACGAACGCGACCTCGGTGACGCGGGTGGCGTCGTCGTCGGCGAGCACCCCCGCGTCGACCAGGCCGTCGATCGCGGCCTTCAGCGACGGCTGCCAGTTGTGCGGGTCGAACCGGCTGGTTCGCGGACCGGGGTGCACGGTCGCGACGATGCGCACCCGGTCCAGGCCGACCGGGCCGATGGTGTTGGTGGCGATCGCCCAGGTGAGGCGGCGCAGGTCCCGGGTCAGGCGGGCACGGGGCCGCCACGGCATGCGCTGGTTGGAGGTGAGCAGCACCGTGTTCGGCGGCAGTTCGAGCGTCCACGACCGGGGCGTGGTGGTCATCGGTTCGGGTCCTCCCGGTTGAGTTGGGCGCGCATCTGCTCCAGGGCGGCGCGCGCCGTAGCGGTGTCGGCGCGGCGGCGCGGGTCCGGGCGCCAGGTGGGGGCGGGCCGGGCGGCGGTGGGGCGCCACCCGGCGGCCATCAGTGCGGTGATGATCCGGACCGCCACGTCCCCTGCCGTGTCGCCGTGCTCGCGGGCGGTCAGGATCTGCTCCACCAGGTCGACGGCGGTGGACCAGGGCGGGCGGGGCCGGTCGGTCACTGGTCCGCACCCTCGGCGGGGTCGGCCAGCAGGACAGCGATGTCGGCCGGCGGCAGCTCCGGTTCCGGGGTCGGCCCCTCGGGCAGCAGGTCCCTCACTGGGCGCTCCTGTTCAGCAGGCCGTGGACCTCGGCGGCGCGGTAGCGGCGATGGCCGCCGAGGGTGCGGATCGAGGTGAGCTTCCCCGCCTTCGCCCAGCGGGTGACGGTCTTGGGGTCGACGCGGAACAGGGCGGCGACTTCGGCGGGGGTCATCAGCTCGGGGATGTCGGTCTTCTTCACGGTGTCCTCCATCGGTTAGTTGTGGCCGGGACCGGACGGCGCGGCCGGGGGGATCTCAGCGGCGTAGGGGCGGACGGCGGCCGGGCGGGGGCGGCGGTGCCGGGCCGGGTGGCGGCCGTGGTCCGGTGGGTCGCTGAGATCACCGGTCTGGATCGCGTGCATGAGCGCGTCGATCGGGCCCGAGTCGAGTTCGGCGAGGCGGCGCATCAGCACGGCGGTGGTGGTCCGCTCGTCGACCAGCTCCTGCACGAGTTCGCCGTGCGGGGTGTCCAGCAGGGCGTCGTAGCGGTCGCGGAGCTGCCGCTCGGAGTCGGCGGCGGAGCGGGCGCGGTTCTCGGCGGCGCGGGCTGCGGCGCGGGCCGCGGCGACTTCCTCCTGCCAGATGTGTCGGGCGGCCTGGTAGCCGATGACGAGCCCGGCGCCGAGTGCGAGCACGAGGATCGCGCCGACGACCGCTGCGGTCATGCTCAGGAAGTCCATCTCGCTCGTTCACTCGCTCTCGTCGTTGTCGGTGGTCGGGTAGGGGTGGGGGCGGTTGGCGGCGCGGCGATCCCAGAGTTCGCGGACCGTGACCGGTTCGCCGGGCCGGTTGGTGACGGGGTCGCGGGTGTAGGCGTCCAGACCGACCGGGACGGGTCCGAGTCCGGGCTCGCGCGGGGCGGGCTGCTGCTGGTCGCGGTTCACCGGTCACCGCCCTCGGCGCCCTCGGCGGGGTCGGCGGTGCGCGCGCTGATCCACACGGACACGCCGGTCTCCTGCCAGTCCCGCACGGTGACCGAGGTGATCTCGGAGCCGTCGTCGTAGGGCGTGGCCTCCAGGTCGCCGAGCGTCTGGGCGGCGGCGATGAGCTGGCGGCGCTCCTCCAGCGGCCGGGCGGTGGGAACGGTCACGTGAACGGACACGCCGGTGTCCCACTGGTGCACGGTGGCGGTGAGACCCGGCACGTCCAGCCGGGTGGCGACGTCGGCGAGCGCCTGGGCGGCGCGGACCATCGGCGGCGCGGCCGGCCGGGGCGACTGGAGGTGGCGCGCGGTGCGGGCGGCGGTGGCGTCCGCACCGGTCCGACCGACCAGCACGGGGTCGACGTCGTCCTGGTGTTCGGCGGCCCACGTGTAGAGCGGCTGGATCAGGGGGGTCACGCCGAGGACACCGCACAGGGTGCGGACGGCGTCCAGCAGGGTGCGCAGCAGCGGCAGCAGGGTGACGGGCATGGGCACCGTCCGAGGTGTCGGGCTATCCTGGTGGTTCACTGTTGATCCCTTCTGGGGTCGTGGCCCTGCGCTCGGATGGCGGTCCGGCGCAGGGCCGTTTTCGTGGGTTGGGTCAGGCGGCGGTCTTCGTGGCCTTGCGGGTCTGGCGGCGGATGTACGCGGCCAGCGCTGTCTCGGAGACCCTCGTCTTCGGGCGGCGCGCCCCGGGCGCGGCGATGTCCACGACCTCCACGGCACCGGCGGCGATCAGCGTGTACACGTGGTCGCGGTGGCAGCCGAGGCGTTCAGCGACCTGCGGGATGGTGAGCAGCACCGTGGGGTTCGGGCTCACGCGACACCTCCGGTGATCTCGATCAGGTACGGCTGTCCGGTGTCGTTGTTGTTTGCGGCCAGGCCGTCAGCGATCAGCCGCGCCTTTAGCTCCAGTTCGACCTGGCCGGGGCGCACTCGCGTGGTCTCCCGGCGCTTCCCGCCGTGTACTCCCGACCCATGCAGGTAGAAAAACCTTTTGCCTTTGTGGCCGGGGTGGCGGTGTTGGGAGCCGTCTCGGAGGGTGCCGTCCGGGCGCCGGCCGCCCTTGCCGCGCTGGTCGATCAAGTAGCCCTTCGCGTACAGGTGCGCGAAGAACTCGTGCTCGGGGACCTCGGAGAAGTACTTTTTGTGGAAGGCTCGGATGCTGAGGCCGTCCCCGGCTTCGATCGCGGTCTTGAACGCCTCACCGGCGTCGGCTCGGGAGCGTTCGGCCTTCGCGATCTCGATGGCACGAGCGAGCTGCTGGTTGGCGTGTTCCAGCTCTGCGAGCGGGTCCCCCAACGGCCGGGCCGCGGTTTCGGCTTCGCGGGTGCGGACCGCGAAGTACGCCTGAGCAGCGGCCACCTCGGGTTTGCGCGGGTCGCCGTTCATCGCGACCAGGTAGGCGGCGAAACGGGTGAGCCGGTAGTCCTCGCGGGGACGGCCCCCTGTCTTTTCAGGGTTGACCCTGAAAAGGGGTTCGACCTCGTGCCCCTGGTTCGTGGCCGACCTCATGGCGCGGTCGATGACGGGCCGGAACTCGTTCCACCGGCCGTAGCCCATCGGGTTCATGAGGTCCCGGGCCGACCAGTACTCGCGGCCGGTTGCGTCGGTACGGCGGATCGCGTCGAACGGGGAACCGACGGACTGGAGTTCAGGCATCGATGGTGTCCTCCTCCCGTGCGGTGGTGACCAGCAGCGCGCCCGGCTCCAGCCCGTACAGGTCCTCGATCGCGAGACGGACAGGGGGCGGAGGGAGCACGTTGCGGCGCTCGTAGGCGTAAATCGACTTCGGTGACCGATTGACCAGCTCAGCCACGTCAGCCACCTTCAGCCCCAGGACGATCCGCCGCGTCCGAGCGGCCGCCCCGTTGAAGCTGTGCTTGCTCATAAGAAGAACTTAGCAGTTTTCGGAAGCTTAGAGCTAATCAAGGTACTAAAAAGTTCTCTCAGTGTCCGACTGGCGTCAGGGCGAGAACTTTATAGCCCTCATGGTGACTGACTTGTGACACTCCGAAGTCATGCCGTTAGCAAAAGTTGGAATACGCTAGAAGTCATGACTGCTGACCGGACACCGGTAGAGCGGGCGATCAACCGCCGCCGCCTCGAACTCGACATGAAGTGGCAGGACCTACGCGCAGCAGCAGGCGGCATGGCTGCCGAGACCCTGCGCCGCATCCGACTCAACGGCACGGACGGCGTCGACCCACGAAGTGTTGCGCGCCTGGAACGCGCCCTCGGATGGCAGTACGGCAGCATCGCGTCCCTCGAACAGGGCGGCCAGCCAGCAGTCCTCGAAGAGGACACGGAAACCTGGGTCGAACGACAAGCTGCTGCTGCCACGGAGGCGGCCCGCCGCCAGGTCGGCCTTGGAGAGGACGCGCTCTACAACATCCGCCGCTACCTGTCGGACGCCGGCGAAGTCGTGTGGCAGCAGATCCTCGAAGACGTGGAAGCGGAGGCTGAGGACCTCACAGACGAAGAGGCCCGCGCGCTGACCGAGCGCGCCCTGGAGAACGCGCGCAACCAGGTCGCCATCCACTTGAGGATCGAGCGGGAGCGGATCGAGCAAGAGCGTCGGAAAGCACAGTCGCAACCCAAAAAATAGGGATGAGAATGGCCGATTCCGGTCGCAAATCATGTAAACCAAGCACGTAGTGTCAACGGCGATGCTACGCGCTGAATTGGTGGGATGTTACGTCTAGATTTCGGGCGGCCTGTTGCCTAGAGTGACGGGCTACCTGTCACGCCTCGGCAGGTACCCGCAGTTAAAGGGAGAGGCCGAAACTTGACTTCCCCCCACATACACGCACAGTCACGTCCGAAACTGTTTCTCCCGATGCAGCAGCGCCGCTCCGCTCTGCTCGCTCCCGCACGCCACGCCCCGCGCCTGTCCATCACCTACGACACCCTGCCCGCACGTCACCCCCTGCTCGTCACGGAATGGGATGACCGCACTCTCATCACCGTCCGAGACGGCCTCACCTGCGGCCAGTTGGAGGAAATTCACCGTCGTCTACTCCCCGCGCACCTGCGTCCCGAACTCGCTGACGCGTTTGGAGTGGACCTGGACCACCTGGACCGCGACCGCTGGTGGGACCCCGAAGCGCCTGTCGACTGGGACACCATCTTGTACTTGGAAGCCCGGGGTCGGCTCGTCCCCTGGCCGCATGGCCACTGACGAAGAAGCCGCCACCCCAGTGACAGCCCCAAAAACAACCAAACAGGGAAATACATGGCATATATTCGCAAACTTCCCTCAGGGAAATGGCAGGCCACCGTCCGCGGTGCTGACGGGAAGCGTCACACCCGCACCGACCGACTCAAGCGCGTCGTCGAACAATGGGCGCGCGAGCAGGAGGCCGCAGTCACCGCCAACCGGTGGCAGGACCCACGGGCCGGGCAGATCACCCTCGGCGCGTGGCACGAGACGTTCCAGAAGCTGCGGTCCGTCGAAGCGATGACGGCCGCCCAAGACACGTCTACCTGGCGTGTCCACGTCAGGCCGAAGTGGGAAGGGTGGCTGCTCACCGCGATCGACGTCGAGGCGGTCACCCTGTGGCGTGCGGAGATGGACCGGGCAGGGGTCGGACCGCACGCCCAGATCAAGGCGTTGAACTACCTGTCGGCGATGCTGTCCGCCGCGGTCCCGAAGCGCATCCCCCGCAACCCTGTGCACGAGGTCGACCGGCCGAAGACCCCACTGAAGACGCCGTTCTACTGGACGACGGAGGAGCAGGCCGCGATCATCCGCGCCACCCAGCCGCGCTACCGAGCCGCAGTCGACCTGGCGATGCACACCGGCCTACGCCCCGGCGAGCTGTACGGGCTGCCAGTGACGGATGTGGACTGGCCCCGGGGCCTGGTCCACGTGACGCAGGTGTGGACCCGGAAGGGCATCAAGCGGTACCCGAAGACGAAGCGTAGCCATCGGGCGGTGCCAATTCCTCCGCACCTGATGGACGCCCTGCACAAGGCGGTCACCGCGCACGCCTCACCGACCGATGAAACCCCAGTGTTCCCGGCGCCGGGCGGTCGGTGGCTGGACGACCGCCACTTCCAACAGCGCGTGTTCGACCCGGCGCTCGCGGCGGCGCGGGTATGCGGCTACCCGGCCGCGGGTCCAGAGGAGACGCACGGGGAGTGCCGGCCGTCCGGGTGTGACTTCGCCCGGCACCGGGTGCGGCGGGGCACGCCGAACGACATGAGGCACACGGCGGCCTCGATGCTGGCGATCGCTGGAGTGGACCTGTACCGAGTCCAGGAACTGCTCGGGCACGAGAGCTACCAGACCACCCAGCGGTATGCGCACCTGTCGCCGAACCGGTTCGACCCGATCGTGGATGCCTGGCGACGCTCGAAGGCGACGCACGCGGATGGCGCTGACGCACGTGTGACGCACGGCCCATAAAAAAAGACCCCCCGAAGGAGGTCTTTTCGCTGGTGGGCGTACCTGGACTTGAACCAGGGGCCTCATCCTTATCAGGCTTTCCAACCCTCCAGGTCAGAAGCGGCTTGAAGCTTCTGACCTGGTTTTTTGGTCGGTGGCTGTCGGTGGCTGTCGGCTACTAGCGGCGCGTCGTGACGCACGGCTGACGCACGAGCGGGACATTCTGGTCGCCCTGGTGGCGTGGCTCCGCCTGGCTGACTGTCCCCACGCCGGGGTAGCATGGCCCCTGGGATTGAGTAAGAAGCCCCCACCGGTGGTCCGGTGGGGGCTTCTCCCATTTCCACGTCAGAGTCGACCGGCCTTCACGTCATCGAGCAGCGCCCGCCACTCGGCGGCCGGGAAGGTGAGGTGCCCCGCTTCGGGATGCTGCGAGTCGCGGATAGCGATGGCACCAGGCAGGTCGGCGACCTCGACACAGTTGTTCGTCTTCGAGTAGCTGGACTTGCGGAACTCCAGCTCGGGGATTGAGTTCATGCTCTACACCAGTTTCTTCAGGTAGGAGATGGACTCCTGAGGATTCATGGCTGCGGCTCTTACACTCTGGAACAGTGCCCGGTACCGCGCGATCTCACGCGGATGCTCCAGGTAGAGGCCGTCCGTGTCCGTCTCCAGGTACACGATCGGGCTCGCATCGGCCTCGTCGAAGTCGACGATCACGAACGATCCGCCGAGGCCCGCGTGCAGCCCGGCGCCGATCGGCAGGACCTGAATCGCAACGGACAGGGTCGGGTTCTCGGCGATAGCCACCAGGTGCTGAACCTGCTCCCGCATCATGTCTCCGGAAC
>Ga0079224_100016558_pt1 | contig 10362 bp, 6 predicted proteins | sample Stecom2015_FD_80414 | JGI IMG/M metagenome (GOLD analysis project Ga0079224, IMG submission 80414) | Agricultural soil microbial communities from Utah to study Nitrogen management - Steer compost 2015 | ecosystem: Environmental > Terrestrial > Soil > Agricultural land | place: USA: Utah...
ATCCTCAACGAGCCCACGGCCGCCGCCCTCGCCTACGGCCTCGACAAGAAGAAGGAGGACGAGGTCGTGGCCGTCTACGACCTCGGCGGCGGCACCTACGACATCTCCATCCTCGAGCTCGGCGACGGCGTCTTCGAGGTGAAGTCGACCAACGGCGACACCCACCTCGGCGGCGACGACTTCGACCAGCGCCTCATCGACTACATCGCCGACGAGTTCCAGCGCACCGACGGCATCGACCTCCGGCGGGACCCCATGGCGCTGCAGCGGCTCAAGGAGGCCGCCGAGAAGGCGAAGATCGAGCTCTCCAGCGCCACGACCACCACCGTCAACCTCCCCTTCATCACGGCGACGCAGGAGGGCCCGAAGCACCTCAACATCGACGTCACCCGCGCCAAGTTCGAGCAGCTCGTCGACGACCTCATCCAGCGGACGATCCCGCCCATGGAGAAGGCGCTCAAGGACGCCGGGCTCACGAAGGACCGCATCGACGAGGTCATCCTCGTCGGCGGCTCGACGCGCATCCCGAAGGTGCAGGAGGTCGTCGAGCGGTTCTTCGGGAAGAAGCCGAACCGGAGCGTGAACCCCGACGAGGTCGTCGCCATCGGCGCGGCCATCCAGGGCGGCGTGCTCTCGGGCGAGGTCAAGGACGTCCTCCTCCTCGACGTGACCCCGCTCAACCTCGGCATCGAGACGCTCGGCGGCGTGATGACGACGCTGATCCCCGCCAACACGACGATCCCGACGCGGAAGTCCGAGACGTTCTCGACGGCGAGCGACAACCAGCCCTCGGTCGAGATCCACGTGCTACAGGGCGACCGCGCCATGGCCGTCGACAACCGGACCATCGGGCGGTTCCACCTCGACGGCATCCCGCCGGCCCCCCGCGGCATCCCCCAGATCGAGGTCACCTTCGACATCGACGCCGACGGCATCCTCTCCGTGTCCGCCAAGGACAAGGCGACGGGGAAGGAGCAGTCCATCCGCATCGAGGCCTCCTCGGGGCTGACCGAGGCCGAGATCGAGCAGATGCGGAAGGCCGCGCGCGAGCACGCCAGCGAGGACCGGAAGCGGAAGGAGCAGGTCGAGAAGCTCAACACGGCCGACTCCCTGATCTTCTCCTCGGAGAAGAACCTCCGCGACTACGGCGACAAGATCCCGGCCGAGAAGCGGTCCCAGATCGAGGCCGCCCTCGAACGGCTCAAGCAGGTCCACAAGGACAAGAACCTCTCGGAGGTGGAGTCGGCGATGGACCAGCTCAACGCCGCCTGGAGCGCGGCGAGCGAGGACCTCTACCGCGCGCAGCAGGCCGAGGCCACCGGCGGGACGCCCGACGCCAACGCGCAGGAGGCCGCCGCCGGCGACGGCGGGCCGAAGGTCCAGGACGCCGACTTCGAGGTCGTGGACGAGGGCGAGGACGGCAACAAGCCCTGACCCGCCATCCGCACCGGCTCCCGCGCCCCGGCTGCTCCCGTAGCGGCCGGGGCGCCGTCATTCGCCGGTGCGCGTCGGCGTCCCGGACCGAGAGCCTGGAGGACGCTACCCTCCTGCCCGGCACAAGCGTAACCCCTCCCACTTCAAGGTCTCCATTAGCCCCGTCGCCTGCGCCTCAGCCGCCGCTTCAAGTTATTGTGCTAAGGCCCCTTGCGTTTTTCCTCCGGGCGTCGCATCTTTAAAGAACCTCAGAACAGTGCGGGGCCGGGTGCGGCGATTGTCCGGGGGGACGACAACCAGCGCCCGCTGCCCCGCCGTTCTGGCGGACCCGTAAGGGACTCCCTTCCCTTCTAGTCCCGACGCCGGCGGAAGCCCCTCGCTTCCGCCGGCGTTCTTTTTGGCCCGGTCCGCTCTTCTCTTCGCGTACACTCCGCTCCGCCCGCGCCGCAGCCCGCGCTAGCTTCCCCTCTCCCCATCCCCCTCTCGCGATGCAGGACACGCTCAAGACCACCCCGCTCCACGACGTCCACGTCGCCCTCGGCGCCAAGATGATGCCCTTCGGCGGGTACGACATGCCCGTCCAATACACGTCCATCCTCGACGAGCACCGGGCCGTGCGCGAGGCGGCCGGCCTCTTCGACGTCAGCCACATGGGCGAGGTGTGGGTGCGCGGCCCCGAGGCGCTCGCCTTCGTCCAGCGCCTCGTCACCAACGACGCCTCGAAGCTCTTCCCGCCCGGCGGCGGCCCCGACGGCGCCCCCCACGGCCGCGTGATGTACACCGTGATGTGCCGCGAGGACGGCACGGCCGTGGACGACCTCCTCGTCTACCGCATGGCCGACGACGCCTTCTTCCTCGTCATCAACGCGGCCAACATCGCGAAGGACCTCGCCCACATCCGCGCGCTCCACGCCGCCACCGGCCTCGACTGCGCCGTCGAGGACGTCTCGGAGGAGATGGCGCTCCTCGCCCTCCAGGGCCCCCGCGCCTTCGACGTCATGGCCGAGGTGACGGACCTGCCCGTGGCCGACCTCCCCTACTACCACTTCCTCCGGCCCGAGCCGGGCGCGTTCCTCGGCTGCGAGCGCGCCATCCTCTCCCACACCGGCTACACGGGCGAGCGCGGGCTCGAGATCTACTGCGAGGCGGAGAAGGCGGTCGCGGTCTGGGACGCGCTGACGACGGCGGGCGCGCCCTACGGCCTCCGCCCCGCCGGGCTCGGCGCCCGAGACACCCTCCGCCTCGAGGCCGGCTTCTGCCTCTACGGCCACGAGCTCGACGACGAGACGAACCCGATCGAGGCCGGCCTCGGCTGGGTCGTCAAGCTCGACGGGCGCACGTTCACGGGGAGCGAGGCGCTCCGCCGCGTGAAGGAGGCCGGACCGGCACGGAAGCTCGTCGGGTTCGTGATGGAGGAGCGGGGCATCCCGCGCGAGGGGTACGCCCTCGTGGACGAGGAGGGGCGCCCGCTCGGTGAGGTCACCAGCGGCTCGCAGTCGCCCGTGCTGGGGAAGGGGATCGGGCTCGGCTACGTCCCCAACGACCCCGCCTACGCCACGCCGGGGGCTACGGTCTACGTGGACGTGCGCGGGCGCCGGATGAAGGCGACCGTCACGAAGCCGCCCTTCCACAAGGCCGTCTAGCGCTCCGTTCGGGGCCCCGTTTTCAGGTGGAGCGGCGGGCGCCGCGCGTCTACATTCGGTCTCTCGCGATCCGGTGAGCCCCGCTGCGGGAACGGCATCGGCTCCGGCGCGGCCCCCTCCCCATGCGTGTCGACGTCTACCTCACCCCCCGCGGCTTCTCCGGCGACGCCCTGAAGGGCCGCCTCGTCGTCGTCGTGGACGTGCTCCGCGCCTGCTCGACGCTCACGGCGGCGCTGGTCCACGGCGCCCGCGCCGTCGTCCCCGTGGCCGACATGGCCGAGGCGAGCCGGATCGCCGGCGCCCTCGACCCGGAGACCTCGCTCCTCGGCGGCGAGCGCGGCGGGAAGCGGATCGACGGGTACGCCGCGGGGAACTCCCCCCTGGAGTACGGGCCGGCCGTCGTCGCCGGGCGCACCGTCGTCCTCAACACGACGAACGGGACGGGCGCGTTCGTGGCGGCGCGCGGCGCGGCGCAGGCCGTGGCCGGCTGCTTCCTCAACGCCTCCCGCGTGGCCGACTTCCTCCGGGAGGCCGTCACGACGGGCACCGAGAAGGAGGCCGTGATCCTCTGCGCCGGCCAGGACGGCCGCGTCGCGCTGGAGGACGTGCTCTGCGCGGGGTTCCTCCTGGACCGCCTCTGGGGCGCCGACGTCCCCGACCGGATCTCCGACGGCGCGCACATCGCGCTGACGCAGTACCGCCACGACGCCCGCCGCCTCGCCCGCACCCTCTACGGCTGCGCCCACACCCAGCGCCTCATCGCGCTCGGCCACGGCGACGACGTCGCCTACTGCGCCCGCCTCGACGCCTTCCCTGTGCTCCCCCGCTACCGCGACAGCCGCCTCGTCCTCGACGCCGCCGACCGCGCCTGGGCCGAGGCCCACGTCGCCGCGCTGGCGGACGCCGCGGCGGAGGGGTTGAAGGTCGAAGGTTGAAGGCTACGGGTCGTCGTCTCCTCGACCTGTGACCTTCGAACCTGTGACCCGCCGACCCGATCCCCTTTCGCAGGAACGGCCGGGCGTGTATTTTCAGGCGGGCCCGCGCGCCGCGCCGGCCTCGTCCCCCCACCGTCCCCGCTCCGTGCCTTGAGCAGCACCCGCACGCGCCGCACGAGCCGGAAGAAGCCGAGCCAGCGCGCCGGCAAGGGCACCGGCGCCCTCGTCACGGCCGAACGCAAGAAGGAGATCCTCGGCCTCGTCCTCCTCGCCCTCGCCTTCCTCCTCGCCCTCGCCGTCGTCACCCACTCCCGCGCCGACGACGCGCGCGTGGACGGCGGCGACGCCCTCGACGACCTCCTCGCGCCGGGCGCGAACGGCACGGCCAACCTCCTCGGGCCCGTCGGCGCCGTCGTCAGCCGCGCCCTCGTCACCGGGTTCCTCGGCTACCCCGTCCTCCTCCTCGTCGCGGCGCTGTTCGGGTGGGGGTACGTGCTCTTCCGCCGGAAGACGCCCGTCTTCCTCCCGCTCCTGACGGGGCTCGCCGCCGTCGGCGCCTTCTTCGTCGCCTGCTTCTTCGGCTGGCTCGACTTCCACTCCGACCTCGGGCTCGACCTCTGGAGCGGGGCCGTCGGTCAGGGCGTGGCGGGGTGGCTCGAAAGCGTCGTCGGCGCCGTCGGGGCGTTCGCGCTCCTGCTGCTGGCGCTGCTCGTGACGCTCCTGCTGGTGGTGGACCGCGACATCCAGACCTCGCTCGACCGCGCCGAGGAGGCGTTCTGGGGCGTGCGCGACTGGCTGCGCGGGGTATGGGCGTCGTTCCGCAGCGGGGCCGAGGAGCGGAAGCGGCTCCGCGCCGAGGCGCTGGAGGCCCGCCGCGCCCGCATCGCCGAGAACCGCGCCGAGCGCGAGCAGCGCCGCCAGGAGCGGAAGGCGAAGCGGGAGGCACAGCGGGAGGCCGTGGCCGCTGCACCCGCGGCGGCCCACGTGCCGGCAGCACGTACACCCGAGCCCCCGGCCCCGTCGCCGACGAGGCCCTCCGCGCCCCCGAAGCCCGAGCCGCTCCCGGCGCCCCTGCCCTTCGCTCCGCCCGTCGAGGACGACGTGCTCGTGGACGACCTCGTCCGCGCCCACCGCGGCGGCCGGGGCGGGCACGCCGCCGGAGACGGGGCCGTCCCCCCGCGTGGCGAGGAGCCGGCGCTCCACGTCATCGGGCCCGTCGAGGAGGAGCAGGCCGACCTCGACGCCGCGCTGGCGCGCGAGGCGTCGGCCGAGCGGCTCGACGCCCACGCCCTCCCCTACACCTTCCCCTCCATCGAGCTCCTCGAGGCGCCCGACCGCAACCAGGAGGTGGACCTCGACGAGATCGAGGAGCACAAGCAGATCCTCCTCGACAAGCTCGAGACGTACAACATCCAGATCACCGAGATCGACGCCATCGTCGGCCCGACCGTCACGCGGTACGAGCTGACGCCGGCGCCGGGCGTCAAGATCAGCCGGATCACCGCGCTCGAGGACGACCTCGCGATGGCGCTGGCCGCCTCCGGCATCCGCATCATCGCGCCGATCCCGGGCAAGACCGCCATCGGCGTCGAGATCCCGAACCGCACGCGCGAGCTCGTCCGCCTCCGCCAGATGCTCGCCACGAAGAAGTTCTCCGAGGCCCGCCACGACGGGAAGGGGATGGCGCTGCCGGTGGCCATCGGGAAGACCATCGAGGGGGAGGTGTTCATCGAGGACCTCACGCGGATGCCGCACCTGCTCGTGGCCGGCGCCACCGGGAGCGGCAAATCCGTCGGCATCAACACCCTGCTGGTCGGGCTCCTCTACGCGTGCCACCCGGCCGACCTCAAGCTCGTCCTCGTGGACCCGAAGAAGATCGAGCTCAACAGCTACGCCGGGCTCCTCGACCACTTCATCGCGATGCCCGAGGACGTGGAGGAGCCGATCACGACCGACTTCGCGCTCGCGACGGGCGTCCTCCGCTCGTGCGAGCGCGAGATGGAGCAGCGCTACGACCTCCTCGCCGCCGCCGGCGTCCGCGGCATCAAGGAGTACAACCAGAAGGTGGCCTCGGGCAAGCTCCCGCCGGGCGAGGGGCACCGCCACCTCCCCCACATCGTCGTCGTCATCGACGAGCTGGCCGACCTCATGATGACCTCGGGGAAGGAGGTCGAGGCGCCCATCGCGCGGCTGGCCCAGATGGCCCGCGCCGTCGGGATCCACCTCGTCATCGCGACGCAGCGCCCGAGCGTGGACGTGATCACGGGCCTCATCAAGGCGAACTTCCCGAGCCGCGTCGCCTACCAGGTGGCCTCCCGCATCGACAGCCGGACGATCATCGACATGGGCGGGGCGCAGCACCTCATCGGCAACGGCGACCTCCTCTACATGAACGGGAGCCGGATCACGCGGCTGCAGGGGCCGTTCGTGAGCGTCGAGGAGGTCGAGCGCGTGGTGGCCTTCATCGAGGGCCAGCCCGGCGCCGGGCCGTACTTCCTCCCACCCGTCGAGGCCGCCGAGGCCGCCGGTCCCACGGGCGGCGGGGCCGACGACGACGAGCGTGACGACCTCTTCGAGGAGGCCGCCCGCGTGATCGTCCGCAGCCAGCAGGGCTCCGTCAGCCTGCTGCAGCGGAAGCTCTCCGTCGGCTACACGCGCGCGGCGCGGATCGTGGACCAGCTCGAGCACGCCGGCGTCGTCGGCCCGTTCGAGGGCTCGAAGGCGCGCGAGGTGCTCGTCCACGACGAGGCCCAGCTCGACGCGCTGCTCCGGGCAACGGACGGGGCGTGAGCCACATGGACCACGGACGACGGACCACGGACCACGGACCACAGGTGACCCCGAGCGAGGGAGCTGCCGCCGCCCGCCGGACGACGGACGGCGTCCCCACCCTCGGCATCCTCGGCGCGGGCCAGCTCGGGCGGATGACCGCGCTCGCGGCCGTCCGCATGGGCGTCCGCGTCAAGCTGCTCACGCCGAAGGCGAGCGGCTCCGAGGCCGCCTTCGCCGACGTCACCGTGGCCGACTGGACCGACCCGGCCGTCCTCCGCGCGTGGGCCGAGGGCTGCGACGCCGTCACCGTCGAGAGCGAGTGGGCGCCGGCCGACCGGCTGGCCGAGGTGCTGCCCGAGGGGACGGCGCTGTGGCCTCGCCCGGAGACCCTCCGGCTCGTCCGCCACAAGGGCCGCCAGAAGGAGGCGCTCGACGCCGCCGGCCTCCCCCTCCCCCCCTTCGCACTGTGCGCGACGCTCGACGACGCCCGCGCCGCCGCCGCGCGCTTCGGCTACCCCGTCGTCCTCAAGCGCTACGAGGGCTCCTACGACGGCTACGGCAACGCGACGTGCCGCGACGAGGCGGCGCTCGCCGACGCCTGGCCCGACCTCGCGGCCGAGGACGGGGCGCTGGTGGAGGCGTGGGTGCCGTTCGAGCAGGAGCTCGCCGTGCAGGTGGCCCGCCGCGCCGATGGCGCCACGGCCGTCTACCCCGTCGCCCACACCGAGCAGCGCGAGCACCGCTGCCACGCCGTCGTGCTGCCGGCCGGGCTGCCGGCGGCGGTGGACGCCGAGGCGCGCCGCGTGGGGCTGGCGGCCGTCGAGGCCGTCGGCGGCGTGGGGCTCGTGGCGGCCGAGCTGTTCCAGCTCCCCGACGGCCGCGTCCTCGTCAACGAGCTGGCGCCGCGCCCGCACAACACGGGGCACTACTCCATCGAGGCGTGCCACACGTCGCAGTTCGAGAACCACGTCCGCGCCGTGCTCGGCTGGCCGCTCGGCGACCCCGGCCTGCGGGTGCCCGCCGCGTGCATGGTCAACGTCCTCGGCCACACCGACGGCCCGGCCATCGTGCGCGGGCTCGAGGGCGCCCTCGCCGTGGCCGGCGCCGCCGTCCACCTCTACGGCAAGGCGACCGTCCGCCCGCGCCGGAAGATGGGCCACGTCACCGTCACCGCCGACGACGCCGAGGCCGCCCGCGCCCGCGCCGAGCACGCCGCGTCGCTGATCCGGCTGTAGGTGTCCGTGGTCCGTGGTCAGTAGTTTGCGGAGGTAGCCCCAGCCCACCATGCCCGATTCCAACCTCACGGACCACGGACGACGGACCACGGACCATCCGCTCGTCGGCATCGCCATGGGGAGCGAGAGCGACTGGCCCGTGATGGAGGCCGCCGCCGCCGTCCTCCGCGACTTCGGCGTCCCCTTCGAGGCCCGCGTCCTCTCGGCCCACCGCACGCCCGACGCGATGGCCGACTACGCCCGCGCCGCCGCCGGGCGCGGCCTGAAGGTGATCGTCGCCGGGGCGGGCGGGGCGGCCCACCTCCCGGGCATGATCGCCGCGAGCACGACGCTCCCCGTCGTCGGCGTGCCCGTGCCGACGAAGCACCTCGGCGGGCTCGACTCCCTGCTGTCCATCGTCCAGATGCCCGGCGGCGTGCCCGTCGCGACGGTCGCCGTCGGCGGGGCGAAGAACGCCGGCCTCCTGGCCGTGCAGATCCTCGCCACCGCCGACGACGCCCTCGCTGCGAAGCTGGCCGCTTACAAGGACGACCTGAAGCGGCAGGTCGCCGGCATGGACGCCCGCGTGCGCGACGCCGCTACCGGATGACGACCAGGCGACGGCTCTCGGTGAACGTCTCGCCCTGCACGCGGACGACGTAGACGCCCGGGGCGAGGGTGCGCGCGTCGAGCGTGAGCGGGACGACCTCGCCGGCCGCCACCTCGCCGTCGAACACCGCGGCCACGCGGCGGCCCTGCACGTCATACACCTCGGCCATCACGCGCTGCGCGCGATCCACGGTGAGCGTGAGGGCAGCCCGATCGTGCGCCGGGTTGGGACGCACGGACGAGAGGGTGTAGCCCGACGGAGTAGCGTCGCCCTCCACAGCCGCCGCGAGGAAGGAAGCGCTTTCGGCGCCCCAGTCGGCCGGCGTCATCGCCGCGCCGGCGGCCTCGCGCAGCGCCGCCGCGCTCTTCGTGAACGTGAACGTGCCCTCGTCGAGGAGGAGCTCCTCCGGGTACGCCCCCACCCGCAGCCGGACGGTGTAGAACCCCGCCGGGGCGTTGGCCGGCACCTGCCGCGTGAACGTGAGCGGGCCGACGGTCTGCCCGGGGTTCAGCGTGACGACCCGCGGGCCGAGGAACGGCCCGAACACGCTGCCGCCGGGGAGGACGGCGTCGACCCACGCGTCGAACGTCTGCACCTCGGGCGTGGTGTTCGACAGGGTGGCGGTGAACGTGAGCGGGCCGCCGGAGGCGGGGATGTTGCCGGTGCCGACGCGGGTGATCGTGGCGTCCACGGCGGGGGTGCAGTCGCCCCCGCCCGTCATCGTCTGTCGGAAGACGCCGCCCTCCCCGACGGCCTGAATCAGCGTGAACCCGCTGACCTGCACGCTGAAGAGGTCGGCCGTCGTGCCGGGATCGTAGCGGCACCAGATGTCGCCGTCGCCCGAGCTGCGGACCATCGTGCCGTCGTCGCCGACGGCCACGACGCGCGAGCTCCCCCACGCGTGGACGGCGCGGAGCGTGCGGGAGGTCCCGCTCAGGCGCGGGCTCCACGTCTCCCCGTTGTCGGTGCTGACGAGGATCGTCCCGCCCTCGCCGACGACGTAAAGCGTGGCCTCCCCACCCTCGAATATGCCGTAGAGGTCGGCCGTCGTGCCGGAAGGCCTCGGCGTCCACGTCTCGCCCCGATCCGTCGTCTTGAGGATGGTCCCGTCGTCGCCGACGGAGAAGCCCGGCTCGAACGTGCCCCGGTACCCGGCGTGGAGGGGCACCCCGGCGCTGTGCTGCGGGGTCCAGCTTTCGCCGAGGTCGTCGGACTTCCAGATGCTCCCGCCGGTCCCGTGCGCGATGGCCTGCCCGCTGCTCTGCGTGGAGAGCACGTAGTCCTCCGTGCTCGGGATGTCGCGGACGTGCCAGGTACCGGCGGTGTCGCGCACGCGGACGGTGCCGCCGACCCCGCTCACCCACGCCTGCCCGCCCGAGGGCTGGATGATGCTGCGGAGGCCCGCCGACGTGCCGACGGAAACGGGCGTCCAGATGAGGTTGTCGGGAGAGGACGCGACGAAGCCGCCGTCACCGACGACGTAGCCGGGGCCGGCGTGGCCACCGCCCTGGTGGTGGACGGCGTGGAGGTCGACCGTGGTGCCGAGGTCTATGGTGGTCCAATCTTGGGCCGCAGCGGACGGCAGGGCGAGAAGGGCGAGTGCGAGGCGGAGGTAGTGTCTCATGGCAGTGTGGGATGAGGGGAGGATTCGCTCCGATGCAACCGGGGCGGGAAGCACGCGACACCCCCCTATCGCCGTCCGCAGCCGGAATCCCTCACGGCCACCCTGCACGGCCGTTCTACCTGATGCGTCC
>Ga0079224_100016559_pt1 | contig 10362 bp, 7 predicted proteins | sample Stecom2015_FD_80414 | JGI IMG/M metagenome (GOLD analysis project Ga0079224, IMG submission 80414) | Agricultural soil microbial communities from Utah to study Nitrogen management - Steer compost 2015 | ecosystem: Environmental > Terrestrial > Soil > Agricultural land | place: USA: Utah...
GCCTTGATGCTCACGGCTAGGAGGCTCTTATCAACCGCCTGATATTGTCGTTCAAAAGCGAAGCCGCTCGAGATGCGAAGTCGTCGGAATCGTCTGCCGCAGGGGATCATAGGCCAGCGGCAACGGAAACGCTGCGAGCAACGCAGAAGGATCGTACTCGAATGGCTCCCAATAGCGGTCGATCGCGTCGATTACGTCATGCCAATTCGAACGCTGTTCGCGCTGTTGCGAGTACATATAGAAGGAGCTTCGCCCGCCCGCGTCGTAGAACTCGACGACGCGAGGATCGGCATCGGCGGCAGTGGACGGATCGACTCGGAACGCACCGTTCGGCACACCCGGCATCGCCCTGAAATTCATGCAGGGGATGCCATATGCCTCGGCGATGACAAGCCCATGGAAACTCTGCGAGGCGATCCGCTTGCACGAGCGGATCAGGCGTAGCTTCGCGAGCAACCCCTCCCATGTCGGCTCGTGCCAAGTGTTGATCATCGCAATACCCGAGCTCGCGTCTTCTTTGCCGAGCCGATAGCGCAGCGCGTCGAGCTTTGGAAGCGCTTCCGGACGCGCAATGCTGATGTCCTGAATATGAGGAATGACGCCGAGCTCATACTTCTTCTCCACCGGCTCGTTCACGATCGACGGCAGGAGCCACACCGGGTCTCCATACACATCGGGCACCTCGATACCGAAGCGCTTGAAGTGGCCCGCGCTGATCCTGCCTCGGATTGCCCGGACATCGTATCGCGTCACGGGAGCATTGCGCTCAAGCACGCCGCCGCGGATCGATACACCCGTGCCCCAGATGAGCGCGAACCCGCCGCGGATCGCATGTCCGATGCTGCCGACAGCGACCAGCTTCGTCGTGCGCTCGTTGAAATGAACGTGGCGCACCGGGCGCCCGGAAAGGGCGGCCACGACGACCGCACTCAGCGAATCGCCCAGGTTCGCGAAGCCGCCGGTCTCGATGCTGGATGCCGCCCAGCACAAACCGACGCTTTCTCCCGCGTCGAAAGGGCGCGGTCGGCTCACCGCGAAGCGCTTGATCGCGGCAAATACCCTTCCAGGCTTGCTGGTGCCCTTGACGAGCGGCCGTGCGCTGGGTCTCATCAAGAGTTCACGAAGCGCGGCCCGATGCACTTCGCTTTGAGCCGCGAGAGCGTCGACCTTGTCTCGATCGATCGCGTCGATGGAGCCGCGCAGCAGCGCCGTCAATCGCTCCGCAGTCGCTTCGGCCGCGAGGTGATCGGCAATCAATAGGTGATCCGCGCGCAGCTCGCGCAACAACCGAGCCTTCTTGCCATCCTCCTCATCGAGCGCCAGGACCGGCGTATCCGTCATCGCGGCCATCACCAAGCCGTGGAAGCGCGTCGTGATGACCGCCGCATACGCCGCGAACGTGCGAGCGAGCGACGCGAATCGAGCAGCACGCAAGTCGACGGTGCGGGCCGCAACGCCCGCGCGTCGCAGCGCCTCGGCGGTCTTGCGGGCGTGCGTGACGTCGTCACTCGACATCATCATCACGTCGAGCTCTCGCCCACGCAGGGCTCCGACCAAGCTCCCCTCGCCAGTGCCGCCGATTGCTTCGGAGATCGAGCGATAGCGATACAGCTCGCCGATGAGCGCGATGCGCGTGCGCGATCGTTCGACATCCGCGGCGATCCCTCGCGCGCGCGAGGTCCAATCGAACAACAGATCGCAACCCGTGCGCACGTCGTGCGCGCCGAAGCGACTCAGCAGCGCAGCGGAAGCCGCATCGCGCGTCGTGGCGCACGCAAATTCCTGCAGCGTATGTCGCGTAAACATTTCCGTCACTGCATCCTTGCCGATACCGCCGGCGTGGTCCTGATCGGCGACACCGATGAGTGCAGCCGGGATTCCGAAATGCCGGCCCACCGGTCCGAAGCGGAGGTAGTTGCCCAAGTTCTGCCGCTCGTCCGTTCCATCGCGACTTGCGTAGATGAGACCACCGCCGCCGACGACGATCGCATCGTATTTTGCGGCGCGCAGCGGATCGAGCTGCGGGCCGGATAGACGCGCCCGCGCGCCCTGCTCCGCCAGCATGGAGGCGAGCACTTCGCCCAATAAATCATCGCCTACGTTTCCCATGCCCGACGCACCGACGATCAGCACGTCGCGGTTCGCCTGCTGTACGAGCACCGGCTCGCGCGGCTCACGTTCGACCGCGGGGTGCGCGGGCACGCCTCGTCGATAGCGACGCAGCCGCTCTTGCCATTGCGCCTCCACGTAGCGGCTCTTCGACTTCAGCGGCTGATTCCACGCGAACGTTCCGCCCACGACGAAGCGCTCGTTGGCCCACAAAATGCGCGAGGGATCCGCGGCCGCAGTGTGTAACCAAGGCGCGAGCCGATGTACGTCCTTGCGCGGGCAACACCATGCCAATCGCGACGTGTCCCAAAGACCCCAGGAAAATTCCAACGGCTTGAAGCGCCCGTCGGCCAGCAAGAACTCGTTAGGCGCCAACACGCACTCGGCTTCTTCGAGCGCGCCTAGCACAACCTCGAACGCCGCGTGCCACGCCTGGTCGGGAAAGTTCTTCGTTGTCGCAGCCATCTCGTTCCCGTCGCGATCAGAAACGAAGTCTCTCGAGCACCGCGAACGATCTCGCCCGCTCGGTGAGCGGATCGAAGGCAAGAGGCAACGGGAAAGCATCTACGAGCGGCGCGGCGTCGAATTCGAAGGGTTGCCAGTATCGATCGATCGCGCGAATGACCTTCTCCCAATCGGTGCGTTCTTTGCGCCGTTGCACATACATGTAGTACTCGGAACGCCGCCCCCCCGCATAGAACTCCCACACGCGTGGATCTGTATCGCACGGCTGATCAAGATCGATCCGGCGCGGTCCATTCCGCATTCCATGTGCGGACGAAAAGTGCAGAACCGGAATCCCGTACGCCTCCGCAATCACGACTCCGTGAAAACTTTGCGACACAACGCGCTTACAAGAACGGATCAAGCCTACCTTCGCGAGCAACCCTTCCCAGGTCGACTCGTGCCAGGTATTGATGACGGCGATCTCTTCGGCATCCGCTTCGTCCACGATCCATCGGAGCGATTCCTGTCTCGGAGGAGAATGGGGCTGGGTACCATCTACATCTTGGATGTGAGGAATCACTCCCAACTCGAATCTCTTCTCTACCGGCTCGCTCAGAATGGATGGCAACAGCCACACTGGATCACCGTAGACATCGGGCACGGAGATGCCGACTCTTTTATAGTGCTCCGCACTGATGGGCCCGCGTATCGCGCGCACATCGTAGCGGGTGAATCGCGCGTTGCGCTGAAGCAGGCCGCGCTCAGTCGATACGCCAGCCCCCCACACCACGGCGGTTCCGTACTTGATCGCATGGCCGATACTCCCCACCGCAACGAGTTTCGTTACAGGCCAAGCGAACGGTACATCGTGCACCGCCCGACCGGATAGAGCACTGACGATCACGGCGCTCAATGCATCCCCAAGATTCGCGAAGCCGCCGGTCTGGCGCGTGGAATGAGCACGGCACAACCCTACGCTCCCACCCGTGCATAACGCAAGCGCATTCGCGTGCGGATGTGAGCGGCGGCTCGAAGCGGCTCGGACTAGCGAGCGCAATAAGAGAGCGGCACTCATCGAGCGATGCGAACGTGTTGACAGTCGAGATCAAAGGTCGAGAGCAACTTTCGCGGCGATCGCGAGCTGGTACAGGATCTGAGTGATGCCCCGCGTGACCTCGATGCTCTTCGTCTCGACCTTCGGCAGCACGAGGATCTCGTCTCCCGGATTCGGTCGCACGCTCGAATACCAGGCCCGACCGGTGTCGTCGACGATCGTGCCGTTTTGACGGATCAGCAGAATGCGGGACGAAGAATCTTTGTTGACCGTGCCGCCGGCGAGTCGCACGTAGTCGGAGACGGAGGAACGAGGATCATAGGCTATTGCGCTCGGCAACGTGACTTCGCCGTGGACCATCACGATTGAGCTCTCCTCCGGCACGAAGAGCACATCGCCGTCCTCGAGCAGCGTCGACATCGCGGTGCTACGATCGCCGAGCACGACCTGACCTTTGGGCTCGACCGCACGCGCACGCTCCACGAAACGCGTCACCAGCGCAGCTTCCTGCGAGCGCAGGGCCGCCTCCTCGCTCGTCGCCGAGCGAGCAGTCAGCGCAGCGGTTTCGAGCAATCGCAGCGAGACCTCGAGCATCTCGCGCTGGCGTTCCTTCACGGAGTTACGAAATAGCTGAACCGCCTCCATGCGCGCTTCGGGCTTGGGCTTTACAAGCGCGAGCGCATCTTCCAGCCGCGAGCCGTAGGGCAACGTGAGCACCCGCGAGCTGTCGATTGCACCGTCCACGCGAACCAGAATTGTGGCGATCGTGCGATCCGAGACGACGGACAGCTCATCACCCGCGGACAGCATCACGCCTTCGAGCTGTCCGATCGGATGGTATTCCGCAACCTGCTGGATGCCGACCTTGTGAACCACGCTCACGTGTGTCGCACCCGGTTTCGGCCGCGCCAGCTTCAGCACATCGGCCGCCGAAATCTGGTCCGAGGCGAACTCGAAGCCGTAGCCATTGAAGACATCGCCGGTTACGCGGACGGCATTGTGCCTGCCGGACACGACGATCGTGTCGCCGTCCTGGAGCTGCACCGGATCAAGCCGCCCGTCCAGCAAGAAGTCATACAGATTGAACGTGGCTCGCGTCTCTCCGCCGCGCAGAAGCTGAATGTCTATGTAACTGCCGCGTTCCGGATCGATGCCGCCGGCACGCGACAAATAGCCGAGGATGGATTCGGCGGCCAAGCCGCCATACTGTCCGGGAGCGCGCACGAATCCCGTCACGAACACGCGCACCGGCTGCGACGCTTCGAGGGATGCGTACACATCGACGTTGTCGCGATAGACCTTTTCGACGGCGCCGCGCACGACGTCGTTCAGATCGCCGTTCCTCACGCCCGCGAGGCGTACTGGACCCACATTCGGAATAAATATATTTCCCTGCGGATCGATTGGTTCGACGCTCTCGTGATTGAAGGCGCCCCACAGCCGCACGACCACACGATCGCCGATCGCGAGCACGTAGCCGGGATTGAAACTCACGCCCACCGACGGCGTGGCACCCGGCTGAAATAGCTGCCCACCGAACATGAGCATGCCTTCGCCGCCGCTCGGCTGGCTCAGCAAGGCCGCCGCATTGGTCGTCGCTTGGTCCACCGAGACAGGCGGGACGCTCGAGCTCGGCGGCGTATCCTGCTGCTGCGGCCCGGAGGTCAGCCCGCGTGGATTCACGCGCGTCGGATCGGCGTTCTGCGGAAACTGCTGCGCCAGGCACCAGCTCGCCGAAAGCATCAACGCAAGTGCGACAAGCAAGGAGCGAAAAAAGACGGGCACGTTAATGGCTTCGCGCCGATTCATTCGAGGTGGTCCTCAATTGTTGCGACGATGAGTCGGACGATTCCATAGAGTAGCCCCAGCGCAACGAAGAGAGCGAACAACGTGTACGCGCGCCGTGGATACTGAGCAGCTTCCGGCAGTCGCGGGGAGTCCACGAGGATCAGGCTCTTCAACTTGCGTGTCGCCTCAACGCGCGCCGACTCCACGCCCGCGAGCGCCAGCTTGTACGCGTCCTGCGCGAACTCCAGCTCGCCCAGAAGCTGCTGATAATTGCCCGCAAGCACGTTGAGCCCGTTGTCGGCACCAGAGACGGAGATACCGCGGCGGCTTTCTGCCTCGAGCTGCGCACGCGTGCCCGCGATGGCGGCGCGCAGGGTCTGCACCTGCGGTGCATTCTCGTTCAAGTAGCTGAGCAACCCCTTCAGCTCGGCTTCTTGGCGGGCTAGCTGCGCCTGCAACTGAACGGTGAGTCCACTAGCGCCGGCGACCTGAGCCATCGGGTCGAGTATCCCGTGCTCGTTCTGGAACGCCAAGAGGCGGTCTCGCGCCTTAGTGACGTCGCCGCGCGCCTTCTCGAGCTCGGACTGCGCGAACGACATCTGTTCGCGGGCCAACCGATGCGAGCTCTCGTTGATGAACTGCTCGCTTATTTTCAGGATGCCCCTGTTCAAGGCTTCAGCGAGCTCGGGGGTGAATGCTTGTGTGCGAATGCTCACCAAACCCGAGTCGTGGTCCACCTCCACGTCGACGCGCTTACGGTAGTAAGCCAGAAACTCCTCCTGTGTGGCATCCGCAGCGAGGCGGAACACGAAGTCCGCACGCGGCGCGCTGAACGCCGTGCGTAGATCGAGCTCTTCGTCCAGCTTGCGCAGCATGTCCATCGAGAGCACATGCGCCCTCAGCAACTGCTCGTCTTCTTGCGTGCTCCCGACGCTGCTACCCAGCAACGAGTTGAGATTGATGCCGATCGAGGACTCGCCGCCGTTCTGACGCACGGCGACGATCGACTCGACGACGTACCTGTCAGACGCGAACACGATCAGATAGAGCGCCGCCAGAACCCACGGAACTAGAATGACGCCGATCCGCAAGTTGCGGGCATTCAACAATGCCAAGAATTGCTTCACGAGGCACCTACCGCTGCCAAGGCAGCCTGTTTGCGCTTCGCTGCGCGATGGGCTTTCGCGAGCTGGGCGTTATACCGCTTGCCGCTCTCCAGGTAGGCGGCGATTCCCTTCTCCGCGCTGTCGTACACGGTCGCATTGCCGTTCTCGAGCACGACCACCACATCGCACATGCGGCGGATCAATCTCATGCTGTGAGAAACGATGATCACCTTTGACTTCTTCAACCGCTTCTTGAACGCCTTGCGACTACGGGCTTTGAAAGTCGCATCGCCGACCGCCATGACCTCATCGATGAGATAGTAGTCGAAATGGAATGCCATGCTCGTGCCGAATGCGAGGCGGGCACGCATACCCGACGAATAGGTCGATATCGGTTCGTCGAAATATTGCCCGAGCTGAGCAAACCGCTGCACGTATTCGATCTTTTTGCGCATCAGCGGCCCGCGCACACCATGGATGCGGCAGACAAATTTCACGTTGTCCCGCCCGGTCAGCGTCGATTGCATCCCGCCCGACAAACCGACAGGCCAGGACAGACTGGCGGTCGTGATGATGTCACCCGAATCCGGCAAGTCCACCTTGCTCAGCAGACGCATCAGCGTGGACTTGCCCGCACCGTTGCGCCCGATCAGGCCGATGTTCGCGCCTCCCGGTATCTCGAGAGACAGATTACGGAACACGTACTTTCTGCCGCGCAGTGTGAGGTACGACTTTGTGAGGTTTTCCAGCCTGATCACATCGTCACTCTCGATAGGAAACGCAGCCGATACAACGCCAGACCGCCGAACAGCGAAACGAGCGCCAGGGACAGCGGATACATCACATTGAGCTGGCGCATCGGCTCATAACCCTCGACGGCATAGAGGCGCGTCAGCTCCACCAAGTGCAGCACCGGGTTGAGCGCGAGCCAATCCACGATCTCGTTCGAAAAGCGCGTGATCGGAAACAGGATGCCTGACGCGAAGTACAGGGGCATGAACAGGATCCGAATGATGGCTCTTGCATCGGGCGCGACACTCGTCAACGCCGCGAACAACATGCCCAAACCGAACGCGAGCGCGATGGCGAGCACCAAGGCAGCGCCGAACTCCAGCGGAAACGGCGGCAACACATCGAAGCCCAACATCGCAAGTCCGGTGAGCACGACCAAGAACACGATCGCCTGAATCACGCAATGTGCCAGCATCTTTGCCACGAACACGTCCATGAGCAGTATCTGCCGATAAGCCAGCAGACCTCGGTTGGTCCTCGTCCCATCCATGGTCTGCAGACAAATCGCCTTGAACATGAGAAATGGCAAAAACCCGTATGCGAGGAACACGGGATAGTCGATCCCCGGCACGATCCGGTGGCGTATATAGCTGAACATGAAGATCGGAAAGACTAGGTGGGCCACAGGCTCGAGCAGCACCCAGAAGAATCCCACCCGCGTCTTGCCGAAGCGCGAAGCCATCTCGCGAAGCAGCAAGGCATAAATCACATCGCGCTGTATCTGGAACGCGGTACGCGCCATGAATTCGCTTCTCTCGTCGACTAAGCGAACGATGCCGCGACGGCCTTCTGTGGGGCCGTATCTTGCGCGGGTTGGGGCATCAGCAAGTCCAGTTGCGCCAAGACCGGTTGCACGCACCTTTCCCACGAATGACGCTCCAGCACCAGTCGCCGGCCAGCATCGGCGAGGCGCTGCGAGAGCGCGAGATCCTCGAACAGCTTGCAGACTTGATGGACCCACTCCTGCGCCGTGGCGGCGGTGAGCACGTGCTCATCGACGCGCGCTTGCACACCCTCGATGCTGTTGGGCGATGCCACGACTGCCATGCGATTCGAGAAGTAGTCCAGAATCTTGTTCTGGATCCCGGCGGTGATGCGCACTGGACAGATCCCGATCCGAGCGCTCGCCAGCGCCTGATCGAGTCGCGGCACGACTCCTTCGAGGCGCACGCCGGGGATAGCGCGCAGTCGCCGGGCCGCGATCGGGCGAGTCGGGCCGAAGATCCGCAACAACGCTTGCGGGTATCGTCGCCTGATCTCCGGCCATGCTTGACGGACGAAGAACCAGACTCCGTCGAAGTTCTGCAAGCTGTGCAAGTTGCCGATGAAGGCGATCTCGTGACGGCTGCGATCGGCTTGCGCAGGCGGCTCTTGTGCCGGAGCGTCCGCGCCGTTTGGGACCACGACGTGCTTGGACGTCAGGCTCCACACATGCCGCTGGGCCAAGTACTCCGCATCGACTGCCGAAGTCAGAGAGATCAGATGGAAGGACCGCGCGATCTCACGTTCGTACGCGATGAGTCTTCGAGCCTCGATTCGATAAAGATGCCGACGGATATCGAAAAAATCCGAACGGCATCGCCCCGCACGCTCCATCGACATCGAGATCGCATCGGTCATCTCCAGAACGCGCAGCGAAGGCAGGTCACGCACGTAATCTGCGGTGCGAATCAGGTGAGCCAGCAGCACATCGTGAGCGGGCGCCAGCTCGTGTACTGCGTCGCGAAATGCGCGGCTCTCGTAGTATGCGATTTGTAGCGGTCGCGAAGAAGGAAGTGCCGCGAGCGAATTGAGCCAAGATCGCCAACGCGGCAGCAAAACCCTGTGCACGGACTTGAAGACGCCGTCGTCGGGCAGCGGATCGGAGAGCTCACGTCTGGAGGTACAGAACGTGAGCAGCGTGAGGTCATGGCGCTTCGCGAGCTCCCTGGACAGCCGGTGGATTCGCAGGCGATCGCCGCCGATCGTCGGATAGGGATTCCGCGGGGCGAGCACGAGGATGCGTCGACGTGAACGATCCTGCATGGCTCAAGATCCTTCGCGATTCGGAACCTTGGTGTGAGCGCTCGGGGCGCCAGGCGGCCGGACCCTCGCAGCCGCGCGGTAGTAGCCAGCAGATCGATGCGAGCCGGATCGGCTCGAGGTGGGAAAAGTAGATGCCTGAACCCGCCTCGGGGGCGCCTGGAACCAATCTAAGCTCACTCGGGCCGTGCAAAAACGCGCTGTTCGGAAAGGGAAAATCCTGATCATTGTGCCGCTGGCTGCATAGAGATCGACCGGGCGTCGAAGCGGCGAGTTTACACAGCCGTGCGCCACGAAGCGATTCATGGAGAGGAGGCTAGACGTCGACAGGACGGAGGGCCGCGCCGTCAAGCGCTCCTTGCCTCAGCTCAACCGAGCCGAACCAGTCGCCAAACGGCGACTGAACGAGCGGCGCCGAATCTACTGGAGGGTGGACGGCGCGCTGACCACGACTTGGCCGCGGCGCGCCTGCGAATCGACAATCTTGTGTCCGCCCTTGCTCGACACTCGCTCCAACCACACGAGATCTTGGATGTGCGACTGCGGGCGGTACTCCACGACCGTCTGGCGGATGAGCTCGCGGGCGGCATGACAGTCGAACGCGTCCAGTGCCACATCCAAGCGTATCAGAACCTTCTTGAGCGTGGGCCACGGAAGGTGAGGCTCGTGGGCTCGCATGATCATGCGATGCTGCGTTCCGCTCACGTTGTTCCCGATGAGCAATTCTTCGTAGAGTTTCTCCGCCGGCCGCAGACCAGTGAACACAATCTCGATGTCGCCGTCGGGGTTGCTTTCATCGCGAACCGTCAGGCCCATGGCGCTGATCATGCGCTTCGCCAAATCCAAAATCCGCACGGGCTCTCCCATATCGAGCACGAACACATCGCCGCCCTCCGCCATGGAACCGGCCTGCAGCACGAGCTGCGACGCCTCCGGAATCGTCATGAAGTAGCGGATCATGTCCCGATGCGTCACGGTAACCGGACCGCCCGCCTCGATCTGTTCGCGGAACAGCGGCACGACCGAGCCCGAGGACTCGAGGAC
>Ga0079224_100016560_pt1 | contig 10361 bp, 9 predicted proteins | sample Stecom2015_FD_80414 | JGI IMG/M metagenome (GOLD analysis project Ga0079224, IMG submission 80414) | Agricultural soil microbial communities from Utah to study Nitrogen management - Steer compost 2015 | ecosystem: Environmental > Terrestrial > Soil > Agricultural land | place: USA: Utah...
ACGGGAGAAGCGCGCTGTGGGATGCTTGGGGCAGGTGTGTGGTCCAGCAGGGCGGGTGGGTGAGGCCGGTTATGAGGTGACTGCCGCTCTGAGCTGGATTGCTGCGATGTTGGTGGCTGTGGAGGGAGTGCTGGGCCTCATCAGCAGCGAGGTGAACACGGGTTACGACAGCAGGCCGACGTAGAACGGATGTCCGGCCAGCTCGATCGCCTCGACCAGCCCTTCGCCGCGACCCTTCATACCCGGCGTGACGCCCGAGACCGTCAGCCCCGCCGCCTTGAGGCGCTCGACGTAGTCGGGGTTGACCTCGTAGCGGTGGCGATGTCGCTCGTCGACGACGGAATCTTGACCCAGCAGCGGCCGGTAGGCGTCTTCGAGCCTGGTCCCCGGCAGGACCTTCATCGGCCAGCTGCCGAGGCGCATGGTGCCGCCCTTGTCCTCGACCTCGAGTTGCTCGGGCATCAGGTCGATGACGGGGTGCGGGGTGTAGGGATCGAACTCGGTCGAGTTGGCGCCGGTCAGGCCCGCGACGTTCCTGGAGTACTCGATGACGGCCACCTGCATGCCGAGACAGATGCCGAGGTACGGCACTTGCTGTTCACGCGCTATGCGCGCGGCAGCGACCTTGCCCTCGATGCCCCTGATGCCGAAGCCGCCGGGCACCAGGATGCCGTCGTACTCCGCGAGGCTGTCGAGGTCGCCACCCACCAGTTCCTCGGCGTTGACCCAGTTGACCTCGACCGCCGCGCGGTTCGCGATGCCGGCGTGCTTGAGGGCCTCCAGCAGGCTGAGGTAGGCGTCAGGCATGGCCACGTACTTGCCGACCACGGCGATCCTGGCGATCCTGTCGGGCTGCCGCAGGACCCTGACGGCCTCCTGCCACACGCGCATCTCCGGGGTGACGTGCTCGAGCCTGAGCATGCGCTCGATGTAGCGGCCGATGCCTTGCTGCTCGAGCATGGCGGGCACCGCGTACACGAAGTCGGCGTCGAAGGCGTTGAACACGGCCTCGGGTTCGACGTTGGTGAACAGCGCGATCTTCTGGCGCGCCTCGGCGGCGATCTCGGTCTTGGAACGCAGGATGAGCGCGTCGGGTTGGATGCCCACCCCGCGCAGCGTGGCGACCGAGTGCTGGGTCGGCTTGGTCTTGTACTCCTCGCTGGCGCCCAGGTAGGGGACGAGCGTGACGTGCAGGTACAGGGTGTTGTCGCGTCCGGCCTCGAACCGCACCTGGCGGATGGCTTCGAGGAAGGGCAGCGACTCGATGTCACCGACGGTCCCGCCCACCTCGACCAGCACGATCTCGGCGTTCACGGCCTCGCCGGCCGCCGCGATGCGCTGCTTGATCTCGTCGGTGACGTGCGGGATCACCTGCACGGTCTGCGACAGGTAATCGCCGCGCCGCTCCTTCTCGATGACGCTCAGGTAGACCTGGCCGGTGGTGACGTTGTTGCCCCGCGACAGGTCGACGTCGAGGAAGCGCTCGTAGGTGCCGACGTCGAGGTCGGTCTCGGCGCCGTCATCGGTGACGAAGACCTCGCCGTGCTCGTAGGGGCGCATCGTCCCGGCGTCGACGTTGATGTACGGATCGATCTTGACAGCGGTGACGCTGTAACCACGTGCGCGCAGCAGCGCGCCGATGCTCGAAGTGGAGATGCCCTTACCGAGACTGGAAACGACTCCCCCGGTGATGAAGATGTACTTCCTGTTCATGCCTCACCTTCCCGGGACTCAATCGTAACATCACATGGTAGAGTCTCGCGCGGTCGCCGGTTGGCTCCGGCCGGTAGGCGCGTGCGGCGCGAGGTCCGCGAACAGGCAGCACGACACACGCAGCAAGCCATACGCAGCGCGGCACAAGCAGGAGGCTTCGAGCATCAGGTGACGGACGGACACGAGGACGCCGGCGACGGCGCCGCATCCACCACGCACAGACAAGGCAGGCGCGGGATCATCTTCGTGATGACAGGAGCGTCTGGCGTCGGCAAGGACTCGATCAGGCGCGTCGCCATGCCGCAGCTGGGTCCCATCTTCTTCTCCGTATCGGCCACCACCAGGAAGAGGCGTGCCGGCGAGATCCACGGCGGCCACTACCTGTTCGTCGAGCGAGCGCAGTTCGAGCAGATGCTGGCCGACGACCAGTTGCTCGAGCACGCCGACTACGTTGGTGACTACTACGGCTCCCCGCTCGCGCCCGTCGAGGATGCCCTCGCCCAGGGCCAGGACGTGCTGCTGGAACTCGAACTCGTCGGTGCGCGCCAGGCACGCGAGCGCTTCCCACAAGCCGTGATGATCTTCATCGCCCCGCCTTCGCTCAGCGAACTCGAACGACGCCTGCGCGGCAGGGGCACGGACACGGAAGAGAAGATCCAGAAACGGCTGGCGCGAGCGCGCGAGGAGATAGGTTCGATGCGCGAGTTCGATTACGTGGTCGTCAACGACGACCTGCAGCGGGCGGTGGGGCTGTTCACCAGCATCATCTCCGCCGAGAGAGCCAGGGCAGGGCGGCTGTCCGACGAGGACATCGTCGCGTTCCTGCGCGAATGAACCGAACGACCCGCCATGGCGACCCGGTCGTGTACAATCGAACGCTTGCATAGGAGGCCGCTGTGGCTCAAGAAGGCTACGACACACTGCTCGCACTGACCGACTCCCGTTACCGCCTGTCGATGGTGGTGGCGCGTCGTGCCGCGCAACTGAAGATGGGCATCCCGACCGTCCTCGACGTCGACGAACTGCCCAGGAACGAGAACACCGTCACGTTGGCGATGAAGGAACTCGAGACCACGAAGGACATCGTCTGGGGCGACGAACTGCCCTCGGTCGACGAACTGCGCCGCGCCGTCGAGCCGGTGAAGGTCGAGGCGCCAGCCTCGTACTCACCGCAGTCGCTCGACGACGATGACGACGACGACCTGTCCATCTAGCTTCCAACAGACGGGCCACGCCTGACCGAGCACGGCCGCGACGACGCTTGGCGTGCGCGGATGGCCCCGCGCGACGCTCCTCGAGGCGTCGCGCGGCTGTATATACTGCATAACTATGCCGAGCAAGGAGTACCGTCAGCGGCTCATAGCCGACCTGGTCGAAGACTCGTTCATAAGCACCCAGGCCGAGATCGCCGAGCAGCTCGCCCAGCGCGGCATCAAGGTGACGCAGGCGACCATCAGCCGCGACGTCACCGAGCTACGCCTCGTGCGCGTGCCGGCAGGCAAGGGACAGCACCGTTACCGTTCGACGCCACTGACGGCGCAAGAAGACGTGGAAGGCGAACTGCGTGACCGCTTCCGCCTGTTCGTGCGCGACATCGGGCTGGGCGAGAACGTCATCGTCATCACCACCGACGAAGGTCACGCATCCGGCATCGCCTACGTCCTCGACAAGCTCGACAGAGAAGAGATCGTCGGGACCCTGGCAGGGCAGAACACCATCCTGGTGGTGGCGCGTTCGACCGCCGAGGCTCTGCCCCTCAAGGACGAGTTCGAGGCGTTGCTGGGCTAGTCCTCACCGCTGCCGCCACGGTTCCGAAGCTCACGGGACTACGTGCTAGCCTCTGCCACATGGTTCAACCGAGCACGATGATCACGCGAGGCGCGCAGCGCCCTCGTCTCTACGCCCGCGGTCTGCTGCTGGGCCTCGTCACGCTGTCGCTCCTGGGAGCCGCCTCCGCGCAGACGCCGGCCCCGACGGCACTCCCGACGTTGCTCGTCTACCCGTTCGACAGCCAGGACGTGCTGCTGGGCATGGCCCTGGCGGACGAGGTCTCGACGGCTCTCCAGGGTCATGCGGTCGTCATCGGACCCGACGTGTCGCCCGGAGCCATCCCGCCCGTCATCGTCGAAGGCGGGTTCATCAGCATCGGACGAGCGGTCGGCGCACCGCTGTTCCTCACTCCCGCCGGCGCCGACCTTCTCCGTACCGGGACCGGCGTCGACGTCGCCGCGACCGGCAGCGTGGAGTTGCGCGACAGTGGGGCTCTGCTCAAGCTCTCGGTAGCCTACGAGGGCGGCACGCGCAACGTCGACCTGCGCGCCGATCTGGCGCAGCCTGAGCGGTTGGCCGCGCTGGCCGCTGCCCTGCTGAGGGGCATCCTCGACGACGTCGCCGGCACCAGAGGCGAGACCCCTGTCGTCCTGCCCGCTCCACCCAGCCTGGTCGGCGATTTCTCCAATACCGCCTACGGCGGCTACGTCAGGGCAGTCGCGCTGATCGGCGCCGGTCTGACCGACGATGCGCTGGTCGAACTCAACGAGGTCGTCACCGCTCCCGACGCTCCGGAGCGCGCTAGCGCCCTGCTCGCCGATCTCGAGGCGGCCGCGACGGGTGCGCCGGTCGCCGAGACGACGCCGTCGCGCGTAGCGCGCCGAGCGCTGCTGAGCGTGTCCTCTGCCGCCGCGTTCCCCGACGCCGCGCATGACGCCTTCGTCGCCATGGCCTCGTCGACCGGCCTGCCGCTGGCTGACGTGTGGCGCGGCGCGCTCGCCGCCAGCGTCAACGACCGCGTGGGCGCACAAGAGGCCCTCGACGAGGGAGCCGTCAGCTTCCCCTTCGGACGGTCCGTGCGCGCCTCGTTCCTGCAGGCCCGCGGAGCCGACGAGTACCTCGCGGACCTCGACGCGCTGCTGGCCTCCGGGCCCGCGGCAGGCAGCGCCGCGCTGCTGGGTGCGTCCATCGTGGCCGAGGTGTCCGAGGATCCCGACAGGGAACTCGCCGCGCTGCTGGCTCTGAGTCGCGCCGCACCTTACATGGCCTACCCGCTCGACCGACTGTCACACATCTACTTCGACGCCGACGACGGCAGGGCCGCAGCCGAGGTACTCGCCGTCGCGGTAGAACTCGAGCCCGCCTCCGACCTGTACTGGACCAACCTCGGCTGGGCCTACTACCTCGTCGGCGCCCTCGCTGACAGCGAGGAAGCGTCGACGCGCGCGTTGCTGCTCGACGGCACCCAGGAGGTCGCTGCGTACAACCAGGGCCTGGTAAGGGCCGTCACCGGCAGGCTGGCCGAGGCCATGGAGAGCTACCAGCAGGCGCTGCGAGCCGACCCGGCCGTCAACCAGGAAGCCATCGAGGACCTCGAGAACGCCCGCGGACTCTACCGGGGTCAGAGCGCCATCGACTACGCCCTCGCCGTGCTCCACGAGGCCGACGGCAGCCGCGCGGATGCCCGCCGCGCCTACGAACGCTTCGTGAGGACGGCGTCAGCCGACCCGGACATGACCGAGTACCTTGCCACCGCCAACGAGAGGCTGAGCGCGCTGTCGGCGCCGCTCCCGCCGCTGGTCATCGAGGGCGACCTGCAACTCAGCCTCGGCTCCCGCGGCGCGGTCTCTAGGGAGTACAACGCGGGCGATCCTCTCTACCCGACCTTCGAACTCAGCACTCCGGGTGACGAACTGCCCGCCGAGGTCGACGTGACCATGGAACTGCGCGCGGCTGCGGCCGCGGCGGACAGCGAGGCGCTGACGCAGGTGGCTGCCACCATCGCCATACCGGCCGGCGCCGTCGGCTACGTGGTCGACACGGTCGAGCTGGCGTTGCCTCTCGACCTGGAACCGGGCGAGTACGTGGTGTCTGTCGCCGTCACCGGTGACGAGGACCAACGAGTGGACGCCGGGTCGCAGTTGAGCGTGACCGGCGGACCCGACCTGCTCAGGCGCCTTGTCGGACGATCGCTGGTGATGACGGAGTTCGAGAGCGGCAGACCGCTCTACTCCGCCTCCGACCTCGGCAGTCAACGCCTCATGGCGACCCTGGTGCAGGAACTGCAGGGCACTGCCGACTTGGCTGAGCAGGCACTGCCGACCGTCGAGACGGGCAGGTTCGCTGGTCTCACGGGTGGACAGGTGTTCCGCGACAGCTCGGAGCGGGACGTGGAGGACTTCATCGGTTACGTGCTCGACAGCGAGGCGCGCGACAGTAGGTTCACGTTCGTCGACGCTTACGCGCAGTGGGCCCTCGACGGCGCCCCCAACGAGGCCACGTCTCCTTGACTCCTGGGCCTGACTCCTAGGCCGGACTCCTAGGCTCGAGCCCGGCTCAGCCCACCAGTCTGCCGAAGATCCTGGCCCCCGCCAGGAACGTCCCTGCCGACGCGCCCAGCGTCGACAACACGAACACCAGCAGCACCCTGGCCGCGCGGTTGGTCCACCAGCCGCGCCAGGTGGTGACGTCCTTCTTGAGGCGTTCGAAGTCGCCAACGCTGGGCTTGCGTAGCCACAGCTCGACGCCGGCAGCCACGAAACCGGCCCCGAGCACTGGGTTCAGCGTGGTGAACGGCGCGGCGATCATCGTCGCCAGGATGGTGAGCGGGTGGGCCAACGCCAACAGCGTGCCGACGCCGGCCAGCCCCGCCGTGATCAGGGTCCAGTCGGTGAGCAACTGCAGGCCCTGTTCCGGACTGCGCAGGAACCCCACGACGAACCCTGCGAGCACCAGGACGAGGATCAACCACGGGATGGCCTTCACCCACTTGCCGGCTGGCGGGGTCGCCTCGAGCCGGGTCAGCGTGGATTGCAGGGCCGTGGGGGAGAGGGTGGCCGCCAGCCGCACGTCCGGTCGGACCGCGTCCCCGTCACCGGCGGCGGCCGCGGATCCGGCCACCGCGGGCTGGGGTGTGGCTGCGATCGCAGCCGCCGTCGAACCCTGGCTGGCAGGAGCGTCCGCTGGAGCCAGCCGCGCCGCCGGCGCGGCGATCGGTTCGGCGGTGGCGGCGTCGGCGCTCAGCGCAGCCATCATGCCCTTGAGGTGACCCGCGCCGATCACGACCAGCACCGACGTGGGCCGCGCAGCGGGTGGCCGCGCGGCGACCTGCTTGAGCTTGGCCGCCATGTACTCGTCGCGCTCGGCGATGAGGGGCGTGAACAGCTTCTCGGAGCGTTCGGCGAACTCCGTGAACGTCGACTCGAGTATGTCGCCCTGCTTCAAGCGCTCGATGTCCTCTTCCTCGATCTTCTCGTTGCTGAACGTCGAGGCGAGCATGCCGGCGATGAGCGTCATCCTCTGCCACCACCCGACGTTGGCGTAGACCCGACGCAGGGTGACGCCGATGTCCCTGTCGATGAGCAGCAGGGGTAGGCCGCGCTCCCTGGCGCCGGTCACGGCAGCGCGCATCTCGGCGCCCGGCTCGATCCCGAACTGGTCGGCCAGGCGCTGCTGGAACGCCGACAACGCCAGGTTGACCGCCAGCATCCCGGCCTTGCCGTCGCGCAGGACCTTCATGAGGTCGGTCTTGGCCCAGCTGTCGGCGTCGGTGATGGCCGCGAGGCGACCGGCATCGAGTTCGATGGCGACGGCGTCGTAGTCGCCGGTCGCGATGAGTGCGCTCACGGTCTCGGCGCTGGTGCGCGACACGTGAGCCGTGCCCAACAGCGTGAACTTGACGCCGTTGAGTTCGATGATGGCCAGCGGCTGTGCCGGGCCAGAGGGCTCTTCGGTCATGCGCGAGTGTAACCGAGCCCGTCCAGCCACCAGGTCCTACAATCGAGCATGGCCAAACGTACGCGAACGGTCGCGGTGCTGACGTGATCGCCGGAGCCGACAGGATCGGGGACCTGGCGCGCCACGGCACCCTCTACGAACAGGTACGGATGGCGCGCCTGTGGCTGCCCTTGTCCATCGTCGGCGTGGTGCTGGTGCACCAGCTGATCATCCTGCCCCTCGGTTCGCCATCGTTCCAGTTCTGGGGGCAGGTGCTGTTCTACTCCATCCTCGGACCGCTGGCGACGTACCTGACGCTCAACTGGATCGCCACCGAGGTCCTCGTCAAGGAACGCCAGAGCGCCGAGCTGGCTTCGCTGTACGAGGAACTGAGGGCCAGCCACGAACTGCTCGGGTCCATCCACGAGGTCACCACGCGTTTCGCTGCCGCGCCCGACCTCGAGACCACGGTCGTCGCGGCGGCAGAAGGCATCCAGCGGGTCACCGGCGCCACCGGTGTGGCGCTGGTCGTAGGTCCCGGTGACCTCGGGATCACCCACTCCATCGGCACGACGCACGAGCTGGAGAACGACGCCCAAGCCCGTGACAGGGCAGTGCGCGGCAGGGTCGGCGCCGGCGAGAAGGTCGTCGCCCGGGTCGAACTCGCAGACGGCGGCTCGGTCGTCACGGCTCCGCTGGTGTGGGGCGACGTGGCTGAAGGTTCGGTGAGCGCCTACTTCGCCACCGTTCCCGACGCCAGAAGGCTCGAGTCGTTCAACATCCTCGTCGCGCAGTTCTCCGCCGCTGCGGAAGCCACGAGGCTCCGTACCCGTGACCTGCTGACCCTGGTCGAGGTCGACCGTTCCATCAGGGCGGAAGGCATCCTCGACAGGCTGCTAGTGGCGGTGCTGACCCAGATGATGGCCAGGGTAGGTGCTCATGTCGGCGGCGTGTTCCTGGCCGACGAGGAACGGGTGCTGCGGCTCAGTTCCAGCGTGGGCATCCCCAAGGACGGGAGCGTCAGAGCATGGCGCATCGGGGAGGGAGTGGTCGGGCAGGTGGCACAAGCTCGCGAGCCCCGGATCCTCGACACGCTCGACGACCTCGCCGACGACAGCCTGGGACCGCTGTTGAAGGGCGCGGGCAGCACCGTGGCGCTGCCACTGGGCGCCGAGGACAGGGTCTTGGGCGTGGTGGTGCTGGCGCACCCCGAGCAGCGCCACTTCGACAGGGAGACCATCCCGTTCCTTGCCTTGGCGGCCGGTCAGGTCTCGCTGGCCATAAGGAACGCCAGCGCCTACCTGCAGTCCGAGGAACTGGCGATCGTGGAGGAGAGGTCGCGCATCGCGCGCGAGATCCACGACGGCGTCGCGCAGATGCTGGCCTTCTCGGCGCTCAAGCTCGACCTGGTGTCGCGCCTGCTGGAGGGAGAGCAGCCCAAGGCCCGCGCCGAGCTCGACCAGGTAAGGGCCAGCGTGCGCGAGTCGATCAAGGAGATCAGACGTTCGATCTTCGCGCTGCGGCCGGTCGACCTCGAGCGGCACGGGTTCGTCGAGACGGTCAGGCGTTACGCCGTGGACTTCGGACAGCAGAACGACGTCAAGGTGACGCTCCACACCGGAGACCTTCCTAAGCTGTCCGTCCAGTCGGAGGCCGTCCTGTTCAGGATCTTCCAGGAAGCGATGCACAACGTCGCCAAGCACGCCAAGGCGCGCAGCGTCGACGTCGAACTGGGAACCGATGCCGGGGGCATGGCGTTCGTGCGGATCGTCGACGACGGGATCGGCTTCGAGCCGGCAGCCGTCAGCGACAGGGTCTCGAGCGCTGGTGGCCTAGGGCTGAGGCAGATGAGGGAGAGGGTGGCAGCGCGGGGCGGCAGGCTCGACATCGAGACGGGCGCCGGTGCCGGCACCAGACTGTTCGCGGCCGTACCCGGTTGACGGGTACGGCCGCGAAGGTCGTGCTCGCGCCGCGCTCGCGAGGAGCGCGCTAGCAGGTCAGGCCTTCGTCGTGCGCCTGTAGCTGTCGCCGAAGCGCTTCTGGAACTTCTCGACGCGACCTTCGGTGTCGATGAAACGCTGCTCGCCGGTGTAGAAGGGGTGGTTGCCTGACCACACGTCGACGTGCATCTCGGGCTTGGTGCTGTAAGTCTCCATGACGACCTGCCCATCGCAGATCACCTTGCACGGAACCATCTTGGGGTGGATGTCCTTCTTCATGCTGCTCCTTGTAAGGCGCCCGCGCCGTGGCGGCGCCGGTGGCATCGTGAGAGTCGGTGTCGGGCCCATGTCGTCGGCCTGTCGGTCGCCCGATGACGGGCGGCGCGGCTGAGTGGCCCGCAAGATGTTAGCACACCACCGACCGTCAACTAGCGGCCTCACGTAACTGGCGCTTGACGCGCGCGACTATCGAACCGAGACCCCGCAACCGCAGTGGCGAGATGAGCTCAGCGAGCCCCATCTGCTCGTAGAAGTCCTCGGGTGTCGCCAACGCCTCGCTCAGCTCGCTGCCATCCAGGCCGGCGCTCACGATGGAGGCGAAACCGCGCGTCGTCGGCGCCTCGGGCGGGGCGTCGAAATGGAGTCTGACCGCGCCTTGGTCATCCAGGTCGGCGCGCAGGAACAGGGGGGTCTGGCACTCGTGGACCCGTTCAAGCGTCCCCTGCATGTCGGCGGGAAGCGGGGGCAGTTTGCCGGCGTACTCGAGCAACAGCGGCAGGCGCAGGCTCTTGGGCGCAGCACTGAACTCGGCGATGATCTCCTTCAGCTTGTCTGGTAGCGCTCCTGACTCGTCCACTGGCCCACTCTAGCCCCAGGACCCGTGGCGGGCCCGTAGTATCCTTGCCAACCGATGGCCAGGCTTCCACCCTCGATCAAGGTAGGTCCACAGGTAACGGTGTCTGGCAGGTTGTGCGTGCCGGGTTCCAAGAGCATCACCAACCG
>Ga0079224_100016562_pt1 | contig 10361 bp, 11 predicted proteins | sample Stecom2015_FD_80414 | JGI IMG/M metagenome (GOLD analysis project Ga0079224, IMG submission 80414) | Agricultural soil microbial communities from Utah to study Nitrogen management - Steer compost 2015 | ecosystem: Environmental > Terrestrial > Soil > Agricultural land | place: USA: Utah...
CGCTGCTCGAGGACACCTACCAGATCATGGTGTACCAGGAGCAGGTCATGCAGGTCGCCCAGGCCATGGCCGGCTACACGATGGCCGAAGCCGACAACCTGCGGAAGGCGATGGGCAAGAAGATCAAGTCGGTGATGGACGCCGAGAAGGCCAAGTTCGTCGCCGGCTGCGTCTCCAACGGCTACTCGGAGGCCGAGGGCGCCGAGTTGTTCGACCTCATCGCCCACGTCGCCGGGTACGGCTTCAACCGGTCCCACAGCGCCGCATACGGGCTGGTGGCCTACCAGACGGCCTACCTGAAGGCGCACTACCCGGCCGAGTACATGGCGGCGCTCCTCACGGCCACCAAGCGGGACAAGGACCGTACCGCCGTCTACCTCAACGAGTGCCGCCAGATGGGCATCGAGGTGCTGGTCCCCGACGTCAACGAGTCGGGCATGGACTTCACTGTCCACGAAGGGAGGATCCGCTTCGGCCTGTCCGCCGTCCGCAACGTGGGCGAGGGCGTAGTCGAGAAGATCCTCGAAGCCCGCGCCGAAGAGCCGTTCGAGGACTTCAACGACTTCATCAACCGGGTGGACCCGATCGTGCTCAACAAGCGAACCGTGGAGTCGTTGATCAAGGCGGGAGCCTTCGACGGCCTCGGACACCCGAGAAAGGGTCTCTTCCTGGTCGCCGAGAACATGCTCGACGCCACGCTGGAGCGTCGTCGCAACGAGGACATGGGCCAGTTCTCGCTGTTCGGAGGGGACGAGGTGGCCGCCGCCAACGGGCACCTCGACATCCCCGACGACGAGTGGAAGACCAAGGTGAAGCTCGGCTTCGAGAAGGAGATGCTCGGGCTGTACATCTCCGACCATCCGCTGCTGCGAGCCCGCACCACCCTGGCGTCGGCGGCACCGACGTCACTGTCCGAACTGGAGGACATGAAAGACCGCGCTTCCGTGACGATCGGGGGCCTGGTGGCGGGGATCACCCGGCGGTGGACGAAGAACGGCGATCCGATGATCTTCTTCCAGCTGGAGACCCTGGAGGGCTCGGTGGAGGCGCTTTGCTTCCCCCGCACCGTCCAGGAGGTGGGCCACCTCGTCGTGGAGGACGCCATCGTCGTGGTGCAGGGCCACCTCGATCACCGCGGCGACGAGATCAAGGTGGTGGTGAGAGACATTCGTGAGCTCGACATCCGCGACGAGCAGTCGGTGCGGCTGCGGGTGCCGGCCGTGCGGTTGTCTCCGGACGTCGTGGGTCGCTTGAAGCAGATCCTCGCCAACCACCCCGGCCCGGCGCCGGTCTACCTCCACATGACGAGTGACAATGGCCACAAGGTGCTGAAGCTCTCAGACCAGCACCGGGTCGAGCCCCGGTCGGCACTCTTCGCCGAGCTGAAGGAGTTGCTCGGCCAGAAGGCCGTCATCTGATCTCGCCCCACCTTCGAGTCGGCAATCGCTCCCTTTCGACCGAGTGACTAGTCCTTTCGGTAGATTTTTCTTCAAGTTTTCTAGTCACTGATGCCGATAGGGGGTAGGTGCGGGGAGTGCGAACTGTTGCGGGCTTGGTCCTCACCACCTTCCTCTTGGCGGCGCCGGCGAGTGGATTGGCGGTCTCTGACCACGTGTCGGTCCTGCGGTGGCCGGCGAGGATCGAGGTCTCTGGCTTGTCGGATTCGGACGCCGCGGCCGCAGAGGACCTGTGGGCGGCATTCGTCGCCGGCGTCCCCGCCCACGCCTCCTGCCTGCTCGCCTCGCCCCCTCGGGTCGTCGCCAAACCAGACATGGCGCCCCGCGCGGCGTACGCCCCTTCGTCGAGCACGCTCTACGTGAAGCCCGGTGACCTTTCCCGGCTCGTGGTCTTCCACGAGCTGGCCCACCATCTCGATTTCGCGTGTGGCGCCGCCGAGGAGTTGGGTGGAGAGTTCAGGGCGGCCCAGGGGATCGCCGCCGACAAGCCGTGGTGGAAGGACGGCGACTCGGTCACCTGGCCCGCCGAGTACTTCGCCAACGCCGTCGCCGAGGCCCTCGGCGAGGAGACACGGCACCGAGTCACCGACGACGCGGTGGCTCTAGTCGAGGAGTGGCTCGGCCGAGTCGAGGACGAAGAGCCCGTCGCCCCCGCCGTTTTCATCGTCGGCCAGAACCCGGCCCTGGTCCCCGTCGTGAGCTGATCACCACAGCTGGGGGAGGGAGCCGGCGGTCTCGATCATCTCCGCCAGCGAGTCCAGGTCGGTGGGAGGCCGCCGCTGCCACGGCACCGTGACGATCGCCACCCCATGGCGTTCGCCGAGCTCGCGGCGGGCCGACCGTTGCTTCTGCGCCTCCACTCCCCACCGAGCGAGGTTGGCGGCGAGAGCTGCCTCGGTGCCGCGGGGAGGACGGGCGTCGATCCACGTCTCCGGGAGGCTCCGGTTGAAGAACACGGCGGCGGGGCGTGACGCCACCTCGGGGAGGGCGTGGAAGAAGCGCACCGCCTCCCGCATCGGGGCGGGGTCGGAGGTCGTCACCACCACCGTCGTTGCCTTCCGCATGTGCCTTTCGATCTGGCGGGCCCGCTTGGCGATCCCGTCGTAGGTGGTCCGCAGGTCCATGAAGAACTCCGCGATCCGCTCGAGCAGGTTCGAGCCCAGCACGTGGTCGGCGAGCCGGAGCATCGGCTTGGCGGTCCGGTCGAAGAGGAAGCGGCGGCCGGGGAGACGGGCGCCGGTGAGCCAGCGGAGGATCCTCCCGCCGACGAGGTCGGCCATCCGGGCAGGAGCCGTGAAGAAGTCGATGCCACCGGCGGCGGGAGGGGTGTCGATCACCACCAGGTCCCACGCCCGGGCGTCGATGTAGGTGGCGGCCTGCTCGGCGGCGGCGAACGACTGGGACGCCGGGAAATGTGAGGTGGCAGCGGCGAAGAACTCGTTGTCGATGAGGCGCTCGGCGACATCGGGGTCGGCGTGGCGGCGCACCACCTCCTGCCACGAGGCAGTGGCGTCGAGCATCGCCACCCACAGGCCCTCTTCCTCGGGGTGCGGGTCGGGCTCGTTGCCGATGGCGATGCCGAGAGCCGTGCTCAGGCGCTGGGCCGGGTCCACCGTCAGGACGAGGGTGCGGAGCCCGGAGCGGGCGGCGGTCACCGCCAGGGCCGCCGAGATGGTGGTCTTTCCGACCCCTCCTGCTCCGGTGACGACCAGTGCCTTGGTCACGAGTCCGCGTCGAGGACGTCGGCGAGGCGCTCCGCCACCTCGGCCGGGGTGTGGGTTCCGAACAAGTAGGGGAGGGTGTAGTCGACCGGCAGCTGCGACAACCAGTGTCGCTGTTCCTCCCACAGAGACTGATGCAACTCCGCCGCCTCCGCCACCGGGCCGTCTCTTTCGGGGACCTCGGCCTCGAGCGGCGGCAGGACGCGGTTGGCGATGACGGTTACGGCTCCCACCACCGCCTCGGAGTCGACCCATTCGATCGTCTCGGCCGTCTCCACCGCAGGCAGCTCCTCGGGGAGCGTCACCAGCACGAGGTCGGTCCGATCCGGGTCGGTGAGTATCTGCTCCATCCACTCGACCTGGTCGAGGATGCGGCCGCTCGCCACGAGCTCGCGCACCGTCCGCGCCGCCCGCAGGTAGCTGCCGATCTGGCCGGTCGGGGCGGCGTCGGCGACCACCAGGTCCCAAACGCCCCGCTTTACCTCCCACAGGACCTTTCCGATCGTCACCACCTCGCGGATCGCAGGTGCGGTGGAAGCGAGGGCATCGAAAGCGCGGGCGGCCGGGCCGATAGTGGCGAGGGCGGGGATGCCGACCTGGACCCGCAGGTACTCGAGGAGTGCTTCGGCCCGGTCGATCGTCGACGCGTGGAGGCCTTCTCCGATGGGTCGGGGCTCGAAGGTGAGATCGGGCTCTCCGAGATGGGCTCCGAGCCCCCCGCCGTCGAGCATGTCGATGGCCAGGACCCGTTCCCCGCGGCGGCGCGCCGCCAGAGCGTAGGCGGCGGCGACAGCCGATTTCCCGACGCCTCCCTTGCCGGAGACGAGGACGACCCTGCTGCTCACATCACCCGTTGGGGCGCAGCGGTATGCGGAGGACCAAGTGTCCGTCCTCGACGGACCACTTGGCGGCGGCGATCAGCGCGAAATCCGTGTAGTCGGTCTCCTTCTGTTCCAAGAAGAGCTTGCGCTCGGGCCCGGCCACCGGCGGCAGCGGGCGATCCTTCACCGCTTCGGCCCGTTCGGCGAAGCGGGTGATCATTGCGTCGACGTCGAACTCAGCCATCCATTCCCCGTGTTGTCGGTCGTCTCAACGTATCACGGCGACGCCGAAGAACGGAGTTCCCGCCACCGCCGATTACCGTTCGAGCGTAAGTGAAGACCGTCCATCTGCTCCGGGTCATCGTCTACGTCCTCATCGGCGCCGCCCTCCTGATCGCGGTGATACCGCTGCTCGTCCTCTTGAGCCTGGTGCAGGGCGGGAGCGGGTTCGGCCTGTGCCCGGAGGGCATCTCGTCGTGCCGCAACCCCTACACGGCCGCCCCGGAGTTGACCACGGGCCTGACTGTCGCCCTGCTCGTGATCGTGGCGGCGATCCGCGTGATCATGCGGTACGCCCGCAAGCTCCAGTCCGAGGAGTACAAGGTCACCTCGGGCCAAGCCCCAGAAGCTCAGTCGAACGACCGCACGACCAGATAGAGGCCCTTCGCCGTCACCGCCGGCTGGCCATCCACCCCCAGCACCGCCGAACAGCGAAGGCGGCGACCCCGGCGCTCCACCACTCTCCCTCTCGCTTCGACTTCGTCGGTGACGGTGATCGGGCGGAGGAACCGCATCTCCATGGTCCCGGTCACCGTGAGCACCTTCTCCGAGAGGATCCCCGCCCACACCATGATCTCGTCGAGCACCGTCGCCGCCAGGCCGCCGTGGAGGGTCTCCCCGGCGCCGCCGTGGTGGGCGAGGGGCTCGAATGTCGCCACCGCCTCTTCGCCGTCCATCTCCGCCGGCTCGAGGTGGAGCCCGACTGGGTTGTCGGTTCCGCAGGCGAAACAGCCCGGGTATTCGGCGCGGATCTCTTCTATCAGGGCGGCGGTTTCGGCGTCGAGCAACGCTGCACTCCTCTCAGACGGTGGGCTCTACCATCGTCGGCCTGTGCCTGGATTGCGAGCAGACGGTACCCGCCCCACCGCCACCGAGCGGGGGCGGGCCCGCGCCGTCCTCAATCGGCTGAAGAAGCGATATCCGACCATTCGCACCGCCCTCGACTACCGCTCCCCATGGGAGCTGCTGGTGGCGACCGTCCTCTCCGCCCAAACCACCGACGAGAACGTGAACCGGGTGGCGCCGGTCCTCTTCGAGAAGTACCCCGGCCCGGCCGAGCTGGCAGAGGCCAACCCGGAGGACGTCGAGGAGATCATCTTCTCGACGGGCTTCTACCGCCAGAAGACCAAGTCGATCATCGCTCTGGCCGCCGCCGTCGAGGAGATGTACGACGGGGAAGTGCCCGACACGATGGAGGAGCTCGTGAAGCTGCCGGGGGTGGGGCGCAAGACGGCGTCGGTGCTGCTCGCCGAGGCGTGGAACAAGCCGGCGATCGCCGTCGACACCCACGTGAAGCGGGTGACGGGGAGGCTCGAGCTCACCCACGAGACCGACCCGGACAAGATCGAACAGGACTTGAAGGCGCTCTTCCCGACGGAGGAGTGGGCAGGCATCTCCATGCGGTTCATCCAGTTCGGGCGTGACGTGTGCACCGCCCGCAACCCGTGGTGCGGGTCTTGTGAGCTGCGTCTGTGCTGCCCATGGCCCGACAAGCCCGTCTGACCCCGGTCGACCGGCGCATCCTGGCGCTGGCCGTACCGGCGTTGGGGGCACTGGCGGCCGACCCGCTGCTGTCGCTGGTCGACACCGCGTTCGTGTCGCGTCTCGGCACGGTTCCGTTGGCGGCCCTGGGCGTCGACACCGCTCTGTTCTCTTTCGCGTTCTTCGCATTCAACTTCCTCGCCTACGCCACCACGCCGATGGTCGCCCGGCGTATCGGAGCGGGAGACGACCGCGGGGCGGGGCGGGTCGTGGCGCAGGCGCTGTTCCTCGCAGTCGTCCTGGGAGTGGTCACCTCTGCGGTCCTGATCGTCGCCGCGCCCGCCCTCGTCCGCCTGATGCAGGCATCCGGCGAGATCGTGGAGCCCGCCGTCTCGTACCTGAGGATCCGGGCCCTGGCCGCCCCGGCGATGCTCGTGGTCACGGCCGGCCACGGCGCCTATCGGGGGATGCACGACACCCGCACCCCGCTCGGCGTGACCCTCGCCGTCAACGTGGCCAACGCCGTCTTGGACCCGATCCTGATCTTCGTGGTCGGCTGGGGGCTGGAAGGGGCGGCGGTGGCCACCGCGGTGGCACAGTGGGGCGGAGCGCTCACCTTCCTCGCGTTGCTCCGCTCGCACGGAAGGCGCGCCGGTTGGAGCTGGCGGACCCCTCGCCTCGGCGAGCTCAGGCCGATGCTCGCCACCGGTGGGGTGCTGACGATCCGCACACTGTTCCTCCAGGTGACGCTGACTGCGGCGACAGCGGTGGCGGCGAGGATCGGCTCCGCTGCCGTCGCCGCCCACCAGGTCCTCTCCCAGGTGTGGCTGCTCCTGGCGATGACCGTCGACGCGTTGGCGATCGCCGCCCAGGCGATGGTCGCCGACGAGATCGGGAAGGGAGATCGCCCCGCGGCCCGGGCGGTGTCGGTCCGTCTCGGATGGTGGGGCCTCGGCGTCGGAGTCGCCCTCACCTTGCTGCTGCTCTCGGCGCGGGGCCTTCTCGCCGCCTGGTTCGGTCCCGACCCGGAGGTCCGCGACCTGATCGAACGCGCCGCGGTGGTGGCAGCATTGATGCAGCCGCTGGCGGCTCTGGTGTTCGTCGCCGACGGTGTATTCCTCGGGCTGCTGCGCGTCCGCTACCTCGTCTACTCGACGACGGCCGGAGCAGCGGCTGCCGGCATCGTGCTGGTCACGGTGGTCGCCCAGGGGTGGGGCCTGGAAGCGGTGTGGTGGGCGGTGACGGCCATGATCGCCGCCCGGCTCGCGGTGCTCGCCGCGGCCTTCCCCCGAGCCTTGGCCCGAGCCGTCTAGATCCGGTCGAGATCGACGCCCAGCGTCTCGGGGAGCAGGGCGGTGAGGATCGCGGCCAGGACGAGGCCGATCCCGAGGAGCGCCAACGTGTCGAACAGGCCGATCCGGTCGATCGTGAGGCTCCCGAAGAGGAGACCCAGCGCCGACCCGACGGTCGCGAGGTAGCCGGCGGCGGTGTTGGCATAGCCGCGGAGCGAAGTCGGGAAGAGCTCCGAACGGTGGGCGCCGCCCGACGGGATGTAGGCGAACGCTCCGAACGATGAAGCCAGCGCCGCCAGCCACAGCACCCACAGGTCCGTGGCGGCGTAGAGGGCGAGGCCGCCCGCCAAAGCCAGGGTGAGCGAGAGGATCGACGTGGGGCGCCTCCCCCACGAGTCGGCGAGCCGTCCGCCGACGAAGAAACCCAGCCCGCCGAGCGTCCCGCCACCGACTGTCACGAGGATCGTGGTGGTCGCCGGGTATCCCAGGTCGCCGATGAGCCGTTCGGTGGTGAAGGCGAGTCCGACGGCGGTGAAGGCGGACGAGAGGAGACCGATGAGACCGACGAGGGTCAGGCGGCGCGCCCACCTGCCACGGAACAGCTCCATTCGGGGGAGCACCACCAGCCGCTCCCCGGTGAGCGGCGACTCGGGGAGGCGGCGCCACAGGAACGGCAGCACGACCAGGAACACCGCCGGGAGGCCGTGGGGGAGCCGCCAGCTCACCGACTCGGCCAGCGGCAGCGTCATCACCGAGATCCCCGAGCCGAGGCTGGCAGCGGCGCCGAAGAAGCTGATCGAATACGCCCGCACGGGAGGAGACACCCCTTCCGCCATCGCTACCACCGCCAGGGCCGCCGTCGCGGCGGCGCCCACCCTGGCCAGGGCCTGCGCCGCTCCATAGAGGACGGGGGTGGGGGCGAGGGCGCTGAGTCCGGTGGCGGTCAGGAGCAAGGCGAGGGATCCGATCAGAGGGCGTCGGCGGCCTATTCGGTCGGCGAGCGCTCCGACGAAGACGGCGAAGAACGCGGCGAAGCGTGCGATCGAGAGGATGAGGCTCATGCCGCCTTGGGAGACCCCCAGGTCGATGCGGGTGAAGGGGACGAGGCTGGAGGGTTCGCCCTGCGCCCAGCCCATCGCCACGCCGGTGACCCACAGCAGGAGGATCATCCACTTGTCGTCGGCCCTCAGCGGAACAGTGGGCAGGAAGGGTCGGAGGACGGCGGGCGCGCGCATCGATCGGCGGAGGGTAGGCGATGCTGAGTTTCGGGGTTTTCGTGGGACACTGGTGCCATGACAGAGGGTCTGGCGGAATCCGGGTTCCTTCTCCAGGCGGTAGTGGCTTTCGGCGGGGGGATCCTCTCTTTCGTGTCGCCTTGTGTCCTGCCTCTCCTTCCCGGCTACCTGGCCATGATGTCGGGTTACTCGACCGCCGATGTGAGCGCCGGGACGGTGCCGACGAGGCGGATGCTCGCCAGGATCGGCCTGTTCATCGCCGGGTTCACGGTCGTGTTCGCTGCCCTCGGAGCGTCGGCCACCACGCTGTCCCAGGTGATCCGGCGCAACCTGCCCGAACTGACCGCGGTCGCCGGAGTGGTGATCGTGGTGATGGGCGTCCTCATCGTGGCGATGGCGGTCTCCAACCGGGGACCTCTCGGCTTCCTGCAGCGGGAGCGCCGCTTCGACGTCCGTCCCTCCCGCCTGGGGAGATGGGCGGCGCCGGTGATGGGGATGGCGTTCGCCTTCGGGTGGACCCCCTGCATCGGACCGATACTCACGGTGGTGCTCGCCACTGCCGCCACCCAGGACACCGTCGCGAGGGGGATCGGGTTGCTCGTCGCCTACGCCTTGGGCCTCGGCGTGCCTTTCCTCCTCGCCGGTCTCGGCCTCGTGAAGCTGTTCGGGCGCCTCCGGCGGTGGCTCAAGCCGATCAACATCGCCTCCGGGGTGGCCCTCGCCGCCTTCGGGCTGGTGATGCTCACCGGCAACCTCACCGCCTGGTCGGCGTCGCTGTCGAGGGTGTTCACGGACATTCCGTTTCTCGAGAACCTGGCGAACATCTAGATCCGCATCGCCACCCCGACGGCGGTCTACGATGCGAAGGTGCGCCAGTACCACGACCTGCTGACTCGGATCCTCGACGAAGGCGTCTACAAGGCGGACCGCACCGGGACGGGGACGTATTCGATCTTCGGCCACCAGATGCGCTTCGACCTCCAGTCCGGGTTCCCGGTGGTCACCACGAAGAAGGTGCACCTCAGGTCGGTGTTCGCCGAGCTCCTGTGGTTCCTCCGCGGCTCCACCAACGTCCGGTGGCTGCAGGAGCGGGGCGTGACGATCTGGGACGAGTGGGCCGACCAGTCGGGGGAGCTGGGGCCGGTCTATGGGTACCAGTGGCGGTCGTGGCCGGCACCCGACGGGCGGCACATCGACCAGATCGAAAGGGTCGTGCAGTCGATCCGCGACAACCCCGATTCCCGACGGCACATCGTCTCGGCGTGGAACGTCGCCGACATCGAGGACATGGCGCTGCCGCCGTGCCACACGCTGTTCCAGTTCTACGTAGCGGACGGCAAGCTCTCCTGCCAGCTGTACCAGCGGTCGGCCGACGTGTTCTTGGGGGTGCCGTTCAACATCGCGTCGTACGCCCTGCTCACCCACATGGTCGCCCAGGTGGCGGGTCTCGAGGTGGGGGACTTCGTCCACACCTTCGGCGACGCCCATCTGTACACGAACCACGTCGAGCAGGCGCGGACCCAGTTGGAGCGTGAGCCCCGGCCGCTGCCGACGCTGCGTCTGAACCCCGAGATCGGAAAGCTCGACGACTTCGACCTCGACGACATCGAGGTGCTGGGATACGACCCGCATCCGGCGATCCGGGCTCCGATCGCCGTCTGATGCCCGTCACGATCGTGGCGGCGGTGGCCCGCAACGGGGTCATCGGCCGGGACAACGACCTGCCGTGGCGTATCCCCGAGGACCTGCGCCGCTTCAAGCAGTTGACGATGGGTGGCGTGCTGGTGATGGGGCGGCGGACGTACGAGTCGATCGGCCGCCCGCTTCCGGGGAGGCGGACCATCGTCGTCAGCCGCGACCCCGGCCTGCGGATCGACGGGGTGGAGGTGGCGGCGTCGCTGGAGGAGGCGCTGGCCCTGGCCGGTGACGGAGGGGTCTACGTGGTCGGAGGCGGTGAGGTCTATCGCCAGGCGATGGACTTGGCCGACGTCCTCGAGATCACCGAGGTCGACGCCGAGCCGGAAGGAGACACGTACTTTCCCGAGATCGATCCCGCCGTCTGGCGCCAGGTGGC
>Ga0079224_100016563_pt1 | contig 10360 bp, 9 predicted proteins | sample Stecom2015_FD_80414 | JGI IMG/M metagenome (GOLD analysis project Ga0079224, IMG submission 80414) | Agricultural soil microbial communities from Utah to study Nitrogen management - Steer compost 2015 | ecosystem: Environmental > Terrestrial > Soil > Agricultural land | place: USA: Utah...
CCGCCTGCGGCGGCTGGGGATCGTCGCGACGCTCCGAGGCCTGGGCCTGGGCGATGAAGTCCTGGACGCGATAGGTGCCAAGGGTCTCGCCGTGGATCTCGTTGGTGCCGGACTTGGTGACGGCGGTGATGATCGCCGACGAGGCCTGTTCTTACTCGGCCTTGAAGTTCTGGCTGACGACCCGGAACTCCTGGATGCCGGCCTGCGGGAAGGGGTTGCCGCGGCTGTCGTCCTGGCCGGCGATGCCGCCGTCGATGATGTTCGACTTCATGCTGGCGCCGTCGATGAAGCCGTTGACCGACTCCGCCCGCTGGCCGCCGGCCGTGATGGTCTGCTCCTGCTGGTTCACCGACACCCGCACGCCCGGCGCCAGGGCGGCGAAGTTGAGGAAGTTGCGGTTGATCTGCGGCAGGGTCTGGATCTGCTGGGTGGTGACGTTGGTGGCGATTTCCGGCGTCCGCACCTCGACCAGACGGCGGCCGGTGACGACGACGTCGCCGACGTCGGTGGCGACGGTTTCCGAAACCACGGCCCCGCCGACGTCCAGATCGACCTCGCCGACCTGGCCGATGCCGATGGTGACGACCTCGGAGGTGGTTTCGCCGTCGGTGGTGGTGACGGTGATCTCATAGGTGCCGGGGCGCAGGCCTGACAGCACATAGCCGCCGGCGGCGTTGGCGGTGGTCCGGTTGGTGAAGCCGGAAGCCACGTCACGGGCCACGATGGCGGCCCCAGCCTCGGCCTGGGGGCCATCCATCACCGAGCCGCGGATGGTGCCGGTGGCGACCTGGGCGCTCACCCCGCCGGCGGCGGCCAGCGAGAGGGCGACGGCGAGGGCCGAGGCGGCCCCAAGGTAGTGCTTGGACTTGCGGGTCATTGCGGGTTTTCCCCCTCCAGAGGTGATGTGCCGGCGGAGGCGTGGAGCCGTCCGCCGGATGTGGGTTGGGCGCGTGCCGCCGGATCGCTTGACGGGCGAACGACCAGTTCCGGCCGGACGACCTCGCAGGCGGTGTCGGCGACAGACGCGCCTGCTGAGCTGATGATGCGGACCAGACGCTCCAGGGCGCCCCGGCCGGTGTCGGCGATGCGGATGCCGAGCGTGGTCAGCCCCGGCCGCATCAGGGCGGCCATCGGCACGTCGTCGAAGCCGACGATGGCCACGTCTCCCGGCACGTTCAGGCCCGCGTCCTGCAGGGCCAGCAGGGCACCGATCGCCATCATGTCGTTGCCGGCGAAGATGGCGTCAGGCCGCTCCTTGCGTCCGGCCAGTTCGGTCGCCGCGCGATGGCCCGAGGCCTGGTCGAAGGCGCCCTCGACCACCGTGGTCGGCAGGTTGGCCCCGGCCATGGCCTCCAGATAGCCGGCCAGCCGCGCCTCGGCCTCCAGGTTGCCGGCGGGACCGGCGATATGGGCGATGCGGCGACGGCCGGTGGCGATCAGGTGCTCGACCGCCTGGATGGCGCCGCCGTGGTTGTCGACCACGATCGAGGGCCGCCCGGCCCCCGCCCCGCCGTTCATCAACAGCACCGGCAGCCGTCCCGCCAGGCTGGTGGCCAGATTGGCGGCGTCGAGGTGGGGCGACAGGACGATCAGACCGTCGACCCGCCCGCGCATCGAGCGGATCGCCGCCGAGGCCTCCTCGGCGTCGTCGTGCGAGCTGGAGACGATCAGGTGGTAGCCGAGGGCGCGCGCCCCGACGTCCATGCCGCGGATCAGCTCCGAGAAGAATTCGCCGTACAGGTCCGGCAGGATGACGCCGATCGTCTGGGTCTTGCTGGTCGACAGGCTGCGGGCGCCGGAATGGGGCACGTACTGCAGGGCCTCGACCGCATCCATCACCTTCTTGCGGGTCGCTTCGGTGACCGGTCCGGCCCCGGTCAGGACGCGCGACACCGAGGCGACGGAGACGTTCGCCCGCTCGGCCACATCACGGATGGTCGCGGCCTTCACGCCCGACCGTCGGGGCAGGTTTTCGCGGTCACACAAGGCGCCAAAGTCTCTCTCCCTGACCGGCTTGCGATTCCGGCCCGCTTGGCGCGGGTCCGTTCGACAATTCCGTGTAACCGATTACATGACACACTAGCAATGTCGCCCGCAAGTGCCCTAGTTTGGTCACAAGCAGGTTGTGTCCGCGGCGCTACACGCGTACCCGGCGGACCCGCTCCGCCTGTTCCAGTTGATCCCTTCGCGTCTGACGAGCCTGACAAATGACCACAGAAAACACCGGCAACTATCTGTTTCCAGACAGTTTCCTGTGGGGCGCTGCGACCGCCGCCTATCAGATTGAAGGCTCGTCCATGGCCGACGGCGCCGGAGCGTCGATCTGGGACCGGTTCAGCCACACTCCGGGCAATATGAGGGACGGCGACACCGGCGACGTGGCTTGCGACCACTACAACCGCTGGCGCGAGGACATCGAGGTGATGAAGCGCCTCAACCTCCAGGCCTACCGATTCTCGGTCAGCTGGAGCCGGGTCATGCCGGAGGGCCGCGGCCGCATCAACGACAAGGGCCTCGCCTTCTACGACCGCCTCGTCGATGGTCTGCTGGAGGCCGGCATCGAGCCGCTGTGCACCCTCTATCACTGGGACCTGCCGGCCGCGCTCGACGACCGCGGCGGCTGGCTCAACCCCGAGATCGCCGACTGGTTCGCCGACTACGGCCAGGTGCTGTTCGAGAAATTCAAGGGCCGGGTGAAGACCTGGGGCACCATCAACGAGCCGTGGGTCATCGTCGACGGCGGCTATCTGCACGGCGCCCTCGCCCCCGGCCACCGCTCGGCCTTCGAGGCGGTGATCGCCGGCCACAATGTGCTGCGCGCCCACGGCGCCGCCGTGAAGCGCTTCCGCGAGGTCGGCGAGGGCCAGATCGGCATCGTGCTGAACATCGAGCCGAAATACGCGGCCAGCGACAAGCCCGAGGACGAGGCCGCCCGCCGCCGCGCCGAGGCCCAGATGAACCGCTGGTTCCTCGATCCGCTGATGGGCCGCGGCTATCCGGAAGAGCTGAAGGACGTCTACGGCGAGGCCTGGCGGGAATTCCCGCAGGAGGACTTCGACCTCATCGCCCAGCCGACCGACTGGATGGGCCTGAACTGGTACACCCGCGCGGTGCCCGAGAACGCGCCCGACGCCTGGCCGGTCCGCGCCCGCCCGGTGAAGCAGGTCCAGCACGCCCACACCGAGACCGGCTGGGAGGTCTATCCTCCCGCCCTGACCGACACCCTCGTCTGGCTGCACGAGCAGACCAACGGCCTGCCGCTGATGATCACCGAGAACGGCTCGGCCTGGTACGACCCGCCGCACGCCATCGACGGCCGCGTCCACGACCCGATGCGGGTCGAATACCTGAAGAACCACCTCAAGGCCGCCCACGACGCCATCGGCAAGGGCGTGGACCTGCGCGGCTACATGGCCTGGTCGCTGCTCGACAATCTGGAATGGTCACTGGGCTATTCGAAGCGGTTCGGCATCACCCACGTGAACTTCCAGACCCAGGAACGGACCATCAAGGACTCCGGCCTGCTTTATGCGGAAGTGATCAAGACCAACGGCGCGGTGCTGGATACGCTCTAGGCGTCTCGCCGACCGGCCGGCGACGCGGGCTCATCACAATGGACACGAAGCGGGCGCGAAGGACATGAGGAGGCCGGCGCCGTCTGCGCGAAGCACCTCATCTCCCAGGATTGGGACGCCTGCGGCGCTGCAGCCTCGATCCCTTCTTGGTCTTTCTGCGCCTTCGTGTCCTTTGTGGTGAACCAACCGTCGGCGGCCGCCTACCGGATCCGCTCGTAATAGGCCTCGATCAGGTCCAGCCGCTCGCTGAACGGGACCGGCCTGGCCACCGGTCCGTCATTGGTGAACTCCAGCAGCCGGTCGGGCTCGGCGCCGAACTCCGGCCACGCCTGTCGCATGCCGCCGTTCGGATCGCCCTTGGCCGCGAACGTGGTCCAGTAGCCGGCCATCGCATCCGCCTGCCGCTGGTCCATCTCCGCCGTCGGCCACGGCGAGGCGGTCAGATTGTCGAAGACGTACTGCCGCTCTGACGCATGCGTCGCCCCCTCGTGCGGCTCCGGCATCGCCGCCGAGACCACGTCGAATCGGTACAGATACGTCGGATGCCCGTGGCGCGCGTGCAGCCGCGCCAGATGCCGCGCCGGCTCGTTGAACACCAGGTCGCTGAGCACATGGGCGTCGTAGCCCGCCCGCCCGCCATAGGCCCGCAGGAACGCCGACCGCTCCTCCTCGGTCAGGGCGTCGTCGATGGCGCCGTAGGGGGTCAGGTCCGACGGCTTCATCCACCAGAACTCGGCGCTGTTCGTGCCGATGATCAGCGGCACGGGCGCCTCGCGCCCCGCGGCGAAGGCGGCCTCCACCTCCTCCGACACATGGACCCCGTCGCGCACCAGCAGGTCGCCGCCGTAGAAGTTCGGCGCCGGCCGCAGGAAGGCCTCGGCGGGGATGGCGCGCAACTCTGTCGCCGTCATCGCCACGTGCGCTGCCGCGAAGGCCTCTCCCCTCGCCTGCATCGACGGCCCGCCGTCACGGCGCGGCGTATCCAGCGGCGTGCCCTCGTCGCGGCCGAGACCTGATTGCACCACCGCGCGGTGGAACAGCCCCCGCGCCGGCTCCGAGATCATCAGCCGGGTGACCAGCGCCCCGCCAGCCGACTCGCCGAAGATGGTGACGTTGTCCGGGTCGCCGCCGAAGGCCGCCGCATTCTCCCGTACCCAGCGCAGGGCCGCCACCACGTCCATCATGCCGTAGTTGGCCGCCGGCTCGCCCGGTCCCCGGTCGGCCGCCAGCGCCGGATGGTCGAAGAAGCCCAGCCGTCCCAGGCGGTAGTTGATCGTCACCACCACCACGCCGCGCCGGGCGAGGTTCGTCCCGTCGTACAGCGCCGCCGTGCCGGAGCCGTTGTTCAGACCTCCGCCGTGAATCCAGACCATCACCGGCAGCGGCCCGGCACGCTCCGCCGGCGCCCAGACGTTCAGCGTCAGGCAGTCCTCGCTCATCGGCAGGGGCCCGACGCCATTGTCGCCGTTGGCCGGCGGCTGGATGCAGATCGCCCCCAGCCGGGAGGCGTCCCGCGGCTCGCTCCAGGTCGCGGGCGGCTGCGGCGGCCGCCAGCGCAGGTCGCCGACAGGCGGGGCCGCAAAGGGCAGCCCCTTGAACGAGGCCACGCCGTCCTCCACCCGTCCCGCCGCCGCCCCCTGGGCGACCCGCGCCTCGACCGGGGTCGAGGCCGTCTGAGGGGGCGGGGTCAGGCTCATCATGGCGGCAAGCAGGGTGGTCAGGAGCATCCGGGCACGATAACGACTTCACCGCCCAAGCCAATTTGTTCCCGGAGCGAACCGGACGACGGATTGTGCGTTTAGCGTGGCTGTACGGCGGGGCGGCATTTGAAAGAACTGGCGAAATCCGGAGCAATCGACGCGGACCTCGCGGCTGCGTTCGATGCTTCTCCCAATCCCTACATGCTGGTCACGCGCGACCTGCGCTACGCGGGCATGAACACCGCCTACCTCGAGGCGGTCAGCGCCCGGCGCGAGGACCTGCTCGGCAAGGGCGTCTTCGAGGTGTTCGACTCCGGCCCGACCGAGGAGGGCCGCGAGAACGCCCGGCAACTGCGCGCCTCCTTCGAGCGCGTGCTGCGTGAGGGCCGGCCCGACCACCTGGCGCTGATCCGCTACGCCCTGCCTCGCACCTCATCCGATGGCCAGGTCAGGTTTGAGGAGCGCTTCTGGTCAGCCACCCACACGCCGATTCACGACGACGACGGACGCGTCGTCTACATTCTCCAGCACACCACCGACGTCACCGAGCTGGAGCAACTCCGCCGCCAGGCCGGGGCCGCCCGCAAGCGGGCGCTGGACTCCATCCTCAGCGGCAACGTCCTGCAACGCGCCGAATCCGTCCAGGAAACCAACCGGCAGCTGGAGTCGGAGCGCAACCGCCTGCTCGAGATGTTCATGCAGGCGCCCGGTTTCATCGCCGTGCTTTCGGGCCGCACTCACGTCTTCCAGATGCACAATCCGGCCTACGCCCAGCTCATCGGCCACCGCGACATCGCCGGCAAGCCGATGTGCGAGGCCCTGCCGGAGATCAGCCACCAGGCCTATCTCAGCCTGCTCGATACCGTCTATTCGACCGGCGAGCCCTACGAGGGCCGCGCCAGCCGCGTCGAGATCCAGCGCTCGCCCGAGGGGCCGCTGGAAACCCGCTGGCTCGATTTCATCTACCAGCCGATCCGCGACGACGCCGGCGCCGTGGTCGGCATCTTCGTCCAGGGCCACGACGTCACCGAGACCGTCCTGGCGGCCGAGCGGCAGAAGCTGATGATCGACGAGCTGAACCACCGGGTGAAGAACACCCTGGCCACGGTGCAGTCGATCGCCATGCAGACGGCCCGCTTCCACGCCGATCCGACCACCTTCGCCGAGGGCTTCCAGGCCCGGCTGCTGGCCCTGTCGCATACCCACGACCTGCTGACCCGCACCCACTGGGAGGGCGCCGATCTCGGCGACATCCTGCGGCACGAGACCGAGGCCCACGGCAGCAGCCGCGTCTCGGCCACCGGCCCGCGGGTGGCCCTGCCCCCGGCCGCGGCGCTGTCGTTGGGCATGGTCTTCCACGAACTGGCCACCAACGCCGCCAAATACGGCGCCCTGTCCGCCCCGGACGGCCGGGTGCTGGTCGACTGGTCGCTCGCCGACCAGACCCGCCGCCGCCTGCGTCTGCTCTGGCGCGAGGTCGGCGGCCCGCCGGTCTCACCGCCCGAACGCAGGGGTTTCGGCAGCCGCCTGATCGAACGCAATGTCCGTCACGATCTGGCCGGAGAGGTCGAACTCGACTACGCAGGCGACGGACTCGCCGCGACATTTTCGATTCCGCTGGACAGGGAGCAGGACACATGAGCCAGGCATTCGCAGGCCGCCGCGTTCTGGTCGTCGAGGACGAATCCCTCGTCGCCATGCTGCTGGAGACCATCCTCGAGGACATGGGCTGCGTGCCCGTCGGCCCCGCCGCCACGGTCGAGGAAGGCCTCCGCCTGTCCGCCGACGGCGAGCCCATCGACGCGGCCCTGCTGGACGTCAACGTCGCCGGCCGCCAGGTCTTTCCGGTGGCCGCCAGGCTCAAGGAGCGCGGCGTGCCCTTCGTCTTCTCGACCGGCTACGGCGAGGGCGGCCTGCCCGACGAGTGGCGCGGCCACCCGACCCTCCAGAAGCCTTTCACCGAGGCCGCCGTGCGCGACGCCCTGATGGGCGCGATGGGACTGGCGGACGTCTGAAGCGAGGCGGTAGGGCTTAGGAATTGGGAATTAGGATTTGGGACTCCGAGGCAGGTATGCCGAACCCTGCTAATTCCTAAGCCCTAACTCCTGAGCCCTCCCTTCAAATCCTTCACCACCGCCCGCGCCGCATTGTGCCCCGGCGCACCGGTGACCCCGCCGCCCGGATGCGCCCCTGATCCGCACAGGTACAGGCCCGGAACCGGCATGCGGTGATCGGCGTGGCCCAGCACCGGCCGGGCGCTGAACAGCTGGTCCAGGGTCAGCCGGCCGTGGAAGATATCGCCCCCGACGAGGCCGAAACGCCGCTCCAGATCGCGCGGCCCCAGCGCCAGCCGCCCCAGCACCGAGGCCCTGAACCCCGGCGCCCGCCGGTCGACGGTCTCGATCATCAGGTCCGCCACCGTGTCGCGGTGCTCGTCCGCCAGGTCCGGCGAGACGTGCTGGCAGAACAGGCTGGCCACATGCTGTCCCGGCGGCGCCAAGCTGTCGTCCAGGGTCGAGGGGATCAGCATCTCGACGATCGGCTCGGCCGACCAGCCGTTCAGCCGCGCCGACGCGTGGGCCCGGTCCATGTAGGCGAGGCTCGGCGCGATGATGATGCCCGCCGTCAGATGATCGCCCGGCCCCGGCAGGGCCGTGAAGCCCGGAAGCTCCGACAGCGCCAGGTTCATCCGAAACGTCCCCGAACCAGACTGGTAGTTCCCGATCCGCTCGCGGAAGTCCGCCGGGACCACCGCGTCGTCGACCAGCCGCTCGAACAGCAGCCGCGGATGCAGGTTGGACACCACCGCCCGCGCCCGCACCACGTCGCCCGCCCCGGTCACCGCCCCGACCGCGCGCCCCTTGTCGGTCAGCACCTCGGCGACCGGCGCCTCCAGCCGCACCTCGACGCCCTGTTCGGCGCAGGCCGCGGCCATGGCCTGGGTGATCGCCCCCATGCCGCCGATGGCGTGGCCCCAGGTGCCCTTCCTGCCGTTCACCTCGCCGAATACATGGTGCAGCAGTACATAGGCCGAGCCGGGCGTGTAGGGGCTGGCGTAGTTGCCGACCACGCTGTCGAAGCCGAACAGCGCCTTGATCGGATCGCTCTCGAACCAGCCGTCCAGCCAGTCGCCGGCCGACTTGGCGAACAGGTCCAGCAGGTCGCGCCGCCCCTCGACATCCAGCCCCGCCGCCTGCCGTCCAAGCCCGCCGGCCTTGAGCAGTTCGGGCAGCATGGCCATCCAGCCGCCCTCGACCACATTCGGCGGCGCCTTCAGGATCCAGTCGCGCAGGATCGCCGCCACCCCCTCCAGCCGGCGCTCGTAGTCCGGCAGGCGCGCAGCGTCCCGGGCCGAGAATTTCGCCACCTCTTCGGCCGTCCGCCCCTCCCCCGCCAGAAAATGCCGCCCATCATCCAGCGGCAGGAAGTTGGAGATCTTGCGCTCCACCACCCTCAGGCCGTGGCGGGCCAGCTCCATGTCGGCGATGATCTTCGGATTGAGCAGGCTGACAGTGTAGCTGGCGGTGGAGTTGCGGAAGCCCGGATGGAATTCCTCCGTCACCGCCGCCCCGCCGACCACATGGCGGCGCTCCAGCACGGTGACCTTCAGCCCGGCGCGGGCGAGGTAGAAGGCGCAGACGAGGCCGTTGTGGCCCCCGCCGAGGATGACGACGTCGGTGGTGGTCTGCGCCATTCGCTTCTTCCTTCGTCATCCCGGCCAAAGCCGGAACCCGGAGCCGCGGAAGCGTAGCGGAGACGAAATGCCGGATACAGCCGCAGGCGCGACCGTTTCGCCGTGTCGAAATCCGCCCGCAGGCGGCGGCGCTATTTGGCGAACAGCTGGGCGAGGTCGCCGAAGGCCTTCATCTCGATGGCGTTGCCGCTGGGGTCGCGGAAGAACATCGTCGCCTGCTCGCCCGGCTCGCCCTTGAACCGCACATAGGGCTCGATGTCGAACTTCGTGCCCGCGGCGACCAGCCGGTCGGCCAGCGCCTGCCAGTCCTTCATCTCCAGCACCACGCCGAAATGCGGCACCGGCACCCGGTGGCCGTCGACCGGATTGCCGCCGGCGTCAGACTCCCCCTTCTGCGGGATCAGGTGGGTGACGATCTGGTGGCCGTAGAAGTCGAAATCGACCCAGGTGTCGGCGCTGCGCCCCTCGGGACAGCCCATGACGCCGCCCCAGAAGCGTCGCGCGGCGTCGATGTCGTGAACGGGAAAAGCCAGATGGAACGGTCGCAGCGACATGAAGCGTGTCTCACCCCCGCCCGCGATAGGTCGGAACGCCCTGCTCCGGCAGCCACAGCCCTTCGGGGGCCGCTCCGGTCTGCCAGAAGACGTCGATCGGGATACCGCCGCGCGGGTACCAGTAGCCCCCGATCCTCAGCCATTTCGGCTCAAGCAACGCCACCAACCTCTTGCCGATGGCCACGGTGCAGTCCTCGTGGAAGGCGCCGTGGTTGCGGAAGCTGGTAAGGTATAGCTTGAGTGACTTCGATTCCACCAGCCACTCGCCCGGCGCATAGTCGATGACGATGTGGGCGAAGTCCGGCTGGCCGGTCACCGGGCACAGGCTGGTGAACTCCGGCGCCGTGAACCGGGTCAGATACAGCGTCCCCGCATGCGGGTTCGGCACCCGCTCCAGCTCGGCGGTCTCCGGGCTGGTCGGCGCGGCGGTCATTTGGCCCAGCTGGTGCAGGCCCGAGGTGTCGGTGGTCATGCCTGCGGTTTAGCCGCTCGCGGCCGGGCCGTCATCTCAGGGATGAGGGATGAGGGATGAGGGAGGAAACTTGTCATGGCGCACAACCCGACCCGGCGCCGATCTCTCATCCCTGATCCCTAATCCCTCGCCCCTCATTGCCTTCCCCTGCGTCCCCCCGCTATCCGTAGCGAAAGACAACGCGGGGCGAACACCATGGCGATTCCGGCATCCCTCCAGAACGGCCTCAAGCTGCCGGTCATCGCCGCGCCGATGTTCCTCGTCTCGGGGCCGGATCTCGTGGTGGAGGCCTGCAACGCCGGCGTCATCGGCACCTTCCCGTCGCTGAACCAGCGCACCACCGAGGGCTATCGGGAGTGGCTGCA
>Ga0079224_100016564_pt1 | contig 10360 bp, 21 predicted proteins | sample Stecom2015_FD_80414 | JGI IMG/M metagenome (GOLD analysis project Ga0079224, IMG submission 80414) | Agricultural soil microbial communities from Utah to study Nitrogen management - Steer compost 2015 | ecosystem: Environmental > Terrestrial > Soil > Agricultural land | place: USA: Utah...
AGTGAGTTTATTGAATATTCTAAAGGTTAAAAATTCTTTTATTAAAGAAATCAAAGATGGAAATAAAGTTAGACCTACAATCAAATTTCCTTTTGAAGCAATTGAATATAGTCATTCTTGTGACTTTCCTTATCTTCAGATTGATTTAAATCTAATCTGTGATGAATTACAGATACAAGTGATTTGTCCTTCTTGCGATTATATAAAAACAATAACACACGAAAGCGATAAAGAATCTTTTGAAAAGCTTATGGAAGATATATTGGAAGAGAATAATATAAAAACAAGTTATTGGTTGGTTGTTCATCTGTAAGAATAATGCCATTTGGCGAATGGCTCAATATTATCTTCTGATTAAAATGCGAACAGTACTCTCTGGAATTTTTTGCAGAAATTTTGGGGGTATTATGCAACTAGTAGAAAGCCCCCAACCCCCTTTTTTCTAGCGGAGCGTTGTAAACTTTTCCAGAAAAGCGAAGCTTTTTCCTTTTCCCTGTATATGGGAGCGAAGTAGACAGCCTTTGAGTAGAAAACAACCCCCAAATATCCAGCACTCCACATCACAGATACTCCACCTCCATATAAATCAAACAGTTTCATATCATGTTAAATGTAATCTCTTAACAACTTAATGGTAAACTTTTTGATTGGCTTTGAGTTTACTATAAGTCTTGTTCTAAATAATTCTTTTATGCTGTTGATAGATATGAGAAAATTATTATGAGAATAGAATTTAAAGACTACGAGGCCTACTACAAATGAAGCAATTCAAATGTGTTTACATTGAGTTTATTAGCAATAAAGAAAGAGAGATCAAGTCTGAGTTATGTTCTGCATTGAACAGAAAGTCTGCATATAAATTATTTGAGAATAAACTAAAAGAAGCTGGTAAAGACTTTATACTAATTCATGTGCAAGAAGAGTTTAATTATTCCTCAGTTAGCACTAACGAACCAATAACAGTGATGGAAGGGTAGGGCAGGATGCCATATATCATGGATAGATCGACACAGATTAAACTAATAACACTAGCATTATTCTTATTATCAATCCTCTCAGGTTGCACAATAAACCTTCCTAATACACAACAAGAACCTAAGCAATCTAACGCAGTTAGAGAAGAGATTACAAGCAACAGTACTCAGACTACAAGCCAGATAAAACAAGAAGACATAAAGGAAATCTCGCAGGAAATAAGAAACAAAGTTCTTAACTCATTAACATTTGAAGAACAGATGACTGTTACAATTAAACATCTCTACGTATACCAATATGTTATATGTGAAGAATTAACCCTTGGTAAAGATTCCTCTAAAAAGATGGATAGTAGACAAGCTTTTATATGCGCAGTTGCTGGAGTGAAAAATATTAGAAGTATCGGACTATACAATGATGAAGAGATTAAATCTGCATTATCAGGAATAGGCTTTATTGACAGTGTATTAAATGCAGTAATTAAATTAGAAAGTGAATCTGATCAACCAAAGATTGAGAACACATACTGATTACAAATTACAAATAATCTTTCTCATACATAGCAGCTAAGATACGAATTGCATGTGATCTGCTGCTATCTATCTTCTTCAATACCTCGTCAGTCTTGCCATCGAGGCAAACATTAACAACTATTCTGTCCTTTAATACAGTAGGTCTCCCAGGTGATTTACCTTTCTCTGTCTTTTTTACTTTCTTACTCTTAATACTATTACTACTATCTTCCTTCTTTTCCATATACAGTGAATCACTAATCGTTACTTATGTATTTAATTATACATTTTTTTAATTAATTATACAAATAAGTGTTGACATGTAATAATGATTGTATATAATTGTATATATAAATGATGTTAACTTTAATCAGAGCTAAGGAGAATGTTATGAGTAACCATGAAGAAGAAATGCTAGTTAATAACGACCCTAATATCCATGTAAACTCAATGTTAGACGCCCTCGTGCGGGTGTGTTATAAGAGGTACAACCGTTACTTGGAGTCAGGAGCTACAAAACAATTAGCTGCCGAAAAAGTTGTGGCTTATCTTGATAATTGGATTTCCAATCACGGCAAAGATGAAGGAAGCCGGAAGCATACATTCGGCACAGAATTAAAGAAGAATTATGAATACATGAAGAGTTATTAGGCTAATCAAAACTAAGATGATTAAAAAAATATAATCCTTTGTAGGAAATATCTCACAGAAAATATATGAATTGTAGTACATAAATTTACTTTGGAATTGGTTATTATAGCTTTTGCTTATACCAGTCCTAATATGAATACAGATAACAAAGAAATAATAATTACATCTGGCGATAGTTTGGTGTTTAAAGTTAATAATGAAACTGTGAAGATTAAGTTTAGAGTTAAGACTATGAACGCAGTGACATTTAAAATTGAAGCACCAACTAATATTAAGATTGATAGAGCTAAAAGTTATAAAGGAAAAGAGTAAAACAGAAAACCTGAATTATTTTGTAAAGTCAATACCAATATAGTTGCATATATATATAGTTTTATTATTGATTTAACATAATATACATTACAGGCCAGCTCTAAAAGTTATATGTAGGGCACTCTGTTTTACTCTTAAGTTGATTAATTTTATGTATTTAGGAGAGGAAATATGGAAGGCCGTAATCATTACTACGCTGTTCAAATACTAATTAATCACCTCATAGACAAAGGCTGCAAATCTTACAGTCAGGCAAGCACTGAGCAGAAGATGGCGTTAGCTGGATGTTATCTATCAAATAAATACGACACAGTATTAAGCAAACTATTAAACGAAAAGAATCCTGATAAGTATACCGCAAAGTTTAACACGGAATTTTCAGATGTAGTTGATGCAATACTTTGTATAAACATTCAAGACATTATCAAACAACTATCATTGGCCGTGTTTGAGTGGGGGTTTGAGGGAAGAATACGAGCCAGCACCGCTGTTGATTTCACAAAAGCATTCTGCCTAACTTTCATAAAGCATTATCCAGACGCGTTCAGCAATCTATTCGATAAGATTATTTCTAATAGAGAGACTAGTAAGCATGATTCATATGACGACGAAGAAAGAGAAATGTTTTGGTTTGATGTTTCCGAAAGAGTTAAAGATATGAAGGCTGACGAGATTGTTAATTACTGCTGTAAAAAATAATTTAATTAATAACGACAAGGAGATTTTATATGTTCATGAGAAAAAATAATTCAGGAGAGCTAACAAGATTAACTGAAAATGTTAATGAATTAATATCAGATATTAAAGAGATTCAAACATTAATGCTTGGAATGTCGTGTGACTTAAACAATTTCAAAAACTTTTTCAAAAAGAATAATAAGAAAAACTTACTTGATGACCATCGATTTAAGTTAGCTTTAAAAGAAATATCCGCCAATAGAGAAGTGACAGAATCTAAAGAGACAAGGAAGATTAATGATTTAAAAATGACGATTGTTAGTCGTGTTAAATATTATTTAAGTACGGTTGACCACTTAAAAACAACAGAGATATTAGAGTTGTTAGACAAGGAAGGCATAAACATAGCAAGTAAAAATCCCTCTGCATACATATCAAACATATTAACAAACTCATTACTCTTTTATTATTCTGACGGGTGGAGATTGAATACTGATTTCGTTACTAGTAAATAAGGAGAAAGGAAATGAACATTGAATTACATGTAAGTTTAATTAAAGATGAAACAAGGATTGTTAATAACATGCTGTCATTGATATCAGCGCCAAGCCAAGGGTTGTCGGGTGACTGTCAATTAAAGATAGCTGATATTCGATGGATAAGAATACCTAATTTTCTTATTAACAGAATAATAAATGAAGACCAAACAGTTTACATTAATGAGCATGGCGCTTGGTGGGGCATGCCTAAATGGTTTAATGGTTTTAAAGACGAATCATTAAATATATTAACAGCAACTCAGTTATCTAATTGCGAGCATTGATGTGCTCGCCAAACATAATCATTCACAAAAGCAAGGGGCAAACATGGGACGTTTGGTTTTAACGAGAAGACCGGGTGAGAGTTTTATTATTAACGACGACATCACCGTTAAAGTAATACGAGTAGATCACTCGCAAGTAAAGGTATTAATAAGCGCGCCAGATGATGTTGAGATATGGCGTAATGAGTTATACCGCAAGATGAAAAAAGAAAACGATAAGGAGCTTGTTAAGCATGGAAGAGATGGATGAAGGCTTAGTTCCTCATCACTCTATCAAGGATCATAAAGAAGCAAGCTTACTAGCAGAAATGAATGTACTGGGATGCATGATGTTAAGACAAGAGCTGAGCAATAAAGCAATTAATGAATTAAATGAATCTCAGTTCTCTGTTAGTGAGCATAAAGTTATTTTTAATATTATAAAAGATATGATTCTTAGGGGTGATGCAGTTGATTTACTAACAGTAGGCAATGAGGTTGAAACGATTGGAAAAGATAAAGAAACAGGAGGAATTTATTACTTAGGCACATTAATAAAAGAAGTTGTGAGTGTTTCTAATTTTGATTCATACGTGAATCTTGTTAAGAGAGAGTCAGCAGAAAGAAAATTAAAAGAAGTTGTAGTTAGTTTAAATGAAATTCTAGATAGCCCAGTAAAGTTAAATATAAAGATAGATAGAATTACAGAGAAAGTTAAATCAATAGTAAGTTTAAGATCAGGTAAAGATTATTCAGATATTAAAGAAGCTTTCAGTAAATTAGTTGATGAGATAGATGATAGATTAGTTAATAAGAACACAAGAGTTGGTGTATACACAGGGTTTAAAGATATAGATAGAAGGTTTAATGGCTTTAGAGATGGTGATCTAGTTATTGTTGCAGGTAGACCATCGATGGGTAAGACAACATTTGCATTTAATATTATTGAGCATGCAGTTATTAAAGAGAAAAAGAAAGCAATTGTATTTAGTTTAGAGATGACAACAGAACAGTTAATGAGTAGGTCATTAGCTAACTTAGGGAACATCCCATTTAATAGAATTAGAAATTCAGATTTATCAAAAGAAAATTTAGACCAATTAGTTAAAGTAAATAATATTTTAAGAGAAGTTAATCTTTATATAGATGATAAAAGTGGAATTACAGTTGATGAGTTATGCGGTAAGGCTAGACAAATAGCACAAGATATTGGCGGAGTAGATGTAATTATGATTGATTACATTCAGTTATTAAGAGCAGATAAAAAGAATAGTAAAGAGCAAGAGGTTTCATATATAAGCAATCAATTAAAGTCTTTAGCTAAAGAATTGGAATGTCCTGTTATCGCTTTGTCGCAGTTAAATAGAGGATTAGAGCAGAGGCAATGTAAGCGGCCGCTGATGTCTGACTTAAGAGACTCTGGAGCAATCGAACAAGATGCAGATGCGATACTTTTTATATATAGGGATTCTGTATATAACAAAGTTAGACGATTTGGAAGTGACGAAGCAGAGATTATTACTGCCAAGTTTAGGAATGGAGAAGCTGGAACTGACCGTTTAGCTTTCAGAGGAGAGTATTGCAGATTTGAGAATATTGAGTAAGTAGTATTGTTGAATGATCGTTGATAAAAAGAAAAGATGTAGGTTGGCTATATCACATATTAGAAATTCAATTAATGTAAATAGTTACAGATTTAATTGTGCAGAGATTGATTATATAAATGATCCATCCGGAAGCGCTGATAACAGAGGTGATAAAAAACGTAGCAGGCCAGAGTATATTACAACGAAGGCTGTAGGTTATTTTGCTGGAGAATATCGATCGGAGTATGCGTTGATGTTCTCTATATTAGAGCTAGCAATATTAGACCTAGCAGAGAATGACGACTCGTTAAGAGAAAGAGCTGAATATTTTTTAAAGAACTCTCCTTGGTGTAATCGTTATTTAAAAATTAATGATGGTTATGTTTTGAGAATATTAAAAAGATATGAATTGATTAGTTAAATATTTTATATGTTAACAGATGCAATGAATATAGACAGCTCGCTACTTTATGTAGATGAAGAAATAAAAAGATTAAATGGATTAATGATTGATGTAATGAATAAAGATTATCAATCAAAAAAAGATTGCTTAGTTGAGACGATTGATTGCTTTCAATATATATACGAATCAATTAAAGATGCTGCAAGTAATAGCTCTTTTGAGCTTAGAAAGAATTATATTGGAGAGATTATTAACGCATTAAAAGAGAACTCCGAGGCGTTGTTAGATGATGGGACAGAAAAGACTATGCTAGAAAATTTATTGTCACAAATCAGAATGAATGTAATTAAAAAATTATAGGTGCTAATCATGAACAAATCCGTTTGCACTTCATTAAAAGTAGTTAATATGAATCAAGTTTCTTTCTCTCCAAGAAGAGAGTTTCTAGAAGACTCAGTTCAACGGTTATCAGTTATTTATGACATACTTTTAAATGGAGGAAACGAAGAATCTTTAGAGAATATTCTTTTAGAAATACTTCAATATGCAGTTGCATACGCATCAGCAGAAAAACTTGTTCCACAATAGGTTAAAAATATGTCAGTCGTAGCGGTAAAAGTAGAAAAAGATAAAATTATAATTGGAGCTGATAGCATATCAGTTTCTGGCTGGACACAAAAAAAAGATAGCTTGGCAAAACTTAATCAAGTTAATGGGATGGTAATAGGTGACGTAGGCGATGCACAAGAAGGTGGTCTATTTCTTGTTTTTTGTAAAACAAGAAAACCTAGAGAGGCTTCCGTCGAGGCTTTATTAGAGTTTATGTCGGAGTTTCAAGATTGGATGGATAATAAAATAGGCGTGTCCAGCCTAAGCAATCATTACATTATTGTTTTGGATGGTAAAGCCTTTATGATGGAAGGTTTTTTTATTAAAGAGGTAAAAGATTTCACGGCGATAGGTGCTGGAATGGATTTTGCTTTGGCCGCACTTTATTTGGGTAATTCTGTAGAGTATGCGATTAAAGCGGCGTGTCACCTATCCGTTTATTGTGAAGAACCAATCAACTTGATTTCCGTATCTAAATAATTAGATATTTTTTCGATATATTTTATACGTAAATTAATTAATTTTACAACCAAAAGGAGAAATCTATGACTACAAATACAAATGAAAATGAAATTCAATCTGAAGAAAGTTCTCCACAAGAACAACAAGTCAATAATCAAGATAATGAAATTATTGATGAGTATTCTAAAGTATTTATTCGAGCCGAGGCTTGGGCTAGGATGCTTGAGATATCCCCGCAGAAGCTATATTTCATTGTTCAAGCTGGGGCTGACCTTTATCTGCAAACCCTAAGATTTCTTAATACTAAGTAAATATGATTATCGTAGAGAAAAGATTATTAGCAGGAGAAAGAAGCCACATACTAAGAACGGTAAATCCGATACTAGCAGAGGCGCATTATTTTTTTCTTTGTAAATATCATTCTCTACAAGATGGGAGCATATTAGTTATCTCTGATAATGATGAGGTTCCTAATGCTGACTTCAAGTGTGGTTCTGCATGGATGCATGAAAGGAAAGAAGTAAATGATGATAGGTATCACATGATTTGGGCGACTCCGCTAGAAGGTTGGAGAAACCCAACGCATCACATGATACAAGGAATCAAAAAAAATATACTAACTAGTGACGGGAATAAAGCATCTATTAAATATATTTGCGATAGGCTGGGATGTACTACTAGATCATTTAGTCAATGGGTTACTACATCAAGTAATTATAGAAATAAAATTCGTTATACAGATTGGTTTTGTCTTAAATTATTAGCTTGCTTATAAAGGAGAAAAGATATGCAAGAACAAGTTAAAGGTGTCATTGAAGCATCAACAGTTAACCAAACAACAATTAAGGGTAAGCCAGCTTATCGCCATTCCTTTAAGATTAATACCGCAGGCGACATGTGGTTTACTGTCCTCGGTTCTAATCCAGAAAGAATTCCTCTTGGTGTAAAAACGATGTTTGCATTTAATAGAACTGAGAATAACGGTAGGACTTATAACAACGTTATTAAAGAAACATTTAAGATTGAAAAATTTAAAGTGGACCCTGAACAGAATTCAGTATCGACTCAGCAAAATAATACTAATGCGACTAATCAAAGCACGTATAAACCCAGTGATGAAAAATATTCAAATCAAGAAAGTATTATTAGACAAAATGCATTAAGACATGCAACCCAACTTGTTATCTCTAACTCAGACTGGATTAAGAATAAGTCTTTTGAGCAAATAACATTAAAAACAATCGAGGTTGCAGAGCAGTTGTTTCATTACAGTAAAGATGGAAAATTTCCTGATGTAAAAGTGGAAACAAAACCTAATGTTGTTGCTGATGATTTCTTTGCTGACTTTGACAGCAGCACTGATGATACAGATATCCCGTTCTAACGCCAGAGCCGACCGACTGGGTATTTTTTATTTTGATAACGCACTACTAAATAATTACAAAAAGTTGTTGACCTATGTTTGATTGCGCACTACAATAACAATATCAACCCAACAAACAAAGGGGAAACAAAATGAAATTAACGCTGAACGAACTTAACCAAGTAGCTGGACGCGAAGTTGGAATCACCATCCGTGGCGAGCGCAGTTTTACATTCAGTTTTGAAGACATTGACAAAGAAGCAACAAGAAAAATTTGTGAGTTTTTCGACGGGCATGCAAAGATTGAAGTTAGTGAGGATGAAGAGTGCGGAACCTTCATTTACTGCGATGCCTGAAAACAAAAGAGGCGGCCCCGGAAGGGGCCAAGGTCGCAAGCCGGTAGCTGAAGGACAGGCCACAGTCACTGTTAGCTTGCGAATGACTGCCGCGCAGCGTGACAAGTTGGCTCGACTGGGAGGCGCCGAGTGGGTGCGGCAGCGCATCGACAAGGCCCGTAAAACATAGCAGGCGATAATAATGAAGGCACTTATTGACGCAGATTCAATTGTTTATTCATGTGGGTTTGCACATCAAAAGATAGGGCATATCTTATATGACAAGGATGGAGTTGTTGAAGAGTACAAGTCTATCTCTGAAGCAAAGGCTAATCTTGTAAGAGATGACATGTATATAAAGCAATTTGATTATGACGTTCAGCCATTAAGCCATTGCCTTCATTCTGTTAAGTTAAAGATTTTAAATATTCTTGATGACTGCATGACAAATGATTTTCATATTTACTTAAGTGGTGATGTTAACTTTAGGAAGTCGATTGCAACATTACAGAAGTATAAAGGTAATAGAGATAATGTAGGAAGACCTTACCACTTTAATAGTATAAGAGAATATTTAATTAATAACTGGAGTGCAACTATATCTAATGGAGTTGAAGCTGATGATTCTATTTCGATTGATCATAGCAAGATGATGCCAATAGAAGTTGATGATGTGAATAAAAATAACAAAAGTATTATCTGCACTATAGACAAAGATTTAGACACGATTCCTGGTTGGCATTACAACTGGAAAAAAAGAAATAAATACTTTGTTACTTACATAGAGTCTAGAAGGAATTTTTATAAACAAGTTCTGATGGGCGATCAAGCTGATAATGTTCCTGGTGTTAAAGGAATAGGGGAGGCGAAAGCAACAAAGCTATTAGCAGATATCAATGATGAACACGCGATGGCGGAGGTTTGCTTGAATACTTATAAAGAAGTTTACCCAGAAGGATTGACTTATCCTCACTGGAAAACGGGACATCAACTGGTTAGGTCGTATGAAGATATTTTCAATGAGAATGCCCAATTGATTAAATTACTTACATGGGTATAACAAGCCTTAGTTTTAGTTGCGTGTGTTAATAATTAGGAGATTAATAATGTTGCAAAGTGTAAAGATAGCTACATCTATTGAAAAGCTTAACGAGCATTTACTAGGAGACTGGGTAAAGATCCCTGGAAACTTCAATAAATATATTATGCGTGCTTTTAATGAGCGTGAAGTACGTGATTCCGTGCCACCATCTGTATGCAGTGAACTTTGTTCATGGCTGATACAAGCAGTAGTAGATAAATCTTATGAATACTTTCTGTCAAAAAAAACTATTCCTAAAGATGCTAAACAGCACTTTAAAAATTATTTTTATAAATCATTTAATTACTCTTGCGTGTTGATATATGCCTATCAAGGAATCATTAGCGAGGAATATATGTATCAGGACGTTAAAAGAATATGGGAGGTACATTCTATGCTGAAGGTTAATGAAGTTTTTCTTCATAAAGAAATGATTGATTTATGTAATGCATTTTTAGAAAAAATTTCATCATATCCGACTATAAAAATATGTTGAACACTTATAAAGCTACATCTAATGAGATAAATATGAATATATTAAAAAATTTAAATCTAATTAATAAAGATAATTTTGATTCGTTAAGCAATGAG
>Ga0079224_100016565_pt1 | contig 10360 bp, 10 predicted proteins | sample Stecom2015_FD_80414 | JGI IMG/M metagenome (GOLD analysis project Ga0079224, IMG submission 80414) | Agricultural soil microbial communities from Utah to study Nitrogen management - Steer compost 2015 | ecosystem: Environmental > Terrestrial > Soil > Agricultural land | place: USA: Utah...
CGCGCGCGTGCGCGCTCCTGCGCGTCAGGCCGCCAGGTCCTTCAGCTTCTTGTTGAGGCGGCTCTTGTGGCGCGCGGCCTTGTTCTTGCTGATGATGCCCTTGTTGGTCATGCTGTCGATGACCGGGACGGCGATCTTGTAGGCCTGCTCGGCGGCGGCCTTGTCGCCTTTCTCGATCGCCTTCAGCACGTTCTTGATGAGGGTGCGCATGCGCGACCGCAGGCCCATGTTGTGGAGCCTGCGCTTCTGCGCCTGGCGCGCGCGCTTCTGGGCTGACTTGATGTTGGCCACTCGTCCCTTCCGCTTCGTCGGGGGTCCGGCGAGCCGGGGAAAGGCTCGGGGGACCGAAGGAGCCGCGTATTATTGTGATCGGCCGGAGCGTTGTCAACGCTGCCGCGGCCGCGCGGCGGCCCCCGGCGAGCCGGGGGAGGGGGCCGTAAACCTCTGATCCGCAGCATCATTTCACGTACACTAAGGGCTGGCTTCCGAACCCGCAGCATGTCCGAGAACACGCCGGCCGCCGGCCGGACTTCCCCTTCGCCCGTGCAGCCTGCCCGAGTCGTGTCCGGGACGGGCCTCCTGCGTTCCACCTCCATCGTGAGCGGGATGACGCTCCTCTCACGGGTGCTCGGCCTCGTCCGGGAGGCAGTCTTCGCACGCTACTTCGGCGTGTCCCTGGTGATGGACGCCTTCATCGTCGCGAACCGCATCCCGAACATGCTCCGCCGGTTCTTCGCCGAAGGGGCCTTCTCGCAGGGTTTCGTGCCCGTCATGGCCCGCTACCGGGAGCAGCACGACCATGCCGAGGCACGCCTGCTGGTCGATTCGGTGGCCGGCACCTTCGGCCTCCTCCTGTTCCTGGTGACGCTGGCCGGCGTGATCGCGGCGCCGCTGCTCGTGTTCCTCGTGGCCCCGGGGTTCGTGGGAGACGACGGCAGGTTCGACGTCGCCACCGCGATGCTGCGCTTCACGTTTCCTTACCTGTTCTTCGTCTCGCTCACCGCGTTCGCCGGCGGCATCCTGAACACCTACGGACGGTTCGGCGCGCCGGCGTTCACGCCCGTGATCCTGAACGTGGTGCTCATCGCCGCGGCGATGTGGCTCGCTCCCAGGCTGGAGGAGCCGGGGATGGCGCTCGCTTACGGCGTGTTCATCGCGGGCGTCATCCAGCTCCTGTTCCAGGTGCCGTTCCTCGCGAAGATTCACGCCATCCCCCGGCCTCGCTGGCGTCCGCGCCACGAAGGCGTGCGCCGCATCGGCCAGCTCATGCTGCCCGGCATCTTCGGCTCGTCGGTGGCCCAGATCAACGTGCTGCTCGGCGGCATCATCGCGTCCATGCTCGGCGTCGGGAAGATCAGCCTGCTGTACTACTCGGACCGGCTGATGGAGTTCCCGCTCGGGCTGTTCGGCATCGCGCTCGCGACGGTCACGCTGCCGTATCTCTCACGGCAGCACGCCACCGCCTCGACCGAGGCGTTCTCGCACACGGTCGACTGGTCGCTGCGCATCGTGACCCTCATTTCCGTGCCGGCGGCAGTCGGCCTGATCGTGCTCGCGGAGCCCCTCACGGCGACCGTGTACTACGGCGGCGAGTTCACCGCCACGGACGTCGAGCACGCCGGACTGAGCCTGCAGGCGTTCTCGCTCGGGCTGATCGGCTTTTCGTTCGTCAAGATCCTCGCGCCGGCATACTTCGCGCGCGAGGACACCAAGACCCCGGTGAAGATCGGAGTGATCTCGCTCGGCGTGAACTTCGTGCTGAGCGTGCTGCTCGCGTGGTCCCTGGCGCGTGCCGGGTTCGAGGCGACGCACGCCGGGCTCGCGCTCGCGGTTTCCGTGGCGGCGCTCCTCAATGCCGGGCTGCTCTACCGCGGCCTGCGCGGGGAGGGCATTCTCGGCCGTGCCGCCGGCTGGGGCCCGTTCCTCGCCCGGGTGCTGGTCGCCACCGCCGCCATGACGGGCGTGCTCGTGCTGCTCCACCGTCCCCTCGACTGGTGGCTTTCCGGCGGGCTCGCGCCACGCTCGCTGTGGCTGGGCGTCGAGGTGGCGGCGGGCAGCGTCGTCTACTTCGCCGCGCTGCTGGCGCTGGGGCTTCGCCCGTCCGCGTTCCGGCTGCGACGCGACTGAGCCGGCGGCCTGCCTTGCCGGTACAATGAGGCGGATGCCGAAACGTTTCGACTGCCGCCCGGGCGGGGCCTGATCGCGTGCGCCTCGTCCGCAGGGCGGAAGAGTTCCCCTTCGACGTCGTCGAGCGCGGGAGCGCCGCCACCATAGGCTCCTACGACGGGCTGCACCTCGGCCACCGGAAGCTGCTCGATGCGGTCCTGTCGCTCGCCCGCCGGGACGGGCTGCCCTCCGTCGTCATGAGCTTCGAGCCGATGCCGCGGGAGTTCTTCGCCGCGGAGCGCCCCCCGGCTCGCCTGATGCGCTTCCGCGAGAAGTTCGACGCGCTGAAGGCCGCCGGCGTCGACGTGTTCTTCTGCCCGCGTTTCGACGCGGGCATGCGCGCCATGACGGTGGACGACTTCATCCGGCGGTTGCTCGTGCACGCGATGAACGTGCGGCACCTCGTCATCGGCGACGATTTTCGTTTCGCCGCCAGGCGCGAGGGCACCGCCGCGGAGCTCAGGCGCGCCGGCCGGGCGCTGGGTTTCCAGGTGCACCAGCTCCCGAGCGTAATCGTGGACGGCGAGCGGGTCAGCAGCACCGCGATCCGCGAAGCGCTGGCCGTCGGCGACCTGCGCCGGGCCACCCGCTTCCTCGGGCGACCCTACAGCATGTCGGGCAAGGTGGTGCGCGGCGAGAACCTGGGGAGGAAGCTCGGGTTCCCGACGGCCAACGTCCATCTCCGGCGGCGCCGCAGCCCGGTGATGGGAATTTTCGCGACGCGGGTACGGGGGTTGTCGAGCGCACCGCTGGATTCGGTCGCGAGCGTCGGCACGCGGCCGACTTTCGGCGGCACGAAGCCGTTGCTCGAGGTGCACATCTTCGACTTTGACGAGACGATATACGGACGCTACATTCACGTCGATTTCATCGCCCGCCTGAGGAGCGAAGAAAAGTTCGACGACGAGCAGGCGCTCATCGAGCAGATGCACCGCGATGCGGCCCGGGCAAGGGAACTCTTGAGCGAGGAAAAGCCTTGAGCGAGGAGCGAGTCGACAAGCCGCGGGCGCGTGAGCCGTTCGCGATCTGGATGTACGTCGCCGTCGCGGTCGTCATCCTGGACCAGGTCACGAAGTGGGCGATCGTCCGGCACGTTCCCCTGTACGGCAGGATCGAGGTGCTGCCGTTCTTCAATATCACGCACCAGCAGAACGAGGGTGCGGCATTCAGCTTCCTGGCCGATGCCTCCGGCTGGCAGCGCTGGTTCTTCATCGCGCTGGCGCTCGGCATCAGCAGCGTCATCGTGGTGTGGCTCTGGCGCCTCAAGAACGCGGGACAGTTCGTGCTGTCCGCCGGCTTGGCGCTCGTGCTCGGCGGTGCCATCGGCAACGTGATCGACCGCATACGGGTGGGGCACGTGGTCGATTTCGTGCAGGTGCTGATCGGAAGCTGGCCGTTCCCCTCGTTCAACGTCGCGGATTCGGCCATCACGGTCGGCGCGGCGCTCCTGATCTTCGACGCCTTGTTCCTGTCGGGCCGCAAGTCCTCCTAGGCGCGCACGTCGCGCGCGCCCGGTCCTACCGGTTGCTGGTCCAGCAATCCGCCTGCGGTGCCGAGGTCTTGTTGCCGGCCGCGTCGAGGCTGAAGACGCCGCATCTCGAGGCTTCCTCGTCGCCGACCTGGTACGTGGCAGTGGCCTGGTAGGTGTTGGCGTCCGCGGCCGTGATCGTGACCGAGTAGCTGCCGGTCTGGGTGACGTACGGATCGCTCGCGAAGCCGAGGGCGGTCAAGCTGCTCGCATACGTGTTGTGGTTCAGGTAGTAGCGCTCCTGCTCGGTGGCGATCTGCAGCAGGACCGACATCGCCTCGGGGCGCTTCGCGCGCTGGACGTGCTGGCGGTAGCTCGGGTAGGCGATGCCGGCGAGGATGCCGACGATCACCACGACGATCATCAGCTCCATGAGCGTCACGCCCCGCATGCGCTTGAGTTCATTCATGTCGCTGCCCTCCGCGCAGACCTTACTCGATTCCGTCCTGCGTCCACAGGGTCCGCACCGGGTTGTTCGGGAAGCCGGACTCGAAGCATTCCGTCCCGACGCAGAAGATCGGCGGACGGGTGCAGTCGGCTCCCTCGCAGTTCGGATCGGGCGATCCCGGGAACAGCACGACGGGCGTCGGTGCGATGCCGCCCTGGGCGATCTCGACGTACGGCGTCTCGTCGATGTCGACCTCGGAATCCAGGTGGTTGATGGCGAAGTCACCGTTGACGACGCTCACCATGTAGAGGAAGTTGCGCCCGGCGCTCGGCTGGCAGGGGTTGTTCGTGTTGACGTCGGGTGCGAACGCGACGAACAGGACCGCGTCGTTGAAGGTCACGGAATCGGAGAGCACCGCCTGCTCGGGCGGCAGCACGAGCTTCCAGCCGCGGTCCTCGGGGCCGACGGTCGCGGCCGCGTCCGGCGTCGCCGTCACGAGGTCGTCCACGGTCGCCACGTCGTAGCCGGCATAGTCGGTCGCCGTGAGCTGGTTGAACACGTCCGGGTCGCGCACGGAGAAGAACATGTCGTTGGCGCTCTCGTTCAGCGGATGGGCGCGGTAGCCGCTGCCGATGCTGATCGAGATGAAACGGCGGCCCTGGATCGGGTCGTTGAAGATCGCCACGTCCGGTGCGGTGTAGAACCGGCGCGGAATGACCGAGGTCTCCTCCGCGCCGTCGCTGCCGAGATCGGCGATGATCCCGCCGGCAACGAGGCTGTTCGGCTCCGCGCCGTTCGTGATGTCGAAGCGCCAGATGCGCCCGGCGATGTCGGCCGCGTACATGCGGTCCGCGTAGCCGTCGCCGCTCATGTCGATCACCCGGATCGGTGACGGGAATGCACGCGTCATCTGCGCAAGCTTGAGATTCGCCGCGGAGCTGCCCGGGCCTGCCCACCAGATCCGTTCGCCGGTGAAGAGGTCCAGCATGTGGATCCCGGCGCCCAGGGCGTCGGGGCCGGCCGGTGCGGCCGGCGTATCGTGCACCGGGTCGTAGCCGCCCCCGACGATGACCACGGCATCGCGGATGCGCCGATCGATGCTCGGGTCGTCGATGTCGTCGGTGTCGACCCGTGCGATGACCGGCGTAGACCAGGTCTGGCCGAACTCGGGGAACTGGCGCGCCCACAAGAGCTCCGGCTGCGACTTGTCCGTCACGTCGAGCGCGTAATACGTGGAACCGCCGCGGCGCATGCCGAACACGATGTAGACGAAATCGCCGTCGGCGGGCTCGATGACCCCGTCATTGTCGGCGTCGAACACGACCGGGACGATGTTGCCGTCGATGCCGTAGTGCTTGAAGTTGGAGGCGGGATCGAAATAGAGCCGGTTCATGTCGCCCAGGAGCTCCATCGGCACGAACGCCCACAGCTCGCGGCCGGTGGCCCCGTCGATGGCGTGCAGGTAGCCGTCGTTGGTGCCGACGAATACCACGACTTCCGGATTGGTGGCGCTGCCGCCGTAGACGACCGACGCGGGCTGGGAGTGCAGGGGGTCGCCCATGGCGTTCCGCGCATCGTCGTGCGCGTTGTCGAGATCCTCGTCGCGCACGTCGAGCCCGTGCATCCACGAGATCAGCTCCTCGAGCGTCGGCTCGCCGGCCGCCCCGGTCAGGCCGAGGTCGGCGGCGGTCACGTTGGCGGCAGTGATCGCCTCCAGCGATCCCCCGGCACCGCTGTTCGTCAACAGCGTCCGTGACGCCGGGGGCGGAAGCTGGTGCGCCGCACCGCCCGCGGTGACGTCGGCGCCGTCGGCATCCGTGCTCCAGAAGCTCCGCGCGCCCTCCCGGAAGAAGCCGGAGGACGGGTCGACCGCCGGGTTGTCCGCGGCATCGACGATCTGGCTGTCGACGACCCGGTACTTCTTCAGGTTGCCCGGCCAGTGCACCTTCGTCTCCGCTTCGAAGACGGTGATGTAGAGGTCGTTCAGGTTCTGGGTGCGGTTGAACGAGTTCACCGAGATCGCCGGCGCGGTGAACGAGAGCGATCGCTTGGTGATGTCCGAGAAGATGCTGAGCAGCACGCTCGTCAGCGTTTCCACGTCGTCTGCGCGGAAGTACCGGCCTCCCGAGTCGGCCGCGGTTTCCTGCAGGTTCTGGATATCCATGGCGAAGCCGATCGTGTAGGTCGTGACGAGCTGGTCCCCGTCCTGCACGGGGTCGATGTCGACCGTGGCCAGGTATTGGGCGATGTCGTCCAGGCAGGCGCCGGTACCCGAGCCGTCACACCCCGGGAAGCCCGGCAGCCTCGCGGCGGCAAGCGTCCCGGCTTCGTCGTTGTTGTCCATCGGCTGCCCGTCGGACAGCAGGATGTTGAAGTTCTTCGCGCAGACCTGCGTCTCGGGGCTGATGTAGTTGCCGCCCGAAACCGCATTCGGGTCGGCGGCGTCGTGGTTCAGGCCGAAATGCGGCGCCTGGCCGCGCCAGTAGAGTGCGCCTTCGAGCATGACCTCCGCGAGCGGCGTGTTGCCCCGTGCGGGCAGGTTCGCCACCGTCTGCAGGATGCTGGCACGGTCGGCATCGAGATCGCTCATGGCCTTGATGACGATGCCGCCGTTGTTGTTGTTGAACCGCATGATGCCGACGTTGACGCCCGAGATGGAATTCAGCACGGCGGTGGTGACGGCCTTGAGGATGTCGATCTTGCGCACGTCCGTCTGGACGGCCGAGGCCTTCCAGTTGAGGTAGTTGCCGTCGTAAGCGGTGTACGTCACCGTGGCGGGCGCGCTGCCCCATGCGAGCTCGCGATCGGGATCGCTCGTGAACGGGGAACCGGGGTCGTTCGTCGCGTAAACCTCGCCCGTCGTGCCGCCGCCGTGGTTCCCCGAATCGGCCATGCATTCGACCAGGCCCTCGGTATTGCCCGACTGGAGCGTCTGCCAGCGGATGACGTCGGGGTCGGCCGTCGCGCGATACTGCACCATCGTATCCGTGTAGCTGCCGATGCCGGTGAGCTGGCCGGATGCCGCGGCGCACACGAAAGCGCTCTTCAGCACGTACTGGTCCGTGTCGCAGTTCGGGACGACGTCCACGTCCGTCCAGTAGACCGCGGCGGCGTTGCAGGTGCCTGGATACGTGTTGTTCGGGTTGTAGGGTTCTTTCGTCCGGACTTCGTCGTCCATGCTGCCGGAGGTGTCGAGCATGAACAGGATGTTCGGGCGCACCTCGACGTCCGGCATCAGCAGCATCAGCTCGGTGTCGTCCGCGAGGGCGGGGGGCATGCCCGCCCCGAGGGCGAGCAGCAACCCGGCGCCGAGGTGCGTGATCTTGCGCGTCCTGGTGCTCATATCGCTTTCCTTCGCCACTGCGCCCGACGTCACGTCAGAACCAGACGCGAATGGCCTTGATCGTGTCGGATTCCAGGTGATGCAGCACCGTGGCCGTGACCTCCGACGGCTGGCGCACGTCCTCGACCTGCTTGCGGAATTCCTCGAGGCTGAGCCGCTGGTCGTTGGCTTCGTACTGCGTCGCCGCGGTCACGCGAACCGTGTGGTACTCGCATTGCCGGCATTCCCGGAACGTCACCGTGCCGTTCGTCGTGCCGGGGAGGCGCAACTCGGAGAGCGCCACTTCGTACGCCTTGGAGACGAGCACGAAATCGGCACCGGCCGGCACGCTGAGACCCAGCAGCAGGACGGCGAGCAGGTTGTGCAGACGGATGTTCATGGCTGTGACTCCCCGCGTCCTGGCTCAGAGCGACGGCGAGCCGGGACCGACGACGTAGAACGCCTGGGTGTGCACGGCAGACGCGTCACGGTCGTTGGTTTCGCCGCTGGCAACGCGCGTCGACTGCGCGGTCGCCTCGGCCACGAAGTGGTAGGCCGCCATCCCGGAGCCGAGACTGAAGGCGGCCCGGTCGGCCGGCACGATGGTCGTGTTCTCGAAGCGAATCTTCGTGTCCACCGAGTACCCGGTCGAGGCGAACGTCTGCCGGCCGAGGTCCTTTTCCGGCACCGTTTCGAAGTAGCTTTGCGCCAGCGCATAGTCGAGGCCGCTCTCGGCGGCCTGGAACGCGTTCTCGAAGCTCTGGTCGTTGCGCGCGATCGCGAGCTCGGTCGTCGCCGTGTTCATCCCGGAGATCGCGAGCACGGTGACGACCACGAGCAGCACGAGCCCGACTACCAGCGCGGCGCCCTGCTGGCGGCGGGGAAAGGTCATCGGAAGGTGACACCGGTTCATGGGTCCTCTCCGTCAGCTGCGCACGTTGCGCAGCAGGATGGTTTTCGAGACCTGGAGCCGCCGGAACTCGTCGGCGGGTTGCCCCAGGTTCACGTCGCCCGGCGTGTAGGTGCGGGTGTCATCGATGCCCGTTTCGCGATCGACGGAGCGCACGAGGAGCCAGACCCGCGCGGTCAGCACCCGCGTGTTCGGGCTGGTGAGAATGGAATCGCCGGGATTCACGTAGCGATCCACGGTGCTGTCCTGGTCGACGTCCACGCCGAACTGCACTTGCAGGTTCTCGACGCCCGGCGCGACCTCCTGGTCCTCGACGGTGGGGCTCCCGGAATTCACGGTCAGCGTCTTGCGGCGCAAGGCCGGCACGCCGGGAATCAGCTCCGAGTCCGCGGCCACGTAGTAGGAATTGACGATGAGCGCGTGCGACTGGGAGTCCGGGCCGAGGCCCGAAGGCACGGTCGCATCCGCGAACAGCAGGCCCTGCGTGCGGCTGGATTGCACGTACAGGCGGCCGTCCGTGAGGGCCGTCGCCGGTTCCCGCGCCGCGCGGCGCACGGTGAGGGTATCGGAGTTCGCCTGCGGGCCGCCGACGCCGCCTGCCGCGCACGCCAGGCCGTAGCCGTTGTTGCTCCCTTCGACCGGCCGCTCCAGGTCGAGCACCCATGCGGCGCCGCACTCGGCGATGCTGCCCGCGGTGGGCAGCAGGCCCAGCGGATCCGGGTTGCCCGGCAGCGAGCGGCCCTCGATGTCGTGGCCGCGGCTCAACAGCCCCCAGTGGCTCGCCATGCGCAGGTCCGTCTCCAGGGTGTCGAGCGCGAACTGCGCCGTCTCCTGCACGCGGGCGATGGATTCGTTGACGCGGAACGCGTGGCGGCTCTGGCTCGCGATCTGCACCGCGCCGATGATCAGGAAGGAGCCGATCGCGAGCGCGACCATGAGCTCGACCAGCGTCACGCCGGCGAGCTTCCGGGGCGGACGCTTCACGTGAGGCAGCGGGCGGGTCTCCATCGTAAGTCTCACAGGGCCGGCTCGAAGACGGGAAACTCGATCGCGTAGGAAGGCGTTTCCCCCGCCTCGCTCCACGTTATCGTCACCGTGTAGAGTGCCGGCGAGCCGCTGCCCGCCGGGGCCGCGTAGCTCACGAGCACGTCGCCGTCGGGCAGCGTGTCGCGGGCCTGCCGGTCCCAGGACCAGATGTCGCTGGCGGCGATCTCTTCGGCCGTGCAGAGCTCGGTGAGGCACAACGGATCGGGCGCGCTCGTCACCGGTCCGGTGTCGGTGTAACTCGCTCCCGCGAGCGGGTTGGCGCGGATGCGGTCGGCCACGTCACCGGCGAGCGCGATCGCGTGATGGCGAAAGAGGGAAGTGCGGCCGGCCTGCATGCCGTGCACGTACACCCCGGCGATGCCCAGCATGCCCACGGACATCACGATCAGCGCGATCAGCACCTCGACGAGCGAGAAGCCGGCGTGGCGGGTGTCGAAGCGTCGCGTGCGGGGATTCATCTCGTCGTCCGTGTCAGCTCGTACAGTTCACGCCGAGGGTGCCGACGGACGCGCTGATCGTCTCCACCGTCTTGATGATCGTGGAGCGGCCGATCGGCGAGACGACGATACGGCGCGCGGCCGAGCTGCCGCCCGGCGCCAGCGTGTTGCCGCGGTCGTCGCAGATCATGGCGATGAAGGCGTTGCCTTCCGCGCCGAGGCCCGTCGGGGCGAAGGTGAACTTGCTGCCGCTGCTGTTGATGTGAATGGTCTGGTGCGCCGCGGCGAAGGTCTTGAGAATGGTCTCGTTGCCGCCGGTGCTGCGCTCGCCGTCGCCGTCGCGGTCCAGGAACACGATCCAGCCGTCGGCGAAGCTCGTGCCGTCGCACTCGGCATCCGCGGCGGTCGGGTCGGCGCTGGCGCAAATCGTCACGCTTTCCTTGGCGCGCGCCGCTTCCGAGCGTGCCAGCATGAAGCTGCCGTGGAGGTCGTTGGCCAGCGCGGTCACGCGGCTGTTGCGCGAGAACTCGCCCAGGTTCGGCACGCCGATCGCCAGGATGAG
>Ga0079224_100016566_pt1 | contig 10360 bp, 7 predicted proteins | sample Stecom2015_FD_80414 | JGI IMG/M metagenome (GOLD analysis project Ga0079224, IMG submission 80414) | Agricultural soil microbial communities from Utah to study Nitrogen management - Steer compost 2015 | ecosystem: Environmental > Terrestrial > Soil > Agricultural land | place: USA: Utah...
AAAGCTCATTTTTAGGATTTATGTTTAAAACAGGGGCTTCGGCATTTGTTCCTAAAGGTATTTCTCCTGTAGTATTAAAACAGGTAATAGATAAGGTATATGACTCTGGTGTATACTTCATGGAAGACCAGATTGAAAGTGTTAGGGAACAAATATCCTCAAAAGCTCCTAAACCGGAACTTGGTGACGATACCGATCTTTCTGAACGTGAAATGGAAGTACTTAAACTTATTTGTATGCAAAAAACAGCAAAAGAAATAGGTGAAACACTTTTTATCACCACCAGAACAGTTGAAGGACACCGAAATAACCTGTTTACCAAAACCGGTGCAAAAAATATTGCGGGACTGGTAATTTTTGCCATAAAACATAATGTTATCGACGTAAACAACCTGGTTTTATAAATATAGGTAAAAATACCTGTTTTGTTAAAACAGGTAAAATCATCCTAACTTAACAAGTATATGTAAAGTACTTTGGTAGCTGAAAATAAGCAGCTTAACCAACTAAATATTTTACATATGCATCCTTTTCTTAAAGTCTTGAGAACTACCGATGAGCAAAGCCAAAATGGCATTGTAAACGATAAAATTAAGGAGCTCATTCCAACTGCAATGGTAGACACACCAGCGATGGACTACCAAAAATGGCTTGAGGCTTCTAACAACAGGCTTGCCGATTTATCCAATGCGCCAAAAAATGCTAAAATAGCAATTATTGGTGCCGGTATGAGTGGGCTTATTACAGGTTTCGAACTGCTAAGGGCTGGTTTCACTAATTTTAAAATTTATGAAGCTACAGATAGAGTGGGCGGACGCTTTTACTCTTATGAGTTTCCAAATGATGAGACCAACTTTGCAGAACTGGGAGCCATGAGGTTCCCTCCTTCAGAAAACTGCTTGTATTGGTATATAAAATACATGCAGGACAATCCTGAAAGAAACAAACACAACATTGAACTTAATGGTGATTTCCCGGATCCGGGACTGGTACCTACACTTGTTTGCTACAAAGGGAAACAGTACAACATAATGCCAAACCAGCCTGTACCTGAAATTTTTAGGGATATAAACGAAAGCTGGGCAGGATTTGTTACCACTATGGAGCCTATTTTACTACCTAATGGTGTACAGCTTGATGCTCCAGCACAAATTATGGAATGGTTAGACATTTCTAATCCTCAAACCTACAATCCGGCAAAGGCACAAAACGCATGGCAGGGTTATGTAAACTACTTTAAAGATAAGTCGTTTATAGAGGGAATCATAGAAATTTTCTGTCAGCCTAATGCACCAAAAAAATACAATGCCATCACTAAACAATGGGGTGACCGCTATCAGTGGCAATATCCTGATGACATAGAGAAATTCGGAACAGTAGGTACAGGTATAGGCGGGCAGTCTCCCCTATTCCCCATCAGTTTTGTATGCATGATGCGTTTTACGCTTAATAAACTGGAAGAAAACCATGCACTAATCGTTACCGGAACCGACTCTGTAGCAAATGCATTGGCTGATTTTGATATTAACGGTAAAAAAGTAAGAGATTTTATTATTACCAATACTCCGGTAAAAGTTATAAACCCAGAAAATAACGGTGGTAATATAAGCCTTACCGATAATAAAGGTAGTGTAATTGAAAGCGACATAAACCACCTGGTGGTTTGTACTACTACACGTGCTGCCGAAATAGAACTTGGTATAGACTCATTATGGCAGGCTAATCAAAAAGCTGTGGCTAATGATCTTATTGATATGAACAAGCGCGAAGCGGTAACAAATGTTCATATGGCACAGTCAAGTAAGTTTTTCCTAAAGGTAAAACCATGGTGGATAGGCGATGCAAATAAAGATAAGGTAAGATGTATCACCACTGATACGGCTATGGCAAACTTTTACACTCTTGATTACAACCCTAACGATACAGAGGCTGTTTGCCTTATGAATTACGTTTGGGAAGATCTTTCGGAAAAAGCAGAAGCACTGGGCGAACTGGATGAAAGATACCAGCGCTTTTTGAGAGACTTAGGTAAAATTGAAGGTATAGATTATATACTGGAAGCCATGCCTAAAAATGTAGACGAAACAAATGCTGTAATGATAGACTGGCAACTGCAAAAATACTACAATGGTGCTTTTGCCTTAACTCAGCCTACTCAGGAAGATTATTTAAGTCAGCTATACTATAACTTCACCAACCTTAACAACAATGTGGCAAAAATTTACTTTGCCGGCGACAGTTACTCATGGGTTGGCGGATGGGTAGAAGGTGCTCTTCAAACAGGTCTTAATGCATTTTCATCTATCGTGAAAAACCTGAACGGAACCTTTACAAGCCCTTCACTAAATCCTCTTGAACATCATAATACAAAATCTATTGTTTACAATAACCCAAGTTCAATAGGTACTGTTATGTCTTTTGGGCCTTATGGCGGAGCTTCAGTAAAAACCATTTACTACCAGGAGCAAATCCAGTCGGGTTCTTCATTTGCCATATATACGAGAGGTGGCGACTGCATAAGTGCTATTACTGTAAACGGTAAAACATATGGTTCTCCTGATTCTACCCCAAAGATGGTTAATCTTAGCGAACCAATAAACCAGTTTGAAATTTATGCCGGCTATTCTGATTATTACAGGGCTACTGTAGTAAGATGCTTTAAAATTAATGGAACAACTTATGGCGCTGTACCTCATACCGATGATATGAAATACAGTTTGCCTTTAGATAACCCTTCTAAAATCACACAAATTATGGGATTACACGGCGACGCAATCGACAGGATAGGTTTCTCTTTTGAAGAGATTGTACATCCGCAATTATCTGCAAAGCGCTCTTTGCAAAATGTAGCTTCGGCTCTTAAAAAATCGGCACTATCAGTATTGATAGCAGGCGGAATGGTACTTTCAATGTCTTCTTGTAAAGAAAAACATGAAGAGGAAAATAAACCTGAAGCAGAAAATGTTGAAAAAGGTATTATTATACCTCAGGAATTCCCTAATGACTTAGGGATAGCAAACTTTAGTTTTCCTGAAGATTCAACTAAAATCTACACATGGTTAAACAATCAGGATACCAATAGTATTACAGAACACGCATGGGGTATTTGGGCAGGACTTACTAAAAAGTCAAACCAAATTTACAAAGGTGACTCTCTGTGTGTATTTGAAACATGGATGGGAGTTAAAGAACTGGCTGCTATTTGCAGAACTCCTTTAACAAAAGGTAAAGAAGCACAACAGGTTAAAAAAGGCCGTACTGCACTTAGTGTACCTAGACAGTTTGTACATGCACAGGTATTTGCTAAACAGGCTGTAATAGATACCAGTTTCCAAATTTTTGAAACTGTTTCTTATAATCCGGGTGCGGCTAAATATGCTTTAGATCACAAAATTTTCAATCAATCGGTTTTAAATAAGTACGAAGTAAAGGATGGTATAGGTAGAATACCTCAATTCCCAAATAATGGTATTACATTAAAACCAACTTATTATGCCGGTATCCCTGATGAAAACGGACTTATACGTGTACCGGCATGGCCTGGCACGCCAAACCCTGCAAAAACCTTTGGTCCTGACGCATGGAATACATATGTATATGCTGATTTAAGCAATAGCCAGCCAGCTAATAAAAAACTGGTTCCTGTAACATCAGAAAATCCTACTGCTGACGAAATTAAAGCCGCTACCTGTAATGTTAGCGACTTTATAAACTACAAACTTGATGAAGAGGCTGCAGCTTATCTTAACAAAACTGAAGATATAGATGGTAACTCAAACTTTAAAGCCGGTGACCTTATTTTACTTGTGGCTATGAACGTAGGAACAAAAGAAATCAGTAACTGGACATGGCAAACATTTTACTGGAGCTACCAGCCGGACAGCCCTGCGTTACCAAGCTCAACTGCAGAAGCAAACGCACGCCCTTCACAAATAAAAGGTGCGGCTGCGCACTATGCTGTTGCAACAGCTTATGCAATGGTATGGCCTAACCAGCCTATAAACGGTGGTACAAATAAAAATGTTACTCCTATTATAGCCTTTAACCCATATCTGGAAGCTGGTTTTGCACCTAATACTTTTCAAAATAATAACTCAACATATCCTAATAAACTTGGTTTAGAGTATGGAGTTCAAACAAACTGTATGAGCTGCCATGCCTTGGCAACAGTTAAGGGAGATGTAGGATATACTGCAGATCAGTACATTAGCATGGATGATATGAGTCTCTATAAAAATGAGGTTCAGGTAGACTTTGCATGGTCAATACAAGGCAATATCAATACTAAGAATTAAAAATAGCTGCATTTCGCAGATAAATATGTACAACACGTAGAATTACCTGTTTTCTTAAAACGGGTAATTCCTACCTGTTGTAATTTAGTATATATACAGACCTTTATATAATGAAATCCAGTTTATTAGATTTCGTTACAAACCATGATATATAAACCTATCATGCTTATACACAAAGTAATATAAAACACTATTGGGAATGAGCATTTCGTCAACATTCATACATATTAAAGAATTACTAAACAATGATCAGTTAAGTAATATAAAAAATCTATTAGCTTCTGCTCCCTATGATGACGGAAAGAACACAGCCACTGATTCGGCACGTGACGTAAAAAGCAACCTACAGGTAAATATGCAAAGTCAGCAATACGGAATGATACAGCAAATTTTACTTGGTGCTTTAAACCAAAACGAAACCTTTAGAAACGCTCTTTACCCCAAAAACATATACCCATTTCTTATTAGCAAATATACCGCCGGAAACGAATACGGCTGGCATGTTGATAATCCTTTAATGGGTAACATGATGCGCACAGATGTCGCAATGACAATATTTTTAAACGCCCCAGAGGATTATGAAGGTGGTGAACTGGAACTGGAAATCCCTAGCGGTACACTACTTTATAAGTTAAAAAAGGGAGATGCTATATGCTATCCGTGTATGTATTTACACAGGGTAAAACAATTAATATCGGGCGAAAGACATGTTGCAGTTACCTGGATACAAAGCCTGGTAAAAGAAAATGAAGAGAGAGGCATATTGTATGATATGCAACAGGTTTTAAACACTCTAAAAAAATCGGCTTCAAACAGCAGGGAACAACTTGTGCTACAACAAAGTCACAGTAACCTGCTGCGAAAATGGAGTGAATAACCAAATCTTAAAATCAAATATATGTTTCACTTAAAAACTTTAAAATTATGGAAGGTTACATTGGAGAAATAAGACTCTTTGCTGCCAATTTTTCACCAAGAAATTGGGCTTATTGCAACGGAAACCTTATAGCCATAAGTGCTAATACTGCTTTATTTGCAATATTAGGCACTACTTATGGTGGTAACGGAATACAGACTTTTGCACTACCAAACCTTATAGGAAGAACTGCAATAGGTGCCGGTCACGGAGCAGGACTTAGCTATTACGACGCAGGAGAAATGGCAGGTACAAATACCAGAACATTATTAAGTAATAATTTACCGGTACACTCACATGATGCTACTGCTACAGTAGCTGCTCCGGCTTATTCGGATGAAGGAGATACCGATTCTCCTACAAATCATGTTCTTGCCGCAAAATCAGGTATGTATAGTACTGAAGCCCCTGATACAAGTCTAAGTTCATACCAAAATACATTTATGACTAATGTTACAGGATCAAATTATCCCATAAACATTACCCAACCATTACAGGCTACAAATTATATTATTTGTATGTATGGAATTTTTCCGTCTCGTAACTAAAGGATTAAAAACTTAATAAAGTAAAACTTTTAAAATTTAAAATTATGGAAGGATATATAGGAGAGGTTCGCTTATTTGGAGGAAATTTTGCCCCAAGAGGCTGGGCTTTTTGCCAAGGACAAACTTTATCAATTTCAACATATGATGCTCTTTTTAGCCTTATAGGTACTATTTATGGAGGTGATGGGAGAACTACATTTCAACTACCTGATTTACAGGGAAGGGTCGCTATAAATCCGGGACAGGCAGATGGCAATACCATAAATACTGTACTAGGACAAAAAGGAGGTGCAGAAACACATACTATGATTGTTGGCGAAATGCCTTCACATACACATACTGCTACAGGAACAGCTATAATACCTGCAAATACAGCCCCGGGTAATACAGCTACACCTACAGGACATGTTCTTGCTTCACTAGCAGGTACCTATTCGTCCGAACCTCAGGATACGACAATTACAGCAACTAGTGCTGCTGCTCAGGTTGGTAATTCAGGATTATCAGTTCCTTTTCAAATTATTCAGCCTTATACCTGTTTAAACTATATTATTTGCCTGGAAGGAATTTATCCAAGCAGAAACTAACTTTTAATTAATTTATAAAATTAGAATTATGGAAGGAACCATGGCAGAAATACGTTTGTTTGCCCCAAACTTTGCTCCAAAATTTTGGTCGTTTTGTGAAGGTCAAACATTAGCAATATCAAGTAATACCGCTCTTTTTAGTCTTATTGGCACCATTTATGGCGGTGATGGAAGAACCACATTTAAACTACCTGATTTTAGAAGTAGGGTACCTGTAGGAGCAGGCCCCTCAAATACAGGGATTACTGCATACACTATGGGCGAAGTTAGTGGTACAGCTACGGTAACAGCAACTGTTGCAAACTTACCGGCACATATTCACTCTGGCATGCTAAATTATGCCCTGCCGGCATATTCAGATGAGGGAGATACCGCAATACCCACAGGAGCCGGCTTAGCGTCTGCAAGTGGGCTTTTCTCTACAAATCCACCTAATACTTCTTTACACCCGGCTGATGCACACATAACAATTGGAAATAAAGGTGGGGGTGCACCTTTTAGTATTATGCAACCTTATCTAAGTATAAACTACATTATTTGTGTTCAGGGGATATTCCCTAGCAGAAACTAAATTTTAATAATAACTCCCCCGGTTATAAATCCGGGGGTTATAAAAACCCTACTATGAAATTAGGTTTACTACTCACAAAATCAGTAATATATCCTTCAATTGGCTTTGATATTGTTGACGGACTTAAAGCTTCCCTAAAAAATCAGGGCTGTGAAAGTGAATATCAAATACTATCAAAAAATATTGGTGTAGGAGGTAATAACGATGAAATATATTCGTGTGCAGAGCAATTGCTACTGGAAGGGGCTGATATTGTTATTGGCTATATAAACCCGCACGCGGCAGAGGCTATCTCTCCCCTATTTGAGAATTCCGGTAAAACATTACTGGTATTAGACAGTGGTTACCATTTGCCAGTTTATGAATCTGTATTACCAAATACTTACTTCATTTCACTTCAGGGTAATTTATGTTCAAGAGCAATTGTTAATAAAGCTTTTAGTGATGGTAATAAAAATTTTGCGGTAGCATGCTCTTTCTTTGATGCCGGATATCGTTCACCATACATATATTCTGCTGCCAGTGAAGAAAAAGGCGGAGCCGTAACATTTAATTATGTAACCCCTTTACGAAAAGCAGACTTTACACTTGATCCCCTTATTAACTACTTGAACGAAAATAAAGACACAGCCATTTTTGCCTCTTTTTGTGGTGACATGACCGAAGATTACTTAAATGAAAGTGCGAAACTTGAAAGTCTTTCAAAAAATAATACTTACGCAAGTAGCTTTACTGCAGAAGAAAACTGGCTTGATAAAATTACCTATCCGGGGTATGACTGGTATAGTGCTGTGCCGTGGTCAAAGAATATAGATACTCCTGCAAATAACGAATTCAAAAATATAATGGGGAGCATCCGTCCCGAAAAAATAAACGTTTTTTCACTACTGGGTTGGGAAGCTGCATTGTATATAAGTAAATCAAACAACTTTAATTTTGACGGACTTATTATAGATTCACCAAGAGGAAGTGTATTCATGAATCCATCAACAAAACACTCTGAAGCACCTGTGTATTATGCCACAGTTACTAAAAACAGTAATACTAATACCTGTGTTTTAACCAATATTACTGAAGTAAGCGACCTTACCGAAGATCGTAATGGCTTATTAAAAGATATTGAGTATATAAAAAATAACATTTCCGATTCATGGCTTAACTCTTATGCCTGCTTAGATTCATGATAGCAACAGCTCCAAAAATAATAGTATTATGTAACAACCGTATGGCTATACCGGCACTGCAAAGCTTGGGTAGCCTTAATATGTTATGTGCTATTGGTGTTCCAAAAAATAATCAGGAGGTTATTGAAATATGCTCTGCTATTACAACAGCATTAAAAATACCTCTTCTGCTTTTAAGTAAAGATATTTTAGATAAAAGCTTAAGTGAACTTATCGGAAATACAAAAGCCAATTATGTTTTTACGATGACATTCCCCTGGAAAATATCCCAAAAAATGATTGCTGATTTCCCTAATACATTTTACAACTTTCATTACGGACTACTTCCTGAAATGAGGGGAGCCGATCCTGTGTTTGAGTGTTTAAGACAGGGAGTAAAAGAAACCGGAATCACTATTCATAAAATTGAAAAAGATATAGATACAGGGTCTATACTACTCAAAAAACAAATTCCTGTAGAGGCGACTACAACTCATGGCTTTTTATGTACCAGTCTTTCTTATTTGGGAGCACATATGCTGCCGGAAGCAATTTCTCTACTACAATCAGGTGTTAACGGTATTCCACAGGATAGCAATAAGGTAAACTATTACAAAAGACCGGGTATAAAAGATGTATGCCTTAACTGGCATAATCAGGATGCAAAATCGGCCCAGTCATTAATAAGAGCCTGCAATCCCTGGAACAAAGGGGCCTATACACAATGGAAAGGATGGAATATAAGAATAATAGAGGCATCTGCTATTGATTTAGCTACAGAAACAGAAAATAATCCGGGAACAATACTAAGTATTGATGAAAATAACGGACTCATTATACAATGTAATAATAACACCCAGCTAAGGGCTGATATTATTTATACAGACGAAGGATACATGAGCGGGCATCGTTTGCTTGCTTTTGGTGTGAAAAAAGGCGAACATTTTGTCAGTTTATAATCAAATCTAACCAGTTCATTTATAAATAAATATTATATGAAGTATTTTTACTCTAAATTAAAATTCTGCTTAACAGGATTTTTTATGATAGGGTTGTTTTTATTAGCAGGAGAAAAAGCTAATTCGCAAACCACCCTTAGCCCCGGGGACATATTGTTCACCGGTTTTGATTCAACCTTCGCCCCCGCTGATGGGGATGTATTCACATTTGTATTACTTAAAGATATTACATCCGGCACAGTGATAAGTTTTACTGACAGGGGATATTTTGGAGGTAGTACCTGGCGAGCAGCAGCTTCCTCAGAATCAGACATAACCTGGACTTCAAGTAGTGCACTTAGTTTGGGAACCCAAATTTATATAAAGGGATTAACAGCAAGTGTGTTTGATCCTTCAGGAGGTACATATACCCCAAACGGTACGGTTGTATCAACTACCGGCACATCTTCTAACGGTTTAAATCTTTCAGCTGTTGGTGATGAGATTATCGCTTATCAGGGAGGTAGCGGATCGGTTACCGGTAGTGGTGTTACAATTATAGCAGGTATTAATTATTATTATTGTGTAGGAGGAACAAACTCTACTGCCGTTTGGAATATTGGTTGTGATGGCGCTCCAAACTCTTCACAAATGCCTCCCGGACTTACCGGAGGTGTTGATGCTTATTTTACAGGAGCTATATCAGGTAATGATACTCCAGATGCAGCGTATTTTAGTTGTACCGGAGGATCACTTAGTACAGCTAGCCAGATAAGAACAGCTGTTATGAATCCTGCAAACTGGGTTCTTAGCGCAACTACAGTAACATTACCAAATACATGTACTTTTGGTGGACCTACTTGTGCACTTACAGCCAGTATTACCTCTCAAACTAATATTGCCTGTAATGGCGGTTCAACAGGTAGTCTTACTGTAACTGCTTCCGGTGGTGCTGCTAACTATAACTATACATGGAGCAACGGCTCTACAACCACTAATACATCTTCAAGCACTAATACTATAAGTGCTCTTAGTGCAGGTACATATAATGTTACAATAGAAGATTCTAATGGATGTACAGCCACAGCCAGTGCAACAATTACACAGCCAACATCTGCTCTTTCACTTACTCCTTCATCACAAACTAATATAGCATGTTTTGGTGGCGCTACAGGTGCAGCAAGTGTTAATACTGCTACAGGTGGTACAGGTGGGTATACCTATAACTGGACTCCGGGTAACCCAACCGGTGACGGAACTACATCGGTTACAGGACTAACTGCAGGTACATGGACATGTACCGTAACGGATGCTAACAGTTGTACTGCTTCTTATAGCTTTA
>Ga0079224_100016567_pt1 | contig 10359 bp, 7 predicted proteins | sample Stecom2015_FD_80414 | JGI IMG/M metagenome (GOLD analysis project Ga0079224, IMG submission 80414) | Agricultural soil microbial communities from Utah to study Nitrogen management - Steer compost 2015 | ecosystem: Environmental > Terrestrial > Soil > Agricultural land | place: USA: Utah...
CAGCCACCTTTTGATGCGTTCGTCTTTCAGCCGGTAACGGACTTCCAGTCCGCGCCGCTCGGCTTCCACGATGCCGGCCGCCCGCAGTTTTTGCAGGTGCTGGGAAACGGTCGGCTGGGGCAGGTCCAGGCAGTGCTGCATGTCGGTGACGTTCCGGCTCTCTTCCCGGAGCAGCAGTTGGTGGACGATGCACAGGCGGACCGGATGGGCCAGCGCCTTCAGCGTGTCGGCCATTTGCCGGTAAGCGTTGAAATCCGCATTCATGGATTCAAACCGCTCCTTCACGTATTCGGATCCTTTCCGGTATTCTTATATTCATATATTAGAATATAAAAATCCAAAATGCAAACCGCACTTCCGGAAGGAGAGGGGGCCGGACCGGAAGCCAGGTGTTGCCATGGGTGGCCTTTCGTGCTATTATGGAACACGCGTTCGCATGTCTGAAGCGCTTTCCGATCCGTCCGCAGACGGACCGGCGATCCGTCGCCGGCCGGTTGACGGATCCGTGCGGGACCGCTAGAATGGCGCATATCCTTAGAAACGGACGTTGCGAAAACGGATGGGAGCAGGGGAACCATGACCTTTTTTCGGACAATGGGCTGGTATTTCCGGGAGAGATGGGCGTTCTACGCGATCGCCATCTTCCTGATCGTCGTCGATTACTCCCTCGGCCTGCTGCCGGCGCGGATCGTCGGCAACACGGTGAACGCCCTCACGTTGGGCGAAATGACGAGGCCGCTTCTCGAGAAGCGGGTGCTGCTGCTCATCGGCATCGCCCTGGCGGCTTACCTGGTGATCGTCACCTGGGTGAACACGCTGTTCCGCAATGCGATCTACCTGGAAAAGCTGCTGCGCTCCAAGCTTTTGGAGCACCTGACGAAGATGTCGCCGTCGTTTTTCCACCGGTTCACGAGGGGCGACCTGATGGCCCAGGCCACCAACGACATCCGCGCCGTCAACATGGCCTCCGGCTTCGGGGTCATGACGTTCGCCCACATGGTGGTCGGCGGGCTGCTCGTCATGGCCATGATGCTGTCCATCAACTGGAAGCTGATGCTGGCGTCGATGGTGCCGCTGCCGTTTCTGGCGCTGGCCATCAAGACGCTGGGCGCGATGATGCGGACGCGTTTTTTTGCCGCCCAGCAGGCGTTCGGCAAATTGAACGACCAGGCGCTGGAATCCATCTCCGGCCTGCGGGTGATCCGCGCTTACGGGCAGGAAGATGCCGACGTGGAAGCGTTCCGCCGGGTCGCCGAGGACACCCGGATGAAGAACGTCCGCGTGTCCCTCGTGCACGCCCTGTTCCAGCCCGTCATTTCCATCTTGGTCGGCGCCAGCTTCACGGTGGCCTGTGCGTATGGCGCATGGCTCATTCTTCGCGGCGAACTGGCCCTGGGGGACCTGATCGCCTTCACCATGTACCTGGGCATGCTGATCTGGCCGATGATCGCCTTCGGCGAGTTCATGAACGTCATGCAGCGGGGCAGCGCTTCGGCCGAGCGGATCATGACCACCCTCCGCCAGCCCCCGGAGCTGGTGGAGACGGACGACCCGGTGACGGAGGCGGAGCCGGAGGGCATCGAATTCCGCGGCCTGTCGTTCCGCTATCCGGGCGCCGGGGAGGACAGCCTGCGGGACATCACCCTCCGCCTCGGCCGGGGACAGACGCTGGGCGTCGTCGGGCCGACGGGAAGCGGCAAGACGACGCTTCTGAGGCAGCTGCTCCGGCTGTATCCGGTGGAGCCCGAAACCCTGTTCATCGGCGGGGTGCCCATCGAGCGGCTCAGCCTGGATCTGTTGAAAAGCTGGATCGGATACGTTCCGCAGGAGCACATGCTGTTGTCCCGGACGATCCGGGACAACATCCGGCTCGGCCGGATCGACGCGCCGGATGCGGACGTGCGCCGCGCCGCCGAGCTGGCCTGCCTGACGTCCGATCTCGGCGGCATGAAAGACGGGCTGGACACGCTGATCGGCGAGAACGGGCTCATGCTGTCCGGCGGGCAGAAGCAGCGGATCGCCATCGCCCGGGCGCTCCTGGTCGATCCGGAGATTCTCATCCTGGATGACGCCCTGTCCGCGGTGGATGCCCGGACGGAAAGCGCCATCCTGGAAAACCTGCGCCGCGTGCGGGCCGGCAGGACGACGCTGATCGCCAGCCACCGGATGAGCGCCGTCAGCCACGCCGACTGGATCATCGTGCTGGACGGCGGCCGCATCGCGGAGCAGGGCACCCATGCCATGCTGATGGCTGCGGACGGCTGGTACCGGCGGCAATATGAGCGGCAGCAGATGGAACGATCGCTGGAGGAGGGCACGGCATGAACGAAGCGGTCCGAAAACCGGTCAGCAGGCGGACGGTGGTCTGGCTGCTCTCCTATGCGATGCGGTACAAATTCCGGATTCTGGGCGCCATCCTGCTCCTGCTCGCCGCCGTCGGCCTGGAGCTGCTCGGACCGGTCATCAACATGACCGTCATCGACCAGTATTTGATCCCGGCCGCCTACGAGCCGGTTGAATACCGGCCGATCCTGGTCATGATCCTCCTGTACGCCGGGGTGCTCTTGTTCGCCGCCCTGTTCAACTATTCGCAGTCGATCCTGCTGCAAATGACCGCGCTTCGCATCGTCTTCAACATGCGGATGGACCTGATGCGCCATCTGCAGCGGCTGCCGGTGCGCTTCTTCGACAACATCCCGGTGGGCACCCTCGTCAACCGGATCTCCAACGACACGGAATCGATCCGCGACCTGTACATGAGCTTCATGGCCACGTTCACCGTCAGCATCGTGCAGGTAACCGGCATTTTCACCTACCTGTTCATCCTGGACGCTTCGATGGCCAAATTCGTGCTCCTGCTTTTGCCCCTGTACCTGACGGTGACGTGGCTGCTGCTCCGGTACGGCAACCGGTACCTGGCGGCCATGCGGGCGCGAATCAGCGACATGAACACGATGCTCAGCGAATCGATCCTCGTGATGCCGGTGCTGCAGCTGTTCCGGCGGGAGAAGGAAACGATCCGCGAATTCGAGCGGCTGAACCGGGACTGGCAAGCAAACCACGTCAAGCAGCTCAGGCTCGGGTCGCTCATTACCCGCAACCTGCTCGGGCTGGCGGGCTCCTTCATGACGGCCTGGATCCTGTGGTCGTACGGCATCGTGTCCATCGAAACGGGTTTGACCATCGGCGTCATGGCCGCATTTCTGGACTACACCGGCCGGCTGTACCATCCCGTCATCGCCGTGTTCGACCAGCTGGTCAACGCGCAGCGCGCCCTGGTGGCGGCGGAGCGGGTGCGGGAGGTGCTGGAGGAACCGGCGGATGCGCGGCAGGAGGCCGCGGCGCGGGAAATGTTGAAGGAACCGGCGGAAGCCGCGCGGGAAGCGGCGGCCGCCGGCGGGGAAGCGCCGGAAGAGACCGTCGGCTTGCGGAAGGCAGCGTCGGCGGGCGGCGTCCCCGGGCCGTCGCCGGCGGAAGCGGGCGCCATGCAAGTCGCGATGGCATCCGAAGCGCCGGAAGCGGCCGTCCGTGCGGTCGCGACGCCCGGGCGGAAAAGAGGGCACGTCCGCTTCGACGGCGTCTGGTTCGCGTACAAGGGAGACGAATATGTGCTGAAAAACATCAGCTTCGAGGCGCTCCCCGGCGAGACGGTGGCGCTCGTCGGGCATACGGGCAGCGGCAAAAGCTCCATCATGAACCTGCTGCTCGGCTTCTATGAACCTTCATCCGGCACCATCACCGTGGACGGCGCGGACATCGCGGGCCTGGCCAAGCGGGAGCTGCGCCGGGACATGGCCGTCGTCCTGCAGGATCCGTTCCTGTTCGCCGGCGACATCAAGTTCAACGTCAGCCTGCACACGCCGGGCATCGGTCCGGACGAAGTCAGGCGGGCGCTTGAAGCCGTCGGCGCATGGACGTTCGTCGAACGGCTGCCGGGCGGCATCCACGAGCCGGTCATCGAGCGGGGCAGCACCCTCTCCGCCGGCCAGCGGCAGCTCATCACGTTCGCCCGGGCGCTGGCCCACGATCCGGCCATTCTCATTCTGGACGAAGCGACCGCCTCCATCGACAGCGAGACGGAAACGCTCATCCAGCACGCCCTGCAGGTGGTCAGCCGCGGCCGCACCACCTTCGTCATCGCCCACCGGCTGTCGACGATCCAGGGCGCCGACCGGATTCTGGTGCTGCACAAGGGGGAAATCGTGGAGCGGGGCACCCACGACGAGCTGATGCGTCTGGAAGGCCGATACTACCGGATGTATCAGCTGCAGAAAGGCGCTGTCCCGGTCTCTTGACGAAAGGTCCTCCCGGCGGCATTCTATCCTTCAAAGGGCTCCTTCAAACGGCATCCCCTGTTGATCATATCCCCATCATCATGAAACGGAGGAACAACGCGTGGACCGGCATCACGAAAACCGGCAGGCAGACGGGCAGGGAGAGTTGGAAAAGGACGGAGGCCGGACCATCCTGATCACCGGTGCAAACCGCGGGCTCGGGCGGGAACTGGTGCGGGCGGCCCTCGAGCGCGGCTGGCGGGTGGCGGCGGGCATGCGGGAAGGCGCCCTTGAGGCGGCCGACATCCGCGCGCTGCGCGAAGCCCACGGAGACCGTTTTCTCGCCGTGGCGCTGGACGTGACGGGCGAGCCGTCCGTGGAAGCGGCGGCGGCCGACGTGCGGCGCGCCTTCGGCCGGGTGGACGTGCTCGTGAACAATGCGGCCATTCTGGTGGCGCGGGACCAGAAGCTGGAGGAGCTTTCGCTTGCGGCGGTGGACGAGACGTTCCAGGTGAACCTGTACGGCCCGCTCCGCGTCACCAAGCATGTGCTGCCGCTCATGACGGGCAGCGGACGGAAAGCCATCGTCAACATCAGCTCGGAAGCGGGCAGTTTCGCCAACGCCTACGGCGGCGATTACCCGTATGCCCTGTCGAAGGGGGCGCTCAATCTGTTCTCCGCCCATCTGAGGCGTTACGTCGCCGGACGCGGCATCCGCGTCTTCGCCGTGCACCCCGGCTGGATCCGCACCGACATGGGCGGTGACCAGGCGCCGGGCGATCCGTTCGAGTCCGCCCGGGGCATCCTCGACCTGGCCGAGGGCATCACGGACCGGCCGGATTTGCCCGTGTTCGTCGATTTCCGGGGCCAACCGATGGAACCGTGACGCAAGCCGCGGGACTCCATCGCGGCTTGAGGCAACGAAGACGCAGGACTTTCTCGACATCAATCTCCGGCACATTGCTGGCGAGACCGGCCGGACCTTCTCCGGCCGGTTTTTTGCATACCGGCGGACGGACGGGCATTCCGTGAAGTCCGGATGAAGCCGCTTTCAACAAGCCAATGGGGGGAACCGTTGCATGGGGAAACCATCCATCGTCGTTCATGAAGGCAAAACGGACGTCCGGCCGGAGGAAGCGGGCATGGACGCTTCGCGGCTTATGGAGCTGGAGCGCTTTGTTGCCGGACTGGTGGAGCGCGGCCGGCTGCAGGGAGCCGGCTGGCTCGTGGCGCGGGACGGCCGCATCGTCGCGCACCGCTCCCTCGGACGGCGGTCGTTCCGGGAAGGGAGCGACGAACTGAAGCCGGACGCGATCCGGCCCGTCTACTCCATCACGAAGGTGTTCACGGCTGCGGCGATTCTGATGCTGATCGAAGACGGCCGGCTGTACCTGCAGCAGTCCGTGGCCGACTGGCTGCCGCCCTTCGACACCCCGCTGCACCGGCCGATCAACCTGTGGCATCTGCTCACGCACACGTCCGGGCTCATGCCGGATCCCGGGTTCGACCTGGAACCGTTCGCGAGGCCGTGGTTTGCTTCGTGGATCCGGCGCCGGCGCGAGATGGACGGATCCCGCCGGTGGACCGCCGACGACGACATCCGCCTCGTCCTGTCCGGACCCCTCAGGGACGAGCCCGGACGGCAATGGCTGTACAGCACCGCCGGCTACGCGATTCTCGCGGAAGTGGTCAGCCGGGCGTCGGGGATGCCCTACGAACGCTTTGTCGAGGAGCGGATCCTGAAGCCGCTCGGCATGAACCGGTCGTTCTTCCGCGTTCCGGAGCCGCTTTGGCGGGAAACATGCGTCATCGGCGACTGGGAGGAGGAATGGCTGAAGCGGCCGGCGGAGTCGGACGCCCTTGCCGTCGCGGGCGGAAACGGCCTGTTCAGCACGCTGGAGGATCTGTGGCGGTTTGGCCAGGCGATGCTGGATGGCGGCCGGTTCGGCGAAACGAGGCTGCTCGGCAGGCGGATGGTGCGGGAAATGGTGTCCAACCAGCTCAAGGACGTTCCCGGCCGTCCATGGGGCGCCGACATCCCCAAAATCGAATGCGGCCTCGGCTGGTCGCTCCATCCGGGGGATTTGTGTTCCCCGGGCACTTTCGGCCACGAAGGATTCGGACGCAGCATGCTGTTCGTCGATCCGGCGGAACGCCTCGTCTTCGTCTGCTTTACGCCGACGCCGATCGACTGGGTGCCGGAAGCCGTCTTCGGTCCGCGCAACATCGTCTGGTCCGCCTTGCTGTGAAATCGATTCGCCAAAGCGTCCGCTTTGCTGCGTTTGGGAGGGAAAACCGATGAAACCGTTCGTTCATGTCGGGGAAACCGAGACGACGCCGGAGGAAGCCGGCTATCGTCGGGACATGCTGGAAAAGCTCGACGCCCTGCTCGACCGTCTGGTGGAAACCGGCAAGCTGACCGGCGCTTCCTACATCATGTCGCGCGACGGGAAAGTGTTCGCCCATCGGGCGGTCGGGCGGCTCCGCGAAGAACCGGACAGCCCGCCGCTGACCACCGGCGCCATCCGGCGCATCGCTTCCGTCACCAAAATTTTCACCGCCGTGTGCATCCTGCGGCTGGCGGAGGATGGAACGCTTTGGCTGGACCAGCCCGTCGGGGACATCATCGAAGAATTCCGGGCAAAGCCTTTCGACCGGATCCTCATCCGCCATCTGCTGACCCACACGTCCGGCATCCGGCCGGATCCCGGCTATTACCTGGAGCCGTATCCGGTGAGCTGGCGGGAATGGTCCTGCGCGTTCGGCTATGAGGAAAGAACGGCCGAAGGCAGCGGGCATGCCGGCGGCCGGACGGCCGGCGGGAAGCCGGACCTGGAACACCGTTCCCGCTGGATCCGGTCCATTCTGGCCGGCCCGCTGCAGCACGAGCCGGGCGCGGCCTGGAGCTACAGCACGGCGGGCTATGTCATGCTCGGCGAAATCATCCGCCGCGTCACCGGCCTTTCGCACGAGGAAGCGTTCCGCCGGATACTCCTGGATCCCCTCGGCCTTCGCCACACGTTCTTCACGGTGCCGGAGGAATTGCGGGACCGGGTGTGCCTCATCAACGACTGGGAGCGAACGTTTCTCCTGCGCACGCCCGGACCGGACGAACCGCCGCTGACGGGGGGCGGGCTGTATTCGACCCTGGGCGACCTGCACCGGTTCGGGCTCATGCTGATGAACGGGGGGACGTGGGACGGCGTCCGCATCCTCGGCCGCAAAACCGTGGAACTGTTGCGGCGGGACCAATTCCCCGACGGCATTTATGCGTTCCACTGGGGCGAGCGGACCCGGGATTTCCACATGGGCATGGGCGCCACCATCGGCCGGGCCGGCGAACCGTTCCGCGGCACCGCCCTCGGCCACGAGGGAGCCGGCCGCTCGATGCTGCTCGCCGACCCGGAAGAACGGTTCGTGGCGGCCTGGTTCGTGCCGTCGAACGTGGACTGGCTGCCGGAATCGGTCATCAACGTCCGCACGATGATGTGGGCGGGACTGGAATAAACGCAGGCAACAAGCGACGGGTGAGAGCATGAGCGACGAACTTCAAACCGAACCGGCCGCCGCCGTCCGTGCGATCGGCGTCCGCCGTCCGGCCGCGCGCCGGGCGGCCGCAGCCGCCCGGCGGCATCTGGAAGCCGCCCGCGCCATCGCGCTGGCGACATACAAGGAATGGGCGGCATACCGGTCCCACATGGCGGCCACCATCCTGATCGGACCGGTTTATTTTCTCGTGCAATATTTCATCTGGCATGCCATCTATTCCGAACGCGACACGCTGAACGGCTTTTCGCTGGAACAAATGCTCGCCTATTACGGCGTCATGTCGGTCGTCACGTACCTGACGTTCGATTTCGCCGACTGGAACCTGCAGATGCTCGTCCGCACGGGCCGATTCGTCACCTTCGTGCTGCGGCCGGTGTCCCACCGGTTTTACGCCCTGGCCCAGAAAATCGGCCATCGCACCCTCGGGTTCTTTTTCGAGTTTCTGCCCGTGTTTCTCATCTTTCTGTTCGTGTTCCGCATCGACCTGATGCCGGCTTCGTTCGGCTGGGCCCTGCTGTCCGTCCTGCTCGGTTTTCTGATGACGTTCCTGGTCAACTACTGCATCGGCCTCACGGCGTTCTGGCTTACGAACGCGGCCGGCGTACGGCGCATGTTCCTTCTCGTCCGCGACCTGACGGCGGGCGTGTTCCTGCCGCTCACGTTTTTTCCGGAGGCGGTGCAGAAGGTGCTGTTCGTGCTGCCGTTCCAGTTCATGCAGTACGTGCCGGTGCGCGTCTGGCTCGGCGAGTACGAGCTGGCGGGCATTTCCCTGACCGTGCCGCAGATCGTCGGCCTGCAGGCGCTCGCCGTGCTCGCCATGTGGGGCGTGTCGGAAGTGCTGGCAAGGCTCGGCATGCGCCGGTTCACGGGGGTGGGGGTATGAAATCGCGCCTGAAGTGCCTGCTGGCCGTCATGCGCGTCAATTTCGCCGCCCGCATGGCGTACCGCGGGGATTTTTTCATCAGCCTCGCCATCCTGCTGACGGGCGACATGCTGCTGCCCCTCGTTACCCTGCTCGTCTACCGATCCGGCGCGTCGTTCCCGGGCTGGGCGCTTCACGAGGCGATCCTGATCCAGGCGGTGTTCACGCTGGCGAAGGGCGTGGCGTTCCCGTTCTTTTTCGGCATCATCTGGACCGTGCTGGACCGGGTGCGGGAAGGCACCTTCGACCTGATGCTGATCAAGCCCAGAAGCCCCCTGTTCATGGCCATGATCAGCGGGTTCGACATCGACGATTTCGGCCGGCTCGCCAGCGGCGGCGTGCTGTTCGGCTATGCGCTGGCGGTGATGCCGGACAAGCCGGATGCCCCGGCCTGGCTGCAGTTTGCCCTGCTGTTTGCGTGCGCCCTCGTCGTGCTGTTCGCCGTTTCGCTTCTCCTGTCGGGGCTGCTGTTCAAATGGGTGGGCTCCAGCCGGGTGTACGACATGTTCGACGCGTTGACGATGTTCGGGCAGTATCCCGGCACCCTTTTTTCCAAAGGATTCCTGAATCTGCTCCTGTACGTGCTGCCGATCGCGATGCTCGGGTTTTTGCCCGCTTCGGCGCTGCTCGGCCGGCTGGACGGCCCGGCGTGGCTTTCGGCTTTGGTTTGCGTGGCGCTGGCCGTCCTGTCCTGGGGGTACTGGCACGGGATGCTGAAGCAATATACGAGTGCGGGGGGTTGAAGGATGATTGAAGTCCGGCAGCTGACCAAGACGTACGAAACGTACCACCGCGGCCATTCGTTCCGGGAAGCGCTGGCGAGCCTCGTCAGGCGGAAGAAGGTGACGGTGGAGGCGGTCAAGGGGATTTCGTTCCGGATCGAAAAGGGGGAAATCGTCGGCTTTCTCGGGCCGAACGGCGCCGGGAAGTCGACGACGCTCAAAATGCTCACCGGCGTTCTTCATCCGACGTCGGGGGAAGCGGACGTGATGGGGTTCGTCCCGTGGAAGCACCGGAAGCGGTACGTGGCCCGCATCGGCGCGGTGTTCGGCCAGAAATCCCAGCTTTTGTGGGACATTCCGCCGATCGACGCGTTCCACTTGAACAAGGCGATCTACGGCGTTCCGGAGAAGGCGTTCCGCGAGACGCTGGACGAGCTCGTCACCCTGCTCGGCGTGGGCGACGTGATGCGCAAGCCGACCCGCCAGCTGTCCCTCGGCGAGCGGATGAAATGCGAATTCATCATGGCGATGCTGCACCGGCCGCAGGTGGTGTTTCTGGATGAACCGACGATCGGACTGGACGTGATCGCCAAGGACACGATCCGCCGGTTCATCCGCGAGATGAACGCGAAGGGCGTCACGTTCATCCTGACGACCCACGATCTGGGAGACGTGGAGGAACTGGCCCGCCGGGTGATCGTCATCAATCACGGCACCATCGTGTTTGACGGCGGCATCCGCGAACTGACCGCCCATCTCGGGGACCGCAAGCTGGTGCGCATTTCGACGGAATGGCCGGCGGGCTGGGCGGGGATGCCCGGCGTTCGAGCCGTGAAGGAAGCGGAGCCGGAGACGGAACTGGACGTGGACACGGGCGATTTCTCACTGCGAG
>Ga0079224_100016568_pt1 | contig 10359 bp, 11 predicted proteins | sample Stecom2015_FD_80414 | JGI IMG/M metagenome (GOLD analysis project Ga0079224, IMG submission 80414) | Agricultural soil microbial communities from Utah to study Nitrogen management - Steer compost 2015 | ecosystem: Environmental > Terrestrial > Soil > Agricultural land | place: USA: Utah...
CTCGTCGAGCAATTCGGCGAGGTCGTCGATCTCGGAAACTTTCTCGTCGGCCGGTATGGTCATCCGGTCCTCCGCATCATCGCTGTGGAAACGCTTTCTCCGCACTCGGTTCGGTCGATAGCGCAGCCGCCGTTTGGAGCCGCCGCGGTGCAACACCCGGGTCGCGAGCGCGGCGTCGGTCGTCTGCCGGATTCTTGGGTGCCGGTCGGCGAGAATCGGGAACAGGACGAAGACCCAGAGCACGACCAGGCCGATCCACAGGATCGAATTCGGCATCAGGCCGTCACCTCCGTCCCCACCAGATCAATCCTTTCGGGCTGTCCGTTCAGCAGTGGCGTAGCGCGAACGACACACCTCCGACGTCGGTAGGTTAATTCGCGCGGAGGTGCTGACCCGGCAGGCGCGCCGTGCACATCGGCCACACCTGTCACAATGCCACCACTACGAGAGTAGGCGCGGACCCGAATCCGGCGCGAGCCGGAATAACGATTCGGGCATTCGGCCACTCAGGGCAGCGTGAGCCGTCCCGCCCTGGCCAGCCGTTCCACCACCGGACCGCTCAATTCCTCGGCCGTGATGCCGACGAGCAGATGATCACGCCAGGCGCCGTCCACGTCCAGATATCGCCGCAGCAATCCCTCTTCACGGAATCCGCAGTGCCGCAGCACCGCCTGACTGGCCAGATTCTCCGGCCGCACGGTGGCCTCGACGCGATGCAATCCGACCGGGCCGAAACAGTGGTCGAGCCCGAGGGCCAGGGCCGCGGTCGCCACCCCCTGACCGCTGCGGTCCTCGGCCACCCAGTAACCGATCCAGGCCGAGCGCAGGGCGCCGCGCACGATGTTGCCGACGGTCAACTGACCGACGAACATCCCGTCCACCTCGATGGCGAACGGGATCATCGCGCCCCGGCGCGCCTCGGCCTTCAGACTCGACCACAGCGACGGCCAGTTCGAGGCGTGGTTGCGCGCCTCCCAGCTGCCGCGCCCGGTGGGCTCCCACGGCTCGAGGTGCGCGCGATCACGCAAGCGCAGCCTGCTCCAGGCGGCTGCGTCGCGGAAGCGGACCGGCCGCAGCGTGACCGTGCCAGCGGGCACACGGACGGGGCCGAGACGGGCGGGCCAGCCGGGATGCTGGGTGGCCCGGAAGACGTTCATGCTCTCCATGTTTCAGCTGTGTCCCACCGCGTCACGTCAGCCGCGCTGCGACAGGAACGCGACCTGGACCTCGTCCCCGGTGCGGAAGTCGGTGTCGTCGGGCTCGACGATGATCAGCGCGTTGGCCTCGGCGAGGGTGGCGAGCAGGTGCGAGGACCCGGCCGCGCCGCCCAGCGGCTGCACCAGGTAGTCGCCGGTGGCCTCGTCGCGCATGAGCTGGGCGCGCAGGTAACCCTTGCGCCCCTCCATCGAGCTGATCGGGGTGATGGTCCGCGCCCGCACGATGCGGCGCATGGGATGCCTGCGCCCGAGCGCGATGCGGATGAGCGGGCGCACCATGACCTCGAAGACCACCAGCGCGCCCACCGGGTTCGACGGCAGCAGGAAGGTGGGCACCTCGTCGCGGCCGAGCCTGCCGAAGCCCTGCACCGAGCCGGGATGCATGGCCACCCGGGTGATCTCCAGCTCGCCGAGCCCCTCCAGCGCCTCGCGCACCTGCTCCGACGCCCAGCCGCCGACCGCGCCCGCGATCACCACGACCTCCGAGCGCACCAGCTGTCCCTCGACCACGTCACGCAGCCTGCGCGGATCGGTGCTGACGATGCCGACCCGGTTGACGTCGGCGCCCGCGTCCCTGGCCGCGGCGGCCAGCGCGTAGGAGTTGACGTCGTAGACCTGCCCCGGGCCCGGCGTGCGATCGATGTCGATCAGCTCCCCGCCCACCGAGATCACCGACAGCCGGGGACGCGGGTGCACCAGCACCTTGTCCTGGCCGACCGCGGCGAGCAGGCCGACCTGGGCCGGGCCGATGATGGTGCCGGCGCGCACCGCCACGTCGCCCGGCTGCACGTCGTCGCCGACGCGACGCACGTAGTCGCCGGAGCGCACCGGCTCGTAGACCTTGATCCTGGCGCGCCCGCCGTCGGTGAAGTCCAGCGGCAGCACCGCGTCGGCGAGCGTCGGCAACGGCGCCCCGGTGTCGACGCGCACCGTCTGGCGCGGCTGGAGCCGGATGGGCTGGCGCGAACCGGCCACCACCTCGCCGACCACGGGCAGGGTGAGGTCGACCAGTTCGCCGTTCTCGTCGCGGATCTCGGTGCCCGCCGCCGCCACGTCGACGCTGCGTACCGCGTAGCCGTCGATCGCGGCCTGGTCGAAACCGGGCAGCGGGCGCTCGGTGACGATGTCCTCGGCGCACAGCAGCCCCTGCGCCTCGGAGATCGCGACCCGGACCGGCCGCGGCGCGACCGCGGCCGCGGTCACCTTGATCTGCTGATCCTCAACCGAGCGCATCCAGCCCTTCCTGATCCTCTTCCGCACCTGTTCACGGCCTGCCCGCGGGCCGACCGTGATCGCCCCGCACATTCTGGTACCCGACCGCGGGCGCGCCAGGCGCGGCTCCTACTCGTCGGACGTCAGCTGCGGATCCCAGTCCGCGCTGAGCCGATGGTGCAGCCACTCGCGCAGGGCGGGGCCGTATTCCTCCCGTTCGAGGGCGAAATCGACCGCTGCTCGAAGATAACCGCCCGGGTTGCCCAAATCGTGGCGCGACCCACGGTGGACCACCACATGCACCGGATGCCCCTCGGCGATCAGCAGCGCGATGGCGTCGGTCAGTTGCAGCTCGCCGCCCGCGCCGGGCTCGATGCGCCGCAGCGCGTCGAAGATCGCCCGGTCGAGCAGGTACCGGCCGGCGGCCGCGTAGGTCGACGGCGCGTCGGCCAGGGCGGGCTTCTCCACCATGCCCTTGACCCGCAGCACATTCGGGTTGACCGCGTCGGGCACCGGCGCGACGTCGAACACGCCGTAGGCGCTGACCTGGTCCTTCGGTACGTCGATCGCGCACAGCACGCTGCCGCCGCGCTTGCGCCGCACCCGGCTCATCACGTCGAGCACGCCGCAGGGCAGCACGAGGTCGTCGGGCAGCAGCACCGCAACGGCATCCTCGTCGTCGTCGAGCACGCTCTCGGCCTGGGCCACCGCGTGACCGAGGCCGAGCGGCTCCTCCTGCACCACCGAGGTGACGTCCAGCAGCGCGGGCGCCTTGCGGACCTTCTCCAGCAGCTGGAATTTGCCGCGCTCGGCGAGCGTGCTCTCCAGGACCAGATCTTCGACGAAGTGCGCGACCACGCCGTCCTTGCCGGGTGAGGTGACGATCACCAGGCGCTGTGCGCCGGAATCGGCGGCCTCGGAGGCCACCAGTTCGATGCCGGGGGTGTCGACCACCGGCAGCAGTTCCTTGGGCACCGTCTTCGTCGCAGGCAGGAACCTCGTGCCCAGCCCCGCCGCCGGTACGACGGCCGTGCGGAAGCACGACGCCGCCCCCTGCGGCGCGCTCTGCGCGGACTGTCCGGCTTTTGCTGTCATACGCATACCCTATCCATCCATGACACCGCCGTTGAACGTCGTCGCGACGTTGCGGCTGCGGCTGAGCTTAAGGTGATCCCCATGGGGATGCCCCGTCAGCGGGACAAACAGACATGGCGCGCGGAAATTCTCGCGCGCCGCGCCGAGGTCGATCCGAGCCGCCACGACGCCGAGGCCGCCGCGCTCGCCGTGGCGGTGCGCGCGTTGCGCGGGGCGGCGGTGGCGTGCGCCTATGTACCGGTCCGCGGTGAACCCGGCTCCACCGCCATGCTGGACGAACTGCGCTCCGGCGGCACGCGCGTGCTGCTGCCGGTGACCGGCGCGCCGGGCGCGCTGACCTGGGGCGAGTACACCGGTGCGGCCGATCTGCGCCGCGCGCGCTACGGGCTGCTCGAGCCCGCGGGCCGGGAGCTCGGGCCGGAGGTCGTCGCCGAGGCCGAGGTGATCCTGGTGCCTGCGCTTGCGGTGGACCGGCGCGGGGTCCGGCTCGGGCGCGGGGCCGGTTACTACGACCGCACGCTCGGCGCCGCCGGCCGGGGGGCGCGGTTGATCGCGGTGGTGCGCGACGAGGAGTTCGTGGCGCGCCTGCCCGAGGAGGAGCACGATGTACGTGTGGGCTGGGTGCTGACTCCCGGCGGTGGCCTGGTCCGGCTGGAAGGATCTGCCGACGGTCCGGGGACCGTGGAACACCACCCCGACTAGCGACGTTGGCACTGTCGGCGGTAGAGTGCTAAGTCGACAAGACTCGCGGAGGATGCTGTGCCAACTTATTCGTATGCGTGCACCGAGTGTGACAACCGGTTCGACATCGTTCAGTCGTTCTCCGACGATGCGCTGACCGTCTGCGACCAGTGCTCAGGAAAGCTGCGCAAGCTGTTCAATTCGGTCGGCATCGTCTTCAAGGGCAGCGGCTTCTACCGCACCGACAGCCGCGGCGGCGCCGTCCCCGCGGGTGACACCGGCAAGTCCGACAACGGTTCCTCGTCCAACGGTTCCTCGTCCGGCTCGGATTCCGGCTCGTCCTCGTCGAGCAGCGCGACGTCGAGCAGCACCTCCAGTTCGACGAGCACGTCGGTCGCCTGACCTGGATTCCCGTCGCGATCGCCGGGTGAGCCACCCGGCGATCGTCGTATCTTCCCGGCGCGGCCGGCGAATGCTTCCGCACAGGCAGGAGTTGTCCACAGCCCCGCGGTTGTCCCCAGCCCGCGATTCCCGCGGTGCGCGAGGCGCTTCCACGCCGATAGCGTGACCGCATGACTCGCCTGTTCAGCATTCCCGGCCGTCCGCGCGACATTCCCGGCCATGCGCGCGACGACGATCTCGGCGCCGATTCGCCGCTGCGCACGGCCTGGCAGAGCCGCCCGTCCTGGGCCGATGCCGTCCTCGCCCGTCGCCTCGCCGCCGTCGCGCTCGTCTGCGTCGCCGCCGTCCTGCTGATCCGGGGAGATCCCGGCGCCGCCCGGGTGCCCGTCCTGGTCGCGAGCCGCGACCTCTCGCCGGGCGCCACGCTCACCGAGGGCGATCTCGCCACCGTCGCGCACGAGGCGGGTTCCCTGCCGACGGGCGCGGTCGGCGACCCGGGCGAACTGACCGGCGCCACCCTCACCTCGGCCATGCGCACCGGCGAGGTGTTCACCGACCTGCGGGTCGTCGGCCCCCGCCTGGCTGAGGTCGCCACCGGCGCCGCGCAGTCACGGATCGTGCCGATCCGGTTGGCCGACACGGCGGTGGCGGGTGTGCTGCGACCGGGCGACCGGGTCGACGTGGTCGGCGCCCAGGAGCGGGCGCACACCCTGGCGGCCGACGCCGCGGTGGTGCTCGTGGCCGGTTCCGGGGATCGCGACCGGGCCGGACCGGTCGTGCTGCTGGCCATGGACGCCGAGCACGCCGTGACGGTCGCCGCGGCCTCACTGCACACCGCCCTGACCGTCGTCTTCCATTGACCGGCGGTTTCCGGTTTTCCGCCCGTCCGGCCGATTCCCGCGGCGGTTCCATTCCGGCCCGGACGCCGATTCGGGCCTGTTCCCATTCCGCCACGACAGCGGATTGCGCCGACTGGGCCGCGTTCGCCCGCGGATTGCCGTGGATGTGAACTACGATCCCGGCACGGCGGATATTCCGCTTTCGCCGAGCGCGACCGTTGGATCGTCCCGAAGAGGAGAACTCGGCATGCTCAAAGGCTTCAAGGATTTCCTGCTCCGCGGAAACGTCGTCGACCTGGCAGTTGCCGTCGTCATCGGCACCGCCTTCGTGGCTATCGTCACCGCGTTCACCAACGGAATCATCAATCCACTGCTCGCGGTATTCGGTGACGCCAATGAGATCGGATTGGGTTTCCGGCTGGTTGCCGACAATCCGGCGACGTTCGTCGCGGTCGGCCCGATCATCACCGCGGTGATCAACTTCCTGCTCATCGCGGCCATTCTCTACTTCGTGCTGGTGCTGCCCTCGATCCATCTGAAGAAGCGCCGCGGCGGCGAGGTGGAGGAGCCGCTCAGCGACACCGAACTACTCACCCAGATCAGGGATCTGCTCGCGGAGGGGCAGCAGAGCTCGGGCGGACGTCACGAGATCTGAACGCGCGCACCGGTCGCGGCACGGGACGGGCCCGTCGCCGGTGTGGCGACGGGCCCGTTCGCGTGGTTCGCGCGGATCAGCCGAGGCTGAACGGCTGGCCCCACAGGGTCACCGAGGTGATGACGTTGGCCGTCTCGACCTCGACGCTGACGAAGGCGCGGGCCTGCGCGTAGCCGCCGCAGCCGTTCAGGCCGATGGTGGAGTCGGCCCAGGTGACCGAGCCGCTGTTGCCGCTGAACTTGTTGCGGGCCATGTGCGACTCGCTGCCGAAGTCGTCGGCCTCCTCGATGTCGAGGATGTAGAACGACTGGGCCTGCCCGGGGCCGAGGGTCAGATCGCCGCCGCCGGAGGCGCCGACGCCGCCGGTGACGGTGTCACCGCTCCAGTCCAGGCTGCCGTCGACGCCGCCGCCGACGCCGCCACCGGCGATGTTGACCTGGCAGCCGACCACGTAGCCGGGCTTGATCTTGCCGCCGATGTCCTCGCCGCCGCTGATCTCCACCTGCGCGCTGCCGGAGACCCAGGCGTTGCGGTGCACGGGGGTGGCGCCCATGGAGGGGCTGATGAGGGCGGACTCGTTCACCAGGCGGACGGTCACGACGGTGCCGTCGGACAGCGTCTTGGTGATCTCGCCACCGGGCAGCGGGACGAAGGTGTCGGCGTTGGCCGCACCCGTGGACAGCAGGCCGAGGCCGATGGCCGCGGCGGCCCCGGCCCCGGCCACCCGCGCCACATTCTTACGGTTGATCATGTGTGCAATACCCTTCGAGGGTCGACTCGCTTGCGCGAGACGATGTTTCGGTCTTGTTCGTGGAGAGTGGGTTGTGACGCGGCCGGATCAGCCGATGCTGAACGGCTGGCCGTAGAGCGTGGTCTTGGAGTAGTGGTCGCCGATGATCTCGACGACCGTGTACGCACGCGCCTGGGCGTAGCCGGCGCAACCCTGGATCTCGATCTCGACGTCCTGGTACTCGACCGAGTAGACGCCGGGTTCGGTGATGTTCTTGTAGTTGATCTGCACGAACTTGACCTCGCCGGGGCCGAGGCTCAGACCGAAGGAGCCGCCGAGGCCGCCGTCGCTGAGGGTCACGGAGCCCGACATGCCGAGGCTGACGGCGTCGTCGCCGATGGCGACCTGGCAACCGACGATGTAGCCCGTGTTCAGCTGCGAGACACCGTGGGTCGAGGAGTTGTTGGTACCCGGGTCGCCGGTGGCGCCGTTGGTCGGGCCGGCCTCGCCTTCCGGCGTGACAGTGACGTCGGCGGTGGCGTTACCGGAGACCCAGACCACGCGTCCGGCGCCGTTGGCAGCCAGCGACGGCGAGATGATGGCGGATTCTCCGGTGCGGGTGATGGTGACGCCCGGTCCCACCTTCTGGCCGTCCGGCAACGGCACGAAGGTGTCTGCGTTGGCAGCGCCGGTCGAAAGCAGGCCAAGGGCAACGGCCGCCGCCGCGCCGACGCCCACGGCGCGGGCGCCGTGGCGCAGACCGTTGATGCGGTTCTCGCTCATTCTTCCCCTCATCAGGTTCTAACAGTCCGACCTCGACCATCGAGGTGGACAAGTGGTCCTCACAGGCCCAGCCCAGTCTGTCGCCCGTTTGTTGCCGGTACGTAACCGGTTGTTATTTCGGCGCTACATGGATCGGACGGATGAGAAACCCGGACCAGCGCTCTACCACCCTCGGGAAATTCGTTCTCCCGCTGGCAGATCCGGCAATCTTTCGAGCGTTGTTCCGAGCGGAAGGTTAAACCGTGGGTTAAGCGGGCGGCAACGGTTGAAGAAAAACCCGGCGCATGTGATCTGAAACACATGGCCTCTCATGCCGATATCTCTTGACGTGCATAAATGCAGCGTGCTGGGCATGAGTCGAGCGCAAAGAGTTATCCCGGATACGACCGCCCCGAACCGAACCTCACCGCACACCACCAGCGGAAATGAGAAAGATCACAGCAATATGTGAACGGCGCGCCGAAGTTACCGGCGGGGAAATGATGGGCGCGTGCAGAACACGCGCCCGGACGAAACGGCTCAACCGTGGTGCGGGGGCACCTGGGAGCGTAGCCAGTCGTCGCCCGAGTCCGTCCGCTCGCGCGGATCGTCCTCCCGCTCGTCGGCGGTGGTGTCGGGCAGGGTGTCGCCGAAGATGCGCGCCAGGCGCGCGGCATCTCCCGCCCGGCGGCGCGCCGGGCGGGAGTCGTCGTGGGTCTCGCCGGTCATTCCGCCAGACCGGACAGTTCGCCGATCACCTTGCCCGCCAAGGGCGCCAGCGTGGCCATGGTGTCGCGCACGGCCGCGCGGGTGCCGGGCAGATTGACGACGAGAGTGGAGCCGGAGATCCCGGCCAGGCCGCGGGACAGACCGGCGTCGAGCGAGCCGGCGACACGGCCGGAGGCGCGCAGCGCCTCGCTGATGCCGGGCAGCTCGCGATCGAGCACCTGAGAGGTGGCCTCGGGAGTCACATCCCGCGGGGACATGCCCGTGCCACCCACCGACACCACCAGGTCGACGCCCCCGATGACCGCGGTGTTGAGCGCGTTGCGGATCTCCACCTCGTCGGCCTGCACCGACACCGAGGCGTCCACCAGGAAACCGGCCTCGGTGAGCAGTTCGGTCACCAGCGGGCCGATCGAGTCCACGCCACCGTGGGCGGTCCGATCGTCGACGACAACCACGAGAGCGCGACCTGCCACAGGAGCATCGATATCCATAGTGCTCACCGTAGCGCGCGAACCGAACATGTCAGGGTCCGAACCGAAGATGTCCGGCTCGGAACCGAGGAACTCGGGCCCGAGCGGATCAGAGCCGAGCAGGTCTGTGCCGGGCAGGTCTGTGCCGGGCAGGTCGGCCGTGCTCGGCGTCCCCCTGCCGGTGACCAGGCGCAGCCCGATGTCCTGTCGGTGGCCGCTCACCGCGCGCCGTCCACGGTCGCGGCGGTGAGGGTGACCTCGACCGTGGTGGGATTGTTGCCTGTGTCGTCGGTGTAGGTCACCTTCACCTTGTCTCCTGGTTGCCTGGAACGGACGGCCGCGATGAGCGCCTCGCCCGAATCGATCACGCGGTCGTCGAGCTTGGTGATCACCGCACCGGCGGGTATACCCGCTTCCGCGGCGGGTCCACCGGGTGTGGCCTCCAACACAAGAGCGACGCTGTCCTGGGGGCGCAGTTTGATGCCGATCTGGGCGTAGGTGGCCCGGCCGGTGTCGATCAGTTCCCTGGCGACCCGGCGCGCCTGGTCGACCGGGATCGCGAAGCCGAGACCGATGGAACCGCTCTGTTGGCCGCCGAGACCGCCGGAGCCGAGTGTGGCGATGGCGGTGTTGATGCCGATGAGCCTGCCGTCGTAGTCGACCAGCGCGCCGCCGGAGTTGCCGGGGTTGATGGCGGCGTCGGTCTGGATGGCGTCGATGACCGGCTGCGGGGCGTTCGGATTGTCGGTGCCCTGCCCGCTGGTGGAGACCGGGCGGTTGAGCGCGGAGACGATGCCGGTGGTGACCGTGCCCGCCAGGCCGAGCGGCGAGCCGATGGCGATGACCGGCTCCCCCACCTGCAGATCGGCCGAGGAGCCCATCTCGATCGGCGTCAGATCGGTGCGCCCCTCCACCTTGATCACCGCCAGATCGGAGACCGGGTCGGCGCCGACGATGCGCGCGGGCGCGCTGGTGCCGTCGGAGAATCGGACCACGATGGTGGCGTTGCTGCCGCCGCCGGAGGCGACGTGGTTGTTGGTCAGGATCAGTCCGTCGGAGGAGAGCACCACCCCCGAACCCTCGCCCTCGGCTCGATTGCTGGCGACCTCGATCATCACCACGCTCGGCAGCACCTTCTGCGCGACCGCCTGGGTGGAGCCCGCGGGCGCGTTGGCCACGGTGCTCACGTCCGGCCGCGGCGCGTCCAATGCGTTGGTGACCGGCGGCCTGCTGTCCTCGCGGGTGGCGATCACCCCGACCGCCCCGCCCACGCCGCCGCTGACCAGGGCGAGCACCACCGCGCCCGCCAGCAGCCCGGCGCGCGATGAGCGCGCGGGCCGCGGCGGCGCGAGCTGCGCGGTCGCGGCGCTCACCGGTCCCCCGGCGAACGGCTGCGTCGGATCGGGCCCGGTGTGATGGGGCCCAGCGGGATGGGGCCCGGCAGGATGGGGGCCGGGGATGTGGTTCGGCTGGTGCGCGGGCCGCGAACCGCCGGCCCCGAATTCCTCCGTCATGGCGTACTCGTTTCTCCTCACGTCCACCGTCGAGCCTGGCCGCGACGGCTTAA
>Ga0079224_100016569_pt1 | contig 10359 bp, 6 predicted proteins | sample Stecom2015_FD_80414 | JGI IMG/M metagenome (GOLD analysis project Ga0079224, IMG submission 80414) | Agricultural soil microbial communities from Utah to study Nitrogen management - Steer compost 2015 | ecosystem: Environmental > Terrestrial > Soil > Agricultural land | place: USA: Utah...
CGGCCGCGTCACCTCCCGGTGGCTTGGCGCGAGACTTGCCGCCTGGTGCCAGCCCGCCGCGCTCCCCCCGTCCGCCGCCCGCAAGAAACTCCGCGTGGGCCTGCCCTTCGATCCGGGCGGCGAGTGCGCCCCGTCCGATTTCAAATACAAACGTCACCGCGAGATCTGCCTCGCGAACACCATGGGCAAGGCGAGCTTTGTCTGCTGCTACGGTATCCTGGATTCGGATACGCATCGCTACGCGGGCTTTCCGGACGGCATCCCGCAGGGCACCGGCATCGGCGTGTTCCTCGGGCGTCAGTTCCGGCTGCTCGCGGCCGCGCTCGATCTGGACTATCTTTGGCTTTCCAACGGCTTCGGCTTCGGCATGGAGACGTGGCACACCATCGGGCCGCTGTTCGACGGCAAGACGTTTAGCCCCGGCCGCGCGCCGGAGATCCGGGACCTGATCCTCACCTTCTGGCGCGAGCTGCGCGGCGAGTTGCCGTCCGGGATCGGCATCGAGACGCGCGGCACCAACCTCGGCACCGCCACCGATCTGGCCAGCGACGCCACGCCGCTGCGCGAGCTTTACGAGGGCGGCTTCGATTTCGCCCCGCCGCCCAACTCCCCCTGGGCCGCGCTCAACGGCGACTTCGGCATCGAACTCGCCGGCTACATGTCCCGCGTCGCCGAGCTCCCGCCCGGCCGTCCGGCCTCCTTCCGCTACTACCTGCACGATCCGTGGTGGCTCAACAGTCCCTGGCTCGATCGCTACGAGGGGCAGCCGCACGACATTTATCTGCCGTTGAGCATCGGGCGCATCGACGCCTCCGGAGGCGTCGAGTCCGCCGGCACGCTCAACCTGCTCACGCTTGACGATTCCCACGGCGAAATGCCCCGGACCGTGCCGGCCCAGTCCACTCCGCACCTGTTGCGCGGCTGGGCCGAACGCCCCGATGTCGCCGGTCCGCTTGTGTGGTTGTATCCGTTCGACGAGTTGCACGACGCGATGTTTTCGTCCGTGCCGGCGCCCGAGCGGCTCTTCCATACCGACTGGTTCGTGCGCGACGCCATCAACGGCGGCGTCCCGATCAACACCGTCGTGAGCACCCGCGCCTTTGCCGCCCTCGGCGAGCGGGCCGGCGAGATCCTCGGCGATCGGATCCTCGTCACCCCGGCGCCGTTCGACGCCGCCGCCGAGGCGCGGCTGCTCGCCTGGGCCGACGCCGGCGGGGATCTTGTCGTTTATGGCGCGCTCGGCGCCGCGCCGACGCTGCGCGCCCGTCTCGGTCTTGCGGAGGCGGCCCCGCTCGTCGGTGCGATGAAGATGACGCCCCCGCCCGCCGCCGTGGATCGCCACGAGATTGCGCCGCCGATCCCGGCCGACTTCGAGCACAACCCGATCATGTCGGGCGGTCCGCTCTCCGAGGCGCCGGCGTCGTCCGCCACCCGCATCGACGCCGCGTGCGCGCCCGCGGTCGGCGCCACGCCGGGTGACACCCGCGCGCTCGCCGCGCACTTCGACACGCCGGCCGGCGGTCGCGTCACCTGGCTGCGTGCGCCGTTGTCGATGCGCATGGTCGAGGGCATCCAGTTGCCCGTGCCGGACGAGCCCGGCGCCTCGTATCCGTTCATGCAGCTCACCCGGCGTCTGCTGGCCCGGCATGGCTGGCGCGTGGAGTTTGACGCGATCACACCGCTGCAACGTCATCCGATTCTCACGATCCATCGGCACGACAACGCCTGGATGTTCTCCGGCTACACGCCCGACACCACCGTCGGGCTGTCCATCTGCACGCCGTTTGGCGCGCCCGTGCTGCTCGGCGCGGAGACGCGTCTGGCGGACGGTTGCGCGACGCACCGGATGCCGCGCGCCTGGCGCCACGAGTGTCGCGTGTTCATCGACCAAAAGGAGGGTGTCGTGAGCTGCACCGAGAAGCATCCGGCGCAGGTCGGCGTCACCCGGCGCTGCATCCTGGGCGGCCTCGTCGAGGCGACGCTCCGCGTTTTTCCGCCGACCGGCTCCGGCCCCGTGACCGCCTACCTCAACATGGACTGGCCGCACATCGATGGCGAAACGGTGCCTTTGGTTCGCCGCGAGACGCCGCACGGTCTCATGCTGGAAACCTCCCGTCCGGTGACCGGCGGCATCCTGCTCTCTTGGTAACCGCCGCCGACCCTTTATTTTCCCCCAACATCCCCGTCATGCATGCAACCACCCATACCCCGCCCGCCTCCGCCGTCGTTCATCCCTTGATCGTGGGACGACGGCGGGGGTTCACGCTGGTCGAACTGCTCACCGTGATCGCGATCATCGGCATACTGGCCGCGATCATCATCCCGGTTGTCGGCAAAGTCCGCCAATCCGCCCGGGTCACGCAGAGCGTGGCCAACCTCCGCGGCATCGGGCAGGCCGTGCTCCTCTACGCCGGGGAAAATCGTCACACGTTGCCACCGCTGGTGGACCTGAGCGAGTCCGGCGGGTTCGGGAGCCAATACTGGAGCAGGACCATCGAGCCCTACCTGGAGCCGGCGGTGGATGGCGGTTGGCGCGATCTGAACAACCGGGCCTTCAGGCAAAGCCCGGCGCTGGTCAGCCCGCTGCTCGAAGATGGCCGGCATCACGCCATAGGCGACTACGGTGCAAACCGCGATGTCATCCAACATCCCAACTCCGCCCCACGCCGCTTGTCGGAGATCACCCGCCCCGGGAATACCGTCATGGTCGCCGCCGCCGAAACCCGTAGCCGCGAACTGCCCAACGGCGCCTGGTTTTTCGAAACCTACGCCTACGTCAACAACCCCGCCGCAGCCAGCGCCGCTCCGTCCGACCATGGCACGGGTAAGATCCCGGCCGTCTTTGTGGACGGACACGTCGAACAATTCCCGAAAGCCGACTTCGAGGCCAACCGCCGCGAACTCCTGTTGATCAACCCCTGAGCTCCAGCCGCGCTTTCCTCCGCCACCCCTTTAACCGCCCCCATGTTTTCGCCCCGTTTCGCGTTCGCGCTGTTTTTCCTGATTCTCTCCCTCGCCGCCGCCGCTCCCACTTACAAGCACAGCTGGGTCCAGATCGCCGCGCCCGATCCCGGACCCTACACGACGGGCGACACCATCGAGGTCACCGTCCACTACCACCTCGACGCGGACGACGCCGCGGCCGGCGAGACCCGCCTTGCCGTCCAGCCGCTCGGCCCGCGCGGAGCGCCCGGCACCACGCCGGTGCACCGTCCCTATCCGGGCATGACCACGCAGACCGTGAAGATCGGACCCGGCTCCGGATCGCACACGTTTCGCTTTCCACTCCAAGCGCTCTTCAACCGCAACGATCTCAAGTTCTCCGCCTACCTCCAGGTCAACGGACGCCGTTGGCCGCTGATCTGGTCCTACGACTCGCGCACCGACGAGCCGCTGATGCCGTCGTTGCGCATCGAGCCGCGACTGCCGTTCTACGTGCTCGAAACCGACCGGCCCGCCAACCTCTTCACCTACGAAGAACCCGTGCGCGTGCGCATCGTGTTTCGCGACGGCGCGACCGCCGGCGAACAACGCGAGTTGCACTACCGTCTCTTCGACGCCGATGGCAACGAGACCGCCGGCGCGCTTGCCTTCACAGTCGGCGATCCCGGCGCGCACACCGAGGTGGTCCTGCCGGTCGAGCGCCGCGGCATCTTCGCGCTGGAGGCGGCCGTCGAGGGCTGGGGACAGCGCGAGCTCGTCTTCGGCCGCATCCCCGACGTGCGTGCGTTGACCAACGACGGCCCGACGCCCTTCGGCGGCAGCGAAATCCAGACCGAGACCGAAAACCGCATCGCCCGCCTGCTCGGGCTGACCTTTACGAGGCATCACAATTTCAACTGGGCGCGGGTGCAGCCCGAGCCCGACCGCTGGGACTTCGACGTGTGGGACCGCATCCTCGAAACCAACCGACGCCACGGCCTGGAAGCCTTGATCACCGTCTGGAACCCGCCGCTGTGGATCATGCCCGACGGCGTTTTTGGCGAACGCTACCAACCGTTCCCCTTTGACCACGATGCCTGGCGCGACACCGCGCGCACGATCGCCGCGCGCTGGGCGGACCGGTTGCACGGCCTGGAGTGGCTCAATGAAATCACCCCCGGCACGCAGACGACCGATCCGGTCGGCGACTACCTCACGTTTGCACGCATTGGCACCGAGGCCGTGCGTGAAGTCGCCCCCGACCTGAAGATCCAGCTGGCGGGCGGTCTCTGGCCGCGCAATTTCCGGCAGGACGTCCTGCGCGCGGGCATCGCCGGACACATCGACATTTTCCCCGTTCACTACGGCGACGAAAGCGCCGTGCTCGACGCCCGCGACGACCTCGCCGCGGCCGGCCAACCCGCCGGACCCGGCGAGCGCGTCGCCCTCTGGGACAACGAAACCGCCCGCCCCCTGTGGGTGGACGACGCGGCCGCGTGGCGCGACATCATCCGCGACCGCACGCAACCGGAGTGGGTCCTCGGCCGCTGGCCCGGCGAACTCGTCGCCGGGGCCGAACGCATCATCTACTTCGGCGGCTTTCGCACCCTCGCCGCCGGCGGGTGGAACTACCTCATCGATCACGACAAGCCGCTGCCCGTCGCCATCACCCTCGCGGTGCAGTCCGCCAAGCTCGGCCTGGCGCGCCCCGTCGGCCGCATTCCGCTCGGCGAGCTTGGCGTCGCCTACCTTTTTGAAAACGCCGGCCGTCCCGTCGCCGTCGTATCGACCCGTCACACCGGCGGCGAAACCGTCACGCTCGACATCGCCGGTCCCGACGCGCTCCTCACCGATTATCAGGGCAACGAGACCCGCGTGCCCGCGCCCCGCGGCCAGCTCACCCTGGCGTTGAAGACGCTGCCCGTCTTCGTCGAAGGCGGCTCGCTCGACGCCTGGCGCAGCCACGCCAGCCTGCGTATCGGCGACGGTCGCGGTCAGCCGCGCTTCGTGCGCCCGCGCGGCTCCCCGTTGCACGTGCCCGTCGAGGTGGTCAACCCCTTCGACCGCACGCTCAAGCTCCGGCTCGCCCTGCGTGCTCCCGAGGGCTGGCCGGCCCCGACGGCGATCCCGGTCGCGGTGCCCGCCGGCGAGACCCGCCGCGTGCGATTGACACTGCCCATCCCCGCCGACGCATCCGTCGAACGCGTCGCGCTGGAGGTCGTGGCGACGTTTCCCGACACCGCATTCGTCGTGCGCCAAAAGGGAGTGCTCGACGTCATCGATCCGTCGATGATCGGCAATCTCCTCAGGAACCCCGGCTTTGAGCAGCCCGGCACGGCGGATGAACGCGCCGAGCATTGGGGCGCCGATCCCGAGGCGCGCCGCACGCCGACGCCGCCGGACGACGCGACCCCCGGCCTTGGTCGTCACGTGTTCACCCTCGATCAGGTCGAGGGCAAGTGGGGCCACGTCAGCCAGGCGATCCCGGTGCTGGCCGGTCAATCCTACCTGTATTCCGTCTGGGTGCGCACCGACGACATCAAGGCCGGCAGCAACGTCACGATCCGCATGCAGGACGGCACCAGCCGGACCTTGACCATCAACCGCGTGTTCATCGCCCCGCTGACCTCGCCCTGGCGGGTCGAACACATGCGCATCGACCTGCCGCCCGGCGCGGAGTCCATCAGCGTCACGCCGACCGCCACGGGTGGCGGCGTCGTTTCCTACGACAACGCCAGCGTCACTCTTTACGAAGGCACCGCCTTTGCCGCGACCGCCTCTCGCGTCGTTCGCGCGCCGAAGATCGACGGCCGGCTCGACGACTGGAACCTGGATCACCCGATCCCGCTGCTGGCCGACAACCAGCTCGCGACCCTCGCCGGCGACTACCGCTGGGCGCCGGAGAATCTCAGTGGCGCCGGTTGGCTGCAATGGGACGCGAGCGGACTCTACCTCGCGGCCCGGGTGCGCGACGATCATCACGAGACATTCGCCGACGAGGCGCGGTTGTCCGAAGGCGACAGCCTGGTGGTCGCGATCCATCCGGGCAACCGAGCCGCGGGCGAAGACCACCGCGCCTTCGCCTACACGGTGAGCGCGGCCCGGCCGGGCGCCGGCGGCGGCGCGCACACCTTGTATCGGGATTCTCGTTACGCGGGCGGCCTTTCTTCCGGCCACCTCGCGCGCGACTCGTCGGTTTACAAGCTGGCGGTGCGTCGCGACGAGGCCGCCGGCACCACGGACTACGAGCTTTTCATGCCCTGGTCCGAGCTCGGCGGCATCGCCCCGGAGGTCGGCGCGAAGTTCGGTCTCAGCCTCCAGTTGAACGACAACGACGGAGCCGGCCGCGCGGCCGTGATGTCCTTCGGCGAGGGTCTGCACCCGCACTGGGAGCCCATGCGCTTCGGCGTGGCGACGTTGCTCGGGCAGGATTGAAAGTGCCGGCCCGCTCCCGATGCGAGCGGGTGTTATTTTTCGACGATAATCAGGGAGGGTTTATCGGTTTATACATTCGGCGGCGGGTGAAAGGTTGATGCCGAGGCAGTGCGTCCGCATCGGGCGCGAGCCTCCCCCATTCCATGACTACTCAACGCTCCCCCCATCGGTTACTTCGCAATGCGGCGGCGCTTTTTTGCGCCGTCAGTCTCATCTCCGCCGTGCAAGCGGCGACCGTCGGACACTGGCGCTTCGAGTCCGGCGCGTTTCTCGTCGATTCCGGTTCCAACGGTTTCACGTTGACCACGCCGGCGACCAACGGCTCGCCCGATCCCTATGCGTTGCCGGCCACCGGCGCGGGCTCGGCGTTTCCGGGCAGCATCGGCGGCGCGCCCAATACCGGCGCGGCCATCGGCATCGGCACGACCGCCAGTTTTTTCCAACGCGAGTTTCGCACCTTCATCTCTTCGGCGACGGCCAATTTTGCCAATGAGCTTTCCGTCGAGGCCTTCGTGAATCTGGCGAATTCGTCGAGCTCGAGCTCCAGCGTGATCGCCGGACAAGGCGTGGCCGCCGCGGACGACGCGAGCTGGGGCCTCGTGGTCACCAGCGGCAACAGCGGCCTGGGCGCGCGCACCCTCGTGTTCCAGTTCAACCGCGACGGCGGCGCGTGGGGCACCAGCCTGCTCACCGTGAACAGCAACTTCGTGCTCGAGCTCAACACCGACTACTACATCGGCATGACCGCCGACTTCTCCGACAGCAGCACCGCCGGGTTGACGTTTTATGTGCAAAACCTCACCGCCGGCACCGAGCTCGAGGTCATCAACGTGGCGCACAACTCGAGTTTCACGAGCATGTCCGTCTCGGATAATCCGCTGACGATCGGCGGCTCCGATTTCTCCAACCTCCCGTGGTATGGGGTGATCGACGAGGTCCGTCTATCCGACGTGAAGCTGGGGCAGGGCGATCTGCTGATCTCGCAAATCCCCGAGCCGTCCGCCTTCGCCGCCATCGCCGGCGTGCTTACGCTTGGCCTGGCCTGCGGCCGCCGCCGGCGTCGCTGACGTTTGCCCGCGCGCGCGGAGCCGCCGCGCGGGGATTATTTTTCGACGATAATATGATGATTATTTCGGGTTTAAATACCCTGCCGGAATGTCCGCAATGATCCCGTCGGTCTTCACGCGCCCCGCAGACGCGCCTCCTGAACCCTGTTTCCCAATGCCCCTTTCCCACGCCTCGTTCCCGTCGCCCCGCCGTCTGGCGGTTTCGTTCTCATTCACGGCCGTTTTGCTCGGCGCGGTTGCGTTGACGGCGTGCCCGTCTCTGGTCCGCGCCGACACCGTGGGCCACTGGCGTTTCGAGCCGCGGGCGTTCCTCGCCGACTCCGGCCCCGACGGACTCCGGTTATCCGCCCCGGGCGCGAAGGGGATGGCCATTGAAGAAGCGCTGCGGCCGACCGGTCCGGGCGCGGCGTTTCCCCGCCTGATCGCGGGAGAACCGAACCGGGGCGCGGCCACGGGTCATCACGCTTTTGATTACACCTTTCTTGAGCGGCATTTCAGTGCGGATGTTTCCGGTCGCGCGGACAAGTTGTCCGGGCAGCTGAGCATCGAGGCCCTGGTGCACCTCTCGCGCTCGTCGGCGGATTCCATGGTGATCGTTGGCCAAGGGGTGCAGGCCGAGGATGGCGCCGGTTGGGCGCTGGTGGTGACCAGTGAGAAGAACAACCGCGTGGGTCCGTTGCGCGTGTTGTTGCAATTCAGCCGCGCGGGCAAGGCCTGGGCGAGCGAGGACCTCACCATGGCGGTCAGCGATCTGTCCCTGGAAATTGGCAAGGACTATTATCTGGCGGTGACGGCGGACTTCGCCGATCCGACTCAGGGCGGGATCACCGTTTACCTGAAGGATCTGACCGAGGGCTCGCCGTTGCGGACGGATCACCTGAAGCACTCCGCCAAGTTTACTCGCATGGCGGGCGGGATGTCGCCGCTGACAATCGGCGGTGACCACCGGGGCAAACTGCCTTGGTTCGGCTTGATCGACGAGGTGCGCCTCTCCTCCAAAAAACTGTCCGCGGCCGAGCTGCTGATCAACCAGGCGCAGACCAAGTAGCCCGCGTCGTCTGTTGTTTTCTCCGTAATCATACCCCCCAACCCCAACCCCAGAAAACGCTATGCGCATCCATCCAGGTTATCTTCGTCTGCTCGCCGTCGGCTTCGTCCTCGTCGGCGCCCCGCTGGTCCACGCCGTCCAGCTCGTTCATTATGGCATGGGCAGTAATCATCCCGTGGGCCTCTCGTGGTTTTCCGCCAGTTCGGTCGCCGACGCCTCGGCGATCAACGCCTCGGACATCATCGCCAACAATCTTAACCGTTTCGAGAATCAGTCGAATCAGTTGGCCGCCGGCCCGCTGACCACCAGCGCCTGGGACATCGACAACGCGTTGGCCGCGGAGGAATACTTCTCCGTCACCATCACCGCCCAGGCCGGCTATTCGCTGGAGTTGGACTCCTTCACGTTTCAAGCGAACGGCGGCGGCACGCGTGGGTTTTACGTGTTCACGTCGCCGACGGGCGGATGGACGGCGGAAAACCTGGCGGTGAGTGATCATTCTTATGCGACGCCCGAGGGAGGCACGCTGACCGCGGCCTACCAAACTTACTCGGTGTCGTTGGGCGCGGTCACCCTGGCTGCCGGGGAATCCGCGGAGTTCCGCTTTTATCTGCAACGCGAATCCACCGCAAACGCCGCGCTCTATTTCGACAACCTGATCCTGAACGGCAGTGTCGCCGCCGCCGTGCCCGAACCTTCCTCGTATGCTCTCCTCGCGAGCGGAGCCATGGGGCTGTTCGCGATCATGCGCCGTCGCCGTCGTTGAGCTTTCCGAATTTCCCGGGGCCGCTTCGAGCGAGCCTCGTTTCACTCCAGTCCAGAAAAACACTCCCGAACCCGACATCAACATGACATCTCCCCGTCCCTCCTCCCTGGTCGCCAAATCGCTGGCGGCCCTCGTCTGCGCGACCGGCCTGGCTTCCGCCGTCCAAGCCGCGACCGTCGGCTACTGGCGCTTCGAACAGGATGCGCTGCTCAGTGATTCCGGTCCGAACAACATCGGACTGTTCCAGTTCAACCATCCGACGACCGGCGTGCAGAATCCGTTGCCCACGCAGATCGCGCTACCCTCGACTGGCGCGGGCTCGGGGTTTGCAGGCATGATCAACGGCAACGCAAATGGCCACGCCATCCAGGGCTCGGGCGCGACACTCAGCTTCAACCACCGGCAATTCGGCGCGGACATCTCGGCGCACGACACCAACCTGACCTCGGCGATGAGCTTCGAGGCGTTTGTGAACCTCTCGTTTTCGCACAATAGCGACAGCGCCGTTCTCGCCGGACAAGGTGTCGGCAACTCGCTCGGAGGCGCCAGCTGGGCCCTGGCCGTGACCGGCGCCGGCAGCGCCCGGGGAGCCCGGAACATTCTTTTCCAAATCGATCCCAGTGGAGCATGGGGCGGCGCCGGCTTCCAAACACTGCAGAGCAATCTCTATCTGGATCTCGACAAGGACTACTACATCGCCGTGACCGCGGACTTCACCGACACGAGCACCGCCGGCATCACGATCTACCTGCAGGACCTGAGCGACCCCGAAGCCACGTTGCAAATCGCCAACCTCGCCCATAGCGGCACCATCGCGTCCACCAGCGAACCTCTCGCCATCGGCGCGAGCTATACCGGCGGATCACCCTGGTATGGTTTGATCGACGAAGCCCGCATCTCGGATGTCAAACTGGGCGAGCAGGATTTGTTGGTGAGCAACATGGCGCCGATCCCGGAGCCCTCCTCCTATGGCCTGTTGGTCGGTGGCGCGTTCGGTTTCTTCGTCGCCATGCGTCGCCGGCGTCGCGCCTGATCCCGCCACTGTGTTTCCGCGAACCCACCTCGTTTGATTGTGATTCCCGACATGACTGATTCTTCGCCTACCTGTTTGTCCGCCGCGC
>Ga0079224_100016570_pt1 | contig 10358 bp, 8 predicted proteins | sample Stecom2015_FD_80414 | JGI IMG/M metagenome (GOLD analysis project Ga0079224, IMG submission 80414) | Agricultural soil microbial communities from Utah to study Nitrogen management - Steer compost 2015 | ecosystem: Environmental > Terrestrial > Soil > Agricultural land | place: USA: Utah...
GCAGCGCCGCCTGGCCAGTGGGCACCGCCGACTGGGCGACCCACTGGCGCTTCGGCATGCCCCCAGAATCGGCGCGGCGCTTCGGACGAACCTACCGTGCGCACAGCGACAAGCAGGTCCGCGCCGGGCTGGCCAGGTGCGCCTGGCAATTCAACCCGCGGGTTCGGATCGAGTCGCTCTCCCACGGCTACTGGGAGGACAGCGAATTACCGGGCGGGCTCCCGCGCGCGGCTTATGACGAGAATCCGTTTCAGAGCCTGCGGCCCTTCGACTATTTTCGTGGCAGCCGACTCGGGACCGCGCTCAAGCTCGGCTGGCAGATCGGCGATCGCCAGGATCTGAAGATCGCCGGCTGGTACAACCACAGCTTTCGGACCACCGACATCGCCAGCAACCCGGCCAGGGAGCGCGAGCTCGTCGATCAGTTCATCGAGCGCCCGCGCTACTACGACGTGCTGGGTGTCGAGCCGCGCTGGTCGATGCGCTTCGATGCGGCCAAGGCCGACTTCTCCCATCAACTGTCGGTCGGCGCGCGGGTGGCCTACGAGCTGGCCAAGATGTACACGATCACCGAGGACGTCGGCGGCGTGCTGACGACCGCCGACGACGACGCGCGCACGGGCGCCTACGCCGGCTACGTCGACGAGAAGCTGATCTTCCTGGGCGGTGATCTGACCCTCGATGTCGGCGTGCGGCTCGAGTACATCAAGCTCTCGCGGCGCTCGAACCTCGAGCGCTTCGTGGTCGGCGAGGACTACTGGGCGCCGCTGCCGGCCGCGTCGATCTGGTACGCGCCGATCGACCAGCTGTCGATCTTCGCCGCCTACGGGCGCTCGTTCGGTCCGCCGCAGTATCTCCAGATCACGGTCGCGCCGAGCGAGGAGCAGCTGGTCGCCGAGACCTCCAACAGCGTCGAGCTCGGGCTCAAGCTGCTCGAGCTCGGCGGGCTCTACGGTGAGACCACCGCCTGGTACAAGGACTTTCAGAATTTCATCGACGTCGGCGAGGACAGCTTCGACAACATCCAGACCATTCACATCTGGGGGATCGAGAGCGAGCTCGAGTGGTTCTTGGCCGACGTCTGGGACATGTACGGTGAGCCGTCGCTGTACGTCGGCTACGGCTGGACCGACAGCCACCTGATCGGGCTGACCTATACCGGCAACAAGATGCCCTGGTATCCCGAGCACGAGGCCTGGGCCGGGGCCGGCTACGCGCTCGACTTCGGCCTCGAGTTCGGGGTCGACGTCACGTACATGGGCCGGCAGTACACCGACTACGAGAACCGCGAGCAGGAGGATCTCGCGGCCGCCTTCGGGCCGATCCCCGCGTACACGCTGGTCAACCTGTGGACCCGCATGCAGACCCCGCTGCCCAACGGCTGGCGGCTGGAGTTCGCGGGCGGGATCAAGAACATCGCCGACGTCCGCTACTTCTCGCGGACCGACGATCGCAACGCCGGGATCCTGATGGGGCGGCCGCGGACCTTTTATTTGAGCGTCGGCTTCGCCCACGACTTTCTGCCCAAGCACCTGCGCTCGCCTCGGCGCCCGCGCAAAAATGCGCAGTCGCAAATGACCCGACGCGCGGGGTTGGGCGCGGGCCGGGGACCAAGTGCCAACTTTGGGCTTTGAGCGGGCGCCGGAGGACGGAAAACGGACATGGACGGGGGCGAGGTTTTGGCAAATCATCGCGGCCATGACCAAGCACATTCCCTGGTTGTCCCTGCTCGCGATCGGCATCGCAACCAGCCTCTCGGTCCCGGCTTGCGGCGGCGACGATGCCACGGACGGTGCCGATGGAGTCGGCGACGGAGACGGCGACGAGACCTCGGGTGACGGCGATCCGGGCGACGGCGATCCGGGCGACGGCGATCCGGGCGACGGCGACGGCGATCCGGGCGACGGCGACGGAGACCCCGGCGACGGCGACGGAGACCCGGGCGACGGCGACGGCGACCCCGGAGACGGAGACGGAGAGCCGGGCGACGGGGACGGCGACCCCGGAGACGGAGATGGAGAGCCGGGCGACGGCGACGGCGAGCCGCAGGGCATTTGTGGCAACGGGGTGATCGAGGCCGGCGAGGCCTGCGACGACGGCAACACCGAGAACAACGACGGCTGTCTGGCCAGCTGCGAGGTGTCCAGCTGCGGCGACGGCTACGTCAACCAGGGCGTCGAAGCTTGCGACGACGGCGTCAACGACGGCAGCTACGGCGGCTGTGCGGCCAACTGCATGTCGCTCGCGCCCTACTGCGGCGACGGACAGATCAACGGCCCCGAGGACTGCGACGACGGCAACGACGATCTCGCCGACGGCTGCCTCGACAACTGCGTGGTCACGGCCAGCTGCCTGACCCTGATCGAGTACGATGACGCGCTGCCCGACGGCGCATACCGGATCAAGCCGCCCGGCTACAACGGCATGCCCTTCGAGGTCTGGTGCGACATGAGCTCCGACGGGGGCGGCTACACGTTCTTGAAGATCGATGCCGGCGGCCAGACCTTCGCCCCGCAGGCCGAGGCCGAGTGCGCGAGCTGGGGCATGCAGCTGTGGATCCCTCGCAGCGTCGAGCACAAGAACGCGGGCTGGCAGATCGCCAACGACGGCGACGTTGCGCCCGGCGGACACCCGGACTACATGCGGATCCTCGGCATCTACCCCAACTTCAACGGGGCGACCTGCCAAAGCCAGCCGATGAACTCCAACAATCAAAACTGCCAGTGGGACGCGTCGGACGACGGGCCCTGGTATGTCCACAATGTCAACCACATCGCCGAGCCCAACGGTGACAACAACGTGAACCAGTCGATGTACTACACGTGGCAGGGCAACGGCGAGATCCAGATGTACAACGACATTCCGCAGGGCTACTCGAGCCAGTACTTCATGTGCGACGTGGCCGACAAGCTGCCGTGATCGGTGGCTGACGGGCACCGTGAGGGGCGTCGGAGATCCGGCGCCCCTTTGTGTTGGTCAGTCGGACGCGATCGAGTATGCCGCCTGACTCTTGCCGTCATGTCGGCCGCACTCTCGATCGGATGTCAATATCCGGAGCTCGTCGATCACGGCTACGTATGTGTCTCCACGGCCGAGATCGACGGTCAGCATCGTCTGACTGTCGCTGTCCAGAGTGAGGACTCCTGTGTCGCGGACTACAAGGGCGCCTCCTTGGAGTGCACGGTCGGCGTGGACGGGTCCAGCGTCGCCATCATGACCATCTTCAAGGACGGCAAGGATCCCGACAGCGGCTGCCTGGGTCCGCTGGAGACCCGCTGTGAAGTCGACGTCGAACCGGGCAGCTACACGCTCGAGTTCGATGACGAGACGCTGACAATCGACGTGCCCGGCGGCGAGCAGGCCTGTTTCGGCTACGACTTCGACACCGAGGGGTAGCGCGTGCGGGCAGACGAGCGGCGCAGGCCGAGCAGCCCGAGCAGCGCGAGCGCGAGCAGCCCGGGGCGCTCCTGGGTCTCGCTGCACGAGCAGGTGTCGGCCTCGAGATAGTCGATGCCCGGATCGGTGATCCCGGTCTCGCCCGAGTCGCCGTTCGGCCCGTCCTCGCCCGTGGGCACGCAGGTGCCGAGCTCGCAGACCAGCCCGGGATCACAGCCGCCGCCGGGTGTGCACGGACAGTTCTCGCCGCCGATCCAGCACTCGCCCGGGTCGCCGTCGCCCGGATCACCGTCGCCGTCGCCCGGATCGCCGTCGCCATCGCCGGGACCGCCGAGCGGATCGAGGGCGATGACCACCCGGGTGCCCGGATACACGTCGAGGTCGACCGGCTCGATGGTGTCGGCGTAGCTGCCGTTGCCGAGCACGTCGAGGCTGTGGGCCCCCGGGGCGACGTCGGTGAACACGAATTTGCCGGTCGCATCGGTGACCGTCTGCGCGCCGCCGTCGAGCACGACCGTGACCCCGGCCGCGGCCATGCTGGTCTCCTCGCACAGCGCCGAGTAGTGGCCGGCGTACGCGAAGCCCTGCTCTTCGAGGCCGAGGAAGCCGCCGCACGGGTGGCCGTCGGCGTCGTAGCGCAGCCGTCGGTGACCGAGCAGGTCGGCCGAGGCGTGCAGGTACTCGAACTGAGTGCCGGCCGGGATGAAGCACTTTTGCGTGTCGTCGAGATCGGCCGAGGCTTGCAGGGTCTGCTTGATCCACGTGTCGCCGGTCGCAGTCAGCGTGCAGGCCTGGCCGCGATCGACCACATGACCTTCAATGACGCCTTCGCTGACGAAGTCGTTGATCAGCGTCATGTACAGATCCCAGTTCCAGTGGATGCCGGGATCGGTGTGGGTCTGGTTGGGCAGCTCGACGTGGCCGACGATGTGATCGCGGGTCCGGGGAATGTCGAGCGCGTCGGCCAGCCAGCGGGCCAGCATCGCCGAGCTCGAGTAGGTCTCCCACGTGTACCAGGCCGGCTCGTCGACGAAGCCCTCGTGCTCGATGCCGATCGCATACGAGTTGGAGCCGCCGACGTGCCAGGCCCGGTCGGCGAGGTGGACCATCTGCGTGACCTCGCCGTCGTCGCTGCGCATGCAAAAGTGCGCCGAGACGTTGGCGGCCGGGTTCTGAAACCAGCTCTGGGCCCCATAGTAGTAGCCCTGCATGGTGTGGACGACGACGTAGTCGTGGGAGACGATGCCGCCGGGCGTGTAGTTGGACGGGTCGGCCGGGTTGAAGGCGACCGCGAGCGGGTACTCGGCGTGGTTTTGCGAGGGGATCGGGATGAGCTCGTCGGGCAGCGTCGGCTCGTTGTACTCGGCCGGTCGGGTGTGGTCGTCCTCGGGCTCGGGCGTCGCGATCTTGATCGGCCCGCTCGCGAGGCCGGTCGCCGTCGCAATCGCCAGCGGCACCGACAACAAGAGCGCGAGATGCTTGAGCTGCACCGGGGCCATGCCCGAGGATAGGGGCGCGCTCTCGGGCGTGACAACGGCAATCGGAGCACACGTGGACGGCCCGTGCGGTTTCGATCAGGGCGTGTAACATGCCCCCGGTGCGCTACTTCGCGTACGGCTCGAACATGTCGCGGGCCCGCCTCGAGACCCGCGTCGGGCCGGTCGTCGATCTCGGCCGCGCGCGGTGTCCGGGTCGGCGACACGCGTTCTCGAAGCTCGGTCGCGACGGGACCGGCAAGGGCAACATCGAGGTCGTGCGCGGCGAGCTGGTCTGGGGTGTCGTGTACGAGCTCGAGTCGCCGCAGCTCGAGCGGCTGATCGAGCTCGAGTTTGGCTACCGGCTGATCGAGCTCGAGCTCGAGACCACCGTGCTCAGCTTCGAGGCACTCGAGCCCTGCCCCGGGTTGGCGCCGAGTCGCGAGTACCTCGAGCACTACGTCGCGGGCATCCGCGAGCACCAGATCCCCGACGCGTACCTCGCCGCGGTGCTCGGCGAATTTGTCGAGCTGCTCGGATAGACTCCCGCTGCATGGCCGCCGCGCGCAGCTTCGTGCTCGGGACCGCGGGTCACATCGACCACGGCAAGACCGCGCTGGTTCGGGCGCTGACCGGCGTCGACACCGATCGGCTGCCGGAAGAGAAGCGCCGCGGGATCACGATCGAGCTGGGCTTCGCGCGCTGGCAGCCGAACGAGCAGATCAGCGCGGCGGTGGTCGACATGCCCGGCCACGAGGCGCTGGTTCGCACGATGATCGCCGGGGCCGGCGGCATCGACGTGGTGTTGCTGGTGATCGCGGCCGAGGACGGGGTGATGCCGCAGACCCGCGAGCACCTGCACGTGTGCGAGCTGCTCGGGTTGCAGCACGCCGTGGTCGCGCTGAGCAAGATCGATCGGCTGCGGGCCGAGGCCGACGGCGACCAGGCGACCTTCTCCGAGCTGCTCGAGCTGATCCGCGAGGACGTGCGCGGCGAACTGGCGAGAGGGCCCGTTGCGGAGGCGCCGGTCATCCCGGTCTCGGCCCACACGGGCGAGGGGCTGGCGGAGCTCGAGCGGGCGTTGCTGTCGCTGGCCCAACGGCTGCCCGCGCGGGCCAGGCAGTCGCTGCCGGTGTTGCCGATCGATCGGGTGTTCAGCCTGAGGGGGCACGGCACGGTGGTGACCGGGACCTTGCTGAGCGGCGAGATCGATCTCGACGCGCACGAGGAGCTGGAGCTGTGGCCGCACGGGTTTGGACGGCCCCATCGGGCGCTGCGGATCCGCGGGATGCAGGTCCACGGCGGCGAGGCTCGCCGCGCGCGGGCGGGCACTCGGGTAGCGCTCAACGTCGGCAGCGTCGGGGTCGAGGAGCTCGCGCGCGGCGACGTGATCAGCCGCGGCGACAAGCTCGTGACCAGCGATCGCTTGCTCGCTCGCATCGCCCAGCTCGGCTTCGGCCAGCGTCCGTGGACCCGCGACACTGCGCTGCAGCTGTGCGCGGGCACGGCCAGCACCGGGGCGCACCTGGTCCCGCTCGCGCTCGAGGATCCCGAGACCGGCGAGCTGATCGACTCGAGCGACCTGATCGATCCGCGACCCGGCAGCAGCAAGCCGGCGATCGTGCCGGGCGGGCGCGGGCTGGTGCGGATCTATCTCGACGCGCCGCTGCCGATCTGGTCGGGGCAGCGGATCGTCTTGCGGGCCTACTCGGCCGCGCATGCGAACGTCGAGGGGCTGACAGTCGGTGGCGGGGTGGTGATCGATCCCTTGCCCGAGCGGCGGCTGCCGCAGCGTCGGGTCGCGCTCGCGCGGGCGCTGAGCTCCGCCGATCCGCAGGCGCGGGTGCGGGCGCTGGTGCTCGACGCGGGCGCGGCGGGGATCGACGCGCGGTCGATCGCGATCCGAGCGGGCGTCGAGCAGCCGGGAAAAATTCTTTCACGGCTGGCGGCCGAGGGCGGTCCGCTGCTCTCGCTGCCGGGTCCGCGCTGGGTCGCTCGCTCGCTGCTCGACGAGCTCACGCGCGCCGCGGTGCTCGAGGCCGATCGCTTCCACGCCAAGCAGCCGCTGCGGCCGGGCATCGCCCGCGCGACGCTCGAGGCCTCGCTGCCCGGTCACCCGCCGCCCGAGCTCGCGCGGGTGGTCGTCGACGCGGCGATCGATCGCGGGCAGCTGCGGGTCGCCGATCGCTCGGGCAGCCTGGCGCGACCGGGCAAGGGCAGCCTCGATCCCGACGCGCTCCCGCAGCCGATGCAGGCGATGCTCGATCGCTACCGAGCCGGCGGGACCACGCCGCCGACGCTCAAGCAGATCGGCGAGCAGCTCGGCGCCGACGCCAAGCAGGTGCTCGAGTGGGCCGGGCTGCTGCAGCGCAACAAGCTGCTGATCCGGGTCAGCGACGAGCTCTCGTACACGCCCGAGGCTCACGCCGAGCTGCTCGCGCGAGTCCGGGCGCACCTCGAGGCCCACGAGGAGATCGACGTGCAGGCGCTCAAGCAGCTGGCCGGGCTCTCGCGCAAGTTCGCGGTGCCGTTCATGGAGCACCTCGATCACCTCGGCATCACCCGCCGCGAGGCCGATCGTCGCTTGCCGGGGCCATGGGCGAGCGCGGACTGAGTCGGCGTGTTCCAGTTTGAGTGATCGCGCTTGCTGGAATTTCAGCAAGCGTGCGTGGGGTGGCGGGCGCTGCGACGGCCGCGTAGAGTCCGCGCCGACATGGGCCTCCTCGACACCATCCTCTCCGCTCTCGGCCTTCGCAAGCAGGCTCCCGCCGACTCGCACGACTCCCCGCCGCCGGCTCGTGCGGCCCAGCCCGACGCCGACTCGCACGACTCCGACGACGGCGACGCCGACTCCGACGATGACGACGGCGAGGGTCGCGACTACGCGCTCGAGGCCAAGGACGACCGGGCCAGCTTCGACTTCGACAGCGCGCCCGAGGTCTACTGGGAAGCCGCCATGCGGATCGAGCAGGGCTGGGAGGACGAGGACAAGCGCGCCGAGCTGTTCGGCAAGCACCAGATCCGCAACGTCCAGCACTGGTATCAGGTCAAGGCCACCTACGAGCGCTGGAGCGAGTCTCCGGCCGCGCGGGCCAAGTACCCGACCCCCGGCGATCTGATCCAGGCGCAGATGAACGCGACCCAGAAGGTTGCGATGGACATCCTCAGCATCGGCAACCAGCACCAGGCGCTGGCCGCCGAGCTCGAGCCGGTCGAGGGCGTCTCGCTCGAGCAGTGGGCCAAGGCCCAGGCGCAGGTCGCCAGCGGCGGCGACACCAACCAGATCATCGGCGGCCTCGGGATCGACAAGGCCAAGTGGGATCGGGTCTCGGCCGAGTGGAACGCACGGATGAGCCGCGACAGCTCGGCGACCATCGCGATGGAGTACAGCAAGCACTTCTCGAGCGCCGGGGTCGGTCAGTTCGCAGGCGCGGCCGCGACCGCGGCGGGCGGTGGCGCCGGTCAGACCGAGGCCGACGCTCCGATCACGCTCGAGCGCTACGTCGAGATCATGGAGGCGCAGTCGGCCGGCTCCAAGCAGGGCAAGGACGCGGCCGCGATCCTGCGCAGCTTCGGCATGAGCCCGATGGAGTGGGGCCAGGTCGGCGGCTGGTGGTCGATGTACATCACGCAAAACGCGATGAAGAACAACGGCGAGCTGCACATGCGCTACTCGAAGCTGCAAGAGCAGTACGAGGCCAAGTACAAGTCCGCGTCGGCCGACGACGACATCTCCTTTTGAGATGGCCCATGGCCCCCTCCGGGGGCCACCACGAGCGACGGCAAATGACGAATCCCGAGCGAGCGAAGGCGAGCGGCGCGACCGAAAGCGGTCGTGGGGGGCTAGATTGATGGCCAGCGACGCGCAGCTGCTGGAGACCGGTCGGCGGGCGATCGCCTCGGTCATCAACCTGGCCCTGACCTGTCCGGCGGGCGGTGACGCCCGCTGGGACGCGATGCTCGGCCAGCTCGGCGTCACGCCGCTGGCCGCCGACGAACGAGCCCGACACCTGCGCGAGGGTCCGGGCCAGAGCCGCGGCGCCTTGCTGCTCGAGCTCCGCTGGGCGCTCGAGGCCGCGATCGAGCCGCTGTGCGAGCACATGGACGACGGCTACGTGCTGCGCACGGCGGCCGATCAGGCGGTCCGCGACTACGTCGGCGCGGTCAAGCCGAAGATCACGACCTCGTCGATCTTCGCCAACGCGATGGCCGGGATCGCAACCTCGCCCGGCCGCATCACCGGGGCCGCCGAGGCGGCCGCCGATCGCTGCTCTTGCTGCGGTGCGCCGCGCCAAGATCGGTCCTCCAACACCTGCCGCTACTGTGGAGAGACGCTATGAGTGCTGACGCCCTCGATGCCCGCTGGGACGGGTTTTTGGCCAAGATCCGCGAGCGCTTCGACGAGCTGATGCGCGAGTCCGAGGCCGGCTGCGCCGAGCTGCTGAAGCACACGGGCGGCGACACGGTCCCGCTCAGCAACGCCTGGCAGGGCATGCGCATGCGGGCGCTGGGCCTGCAGAGCAAGATCGGCGACACCTGGTCGGAGTCGGTCCAGGACAAGTTTCACGAGATCGAGGCCTACGATCGCGCCGACGCGGCCTGGGCTCGGGCCGAGGCGGTCAGCGATCAGATCGAGATCGATCTCGAGCGGATCGAGACCAAGATCTTCGCCGACGCGCTGCGCAGCATGTTGAGCATGGCCGCGCAGGAGCAGGCGGCGCTGCGCTGCAGCCAGTGCGGCGCCGAGCTGCCGGTCGGCGTGGTGCTGGCGGTCACCGAGGTCAACTGTCGCCACTGCGGGGCGCTCAACACCATCGAGCCCGGCCCGCGGGCGCGGATGGCCGTGGCCCTGAGCCACTACCTGTGGCAGGAGGCGTGCTGGCCCAAGTGGCTGGCCCGCTGGCAGGCCGAGAACGCGGCCAAGCGGGCTCGCAACGTCACGCTCGCGCAGCTGCAGGCCTGGGAGGCGGCGGAGATCGACTACTGGACCGCGTGGCTGCACGAGCGGGCCAAGCTGATGCCGAACACCGCCCGCGACTTCGACAAGGAGCTACGCGGGCGGCTGCATCAGTTCTATGGCTCGCTCGAACGCGAGCCGGCGTGGTTCAAGGCCGGCGCGCCGCGGCGCGTGCCGCCGATGTGATCACTCGATCGTGAACGGTACCCGGTGGACGAGCGACTTGCCGCCGATCAGGTCGTTGATCGTCAGCTCGAGCTCGTAGCTGCCCGGCCCCGGGACCGCGACGTTACCCGTGATGATGCCGTCGCTGCTGCCGGTCTCGGCCTGCGGGAACCGGATGTCGTCGTCCTGCCGCTGGCGATAGACGACCTCGCCGGCCTGGTCGAACACCAGCTTGCCGAGGGTCACGTGATGCTCGCGTAGCTGCGCGTCGAGGCCCTCGAGCGCGAGGCTGTAGTGGATCGCGGCCGGGTCGAGCGGGCCGGTCAGCGGCTTGCCGCCAGGGGCGACGAGCTCGAAGCGGGCGA
>Ga0079224_100016571_pt1 | contig 10358 bp, 8 predicted proteins | sample Stecom2015_FD_80414 | JGI IMG/M metagenome (GOLD analysis project Ga0079224, IMG submission 80414) | Agricultural soil microbial communities from Utah to study Nitrogen management - Steer compost 2015 | ecosystem: Environmental > Terrestrial > Soil > Agricultural land | place: USA: Utah...
GCTCTTTCAGGAACAGAAGTATTTCAAACCACCATTGAGCGGAATGACACCATTGAAATTGATTATTATAAGGGAAAATCGGATACTTCCTCCATCCGTTGGATTAATGATTGTGAATACATCGTGAAGAAATTGAACCCAAAAAATATGGAGGAAAGAAAGGCCATTCACATTAAAATTCTTTCTACCTCAGGGAACCAATACACGTTTGAATTTAGAGAAGTGGGAAAATCCAAGTCTAGCAGAGGGACAGCGAGAAAGGTAAAACCTTAATTACTTCTTTCCGGAGTTTTTCAGCATTGCATTTTGCTCTTCCAAAAGTTGCTCAATATTGTGTAACAACTCAATATCTTTGGGAGTCGCTACAGTTTCATCTTTAGGATCCTCAGATTTCTTTTTAAAAGAATGTAAGAATTTCAGAACCATGAAAATAGTGAATGCAATGATTAGAAAATCTATCATAGATTCAATTAGTTCCCCATAACCGATAGCTATCTCCTCTTGGCTCTCAGTGCCTGCCCTTAGAATGTATTTTTTGTTGGAGAGTTTGACATCTTCAGTCATCAGTGATAGAGGCGGCATCACTACCTTTTTTACAATGGTACTTACCACGTTATTAAAGGCAGTACCAATTATTATTCCCACCGCCATATCAATCATATTCCCCTTAATGGCAAAATTTTTGAACTCCTTATAAAAGGAATTGATCTTTTTTCCGGGCTCCATAGTCTAATTATTGTTTAGCAAAAATAGTGAACCGAGAGGATTTTCTCCGAAAATTTTGATAGTGGAAAGAGACCGAACTTAGTTGACAGCTGCAATTCTTTCTTTGGCTAAATGATAGACCAAATCAAACTGTTCTTTTATATTTAGCTGGGAATTGTCTATTTCAACTGCATCTGCAGCCTTAATGAGTGGAGAATCTTCTCGCGTGGTATCTATAAAATCCCGTTCTTCAATGTTGTTTAGTACTTGCTGATAAGTTACTTTTTCATCGGCGTGAAGTAATTCGGCATATCTTCTTTCGGCACGTACTTTGGCAGAGGCAGTCATAAATATTTTTAACTCGGCATCGGGAAAAACAACAGTACCAATATCTCGGCCGTCCATGACCACTCCCTTCTCTCTGCCCATTTCTTGTTGCTGATGCACCAGCTTCTGTCTCACTTCAGGAATTTCTGCAATGTGACTAACAAATTCTGATACTTCCAAACTGCGGATTTCGCGTTCGATGTCAACATCATTCAAAAAAATATGCGCTTTAACCCATTCTGCATCTTTTTTAAACCGCAAATGGATTTGTGGAAGCATAGCAATCAGTTTATCCTTCTCAAAAAAATCTGCTCCAATATAACCGTGAGAAAGCGCGAAAAAGGTTACCGCTCTATACATAGCGCCTGAATCTACGTATATATACCCCAGGGCTTCTGCCAATTGTTTTGATAAGGTACTTTTTCCCGTGGATGAAAAACCGTCCACGGCAATGGTTATTTTTTTTGAAAGATTGGACATAGGGTTTACTTTATTGGAAATCAATATTCAAGCCAAAGAAGCTCGCATTGGCTGCCATGCTGTATTGAGAATAGGAATAGCTGAGTCGGAACTTATTCAATTTTACCGAGAATCCGCCGCTTAAACCGGCAAAAGCTCTTTTATCCAGAATGCGGAGCTCTTCTCCTCTTCTGAAATTATAACCCAGCCTCACATTGAATCCGCGATCGGGGAATAATTCCACACCCATAATCACATGCCTGATGGCATGGTCAAAGAACCCGACTTTTTCTGAAATCACATTTCCTTCAAGATCGGTTTGATCTCGAGCCGGATTTGAGAAAGCCAAATCCCATTTCTGCATATTCTCCAGAGTTAAATGCCATCTTACCGGGATATTTTCCAATTTTTGAGAAAAACCCAAAAGCAATTCGAAGGGCAGTGGCTCATAATCTTCGTGATAGGGTGTAAATTGGGAGCCAATATTGCGTCCAACAGCTGATATGTTCAAACCGCTCTCTTTGTTGATATAAGACACTCCCAAATCAATCGCTCCTCCAAGAGAGGTGTATTGTTCCAGTTTTGACGATATTAATTTGGCGTTGGCACCAATATGAAAATCGGTTTCAGGGATGTTTCGAGCATATCCCACAGAAAGCGCCACTTCTCCCCCTGTGAAACTTCCGGTAGAGTTTCCGGTCTCATCATATCCATCAAACGTCCCGTAGTTTAGATAAGTAATTCCTGCGTGCAGTACCTGTACACTGTCTATAATGTTCCGGGCAAAAGCCACAGTACCATAATTTACGTCTCCTATATAATTGGTATAATTTAGAGAAAGCTGGTTGTGCATTTCTGCATTAATGTTCGCCGGGTTCCAGATGGCGCTTACCGGGTCATAATCAGCATTTGTGATAACCTTCCCCCCCAAGGCGGCCATTCGAGGATTGTTGATTAAGTTGAGAAATTGATAAGTGGCATTTCCGCCAATTTGGGCAGAAAGCAGGGAAGAGATACTGATGAACAGGAGTAAAACAATGTTTCGCATATACGCGTAATAGTGCAAAGGAATACTTAGAACGAAAGTAGTCTATATTTATTTCTTTAGATTACATTTCCGCAAAATAACAAGAAAAAAAGAAATGGGAAAACAGCGTGTATCACTTCCATTTTCCCATTATGCTTTGAATTTTATCAACCTCAGTCAATAGTCACCGGATTTTCCACCTGCTCATCGGTGATGGCTATGTCTAGCGCTTCCTTCATCGTTCTTACGTAGTGGAAAGTTAAACCTTTAAGGTATTCCGGATTGATTTCTTCAACGTTCTTTTTATTGTCTTCGCTCAATAGAATTTCCTTTATATGGGCTCTTTTGGCTGCAAGTATTTTTTCTTTTATCCCTCCCACCGGAAGCACTTTTCCTCGTAAGGTTATCTCACCGGTCATTGCCAAACTCTTCTTTACCTTTTTCTGTGTGAAAAGCGAAACCAACGATACAAACATTGTGATTCCCGCACTAGGCCCGTCTTTGGGAGTAGCTCCTTCCGGCACGTGCATATGAACATTGTATTTCTGAAAGATATCAGGATCAATTTTATAAGTGGCAGCATTGGCTTTCAAATATTCTAAAGCGATGGTGGCCGACTCTTTCATAACTTTTCCAAGATTCCCGGTAAGGTTTAAATTTCCCTTACCTTTTGAAATGGCAGATTCAATAAAGAGGATATCTCCTCCTACACTGGTCCAAGCAAGTCCTGTTACCACTCCTGCTACATCATTGTTCTCATATTTATCTCGTTCCAATTTTGGAGGTCCCAGAATTTCCACCAGAATTTCATTGGTAATCTTGGTTTCATACTCCTCTTCCATTGCGATTTTCATTGCGGCGTAACGCACTACTTTTGCTATTTGTTTTTCCAATGCCCTCACACCACTTTCCCTCGTATAGCCTTCCACAATTTTTTCGATCTGTCTCTTTGGAATCTGTATAGCACTTTTATCTAAACCATGCTCGGTGAGTTGTTTTGGAAGTAAATGTCTTCTTGTAATTTCTATTTTTTCCTCGGTAGTATATCCGGTAACATTTATGATTTCCATTCGGTCTCGTAAAGCAGGCTGAATAGTTTCAAGACTGTTGGAAGTAGCAATAAACATCACTTTGGAAAGGTCGTAACCTATTTCAAGAAAGTTGTCATAGAATTCACTGTTTTGTTCCGGATCCAGAACTTCCAGCATGGCTGAGGATGGATCTCCTTGATGACTTACAGAAATCTTATCAATTTCATCCAGTACGAAAACCGGATTACTTTTACCTGCTTTCCGAATATTTTGAATAATTCTGCCCGGCATTGCTCCGATGTACGTTTTTCGGTGTCCGCGAATTTCGGCTTCATCTCTCAACCCGCCTAAGGACATTCTGACATATTTACGTCCTAAAGCTTCGGCTACAGATTTCCCCAAAGAAGTTTTACCTACGCCGGGAGGACCATACAAGCACAAGATGGGAGATTTCATATCGTTTCGCAATTTTAAAACTGCCAGATATTCAATGATTCTTTTTTTAACATCCTCAAGACCGTAATGATCCCGATCCAAAATTTTTCGCGCTCGCTTCAGGTCAAAACGATCTTTGCTATATTCATTCCAGGGCAGCTCCAGAAGCAGGTCAAGATAATTGCGTTGAATGCTGAATTCAGCCACCTGTGGATTCATACGTTGCATTTTGGCAAGTTCTTTTTCGAAATGATCGGCTACTTCTTTGCTCCATTTTTTCAATTTGCCCCGAAGGCGCATATCTTCAATTTCCTCTTCCGTAGAAGCTCCTCCCAATTCTTCCTGAATGGTTCGCATCTGCTGCTGAAGAAAATATTCGCGTTGTTGCTGATTGATATCGCTCTGCACTTTAGACTGAATGTCATTGCGCAACGTTAGTTTTTGGATCTCAATATGCATATAACGCAGCGTTTCCAGAGCTCTTTCTTTCAGGTCATTGATTTCCAGTAATGTCTGTTTTTCCTCCACCGAAATATTGAGATTGGAAGCCACAAAATTGATGAGGAAACTATTGCTCTCGATGTTCTTAATGGCAAAGGCAGCTTCTGAAGGAAGATTCGGACTTTCTCTAATAATTTCTAAAGCAAGATCCTTGATACTGTCCACGATGGCCAAAAATTCTTCATTCCTTTTTGCGGGGCGAGCCTCCTCTACTTCTCGAATGGTAGCGGTCATATAGGGAGAAGTGGTTATGACCTCGCGAATTTCGAAGCGCTTTTTACCTTGGATGATAACCGTAGTATTCCCATCAGGCATTTTCAGCACTTTCAATATTTGCGCCACAGTTCCTATAGCATTAATATCACCGGCTCCCGGCTCCTCTTCGGTTTCATCAACCTGCGAAACAACCCCTATGATTTTGTTTCCTTTATTGGTTTCATTGATCAGCCGGATGGATTTATCCCTCCCTGCAGTAATGGGAATAACCACTCCGGGGAAAAGCACTGTATTGCGTAAAGGTAAAATGGGTAATACCTCAGGCAAGTTTTCTTTTTCCATGGCATCTTCATCTTCAATGGACATCAAGGGAATAAATTCTGCATCTTCATTTAATTCGTGAAGTGACAGGTTGTCTAAGGTTTTTAATTTGTGTTTACTCATAATTATGATTGCGTCAAAGTGTCAGTAAAATAACAACAAACACGCTAATATTTGTTCGATTCGTTTCTGATTTTTTTATAATCTGCATCTCAGCACAGACTTCAGGTCTATATTTCAAGAGTTATGCCACTTCCTGCCTGACAGGGATGATAATAACATAAAAGCTGCCTTTATCGAAGACAGCTTTATTAAAAATCATAATTTGAAGGACGATAGGATTCTGTTTTTTATGGAATCATGATATTAAAAACTCCTTCCGTCACTTCATATTCTGTCGGATCTTGAGATGTGGCATCAACGGCTACAAAATGGAACTCTCCTTCCACAATTCCCCTTGAGCGGTCAATAGCAGTTATGGTCAAAGTTCCGCTTCCGGAATAATAAGTAATGGAAGTGCCAACAATTGGGACAAACACGCCTACCACTTCATTTCCGCGGTCTGCTTCCAAAACAAAATCATAAGTTCCTACTCTCACGGTTTCAGGGAAATGAATCTCCATAGCGCGGTCTCCTACTCTTGTTTTCATAAGAAGACGTGGATATTGACCCATAACTTCGCGCTCCACAAGAACTGCCTCAGGAAGATACTCTTCGCCATCCACTTTCGCTTTGAGCAGATTGTTGGCGCCATCTCTTCCTTCAAAATTGATAGTAAATGCCCCTCGAGTTATTCTCACTGAAGTGGAATATTGTCCTAAAGGATCTTTTGCGGTAAACTCAAATTTGCCTTTAATAAATCCTTCCTGAAGATCTATTTCAGTAATTTCCAGCGTCCCCGGGTTTGAGGTGAGTCTTAAACCTTCTTCATTCTTATAGACACCTATTAGCTTGGTCCCGTCAGAAATTTTTACCATTTGATGGGTTCCGACTCCAAGAGTTTTCGGAATATCAATTCGAATTTTTTCTCGGCTCTGTGCAGAGGCTTCGATACGCATCATCGGAACATTTGCTACTACCGTATCGGTTACTTTAATTCTACGTGGAACAAAATCCTTATTCCCAATTCGAGCGGTAAATTCATGTTCCGGCTCATCATCTCCGTCTCCCGGTTCTCCATCATCGCCTCCGGTTGTACCTGTCAAATTGTGAATGTTAAAAGATCCGTTCGTAATGTTTATCTCTTCCGTGACCGGCATCCCATTGTTCATTACCGGATTACCATCATCATCCATTGCAATGCGATAGCCTTTAAAATTGAATGTACCTTTCACTATACTGTCAGTCTGACTGAAAGTTTCAATTTTAATTTTACCATCGGCTCTGGAAGAATAAGGCATTTCTGTAGGATTCTCAGTATAGATCCCTGCCACTACATCAGAGAAATTGAATTCTCCTTGAGTGGGATTAGAGATCCATAATTGAATTTTCTGACCATTGCTTTCACCCGAAATAAGTAGGCGTCCATTGTTTAATTCAGCAGTTGCAGTATTGGAAACAAAAGAATTCCCGTTAATCGTTGCTCTTAATTCTCCTTCGGCTGCCGGTATTCCGCCGCCACCGGAAGAATCATCTTTTTGACAAGAAGCAAATTGCAATACTACTACTGCAATGAATAAGGTTTTTAGGATGTTTGATAGTTTCATATAATATTTATTGGGGCAGGAACAAACTTAGCAAAAATGTTTATTCCTTGTATTTTTTGGAACTCTTAATAGCAAAGAAACACCAATTATAAAAAACAGCGCTAAAAATAACACAGAATTTCGCATACTGCCGGTTATCTGGTCAATAAATCCATAGATAAACATTCCAATAACAATCCCAATCTTCTCGGTTACGTCATAAAAACTAAAAAATGAAGCCGTGTCTCTTGTATCCGGAAGGAATTTAGAATATGTAGAACGCGAAAGTGACTGGATGCCGCCCATCACCAGTCCCACTACTCCGGCGGTGATATAAAATTGCAAGGGTGATCGAATAAAAAAAGCGACGATACAAATGGCAATCCAAACTAAATTCACCCCAATCAAAACAGGAATATTGCCTAATTTTTTTGAAGCAATGGATGTTCCCAATGCGCCTCCCACAGCTACCAATTGGATGATCAAAATACTTACGATAAGTCCCATAGTTTTTTCTGCCTCACTCGCCCAACCTATTTCCTGTTCTCCAAAATAAGTAGCTACCAACATCACCGTTTGCACCGCCATACTGTAAACAAAAAACGCATACAAATAACGTTTAAGTCTAAGGTTTTCCGATAGAGACCTGTACACCTTCTGCAATTCTCGAAAACCGTTTAAAACGAGATTTCCCGTAAATTTATTCTTGTTCCCATTCCCCCGAGGGAGGCAGTGAAAAGTGTATTGTGCGAAGAGAATCCACCATATTCCCACAGTAACGAAAGACCATCGCATTCCGGACACCGCATTGTCAAATCCAAACCACTCCGGCTTCATCACCATAACCAAATTTGCAATGAGCAACAACACACTTCCAATATATCCCCAAGCATATCCTCTCGCACTTAGAGCATCTTGTTGTTCCGGAAAAGCCACGTCGGGAAGATAGGAGTTGTAAAAGACCAGACTTCCCCAGAAACCAATCAGTCCGAGGAAATAAAAGAATAGACTCAAGTAAATGGTTTCTAAACTGAAAAAATAAAGTCCGATAGTGGAAAATCCTCCCAAATAGCAAAAGAATTTCATAAATCCTTTTTTATTACCCGTATAGTCTGCAATTCCCGATAATAATGGAGATATAAACGCAACAACCATAAAAGCGAGGGCTGTGGTATAACTTATTAGAGGAGTACTGCGGATGTTGCCGCCAAAGACTGAAACCGAATCAATTCCTTCCAAATGAAATAAACCCTGGTAGAATATTGGAAAAATGGCAGAGGCAATAACCAGGCTATAAACAGAATTGGCCCAATCATAGAATGCCCATGCATTTGTCAGTTTTTTATTTCCTTTCGGTAAAATCGGCATGCTCAAAACAAAGGAGCGAATCTAACAATTTCATCCTGTGCAATGGGAATTATCTTTTAAAAGTTGTAGTTCCATATTTTGCAGCTTCTTGCTTCACTGCCGGAACCCACGAAGTAATGTTGTTTATTCTTGTAGTACTACTAGGGTGAGTGCTCAAAAATTCCGGAGGTGTGCCTTTTTCCTGAGCCTGCATACGTTGCCAAAGTTCTGCTGCCGCCATCGGTTCATATCCGGCGATAGCCATAAGCAAAAGACCAATCTTGTCGGCTTCACTTTCGTGAGAGCGACTAAAGGGTAGCATTACGCCGAGATTGGTTCCAAGACCATAGGCAGTATTAAAGATTTGCTGATTCTCCGGATGCTTGGCCAGTGCAAGATTTCCTGCTACCGCGCCCAATTGTTGAAGCTGACCGGCACTCATACGTTGCTGTCCGTGATTGGCTAAGGCATGTGCCACTTCATGTCCCATTATAGCAGCAAGTCCGGCTTCATCTTTTGCAATGGGCATAATTCCGGAATACACCACAATTTTCCCTCCCGGCATGCACCACGCATTTACTTCCGGACTCTGCACAAGCTTATATTCCCACCGGTATTCCTTTAAATAATCGCCATACCCATTGGCTCTCAAATACTTCTCGGCAGCTGTGGCGATATTTCTCCCCACTCGATCCACCATAGCAGCCTCGGCTGTTCCACTGATGACCTTATTTTCTGACAAAAACTGATTGTACTGCTGAAAAGCCATCGGAAAAAGGGTGGAATTGGGTACCAAAGAAAGAGTTTTTTCTCCCGTAAAAGGATTTGTAGCACAGCCTAATGTTATAGCTGCCATAACGATACCGTAAGAAATTGTTTTGATTGTCATCTTGGGATTATTTTGGGTGAAAATTAATGATATATTTTTATTCCAATTCATAAGGTATCTTTAAAAAACTGTAATTATTACACCTCATTAAATAGTAGCTTCTTATTCTAAGGTTTAATAATTGACCTTTTTAAAAAGAAACTTTAATTCATTTTTAATACAGCTCCCTGATTTTTCCTACTATTTTTAAACCCATTAAACTTGGAACGACTTTTGTATTTTATAAAACAAAACCCCTTTTATTATGAAAAACATTTTTCTTTTTATTGCAGTTTCCGCTTCTTTAGCATTATCATCGTGTAAAGGAGATCCCGGACCCAAAGGAGACAGCGGTGTGGAATATTCTCAAGTTTTTGAGGCTACCGTGCGTAATTTTCAGTTTGACTCTGCCCGTAACCAATTGTTTTCAGATTTCTATTCCTTTCCGTTTACGGTATATGAAAGTGATGTGGTATTGGCATATCGATATGAAGGTCAAGAGGATTTAGGAAATGGAGAGAAAGCCGACATCTGGACCATGTTGCCAAGTACGCTTTTCTTTTCTGACGGAACCGGAGATATGTTTCAATACAATTTCAATCACACTTTTATTGATATTCAATTTACTGTGGAAGGAAATTTCCCGTTAAATAATATCGGATCCAATTATTCTTCCAATCAAATTTTCAGAATTGCCGTGGTCCCTGCTGCCTTTGCACAACGAAATCCCACCATGAACGAAGTCATGGAAGTGATGAAAAATGAAGGAGGAAAAATAACCGAACTCGAAAGACTTGATTAATGAATAAGTTTCTCTTCATAATATCGGTTGTGGTAATGGTTTCTTGTACATCAAAAAGTTCGGAAATCAAGAATTTGGGCATGGATTTGAGCCGGTATGAAGTAACCAAAACTGAAGAAGAATGGAGAGCCGATTTGTCTCCCGATGCTTTTAATGTACTTCGAAAAAGAGCTACGGAAAGAGCATACAGCAGTCCATTAAATGATAATTACCAAGCCGGAACGTACAGTTGCGCGGGCTGCGGATCGGTTTTGTATGACGGAGAAAGGAAATATGACAGCGGCACAGGCTGGCCGAGTTTTGACAGATCTATTCCCGGAAGTGTAGCCACTTCTGTAGAACGGCAATTTGGGCAATTGGTTACAGAGGTTCATTGTGCCACTTGTGGAGGCCATTTGGGCCATATCTTCCCGGACGGCCCTAAAGAAACAACCGGGGAAAGACATTGTATTAACGGAGTAGCATTAAAATTTACGGATATGAATAACTATAGAGATCAAAATAAACCTAAAGAATACAAGGTTAAAAAAACAGAGGAACAATGGAGGAAAGATTTAGGAGATAAGAGGTATAACATTCTGCGTCAGGCAGGTACTGAATATCCTCATACAGGAGAATACAACCTCCATTTTGA
>Ga0079224_100016572_pt1 | contig 10358 bp, 10 predicted proteins | sample Stecom2015_FD_80414 | JGI IMG/M metagenome (GOLD analysis project Ga0079224, IMG submission 80414) | Agricultural soil microbial communities from Utah to study Nitrogen management - Steer compost 2015 | ecosystem: Environmental > Terrestrial > Soil > Agricultural land | place: USA: Utah...
ACTCCCTTCAAGTGCACATTTTAAATCAAAAGCCTAATCTAGTCCCTGATTAGGCTTTTTAATTTTATATCGAATGTTAAATTTGGTTTTGTTTGGCCCTCCGGGCGCAGGTAAAGGAACACAATCTCAGCTTCTAATTGATAAATACAAGCTAATACATCTCTCTACAGGTGATCTTCTTCGCAACGAAATCTCTAATGGAACACCTTTAGGTCTAGAAGCAAAGAAGATTATGGATGAAGGACAATTAGTTCCTGATGAAGTAGTCATTGGTATGATCAATAACATGCTTGATAAAGGTAAGGATGCTAAAGGATTCATTTTTGATGGCTTCCCCCGCACCGTTGCACAAGCAGAAGCTTTAGACAATCTACTTGAATCTCGTCAAATGTCCATTTCAGGGATGATCGCTTTAATCGTAGACGAAGATGAATTAGAGAAGAGATTATTGTCTAGAGGCAAGGATTCAGGTCGTCCAGACGATGCAAATCAAGAAATAATTCGTAAAAGAATACAAGAATATAAATCAAAAACCACTCCTGTCGCTAATTATTATGACAAACAGGACAAACTGCAAAGTATAAAAGGAGTTGGTAGTATTGAAGAAATCGCTGAATCGATTGACAAAGTCATCGCTAGCTATTAAACACAATTGAAGGACTAATAACGGTCTTCAATAACATCCTATTATAATAGATTATGTCACAACAAGGCTCCAATTTCGTTGACTATGTGAAGATTTCCTGCACTTCGGGAAATGGGGGAGCAGGCTCTACTTACCTACACCGGGATAAATTTACTGCAAAAGGCGGTCCTGCCGGGGGTGATGGAGGTCATGGTGGCAATATCATTATCAAAGGAAACGGTCAACTTTGGACTTTACTCCACCTTAAATTTCGTAAGCACATCAAAGCGGGAAACGCAGAAAATGGACGAAAAGAAATGCAAACAGGCAAGAGTGGAGCGGATGAAATCATAGAAGTACCTTTAGGAACAGTTGCTAAAGACTTTGAAACAGGAGAAGTACTTTTTGAAATCACGGAAGAAGGTGAAACCAAAGTTTTAATTCCAGGTGGACGTGGAGGATTAGGGAACTGGCATTTTAAAAGCTCTACCCAACAAACACCTCGCTATTCTCAACCTGGAGAGTCGGGCCGCGAACAATGGATTATTTTAGAGTTGAAAATACTTGCCGATGTAGGCTTAGTTGGCTTTCCGAATGCCGGAAAATCCACTCTCCTATCCGTTGTTTCTGCTGCAAAACCCGAAATAGCAGATTATCCTTTTACTACCTTAGTTCCCAATTTAGGCATAGTCTCTTACCGAGATAATAAGTCATTTATCATGGCTGATATTCCTGGTATTATTGAGGGAGCATCAGAAGGAAAAGGTTTAGGGTATCGCTTCTTACGACATATAGAGCGTAATTCAGCATTACTCTTTATGGTACCTGCAGATACGCATCGCACGATTACTGAAGAATACAATATCCTTTTAAAAGAGCTAATAGCTTACAATCCGGAATTAATGGATAAACCTAAACTATTAGCAATCACGAAAAGCGATGTACTGGATGAAGAGCTACAGGCGGAAATGAAAAAAGATCTTCCTGAGTCCATTCCCCATGTATTTATATCCTCTGTTGCTCAAAAAGGTATTCAAGAATTAAAAGATTTGATCTTCCAGGCAATTAATTAATTTATTGCTTGATAATCGATGCGTAGTAATTATTGAGTAAAACCTTTAATTAATATTGCTCATTTTCATTGGGAAATTGTTTGCCTTTCACGTCTTCAATATACTGTTTTGCTGCACCAATAATTTGTTCATGTAAGTTCAAATACTGACGAACAAATTTCGGTTTGAAGTTCTTATTCATCCCCAATAAGTCGTTAATTACTAATACTTGTCCATCACAGTCTGCCCCAGCACCAATTCCAATCGTTGGAACTCTAGAGTGACTGGTAACTTCACGTGCCAACTTAGCTGGAATTTTCTCAAGTACTACAGCAAAGCAACCTGCCTCTTGTATATCGTTCATATTATGCTGCAAAGCATGCGCCTCAGTCTCGCTTTTTGCACGAAGACCGTAACCTCCAAACTGATTGACCGACTGTGGGGTTAATCCAAGATGTCCGACAACAGGAATTCCCGCTGCAACGATCTTTTGAATAGCCTCTTTTATCTCAACGCCGCCTTCCAACTTCACTCCATGAGCACCAGACTCCTTCATAACTCGGACCGCGGATTCCAAAGCTTTTTCAGAACTACCTTGATAGCTTCCAAAAGGTAAATCAACAATTACCATAGCTCGCTTCACTGCCCGCACTACTGAAGAGGCATGATAGATCATCTGGTCCAAAGTAATTGGCAGTGTCGTGTCAAAACCGGCAAAAACGTTCGCAGCGGAATCACCTACCAAGATCATTTCAATACCTGCTTCATCAAGAATACTGGCCATTGAAAAATCATATCCCGTCAACATGGTGATTCGCTCTCCAGAGCTTTTCATCTCCATGATCACATTGGTATTTATGCGTTTTACTTCTTTGTGTACAGACATCTTACAAACTTAGATAAAATTGCTATTATATACTCTATTGACTTGTCATTATGTTTACGTGAACATCTTTATTTTGACAGTTCTTTAATACGGATATTCCTAAAATCAACAGGCTGCCCCTCACTTTGTAGTGCAATAAACCCGCTGGTCAATAATTTTCCATCAATTTTAATAGCCGGATCATAATTATTGGCCGTCCCTCCTCCTATTTGCGGTTTAGAATATCGGAGCACCGTATCTCCATTTATAATATGAGTAACCAATGAATCTCCCAAAACGATAAGCTCAGCGCTCACCCATTCGTCACCTTCATAAGTATCTGAAGAAGAATCTAAACAATGGCCAGGAAAAATTTCTCCTTCATAAACGATCTCAGTCCCCGGCGAGCACATATTTCCGGTTGATCTTGGTCTTCCGTCTCCAAGTCCTCCTAAAAATTGCATTTCAACAGAAATTGGCCAGTCTTGATCTTTATACATGGTACGAGGGTCTTGAGAGTGAAACATAACACCACTATTTAAAACCGTATAACTCGGTGCATCTTTCTTCCATTCGTCAACAAAGCGATATTCAAGTTTTAAATGATAGTGTGAGAACGGCTTCTCATAGTATAAATGACCGAATCGCTCACCAAATTCACCATACTGATCATAACGCACTTGGATTACCCCATCATTAACACGAAAAGTTTCGCCGAAATTATCACCTACATCATGATGGTTGATTTTCACAATCCAATTATTAATATCTTTCCCATTAAATAAAGATGTAAATCCTTTTTCGGTTGATGAACTTGGTTGTATTAATTTACAAGCTCCCAAAACGCTTCCTAATAAAATAAGTGATAAAATAATTCTGGTGTTTCTCATCTGAACAATTGTTTTTATAGTGATGTAGATAAACTATCTAGGTAAAACGAGATAAGTTTATATAACGTTATGTCATGATAAAGGTAATAATTAATTAGACGATTACGTCCAATTCGGCGATTAATGTCTTCTAAATAGAGGTATTCAGAAGACGAAAAAATCATAAGTTGGTCTAATCGAAAACTATAGGTGTGGAAGGAATAACCGTCGCTTTCGTTATAATTCACTACCTTTGCAACAAATTACAAGCTTATATAACACATTAACCCGCTCGCATGTTCTTCAGTTTAAAGGAAATTATTTCTGTTACGATGATTCTCTTTGCAATCATTGATATTTTAGGAGCCATTCCTGTCATTATTGATTTAAGGCAGAAGGTGGGAGAGATACAACCAGAAAAAGCAAGTTTAGTGTCTTTGGCCATCATGATTGTCTTTTTATTTATTGGCGAAGAACTGTTAAACCTTATCGGGGTAGATATTGCCTCATTTGCAATAGCAGGCTCCTTAGTTATCTTTTTTATTGCTATGGAAATGGTTCTTGGAATCACGTTTTTTAAAGACGAAAATTATGAAACTGCTTCTATTGTACCCTTGGCCTTTCCACTAATAGCAGGGGCCGGAACTCTTACGACTTTACTATCTTTAAAATCAGAATTTGCAACCCAAAATATTATTGTCGGAATATTTTTAAACTTTTTCGTCATATACCTGGTTTTGAGGAACACTTATCGATTAGAGAAATTATTAGGAAAAACAGGCTTAGGTGTACTTCGTAAAGCCTTTGGAGTTATCTTATTAGCAATCGCAATTAAATTATTTAGGAGTAATACAGGACTGTAATCCTCTTTCGAATTCCAGTTTAAATAAAATGCCCCACTTTCTATAGAAAGTGGGGCATTTTAATTCTAGGTTTGATCTTTCTTATTTGATCAATCGTGCTGCAAAAAGAGTGTCCCCTTTGCGTTCATATCCTTTAAAGTATTCCATCTTCTCTAACTTCAACCCTTTTTCTTCTAAATACTGAACAACCTGCTCATTTTCTTGGGTATAAACCGAGCAAGTAATATAAATCAGAGGTTTTCCGGGCTTTAAATGATGAATCACGTTATCTAGGATTTCTTTCTGCAAACTTGAATAATGATCCAATTTATCCTGGTCAAAATTGGTAAGCATCTCAGGAGTTCTTCCCCAAGTTCCGGATCCAGAACACGGTGCATCTAGTATTATACCGTCAAAAAACTCCTCTTTAAGAATTGAATTCTCTTTTGTCAAATCAAGTACTTTTCGGCGATACTGAGAAATTCCTGCTTTCGTGAAGCGCTCATCTAAATTTCTCAAAATGCTATTTCTAATATCTGAAACCATTAGGCGGACCTTTGGTTGTTGATGCATTAGAGGGATAGATTTACCTCCAGAGCCAGCGCAAGCATCCCACCATGACTCTCCTTCTTCCGCCTTAAAGAGCTGAGAAGTGAGTTGAGAAGAATAATCCTGAACCTCATATTTCCCTTGGATCTCTTTTACCTGATCAAGCTTTGTTCCGTTAGCAAAAGCTAGAACATTCTCTTCCAATTCTTGAAATGAAATCTTAGCATTTTTTAAAACGACCTTAACATTCGCTTCCTTTCCAGGATGGATGCGGATAAATAAATCAGGCTGTATAAAATGACTTCTAAAAAATGCTTCCTTATCAATTTGATCTGAAACAGAGTCACTTAGTGGGAACAAGGACTCTAAGTTGAAATCGAAGTGCTCCTCACAGAATTTAATTTTATTTTCAAGACTCTCATTCACTTGTCCTTCCAATTCAGGAAAAAGCAAGTTCGCGAAATTACTATCCTCTTCGCATAGGAACTCTCCTAAAGCTAACCTCTGGTGAACTGGAAATTCTTGGAAAGCATTTCCTGACCGAAAGAAATTATAGGTCAGCCTTGACGCTACCCGGCGGTCACTAGACCCCATCTGCTTATTTTCTTTAAAATATTGCCCCAGAAAGCGAGCGAATGGCTCCTTTCTATCAAAGGCACTCATTATCGCATCAAAGGTTTTTAACCTTTGTGGAAGGCGTTTTTCATTCATTTCTTTAATCAGATTATTTTATAGGTTGATATTGGTATCCATCAAACTGCAAAATCTGAATGAATGTATTTACATATCCCCACTTAGGATTATAATTAAATGTATAGCTAGTTTGTAGACCTTTATAACTTTCGTCTAATAATGACTTCGCGTAATCAGGACCGTATTTCGTTAATAGGGAGCCGAAAAAATAGCCAGTATCATACCCCTTATAAGCGAACTCGGAAGGGTCGATCTTAAACTCTCTATTGTATTGCTGTTGAAAACTTCTTACTTTACTGTTCGAGGGATCAACATGGTATGACGTGGTGATTATCGTATTAAGATCTCTTAAATTTGTGCTTTGAAAAGAAGACTTCGCCCAATTAGGGTGACCAATTAACTGAATGTCATAACCAAAGTTATTTCTAACATCAGTCAGTTTAACAAGCATCCCATCCACTGCAAATTTATTAAGCAGAGCAGTTATAAAATAGTTCTTCCCGTCTGATGTCATTCTACTATCGAGATCTTCTAAATTATTAATTTCTACCAGATCAATTTTGCCTTTGCCAATTTCATTTAATCGCTTAGTTAAAGGAACAAGAAATTTTACACTCTCTGAATCCTCAGAATTATAAATAATAATTCTGTCTCTACTCCGCACTTTACTAGTTAAATAATCAGCAAGACCTTCTGCATGTTGATCAATTGGAGCAACTAGGCTCACTAGATTACCGATATTAAACACTGAAGGTGCACTCGCTGCTAATGGAGATACCTGTAAACTGTATCCAAGATTTGCTGCGCTAGCAAAAGCACTGATTTCTTTAGGAAATATGGGGCCAACAATTAAATCGGCGGACTGAACATCAGAATTTCTAGCTAATGTACTAGTTTGCGCTACATTGTCACGCGTATCCACTACATTTAATTGGAAGTTTTAACCTTCCTTCGCCAGATTATCCAAAGCTAACTTAAAGCCCTGGTAAAAATCCAAAGGCATCTCAGCACGTTTAACATCCGCCCGTGAAGGAACTTCACCTTTGATTTTATCAAGTTGAAAAGGCAGCAATAATACCACTTTATTCACGCTTGCTTCCACTGGTTTAGCAGGCTCCTCACTCGGTTCTTTTGGTTCGATCGGCTTCTCAGCTTTTGGCGCTGTTGGTGTGGGAGCTTTAGGCTGTAATACAGAACAACTGGCAAGAAAGCTTAAAAAAGCAACAAAAGCGAGAAGCTTACTCCCACTCAATAGTAGCCGGTGGTTTTGAACTGATATCATAGACAACCCTGTTGATTCCTTTAACATTATTTATAATTTCATTTGATATTTTACCCAGCAATTCATAGGGAAGATGTATCCAATCGGCCGTCATTCCATCTACCGAGCCTACTGCTCTTAAACAAATAACATGCTCATAAGTTCTCTCATCTCCCATAACGCCTACAGATTGCACAGGTAAAAATATTGCGCCTGCTTGCCATACTTTATCGTACCAACCTGCTTCGCGTAAGTTTTTAATATAAATTGCATCTGCTTCTTGTAAGATAGCAACTTTTTCTGGTGTGATGTCTCCAAGAATTCGAATTGCCAATCCAGGTCCAGGGAAAGGGTGACGTCCTAATATTAAAGGATCTATCTCTAAGGCCTTTCCTACACGGCGTACTTCATCTTTAAATAAAGTTCTAAGGGGCTCGACCACTTTCATTTTCATGAAATCAGGCAAACCTCCTACGTTATGATGCGATTTGATGGTAGCTGAGGGGCCATTTACTGAAATAGATTCAATAACATCTGGGTAAATAGTACCTTGACCCAACCATTTCACCTCTATGTCATTTCCTAGTTCTTCCTGAACAGCATGCGCTGCTTCATCAAAGACATCTATAAATAAGCCACCAATAACCTTTCGCTTTTGCTCTGGATCTTTTATACCTGCTAAACCTTTATAAAAGCGATCTTTTGCATCTACTCCTTTTATATTTAGGCCCATATCTCGATATGAGTGTAATACTTGCTCATACTCGTCTTTACGCAATAAGCCATGATCCACAAAAACACAATGAAGATTTTTGCCTATCGCTTTATGTAATAATATTCCTGCAACTGAAGAATCTACTCCTCCTGATAGAGCAAGGATCACATGGTCATCACCTAACTTTTGTTTTAATTCTGCAATTGTATTTTCTACAAAGCTATCGGCTGTCCACTCTTGATGGCATCCGCAGATATCAATTAAAAAGTTTTTTATTAAGGTAAGTCCTTCTGTACTATGGGTCACCTCTGGATGAAATTGAATTCCATAGGTTTGTGTGTTCTCTACTTGGTAAGCCGCAACGCGCACTTGATCTGTACTCGCAATTACCTTAAAATTATCAGGTACTTTTGAGATTGTATCGCCATGAGACATCCAAACCTGAGAGCGCTCTGAAATGTCTTTGAATAGCGGATTTTTATCATCCACAAATTGCAAATTAGCTCTTCCATACTCTCTAGTTTCAGAAGCAGTTACCTCTCCTCCGCTCTGTTGAGCCATGTATTGTGCGCCAAAGCAAACTCCTAAAACTGGCAACTTTCTGTCAAGCTGCTGAAGATCAAAAGATGGTGAATCTTCCTGTCGTACAGAAAAAGGGCTTCCCGAAAGGATAACTCCCTTTACATTGTCATCAATTTGAGGTATTTTATTAAACGGATGTATTTCACAGTAGACGCTTAACTCCCTCACCCTACGCGCTATAAGCTGTGTATATTGTGAGCCGAAGTCAAGAATAATAATCTTTTCTTGCATGCTGCAAAGTTAGGAATTCCTATTGAATTTTAGCAGTTATGTTTTAAAAATCGTTTTCCAAATTCCAAGTTAAAACGATCTTTCCAAAATTAAAACCACTCTCCAAATACGTATGGGCAGCAACCACGTCAGAATAAGGAAATACCTTAACTATAGGTTGGAATTTTTCTTGCGCAATAAGCGGCCATACATCTCTTTCTATCTCTTCTGCTAATTGAGCTTTGAAATCCGCACTCCTGCTTCTCAATGTACTTCCTGTAACGATTAGCCGCTTCTGCATGATCTGTGAAATATTCAACGAGACCTTTGCTCCCAGCATAGCATTAATAGATACCATCCTTCCGTCCTCACTTAGAAGGTTCAGGTTCTTTTGAAAATAGTCGCCACCAATACTATCTAACACTACATTGATTTCAGTATTGGTTAACACATCCTCAAAGTCTTCAGCTTTATAGTTGATAGCCAAGTCAGCCCCCAATTTGATGCACTCGTCACATTTCTCCTTACTCCCTGCCGTTACATACACAGCTTTGCAAAAATGACTGGCTAATTGTATAGCTGTAATCCCTATACCACCGCTGCCGCCATGAATTAAAATAGAATCTCCAGCCTGTAAATTTCCACGTTGAAATACATTATGCCAGACTGTAAACAGGGTTTCCGGCAGAGAGGCCGCTTCAGCAAAAGAAAGATTCTCCGGTTTAGGCAAACAGTGTCTTTCATTAACAGCAACATATTCGGAGTATCCTCCTCCAGAAAGTAAGGCGCAAACTTCATCTCCCACCTTCCATCTGCCTACGTCTTCACCACACTCTTCAACGATACCTGCTACTTCTAGACCCGGAATATCCATCGATGCTCCTTTCGGCGCCGGGTAATTTCCTTTTCGCTGAAAAACATCTGGACGGTTAATGCCAAATGCCTTTACTTTTATAAGGACCTCTTTTGATGAGTGTACAGGAAGTTCGCGCTCAACAACTTGAAGTACTTCAGGCCCTCCGAATTTACTTATTATTATTGCTTTCATTATTATTTGGGAATTTCTGGAGTCGCATATTAAAGGAAACGAGAAAGTAACGGCCTAGACGATCATTTTGTGTAAAATAAGTATCATTACCAATGATTTCTCTAGTAATCCCAGTATTCTGATTTAGAATATCAAAAGCTTGAAGTCTAACTATTGCGCGGTCATTCTTTCCAAACGCTCTTTCAAAGTATAAGTTTAGTAATGTAGGATTTGTTTTAAAATCGCTGTAACCATTATTAATGCGCTTAGCGACATCAAAGCTCACCACCCAGTCTTTTAGATAAGTCTTATTGCCCAGTCCTAATGAAAGAGTGCTTACATCGGCACTTGATATTGCCAATACTGAGTTTCTAATTCGGCTTAATGAGTAATTACCTCTAAAGTCTATATTCAACCAATCATCCAAGGCATAAGTAGCCTGGAGTCCTTGAGTGAAGTTCAAAATCCTCCCTTTGTTTTTCTCTTGATTAATGAAGGAAATGTTGTTATTGTAGTCCGCTGTAGAATTAATATTAATATTAAACACATTTTCAATCAGCGATAACGAATACAAGTAATACGCATGCGTATCAAAGTATCCCGACGTATTTGTAAACCCTGTTTCTTGTATCGTGCTATTCGGAATTAATGTCCGATCTGTTACGATTTTATTCTTGATACTCTTAAACGAAAGGTTTCCGAAAAAAGCATTCCCCGACACCATATTAAAATTACGATATTGTAGACTAAACTCATTGATGAATTCAGATTGCAATTCTGGATTTCCAATTATTATGTATTGAGAATTGGAATTATCCCTTACCGGTTGAATTTGGTAAAATTCAGGTTGATTATTTCTTCCTTTATAAATTAAAGAAAAGGAAGACAGTTGATTAATTCTATATGAAAATCGTGCGTTGGGCACGAAGTTAATACTCTCCTTACTTGTAGAAATCTCCCTATTAAATGTATAGCCCGATAAGCGGGTAGGTTGAAATCCAAAGCCTAGCTGATAGGTATATTTTTGTGTATTGTATTGATAAAGAAACCCTATTTTGTTGGTGCTAA
>Ga0079224_100016574_pt1 | contig 10357 bp, 1 predicted proteins | sample Stecom2015_FD_80414 | JGI IMG/M metagenome (GOLD analysis project Ga0079224, IMG submission 80414) | Agricultural soil microbial communities from Utah to study Nitrogen management - Steer compost 2015 | ecosystem: Environmental > Terrestrial > Soil > Agricultural land | place: USA: Utah...
ATGGAGTAGTATTAGACACAGTTCTTTACTAAGAGGTGTCACAAATGTTAAAAATGTTAAAGGAGAGGCTACTCAAGAAGTCACTGAAAGTAAATCTTTTGCTAGAAAGTATTTAGAGCAACTGTCAGTATTTATAATGGATGGGTTGAAGAATACTCACATGAGATCAGAAAATGGAGCTTTAATTGAGGATAAATTTAAAGATTCTGATTCTAGTGTTTATTCAGATATGCCATTAAAAGATAAAGTGTTCTATTCATTGGCTTTATTTGCTCCAGGATCTACATTAAATAATGATAGAAATTCTAACTTATTTAGAAAAGATGTAAATGATATAGAGAATGGTAAGATATTAGAAAGTAAAGACACATTTGCTCCGGTAAAAACTCAGATACTAGAAGCTAAAAAAATTCAAGTAGCTGTGAATATGCCTGTTCAAAATTTAGTTAAAGATGGTAAACTTACAGAATTAGCTAAAGTAAGATTGAGAAATGCTATTAAGAGTGAAGTACATACAATGCTAGATGCTAAATCTAAAATTGAAGATATAGTTTCTGGAAAATTATCTAAAAAAGGATTAATTAAAGGTTACTACTTTGCTAAAAATACCATCACTATTAACGGTAATAAAAAAGCAGTAGATATTTTCGGTAATAAAAATCAAGCTTTTTATGTTGAAAAAGGTAAGAAAATATTCTTAAATAATAGTCAACTATCTGAAGTTAAAAGATTCCCTAGAAGTTTAGATTTCTTTGAGTGGAAACATTTAGAAAACATTGTACCTGATGCTTATAATGCATTATTAGACTTAGTAAATGAATCTAATAATACTGATATATCTTTATTAGATGTAAATAATATTTTAACAGACAATGCTCTTCAAAATCTAAATGATGGATTATTAAACACCTTTATTGAATTTTTATCTTCTCCTGAAGTAGATGCTGTAGAGTTTAAAGAAACATCAGAAAACATTAAAGTAACTGAAGATGGTGTAGAAAAATTAGTAACTAAGAAATCTACTGAAATCATTAATAAATCATTACCTGCTTACTATGGAGGATTAAATAAACCTTTAAATAGTAATAATTTAAATGAATTTTTATTAAATGATTTTTTAAATTCTATCGAATTAAACTCTTTACTACATGCCCCATTATCTATGATGTATAAAGACTTCATTGATTTTGTAAAGAGAAATGGTAGAATGAATGCATCAGGTCCTTCTTTAGGTATTTCTAGTACTAAAATTAAAGTATTACCTTCAGTAAAAGGTAGAGATAGAGATGTGAAATCAGATTCTCATATTCCTGATTCTAAATTAGATGATGTAGATAGAACAGATGCTCAAAGCTATATAAGTCCTAAATATCATTTAAATAAATACTTACCTGCATTAGGTAAAAATGATAAAAGAAGTGTTGAAATATTTAATAAAATCTTAAAAGGATATAATCTATCTTGGGAAGAAGTTGAATATTTACAAGAATCTGGTAATACATTTAGACCTTTAAAAATAGTTGCAGCAGGCAGAGTAACATATCTTAAAACATCAGCTGCTGGAATCTCTAGAGGTAATGTTAGTTATCTAGTAACTGATGAAGAAGGTAAGAAAATACTAGAATCATCTAGTAGAAAAAGAGAGTTTAGAAATATGTACAATGCACATCTACTCTCTAATAAATTTGAAAATGAAGGTAAGTCTAAACATGTTGGTCTTGCCAGATTTATATCAGACTTTTTATATGATGAATATTTAAATAATACTCATACTGATGAAAGTATTGAGTTATTACATAAACTATGGAAGCCTATACCATCTAAAGAATATCTCCATGACAGATTAAATGAAATGGAAAGAGAGAATATAGATATTCTAACATATGATTCTGCATATAAAATCGGGACTATGGAAGGCACTGTAGTAATTTCTGATAGTATTATTAGGGAGCAAGTTGAAACATCAGGATTAAAGAGAACAATTGTTCACGGTACTCAGTTAATGAGCTTAATCAGTGCTGAACAGGATCCTAATTTAGAGATAGTTATATCTAATATATATGATAAGAATGGGGATCCTATTGTTGTAAAAATGGGAGAACTTCAAAAAACATATGATGAGCAGTTAGCTAATCGTGTGAAAATGGGTATGGAGAACTTTAAAAAGTTAATGTTTAAAAATACCAAAGTAAATAAGACTAAACTTATTGAAATGTTAAATGAGTCTTTAGACTTAACTGCTCCAAGTCCATATATGAAGGAAATCTTATCTTATACTTTAGATAATAATGGAGATGCTGAACTTACTTATGATTTAAATTTACCTACAATAGTTGAAAAGGTATCTCAAATGTTTTTAGCTATTGCAACTAAAGAGGCGTTTAAACATAAGGTAGATGGAACCAAATTAACATTACAATCTGATATGGGTGAAAATGTTATGGAAGCCACTGAAGATATTAAAGTTGATGATAAGGTTCTTTATAAAAAAGGTCAAATAGTAAATGTTAAGGATTTTAAAGAAAATCCTAAATTGTATGAAAATTCTATTAAGACTAGAAGACTTGCTTGGAGAGTTGAGAAAAATTTAAATGGAAAACCTGTATATCATACAGAGGTTAAAATATCAGCTCAAACTGCATTACAATATGGATTGAAAATAGGTGATGATATTCCTCAACATTTATTAGAATTATTTGGGGTAAGGATTCCTACTCAAGATAAACACTCTATGGTTTATGGTAAAATAGTTGAATTCTTACCAGGAGAAACTGGTAATGTGGTTGTAATGCCATTTGAGATAGTTCTATTATCTGGAGCTGACTTTGACGTGGATGCTTTATATGCTCAATTAAAACCTTACTGGGGTAAAGATAATAAGCCTTATGGGTCATATAAAAATGTAGAAGAGGCTTATGAAGAATATTTAGCATCTATGCAATTAGAAAAATCTGTATTATCTGAAGTTAAAAAATTAAAAGATACTCATGTATTTGATGATAGTATTATTAAAGGTTACTTAGAAGATGATACTAATGTTGAAAATAATAGTGAAGATGATAAAGTATTAACTCTATCTGATATAGAGAAAATTAAGAACATTTGGAAAAAAGATTTAAGAAAACAGGATCTTCTTACAGCTTTAAGTAACTTAAATTTACCTGCTTCCTTTGAAGAGTTTAAAGCTAAGTATGGTAAAAGAGTTGCTGAAAATATTGATGCTTATGAAAAGGGTATTCTTACTAAAGTAAATCCTATCACTAAGCAGGAAGTTAATACAATATTGTTTGATATTCAAACTGTAATGCTTTACAATGAGAAAAACAAACATATTAATGAATCTCCTGCTACAATGGATATTTTTAAAGAAACTAAAGAGTTCCATAAAGAGCAAGGTGTAAGAGAAGATTTAAATGTAAAGGGTGTATCAGATCCTGTTAGTAAATTCCAATCAGAAAATGCTAATAACGTAGGTCAAGATAATATTGGTATTTCTGCCGTAAGTAATGTAGGATTTGTAAGATTAAGTAGATATGGTATAAGTAATGTACTTCAACATCCAGATGATGTTTATCTGTATGGTAGAGAAGGATTTGTATTAGATAAAGATGGTAATATAACAATGTCTGAAGAAGATGCTACCAGAATTATTGATATGAACTCATCTTTCTTATCAGCTGCAACAGATAATGCTAAAGAACAAACAGCTGCTGAATTTAACCTTACTAAAGATGTTTTAGGTCCATTACAAGCTATTGTTCAACATGGAGTGAGTGCTAAGGCTGTACTTACCTTATCTAAAACACATTTTTATAGAAGATTAGGTCAAATTATTGCTAATAAAGGAGGTAATATAACTTCAAGTATAGATAATGCCGTAAAAGATTCTTTGAGAAAATTAGAAGAGAATGATGAAGCATTATCTGAACAAGATATTCAAGACGTATTAAATTGGATGCAATCTGATTCTAATACTCTATTAAACCTATTCTTAAATGTATTAAAATATGAACAAGGGAATAAAGAAGCATTTAATGAATATATAGTACCTGAAAAAGCTACAGCTTTCTATAATGAGTTGGTAAAAACAATGGGTGTTATGCATAATATAGCTTATATTGCATCTAATAACTCTGTACTATTAAATAGAGTAACTGGATTAGCTAAAGGTCTAAAAGGATCATTTGTTGAAAATGATAGTATCACAGAAGCTTTAAAAAAGGCTGGTATAGGTATCTATAAGAAAAAAGGTACTAGTGGTATTGAAATGGATGATTGGTACATAGATCATACTCCAAGAGCTAAACGTATTATAGCAAAATATGGAGGATTGAAATATGATATTTTACCTATATTAAAAGGAGAAAAAATATTAGATGCTCTACTTAGATCTAAACAAATAGTTACTGAGACAGTAGCTCCAGAATTATTTATGAGTAGAACTAAAGGGTTTAACATGATAGCTAACTTAATAGGAAGTAATTTAAATCCGTTCTATCTTAATAAAGAGAGGAATTTAAAGAAATTCTTAGCTACATTCCAATCAGAATTATTAATGAGAGCTAGAGCTGTTAATTATCCTTTAGGAGATCCTTCTTCTATTTATAAAGGGTATTATGACTCTGGAATTAAAAGAATTATAGGATCTTTAGAGCAATCTATTATTGAATTAAGAAATTATGAAGAGAATGGTGAAAAACCATTTGAAGATAATATTTTACTAAATAGTATTAAATTTACAAGTGATGAGGTAAAGAATAAAAACTCTGAATTGTATCAGGTTCCTATTATAAGATTTACATTAAATCAGGATTTAAGAAATAAACCAGACTTCCAAAAAGCTTTAAGTGAGTCTTCTATGTTACTTGCTAAACATAAAAAAGGAGCTGAAGTTATTAAAGCACTTGTTACAGCTATTTACTTGAAAGAAGGTACTAAGTATAATAGTAGAAGTGTATTAAATGCTTTAAATCCTAAAATTGTATATAAATCTCAATCTGAAACTCTGAGACAATTACTTCCTGTATTTAATAAAATGATTTCTGAAGATGGTAAATTTAATAACATTCAGGAGTTTGAGAAAATTATAGGAATGAGTTTAAATAAATTCATTACAGAATTTACTTATAAGTATTTAATGAATCCTGGTAACTCTATGGCTGCCACTTTAGTAGATCTACCATCTGCTATTAAAATAGGTAAAAATAGTGTTATTAAAGGTATCAATGATATGGGAGGTACTAAAGCTGAACAAATAGGTGATGTTTTAACTGCTGTGAAAAATCATGAGAATGATGAGGTAGAATTTGAATTGTCAGAAAAGGGATATGAAGAAGCTAAAGAAATCATAGAAAGTATGAGACCTTTCATTTATGATAAAGCTACAGGAAGCCTTACTGTAACAGCTAGACCTGAAATTATTAATAACCCTAAAGTAAATACTAAGGAGCTTAGAGACACTGTAAAACAAGCTGCTAAAAATGTATTGTCTTATAATGGGTTCCCTGTGGTTAAAGGAAAGAATGTATTCCCACCAATTATACATGTAAAATTGAAAGATGAAACTGGTGAATATACTACAGTTAAGATGGGACTAGCATCTTTAACTAGAATGGATCAATATGGACCGGTTGAAATAAATCTTGAAAATCATGACTGGACTACAGGAATGTATAGAGGAGATACAGGTGTATATAAACCTATTAATTCATTAGGATTAGCTGACTTTGATTTCCCTGGTATTCCTTTAGAACAACTTATTGACTTCACTAAAAAAGCTAAAGATTATAAAGTAGTTTCTAAAGATGATACTGAAGTAAAAGAATCGGGTCCTAGTTCTCCTGTAGGTGGATTATTTAAAGAAGAATCTCAGAAAGATGATAATACCATTCCACATTCATATCCAGAAACTGACGGATATCGTAAAGGAAGTAACTTTTTAATAAATGAAGGATATAGTGTAGAAGATGTAAAAGTTATTACATTTAATGATATAGACAGTTTAAAAGGTGCTACAGGAATAATATTTTTACATGAAACCGATTATATGCCTAACAACTTTAACAAGTTGATAGATGAAAATTCTGGTTATGTATTATTAAATATGGATAGTGATTTGAAAAATATTCCTAATAGTAAAATTATTCCTAATATGGATAAGACGGATAACTCTAATTATGAAGAGGTTTTGGAAGAAATTAAAGATATTAGTTTCTTAGATTTCTTTAATCCTTCTTATAAAATGAAATTAAAATTCTTATCTTTGACTCAAGATCAATATAATGAATTAACTAAAAAAATGTGTAAATAAATATGGAATGTCCAAACCTTTCCCATCCAGATAATAAATTAGTAATAAATAAACTAGGAGAAGATGCTTTCTGGTCCATTTGGAACCAGAATAATGGTATTATACCTCAATTTATAATTGAACAATTAAAAAGTGATTCTGACAACCCTTTCCAACAATTCCAACAATCATTAAACAATCCTAATACTAATCCTATACTTCAAGGTAATCAAGTTGAATATTCTTTTAAGGCAGTTAACACAATAGTAAAAAATTTAAATAAGATAAAACAATGGGAAAAGAATAAGGCTATTAGTAAGGATGTTTTATGGGATAAAATACAAAAAGATTTAAGAGTACCTAAAGAACAAATAGAATTAATTAAAAATTCTGAAGGTAATACAGTAGAAGAAAAATTGTTAGATTTTACTAATCAATACAGTTATGCTGTTGAAATTAATACTGCTGTAGAAAATAAAAGTCAATATGCTGGAGAAAATAACTTCTATATTCCCGAAGGAGAATTTTATGGAGATTATACGGTAGTTCAAGATTTATTTTCTTTAGAAATCGAAGATTATAGAAGAAATGGGGAATCTATTTCTAAAGAAGAATATCTAAAAGCACAGGAGTATTCTAAAAATCTATCATTAACCAATACTCAACATTACTCCCATCTAACAGTTCCAGGAGGTACTAATTATACTGAGAATGAAATATCTACTCCATTAATTACGCCTAGCATTGAGGGCCATGCTCAGTTTTCTACTGATAATGGTATTGGATGGTTTAGAAGTGACGAACAAAAAGAAGCTAAACAATCAAAATATTATTTACAATATGGTTCTCAAATACCAACTTCTTCAAACATTCAATATTTTAACACTAGGGAGGAAGCTCAAAAAAAAGCAGATGAATATAATGAAGATGATGAATTTGGTATATTTGAAGTAGGTGAAGAAAAGATATTTGGAGGGTCTAAAACTCGTAGAATACTTGAAATACAATCAGATTTATTTCAGAAAGGTAGAGATAAAGAAGTTTTAATTAAAGATAAAAAAGCACAAGAAAAGAGAAATAAAGCTATTTCTAATGGTGCTTTAGGATTTATAGATATAACAGGAGGTGAAAAAACTGATACTGAAAATCAATTTCTACAACTTCTAAATAAAGATAACAACTGGGTAACATTCTTTGTTAAATCTATTATACAAGATTCTGCTAAAAAAGGTTATGAGAAAGTATTATTTCCTAAAGGAGATACTGCTAGTAAAATTGAAGGACATGAAACTTTAGAAGAGTTTAAGAGTCTAAAAGAGGATAGAATTAAAGAACTTGAAGAAAAATTAAAAGAAATAAATAAAGAATCTTCTGATATTTATACTGAAGACGTTGAATATACTTTTGTTAAATATCAATTAGAAAGATTAAGACACGGAATTATACCAGAATCATATAGAGTAACAACTACTTTAGGAGGATTATTAGATTTTAATATATTAGCATTTTATCATAAAGGAGAAATCGCTGTATGGCAAGATAAAGATATAGATCCTTTTTCTGAAAAAATTGCTAAATCTGAATCAGAAAATCAGCATGGAGTTAAATTTTGGATATTAAAAGATTCTTTACAAAAAGATTTAATTAAAGAATCATTAAGTAATTTAGAAAAAAAGCTTGAATCTTTACCTAAAGAAATATTAAAAAGAGAGAAAGAATATGCTAATTACGAAATAAACCAACTTAAACAAGAACTCGAAAGAGTAGAAAGAGAAGGATTTGGTGCTTTAAGACCTATTTGGAATTTTTATGAAAATACTGTTACTAATATTCTGGATAAACAAGGATATAACCCTGTAGAAATTACAGATGAATATGGTAATACTTGGAATGAAATTACTATTGATCCGATAAGAGATTTATCCTCCATATTATTTAATAAAAATCAAGATAATAATTTTGATGTACTGTTACCTATTGGTACAAGTGGAAGTGGGAAATCTACTTTTATTAAATCTTTACCTCAAGAGAATTTAGTAGTCATAGAACCTGATGCAATGAGAGTTGAGTTTACAGGTAATATTAATGATAAATCTAAAGATAAAGAGATTTATGAAGAAGCTGCTAAAAGAGCCATTACTGCAATTAAACAAGGTAAACAAGTGGTATTTGATACCACTAATCTTACTAAAGAGAAAAGAAGACCTTTTATAGAAGCTATAAAAAAAGAAATACCTAACGCTAATATTAAATATAAATTAATGCCTTTAGATCCAGAATTAGCTAAACAAAGAATTAAAGCTGATATTGCTGCTGGAAAAAATAGAGCTAATGTTTCTGATGCTACCATAGATAGACATGCAGAATCTTATAAACAAATGCTTGAAGATATTAAAAATGAACCTATATCTAATTATGATGATATTAAAATAATTTCATCTAATAAAGTAAATGATATTATTAAAGAAATTAACAGAGAAAAAGCAGCTAATAAAAATAAGATTAGTAAAAGTTTATTTGATAGAGCATATGAAATTTTAAAAAAATGCCGGTATTAAATTTAAATACAGTACAACAAAAGATGGTAAATATGGTATTATAATTGAATCTCATAGCTTCTCTAACCTTTTTAAAGAGGGAATGAATATGAATGTCCAAACTTTATTTTCTAAATTAGAAAGTAAAGGATTAATGAATAATACATTGAAATTAGTAAAATCTAAGTTTACTAATAATACTGTAAATATTAAACTTATAAATAGTTTAGAAGGTCATTCTATCACAGGTAATGATGATTTCAATGCTTTTTATAATCCCTATAATAACACTATTTATTTAAATTCTGAAAAGATTTTTAAAGATAAAAGTGATATACAAGATATTCTTGCTGAGGAATTATTACATGCTCAATTATTCCAAACTCTAGAGAATAATGATGTAAAAGCCAGAGAATTTAGTGATTTTTATCAATTTGTAAAAGATAAATTAACTTCTATATATGGAGATAAGTATGATAGAGTAATGGCTAATGAGCATGAATTTATTGCAGCATTATTCTATGATAAAGATTTACAAAGAGATCTTAATAGTATCCCTTCATCTAATCCAGGAAGAAAATCATTTTTTGCTGATATATGGGATAAAATATTAAGTATTTTAAGATTTAAAGTAGATGATAGAAGTGTATTAGCTGAAGCTCTGAGTAGAGCTACTGAATTACTTGAAAAATCTCAGAAACCTGTTAGACCAGAAATACTACCAAGAGGAGAGGTACCATTCTTATTTAATAGTGCTAAAGAAACTTCATTTTATGGAGATCAATTAGAAATGTTAAAAGAAAGAACTGGTAATGAAGCTACTTTATTACAAAAAGATACTGCTGAAAAACTATTATCTCTTAGAGTAGGGGCTGTATTAAATCCTTCAGATCATACTTATACTTTGAATGGTGAACCTATGAAGTCTGCCAGTGAGTATAAAAAGGATTCTAACCCTGGATTTTATGGAGAGAATAATCCAGATCAAGTAGATAAATTTGAAAATAACAGACAATGGGGTAATCAAGTAGATGAGTTATTGTGTTTAGGCTTATTAGGATATGATAAAGAAAGTGCTTTAAGAGAGTTTAAAAATAAATATCCATCACCATTAATTACAGACAATGCATTAAGTAAAATATTTGATTCTGTAGAAGATATTATAAATAAGTACAATGATTGTTTGATATTCACTCAACAACCTTTTCATAATAAAGAAAGAAAAGTGATGGGTACTGCTGATATTGTGGTAGTATTCCCTGATGGACGTATTAAAATTATAGATATTAAATCATCTATTTATCCTGTAGGATACAACAAAGGTTCTTATCAAACTTATGAAACTGTAATGGGTAAAACTAATAGTTATGATAGAACTAGTAGGACATTTGCATCTAGAAAACAGCAACATGAGGCTCAGTTGTCTATATATAAAGGATTAGCTGAATATTCAGGACTTAGTTTTATAGATGATCCTATAGCAATTCAACCTATCAATGTAATACCAGATCCAGTTTCTCCTGAATTCATA